>Ga0137409_10004685_pt1 | contig 14351 bp, 5 predicted proteins | sample CZODoug1_16funga_FD_122059 | JGI IMG/M metagenome (GOLD analysis project Ga0137409, IMG submission 122059) | Vadose zone soil fungal communities from Angelo Coast Range Reserve, California, USA - CZODoug1_16fungal (Hybrid Assembly) | ecosystem: Environmental > Terrestrial > Soil > Vadose zone... | reverse complement strand
GATTGTCCGGGCCGCACCACGAGCCGCGCGCCGTTCTTGATCTCGTTCTGGTAGCGCGGGAAGCGCCAGACGATCGTATTTCGCGTGCTGTCGACCCACTCGATGATGTCGACCAGCTCGCCGCGGAGCTTGCTCACCAGGCCCATCGTATCCTCCTCATCTCAAGAGTCTGGCGAACAGGTCGCCGATGCCTTTGATGGCGCGTTCCGAATCGATCTGGAATCGTCCGTCGAGCACGCGCCGCCTCGCCAGCGAGCGCGTGCGCTCGTCGATGAGGAGCTGCTGCGCGGCCAGGACGGCGGCAGCCTTCGCGGGATCGGCGGGCAGGCTCCACGTGCCGTCCCCGTCATCCGCAGGCTGGTGCTGGAGACCGCCGTCGAGGACGAAGGCGGCAATATCTTCCATCTCGTGTGCGTCGAGCCACGTACCGTGGCTTCCGCACCAGTCGACGACCACGCCCGAGTGCCCCGCGAAATTCTTGCGCTGCATCGCGGCGTTACAGGTGGGGCACTTTCGGTAGGTGACCTTGGCCTGCCAGAGGGATCGGCGCTCCCGGTGGACGACACTGGCCGCCGGCGGCCCCTCCTGGCGCCGCCGCTCGCGGACGCGATCGACGAGACGGTCCATGACGTCCCCGGGCGCCCAGAGACCGAGGCACGTCGGACATTCGTCCACCCAGAAGCCGCCCAGGGAGCGCGCCTCCAGCCGGACGCCTGGGCAGTTCGGGCACTCGATCGGATCCACCGTTCGGCGCACGGGCTGCGGGAGGAACGCCACCCCGCACGCCGTGCAGTGGAGCGCGCGCTCGGGGTTTCTCGCATAGCACTCCGGGCACACCGGCCCAGCCGGCGCGGTCTCGCGGATCACCGTGGCCTGACAGTAGGAACACACCCGTTCCTCATCCCCGACGAGCGCGCCGCACGCCGCGCATCGCGTCACGGCGGCATCGACCGCCTTGGGACACTTGGCGGGAAAGGACGCACCGCAAGGGCAGGTCACGGAGTCCTCCCCGAACCCGGCCACGTCGTACTGGGCGTGGCAGTTGGGACAGGCAACGAGCTTCATGAGGGTCTTGTCCGGGAGGGCGTGGCCATCGTGGGGTCTATCGGCGGTCGGGGCCGGATTCTTGACGTTGGGTGCCTTCCTCGCCCGCGTTGGCCTTTCGCTTGGGGGCGGAGTTGGAATTTCCCTCGGGGATCTCGAGATAGACGGCCAGGCCGCAACCGCTCTGAGTCTCCGCCCAAATCCTACCGCCGTGAGCCGTCATGATGTGTCCGCAAATGGCGAGCCTCACCTCGGAATCTCCGATCACGCCCTGCGAGCGATCCAAACTCAGGGGATTCTCGGAGGCAACCTCCAGCCCCGCTTGTCCCATTCCGGAACTGTGATCGGTCACCGATAGGAGCGAGCCCCGCTCCGACCGGACCAGGGCAACCGTCACGCTGCCGCCGGGGCCCGACCGGCCGGCTGCGCTCGTCAGGACGTATCGCAGGACCTGCATGACCGCCCCTCGGTCCATCCAGACGCATCTCGACTCGCACGAGCTTGTCTCGAGTCCAATGCCACGCGACTGGAAGAGCGGGCGCAATTCCTCCAGGACGCCAACGACGACAGCTTCGATTGGCACGGGACGGAATTGAAGGACGCGCGTTCCCTCTTCGAGGCTCCCGAGGTCGACCAGATCGTTGAGCGATTCCAGGAGGCGTCTTCCGCTCTCCCCGATCATTTCGTAATACCGTGTTGCCTTCTCCGGGGTCAGCGATGCCGCCCTCTGTCTTCCCAGCTCCGCGATGCTGAGGATCCCGTGAAGCGGAGTCCGCATCTCGTGAGACATGCCCGCGAGGAATTGGCTCCTGGCGCGCGACGACGATTCTGCTCTCTCGCTCCCGCTCTGGAGTTCCCGGAGAGCCACGCGCTGCAACCGGAACAGGAACAGAAGGGCCAGGAGCGTGGAGGCGGCGCAAATCACGGCCATCAGCGGGTCCTTCTTTAGAACTAGAAACGCGACGCATGACAGGACCAGGCACGGAAGCACTGAAACCGCGACGGCTCCCAGTAGCATCTGACGAATCGTAAGATCTCGGAAGCGGATCACTCGGATGGCTCCTTGCCTAGGCGGCCCGCTGATCACCGGGGATCGGGTCCTCGGGATCCGATGTGACGGAGGGAGCACCCGTGGCCGGATGGGATCCCGCCACTCGGAAGCGAAGGATGAACTTCGTCCCCCGGCCTTCCTCGCTTTCCACGCGAATCGCGCCACCATGGGCACGCATGATTCCAAAGGTCACCGCCAGGCCGAGTCCCGTTCCCTTGCCCGCAGGCTTCGTTGTGAAGAACGGTTCAAAGATGCGAGCCTGAACGGCCCGGGGGATGCCGGGTCCGTCGTCCTCGACCGAGAGCTCGACGAAATCGTCGTGGGGAGCCGCCTTCACGTCGATCCTCCCGCTGCCGCGGGACTCCATGGCCTGTTCGGCGTTGAGGATGAGATTCATCAAGACCTGCTGAATCTGGTTGGCGCTGCCATGAATGAGAGGCAGGTTCTGAGAAATCGCGGTTTCGAGCGTGATCTTGTGGAGGCTCAGCTCGTGATGGAGGATCGCCCGGGTATCCTCGACCACCTCGTGGAGCGCGATGGGTTCGGGCTCCAGGTTCTCCTGTCTCGCGAATTTCAGCAGATTGTCAATGATCGTGCGGCACCGCTTCGTTTCTTTCTCGAGGATCGCGAAGGTTCCGAGGAGCGGATTGTCGGGGGAGAGCGAACGCGATGTGAGCTGGATCATGCCCTGGATTCCGGCGAGAGGGTTCTTCACCTCGTGGGCGATCCCCGCGCCGAGCTGGCCGAAGGCCGCCATTTTCTCCGACTGGATCAACTGCGCCTGGGCCTCCTTCAAGGCCTGGCCCCTGCCATGGAGCTCCGACGCCATTTGATTGAACGAGCCGGCCAATTGCCCCATCTCGTCACGGCTGGGCACGGCGACCTGGACGTCGAAGTCTCCCTGTCCGACTGCCTGTGCGGCACGCGTCAATTGGCTGAGGGAGCGCGTCATCTGGGTCGCCCAGATCAGACTGACGACTGCCGCTACGGTCAGGAGCCCAAGCGACAAGAAGATCAGGTTCAGGAGCAGGCTCCGAAGGGCGAAGTAGGCAACCGACTTTGGAATCTCCGCACCGGCCCGAAGCCCGCCAACCCCGACGTTCGCGATTCCGCTGATCATGGGTTTTCCGTCGCGCTCGGTCTCCTTCACCATGGCGAGGCTTCCGGGGCCGAGCGGCGGCAGCCAGCCGAGCCGCTCTCGGGAAGCGCGACGCCTCGCATCCACGTGGGACACGATGCGCCCGTCGGCATCGACGAGAAATACATCGAACGCGCTCGAGCTTCCTCCCGGCGCGATCGATCGATTCAGGTCGACCGTGCCGACGACCATGAGGGGGGCGCGACCGGCCGCGCGAGGGATCCGAACGGCGATCGTCGAGAGAGGGAGCATGCTGGAGACCGTCGCATTCCGAACATAGAGCGTCCCCACCCCAATCGAATCGAACGGGATGGCATGCTTCGCGATCGCCGCGAGGAACGACGCTCGGCTCATCCCGGCCGCGTTCGTGGTCAGACTGTCCAGGAGCAGCCGCACCATCGTGCGGCCCTCGAAGACGCGCAGGGCCACGAGACCCTGAGTCCTGCCGAAGAGGCTCCTCAGGGCTTCGTCGCGGCGCTCGCGAAGAATCGTGGAGGCGTCCAGAACGCGACCCGCCGTGACGAGCTGGTCCTGATAGGCGGTCAGGCGCAGATTCGCCTCCTCCGCCGCGTGAACCGAGACGAGGGAGACGAGATCCTCGACGTACGCGACCTTGTCCGCGTGGAACATGCGCGCCATCGTGAACGTGATGAGGCTCACCACAGTCGTCACGACGACGAGCACGCTGAGGAGGATCTTGAACCGGAAGGTCACCCGGATCTTCGACGGCATGTCGGATGCCCCGCGCATCAGAATCTCGCCCGCAACACTTGGCTCCAATAGGAGCTGTGCCCCGCCGGATCCACGGCTTCCACGAGGAGCAGATTGGCGCCGGCTTTCAGGCGAACCTCGGCCTCGAAGGACCCGTCTCGATTCACCTGGAGCCGCTGGCCCATGACGTAGACGCGGGCTCGCGGGTCGGTGCGCCCCCGGACCGTAAAGCTGGAGCCGTCGACCTGCGCGGGAGGCGGCTCGATTTGAAGCGGCAGGAGGTCTCCTTCGAGCGTGACCGTCACCCTCCGAGACGCGGACGGAGAGCCCTCGATCTCATCCTGAATCGCGGCGACGCTCCACCGGTAGGAGCCGACGGCAAGGCGCCCCCAGGTGAGCGACGGAGTCGTCACCATCTCGTCGAGCGCTAGGTCGCGGAACGCCGGGCCCTTCTCGACGCGAACGCGATATCGATCGGCGCGCTCGACCGGGCTCCAGCGAAACGTGACGCGAGGAGGGAGGTCGAGGTACGGAAAGGCCGACCCGTCTGCGGGCTCCAGGACGGCCGGGGCGTTCGGGATGGGACGCGGCTCCTGAATTCGCCCGCCGGAGTCCACACGACTGAACTGCCTCGCACCGACATGGACTTTGCGTCCATTGGCCGCCAGCTCCAGACTTCCTCCGAGGACCGCTACGGACGCGGAGCGGTCGCGACCGACGTTGATTCTGATGTCGGCGGTCCCACCCGGCCCGGCCCTCAGCAGGGCACGTCCCGCGGGAATTTCCACCACGATCGGCGTCTCGTAGGATCCGCCGATCCGGGCCGAGAGATCGCCCTGCAGCAGGGCTAGCCCCCGCGGCGATCCGATCGGATCCGCGCCCAGGTGCAGGCCGGTGACGACGACCAAGGCGTTCTCTTCGACCTGCACGGCGACCTTGGGTCCGTACTCGATCGCCGCCGCCCCATCGGGACCGGTCTGGACCGCATCCCGGTCGTAGAGCATCAGCCCGGACGCGGCTGGGCTCCACCCGATCTGGCCCGCCAAACGACGCTTCACGTTCCGGCGCTTTACCGTGAGCTTCGCGACCGGGGAGGAGGAGGACTCGATGGGATCGAGCAGGTCCGCCCCCAACAATCTCCTCGACGCTTCTTGAGGCCCGCCCAAACGAACGCCTGCCATGAGGGTGCGCATGTCGTCGCCGGGGGGGAACGCGACACTGAGCAAGGTCAGGAAGCCGGAGAAGCATGCGAGCGTCATCGCGATCGCCACGAACACCTCGATCAGAAGCTTCCCGATGCCCGAGAGCCGTGAGCGACCGGCGGCCTTGGTTGGCTGCACGGCCGGCTCCGGCGCCACCTTAGTAGCGGCTCTGGGCACGGACGAACCACCCATGCGAGCTCTCGGGACCCGTCTCGAGCGGGTCGCCGGAGAAGTTCGTGAAGTTGTAGCCGACGCCGAGACGGAAGTTCAGGGATGGATCCCATGAGATCTCGTTCAGCCAACCGGAGCTCCGGTCCCCCACCTCGCGCTGAGACAGAACCCGATACTCGGCTCCATAACGAAATGGCTTTCGAACTGAATATTCGAGACGCTGAGCCCACAGGACGCTGTGGGTCCCGCCGGACCCCGAGACGCCTCGCGCGTCTCCGCGGATCCGCGCGGCGGCCTTCCCGACCCAATCGATCCCAGGCAGGAATCGCACGGTGGCTTCGAGCGCGGTCACGCCAAGAGTGGTCTCGGCCAGGGTTGTATCGCCCGGCGCCGAGAATCGCCGGTCCCTCAGGAGGGTCCAGCGAGCGAGACCCTCCACGCGATCCGAGCGCGGCGGCCGGAAGGCAATGCCGAAGCTCCGCTCTTCGTACCGCGCCGGTGTGATGTTGGCCACGCGGTCTCTCGTGAAACTGAGACGATAGCTCCCCCGCGCGGAGACTCCCGCGACGAGGTTCCATTCAAGCCCGCTCGAGGTGAGCATCTGCCGTTCGCGCCCGCCGACTCCGTCGATTCGATACTCGTTCCGAGTGGTGGCAACGATCGGGAGTTTCCCCCGGTAGCTGAGGTCGGAGGAGAGCGCAACCCTCGACCCGCCTCCGGCCGAGCGGTCGCGAGCGGAGTGCTCTCCGCTCAATCTCAGGAAAAGTCCGGAGGCATAACGCCACCCCCGCTCCAGGCCGACGACGGACTGCGTGCGCGTCTCGCCACCGTCGTGCAGCCAGCGGTACTCGCTATAGGTCCGGCCCATCGGCCCCAACGCGGATTGGGCGCCCAGGAGCGTCGAGCCGGCGCTCGCGCCCATCCCTTCGTTTCGCTCCTCGCGAAGGTAGAACTGGTTCCCGGCGACGGTCAGCGCTGCCCCCCCGCGAACGGCCCGCCCCGTCGAGCCGTCCGAGCCCCGCAGCTCCAGCGCGAGGGATGGGAACGGCCACCATTCCAAGCCCAGCGAGGTGCGATGATTGGGGGAACCCGAGAAGGTCTGCTGCCTCTCGGCCGTCGTCCGGATGGGCCGTACCGGGCGCCACCAGACGCGGGCGGCGCCTGTCTGCGAGGAGGTCCTCTCCGCGTTCACGGAGTCCACCGTGCGCTGCTCGAACTCCGAAGAGGCGCCGAATAGCCGGGCGTCACGGCGCCACTGGATTCCGGCGAGATTCACGTCTCGAACGGCGGCGCTGTCCCCGTATCCGATGCCGAGCCGTTGCTCACGATTGAACCGGGCTCCCCACCAGCCCCATCGACCCGCTTCGAGCGCAAGCTGCGCTCCGTGGCGGACGAGTCCCATCCCTGACGCATCGTTGGTGCCCGTGAATCCCGGCTCCGACCGGCGAATGAACCCGCCTACTTTGACGCGTCCGGGTTTGTGGAACCATTCGCCGACGTCGAGATCGGCGGTCACCTTCCAGGCGCCTCCGCGGCGCGCGGTCGCGGAATCCGTATCCGCGAAGGACAAGCCGCCGTCCTCGCTGACGAACGTTCCGCCTGCAATTCCCTGACTCTGCGCGACCTCCCCCGTGATCCTCGCGTGGGAGCCGAGCTTCACCTCGGTGTCGCCACTCCAGAGTCGGTAGGGGCCGGCCTTGGCCTCGTCTTGCAGGGCGGTCCCACCCACGGCGAGGAATGAAGAAATCGGCTGCCGGAAGCGACCCCCCACGGCCGCGCGCTCCCCGACGGAACCGCGAGCCTCGTACTCCGCTTCGATCGTCACCGGCTGACCGTGAAGCTGGTCGCCATCAACGAGGGAGCCGTCATCCCAGACGCTCGGGACGGGCCGCGTGAAGACGAGGCGCCCCTCGATCTCCTTGGCGCTGAAGTCGCCGCCGCGCTGCTGCCTTACGCGCACGAGCGGGAGGCCGGTGGCCCGGTCGCGGACGACGAGGGCCACTTGAATGCTCCCCTCGAGGATGTCTCGGTGGCTGAGGTAATAGAGGGATCCTCCCGTGGCGCGAATCTCATCGCGTACGTGCACGTCGCGCGCCGCCGCGCCGAACGCGGTCAGGGACGCTCCCGGGTTCGGCGTTCCGGGCGGACTACCCACGCGGACCTGAGCCCCGTAGAGGGTCCGGTGGAACGCGGCCAGCTCCACTTCGTCGATCGAGATCGGAAAGTCCCCGACGGAGGCCCGGAACGCCTGCCCCTCGACAGCCAGGAAGAAGCGTCCGCCACCAGGGGCGCCGTACGCGACCGCGCTCGAGTCTCCGTAGACCGGGTAGAGACGATCGGGATCGAGGTTGACGAGGAGCCGATCGCGGCCGGCGTCGTCGAGATCCCTGAAGAGAGACCCGAACTCCCGCCGGCGCGTGTCGAATGCCGAGGTGACCAGGTACCGGCCTGCGACCCAGCCCTTCAGGTGGTACGCAAGGCGCCCCTCGGTCCAGACGCCCTCGCTTTGTCCGGCTCCACGGAGGGCGGCTCCGGTCGTCTTCCCGATGACGCCGTCGGCGAGCGCGACGAGGAAGAGGCGCTTCGATCGAACATCGACCGGTCGATCGATCTCACCGCGGTGTCCTTCCGCATCCTCCACGGACAGCTTCAAACGGCTCTTCCCTTCCGGCAACGTCACCGTTCCGGAAAAAGAGCCATCGCCATCGACGCGGAGCGACTCGGCGTTCGCCCACACGCGGTGTCCCGGCTGAGTTCGTCCGGAGAGTCGCAGCTCGTTGCTCGAGAGCACGGATCCTGCCGGAGGGAGAGCCACGCTCAGGTTCGGGATGCGGTCCACGACCACGACGTCCCGCCCTTCGTCCGCATGGTCGAGGACCCGAACGACCAGATTCGCCACGCGGAGCGCGCCCATGGGATCGCGGACCACGAGAGCGATGCCGTTCTCACCAACGTGCAGGGGGACTTCTCTGCCGAACTCCCCGGCCCGCGTGACGGGAACCACGACGCCGTCGACTTCGACCCGATTTCCGGGGTCGGTCCTACCCGAGACCTGGATATGGGCGGCGGCCTCTTCCCTGGGCGCTGCGCCGAGGCCGGCCACCTGTGGCGGGCCTCTGCCGGCCCCACGCGGCCCCACGGTGACACCGGGCGCCTTTCCGCCGTACGGAACCCGCACCTCGCCGCGGGGCTCGAGGATCTCGAGGCGGGGGAGCCGAACGAAGGCGCTGACCGTCCGCCCTTGCCGGTCGCTCAAGGTGACCGTCAGCGTGTCCCCGGGAGGTAGCGGCACCGAGCAGGAGAATCGGCCCGCCGAATCGACGGGGGCCGAGAGAGCACCGATCCGCAAGGAGGCTTCGCCGCGGTAGACGTCGTAGAGGCGCGCTCTCTGGACCTCGGTGCCCTGGCCGTGGATCTCGATGCGCCGATTGAGCTCGCGGCCCTCGGGTGTCGCGTTGCTCGCCACGGGACGCGATCTCCCGAAGGCGAGCACGACGAGCCGCGAGCGGGGGATCCGCTCGCGCTCGACGAGATAGCGGACCGCCGCGTCCGCGCGGGCACGTGAAAGCGCGAGATTTGCGGCGGCGGTACCTAGCGAGTCGGTGTGCCCTTCCACGACCACCTGTTCCGAGGGGGAACGTCTCAGCGCCTTCGCCAGCTCCGCCAGTAGCTGCACCGCCGCAGGGGTGAGCACGGCGCGGCTGGCCTCGAAGGAGTCCCCCGTCATGGTCATGGCGATCGAGGTGCCCCGATCGACTCCGAAGGCGCGACGAGGCCCTCGTGTCTCCAGGCCGTCCTCGTACGTGACCCGAAGCTGATATTCGTAGACCTTGCCCCCCTCCAGCTTCGAGGATCCCGATCCGGTTCCGTCCCACGGGCACGCTCGCGGCGGCGCTCCCCTGCCGCTCATCGACGACAGGATTTCTCCACGCGGATCGCGCACGTCGAGGGACCAGCCGCGAACGGAGGACGTGTCGCTCACGTCGAGCGCGAAGACAGCGGGCTCCCGGAGGCGGTCCCCGTCGAGACGCAGCACCTCGTTCAGCCCGCCGGCGGAGAGGCGCGCGTCGACGGCGCGGAGGCGCACGGCCATCCCGTTCACGACCAGAGCGGCGCGCAGCGCGTTTCCGGCGACGAGCGCGCTTCGATCGATTTCGTCGCTCACGATCGCGAGACCGCTCACCGGAGGACGCCCAATCTCGACCGAGTCCCGCTGGAAGGAGACACCGAATCGGACCGCGGAGAGTAGCCCCGGCGAAACATAGGCAACGGGCGCGGTTTCTGTCGTGGCGATCGCGGGGAGCCCGAGTCGCTCCAGATCGAGCTTCACGACGTGCGGTCCTGGGTCGAGGTCGGGAAGGTGGAATCGCCCCTCGGCGTCCGTGCTCACCGAGGTTCCGTCGTCGAGGAAGACGACGGCTCCGGGAAGTCCCCTCTCGTCTCGACCCTGAAGGCCGTCCCGGTTGGAATCCTCGAAGACGCGGCCCACGACCGTGCCGCGCGCGAGGAAGCTGTCCTCGGCCACGTGGACGGTTGCCTCCGCCCGATTCGAAGCGCCGCACGTGGAACAACCCGCGAAGGCGACCGCCGCATCCGTGTAGGTACCCGGCGTCGCGCTCGCGCCCGGAACGAGCACCCAGCTCAGGGTGAGGTATCCGGGCTCGCCAGGCCCCGCCTGGCCGTCTCCATTCAGGTCGGTGAATGCCGCCAGCGTGTCCAGGGAAAATCGCTGGAAGCGCGAACCGGAGGGATCGGCGATCGCGCGCCCGTCGCGCGTCGAGGTGCCGGGGAGGTACCCGAAGCGCGGAGGCAGCTCATTCTGGACTTCGAAATTGGGCAGATTGACGGACGTTCGATTTCGAATCTCCAATGTGTAGCGCACCGGTTGACCGGATTCGACCCGATCCCTGTCGGACGAGAGCCGCAGGTCGACCCCGAAGTTCGTGTCGTCGTCCAGGTTGGTCACACTCACGTCCGGACCATTCGTCCCGTTGTACGCACCGTCCGCGCTGGCCGCCGCCGCGGTCACGATGGTGTAGGGAACGTTGCCATCCACGCCAAAATCGTCGACGCCCGTGACGGTCACCGTCTGCGCCGTGTTCCAATTGCCCGTGGTGAACGTGAGAGACGCCGGAGCCACCGTCCCCTCGCTTGGGTCGCTCGACGAAAGCCCGATCGTCACATTCGCCGTAGGCTGGCTCGTGAGCGCCACCGTGAAGGTCGCCGTCCCGCCCGCCTCGGTCGTTGTCAGTCCTGATGTGGGGTTCACGGCGATACCCGGTGTGTCGTTATCGGTATTCATCACCGCCACGTCCGCGGGGTCCATCCCGTTGTAGCCCGCGTCGGTGCTGGTCGCCGCGGCCGTCACGATCGTGTAGGCGACCGGCCCATCCACCGCGAAGTCGTCGACGCCCGTGACCGTCACCGTCTGCGCCGTGCTCCAATTGCCGGAGGTGAACGTGAGGGACGCCGGAGCCACCGTTCCCTCGGTCAAGTCGCTCGAGGAAAGCCCGATCAACACGTTCGCCGTAGGCTGCGTACGGAGAACTACGGTGAACGTGGCCGTCCCGCCAGCTTCCGTCGTCGCCAGGCCGGAGGTCGGGACCACCGTGATCCCCGCCGTGTCGTTGTCCGTATTCGTGACGCCCACGTCCGACGCGTTCCGTCCGCTGTAGCCAGGATCCGTGCTGGTCGCCGCCGCCGTCACGATCGTGTACGCCACGCTCCCGTCCGCGACGAGGTCGTTCACACCCGTCACCGTCACGGTCTGCGCCGTGCCCCAGTTCCCGGACGTGAACGTCAGCGAGGCCGGAGCCACGGTCCCCTCGGTCAAATCATTCGACGAGAGCCCGATCGTCACGTTCGCCGTTGGCTGGCTCGTGAGCACAACGGTGAACGTGGCCGTCCCGCCCCCTTCCGTCGTCGTCAGCCCTGATGTGGGGCTCACGACGATCCCCGGAGTGTCGTTATCGGTATTCGTCACCGCCACATCCGCGGCATTCATCCCGTTGTAGCCCGCGTCGGTGCTGGTCGCCGCCGCCGTCACGACGGTGTACGCCACGCTCCCGTCCGCGACGGAGTCGTCGACTCCAGTGACCGTCACCGTCTGTGCCGTGCTCCAATTCGCTGAGGTGAATGTCACGGAGGCCGGAGCCACCGTCCCTTCGGTCAGAGCACTCGACGAAAGCCCGACCGTCACGTTCGCCGTAGGCTGGCTCGTGAGCGCCACGGTGAACGTGGCCGTCCCGCCCGCCTCGCTCGTCGTCAGGCCCGACGTCGGCACCACCGCGATCCCCGCCGTGTCGTTGTCCGCGTTTGTCACGGCGACGTCCGCGGCGTTCAGCCCGTTGTAGCTACCGTCCGTGCTGGTCGCCGCGGCCGTCAGGATCGTGTAGGCCACGGCGCCGTCGACGACGAAGTCGTCCGCCCCCGTTACGATCACCGTCTGCGCCGTGTTCCAGTTCGCCGGGGTGAACGTCACCGACGCCGGAGCCACCGTCCCCTCGGTCAGATCACTCGACGAGAGCCCGATCGACACATTCGCCGTGGGCTGGCTCGTGAGCACAACCGTGAACGTGGCGGTCCCGCCCGCCTCCGTCGTCGTCAGACCGGAGGTCGGGGCCACCGTGATCCCCGCGGTGTCGTTGTCGGTGTTCGTGACCGCCGCGTCCGCCGGGTCCATCCCGTTGTAGCCCGCGTCCGTGCTCGTGGCCGCCGCCGTCACGATCGTGTAGGCCACGGGTCCGTCCGCGACGAAATCGTTCACGCCCGTGATGGTCACGGTTTGCGCGGTGTTCCAATTGCCCGAGGTGAACGTGAGCGACGCCGGAGCCACCGTCCCCTCCGTCAGATCACTCGACGAGAGCCCGATCGACACATTCGCCGTGGGCTGGCTCGTGAGTGCCACCGTGAACGTGGCCGTCCCGCCAGCTTCTGTCGTGGCCAGGCCGGAGGTCGGGACCACCGTGATCCCCGCCGTGTCGTTGTCCGTATTCGTGACGCTCACGTCTGACGCGTTCCGTCCGCTGTAGCCAGGATCCGTGCTGGTCGCCGCCGCCGTCACGATCGTGTACGCCACGCTCCCATCCGCGACGAAGTCGTTCACCCCTGTCACGGTCACCGTCTGCGCCGTGTTCCAGTTTCCCGACGTGAACGTGAGCGAGGCCGGAGCCACGGTCCCCTCGGTCAAGTCGTTCGACGAAAGCCCGATCGTCACGTTCGCCGTCGGCTGGCTGTCGAGCACCACGCTGAACGTCGCCGTCCCACCCCCTTCGGTCGTCGTCAGACCGGAGGTAGGGATCACCGAGATTCCCGGGGCCAAGATCGTCAGCTGGCCCCACGCCGGATAGGCCACCGTGTCGTAGGCGAGCCACATTTCGCTGGACGAGGTTCCGCCCACGATGATTTTGAAACCGACCGATTTGCCCGAGTTCACGGTGTAGTTCACGACCCCGAAATCGAACGTGTCCTGAATCCATGTCCCCGTATCGGCCACGTCCCAGTCGGGCCGGGTCACGGTCGAGGAAGCGATCTGCACGCACCCGGTTCCGTCGGGGTTGCACTCGACCAGAAAGGCTTGGAGCGAGCCGTCCTGGCTAGTGTCGAAGTTCTTGATCGCGGTCCAAATCGTCATGGATACCGGGCCGTTGATCGTGGATCCGCCGGCCGGGATGCGCCACAACTGGTACCTGGTCGGATCGGTCTCGCCCACCCCGGAGCCGTTCTTGTGAATCCAGAGTCCTGGAAACCCGTCCCGTCCCGGGTCGTAATTGACGAGCGTCGTGCGGGTCGGAGCGGACGCCTTCAGCTGCGCGACGGGAACGTCGCTGCCGTCTCCGACGCCGTCCAGGTAACGCACGATGGTGAGAGCGGTGGCGTTGGTCGCGGCCGTAGAGAGAACCGCGAAGGCGAGAAGTCCCGCCGCCGCGGAAGGCGAGAGACGCCGGGACTTCATCGCTTGCGGCTCGATTTCTTTCCGACAGGCTGAGGACCGGACCGCTGTTCGTGGAGGAGCCGCTGGACGGCCCCGGCCAGCTCGTCAAGTTGGACGGGCTTCGATAGCACCAGGTCGATTCCCGCGGCCCTGGTCTGCTCCGGATCCTGCTGAACGCTCCAGCCGCTGAGGAGCATGACTCGGGTGGAGGGAGACACCTTCTTCACTTGCCTCGCGACGTCCCAGCCCGACACCCCCGGCATACTCAGATCGGTGATCACCAGATCGAAGTTGTCGCGGGTGATCCGTTCCAGCGCTTCGGCCCCGTTGGCCGCGGCGTGGATTTCATGACCGAGCGGCTCCAGCACCTCGACGCAGATTTCCCGGTTTATCGCATCGTCATCGACGACCAGGATCCTGCCGAGCTCCATGGGAGCGTCGGAATCGGCGGGTGGCGCGGCTTCGCCCGCGGCCGCAGGCGTGCGGGCCGGCGGGAAGATGAGACCGATCGATGTACCCTGCTCGGGCCGGCTCGCGATCTCGATCTCCCCGCCCAGGCGCCGAACGATCCCCCGAACGACGCCCATGCCGAGCCCCTGCCCATGCGCCTTCGTCGTGAAGAAGTTTTCGTAGAGACGCTCTTGAACCTCCTGGCTCATCCCGGAGCCCGTGTCGGTGACGGTGACCCGGACCGCTTTGTCATCCCCGGACGTGACGATCCGGATCAATCCGCCCTTCGGCATGGCCTCAACGGCGTTGAAGATCAAGTTGCTGATCGCTTGCGTCAGCTCGCGGACGTTTCCGGTGATGGCGGGAACCGATGGAAGGGAGACCTCGACATCGATACGGACTCCGGACGCGCTCAGCTCGCCTCGCCACTTCGGGGTCGTCAGATCCACCGCCCGGCGGACGACATCGTTCAGGTCCACCCGCTCGGAGGGCTGGTCCTTCCGGATTCCCGCGAAATCTTGAAGCCGCCGCACCGTATCGGCACCCTGAAGGGCGAGCTTCTCGACCAGGCCCGCCTGCTTCCGAACCCTGTCGCGCGGGTCGCCTTCCTTGTCCAGATCGCGTTGAATCAGCTGACTGTTCACCAGGATG
>Ga0137409_10004323_pt2 | contig 14352 bp, 9 predicted proteins | sample CZODoug1_16funga_FD_122059 | JGI IMG/M metagenome (GOLD analysis project Ga0137409, IMG submission 122059) | Vadose zone soil fungal communities from Angelo Coast Range Reserve, California, USA - CZODoug1_16fungal (Hybrid Assembly) | ecosystem: Environmental > Terrestrial > Soil > Vadose zone... | reverse complement strand
ATCGAATCGTTCCAATGAAAAGGCCTCGCTCGAGCGAGGGCGTCGCTACTTATCGCCGGCGAGACCGACCCGTCAGTTTCCGCCTCAACAAATTCGTCATACACTTCGTCCACGGCGTGGCGCATCGAGCTGACCTGAGTCAGCTGGCTATAAAGCAACTGGAGTGAAGGGAGCAGCCGGTAACCTGCAAGCGCCATTACGCCGAGGTTCGGAAGAATATCGGAAAAATCGCGCCCTCTCGCTGCGAGCAGCAACACAGCCACAACGAGACCGCCAAAAGCGAGCGGTTCTACAATATAACGCGCGCTGTTGAAAATGGCTACGCGAGCACCCATCTTCGCGATGATTGCGGAATGGCCGGCAAACCGAGCGAGAAAATGTTCTTCGGCACGATGGACTTTCACCGGTTTAATGCCGGCGAGCATCTGATTGGCTTCCAGGTAGAAGCCGGTAGCATGTGTTCTTAAATTTTCATCCACCTCTCGACGTTTCCGCGCGAGGAGCCGAAACGTGATGACATAAAATCCGCCGAGCCCGATCGCTGCCGAAAGCGCGATCACCGGTTGGACCAAAAACAGCGTAGCAAGTAGCAGCACTGACGTGAGAGCGCGCGCGATCGTGTCCAGTAATGGGAGGAGCACTCCGACGGTGTAATTCAACACGTCGGTATGAATTTTCTTGAGAAGTTCGCCGGAGTTACGCTGAAGAAAATAGGTGTATGGCTGTGAAGCCATTCGGCGCAGGAGTCGCACCCGCAACCAGTGAGCAAAGTTCTGGGCGTAACGAGTGCGCGCGTACTCGGACAGCAGGTTAATTGCGTTCGAAAAAAGGACTCCTGCGATTGCGATGACCCCGGTTGTTATGAGCAGTTGGAAGTTTCCCATCGGTGGAAACAGGCTCAGGAATAGCGTGCCAAAATGAGATCGGCGGATGCGATCGGGATCAGCAGCGATAGCTAAAAATGGGAAGATCGACGTGGCGCCGATCACCTGAAAGACGGCCTGCGCAAGGGCGAGCGAAAAAACCCCAGCTAGCTTTGCCCTGCCGTACGGGCGCGCCAGAAAGAGAACGCGACGAATCAGATTGGAAACATTATGGACAAACCGGGGCATGTTTCCGAGTTACACGTTTACGAAATCGGGGGCATCGGCACCTCGCAACGGCGAGATTTCCCAATTATCTGCGGGAAAACTCAGGTGTCAAAGCTTACCGGACGACCGCGGCTGGTTGCCGCGGCGGCGCTCCGCACTGAGTACTTTCGCTCGCGGCGAGTTTCATACCCACGCAATGACCGCGATACAAAGCTTCATCGGAGTTGATGTAAGCCCATTCACCAAAGCGTCCAACTGTATAAATCCGGTGTTCCCTGAGCCAATTTTGGGCGAGCGCTACAGTATTGTTGCGCGAATGCGTTTGAACCGGGTATCCAAAGGGAATCCGAAGCACCTTAGTACGGCGAACGCAATCAGGAGAAGGAATCACACCCATCCGCAGCAAACCGGCAACAATGGCTTTCACCAAGGATCCGACGTCAGTGCTGCTGCTGAGAGGGTTGAGCTCTGATAACTCAACCTGCACACCATGGCGGGGCAATGTCCGGAGCCAGCGCGACGAATTGTGGTTGAGGACTATCTTATGGCCGATGATGTCCTTGTCGGGACAATAAATTCGTTGGCGAAGCGTCTCATTTCGCCCATTTAGAACCAACATCACAAGAGTGATTGGCACGGCTTCCAGCTCAGACACCGCAGAGCTTATTGCAGCCGGGACGTTTGTGATCAACCGTAGCAACGCGGGCAACGGAAGTGTTGAAATGATGCGGCGCCACGACGCTGTTTCGCCATTTGCTGTTCGCAGTGTTGAGGTTTGGGGGTTGATACTTGTGACGCACTCGCGAAACCGGATATCGGCAACCCTCCGTGCCAGCGCTTGGAAGATCTCTCCATATCCGCCTTTAGCTGGGTAGGCGATTACGGCTTCCCTTGGTATCGGTGAGCGGCGGCGGCTCTCCAACATACTGCTCTCCGCGGCGCCGGCAGGAGCAGCAACCCGTTCGGCGATCCAGTCGGTATCAAGACGCGTTAGATCAGCCCCCCAGAGCTTCCTGTTATATGGACGCATGAATAACTCAGTGATGCCACGTCCAAAACGATGATCGAGGTATTCATCGAAATTTGCTGCGTCCCGCCAACCGCCAGCTGCCTCAAGGCCAATTTGACATGCATGACGGGAATCAGGATCTGCAAGTTCTGAAAAATGTTGTTGAAACGGATAGCGCACCCACTCTCCATTTAGCCAGCACCACGCGTCGCGCTTCTGTTCTTCCATTTCCAAGGCATCGAAAACAAGACGACGGATGGCGGGATGCGGCGTGGTAAAGGAATGCCCTCCGAGATCGAAGACCGCTCCATCTAGGATTAGGGAGCGGCACAGTCCGCCCACGGTGTCCTGACTCTCCAAGACAACTGCGGAATCGCCCAATGCAAGTGCTGCACCCAAACCGGCCGGCCCAGCGCCAATCACGATTGTATCGGCTCTTATTCTAGACGCGTTGGGCCGGCTATCCATGCTGCGCATTATTTACTCTTGCAATTATCAGGAATTAGATTGTTTGCAGTTAGATTGTTTGCGAGCGAAACGGAGATGTCACGAATAAATCCGGAGACGGAAACTCCAAGCCTCAAATAGCAGCTCTCGGTTTGCACACCGCAGCTTCGATAAATACTAGTGGAAATACACCTTTATGCACGCTGCTGGAACGAGAGGGACATGCTGCCCTTCTTTTTTTTGCATTATGACAATCTCGTTCAGCGATACATCATCTACGACGATGCATCGACGGACAATTCCCAGGAGATTTTGCGCCTTAATCCCAAGGTCGAATTGCGGCCAATGCCCCCATATAGCGATCCCGAGTCCAGAATTAGTTCCGCGCTTGCACTTCAGGAGACATGCTGGAAAGAAAGTCGTGGCATTGCTGACTGGGTAATTGTGACAGATATCGACGAGCATTTGTATCACCCGGATATGTATCGGTATCTCGCACAATGTCGTGCGCGAGGCGTAACGATCATTCCCGCCCTCGGGCACCAAATGCTGTCCGAACAGTTCCCTGAGCATAAAAACTTGCTTTGCCAGTCGCTCACCAAGGGGGCTTGCGACTCAATGTACAGTAAATTGAATATCTTCTCTCCCAGCGAAATCGACACGGTAAATTATACGGCGGGCCGTCACAAAGCCGCACCAACGGGCCATGTAGTCTTGCCAGCGCGGGACGAATTATTATTGCTTCACTACCATTATTTGGACTTTGAGCGTGTGCGAAAACGCTATGCTCAATTTCTCACCAGGCAGCGAAAAACCGATATCGCAAAGGGATTCGGCGAACAATATTCATGGTCTTCGGAACAACTCCGTGACGCTTGGAACTTCGTAGCGAATCGGCTGGTCGATATTTCGAGGCCAAATCTAAGACCTTGGGAGACCCACGAGGGGCCACGCTGGTGGAGGGAACATGGCGGGTTAAGGAAAGGATTGAGCCGCGCGAAGCGATGGCGAACGCGGGTGCGAGCTAGGGTACAGAAGTTTTTCGAGCAGCAGCGAGTTTTGCAGACGGCGCAACAGCGGATTCGGCCGCCTGTGCCTCGGTGACTCGGTCAACGTTTCAAAGGACGGTTTCACGCCCCAGGAGGCTATCGTCCGATTCGCTTGCTGGTGCTGTCTGCCTCTTTGACCTTCAGTCCGGCCATCGGCAGTTTGTTCGAAGACCGTGAACCGGTGAATCGTCAAATCGTTACATCGAAAGCGAATTTCGGAAAGCTTTCAAAGCTCAACGGAGTAGTGGAATGATGGAGTATGTCACAAGATGCGTTAGCTGATCGAATGCGAAAGCTTGAGATTAGCGAGGCCGATCTGGAGGAAAGCTTTGCGCGGTCGGGCGGGCCCGGGGGTCAGAATGTGAACAAAGTTTCAACCGCGGTGACGCTGCGGCATCTTCCGAGCGGCATCAGCGTCACCGTCCAGGATTCGCGTTCGCAAGCAATAAATCGCAAGCTCGCGCGGGAACGATTGCTCGACGCGATCGAGAGCGCTCGAGAAGGGCAGCGTATGGCTGAAATCGCGAAGCGCGAAAAAGAGCGGCGCAGAAAATCGCCGAGGCCAGCTGCGCTGAAGAGGAAAATTCTGGAATCCAAACGCAGGCGGGCGCAGCTAAAGAAGCAGCGAACAAAGATCAAGCTCGATTAACATCACCAAACCAATTCCTGCAACGCTTTAATACGTGCTTCCATCAGCTTGCATTTCTCTTCAGTTGAAGGAGCGGCATTGCGCTTCTTGAGCCACTCGATCTGTTCCCTTTTAACCGCGGTAAAGCGCGCAGGCGGCAAAATGAACTGCGCGGCGCGATAAACCTTATTCATGTTCTGATCCAGCGACTCAGCTTTGTCCTCCTCGTTCTGGAAGGTTGTGTGCTCGAGATCCTGTTCGAGATCGCTATATGCTGTTGCAAGTGCATCATCCTGCTCAGCACTAATCGATCGCGCATCGGTCACGGTCCATTTTTTAGCGGCAACGTCGAATGTTCCCTGAAACAGAGCGTAGTATGTCTTTACGTCTTCGAATTGTTTCGGGTTATTTTGAGCGAGCGCTCGCACGCGAACCTTCCGATCAGTTCCGAATCGGAAATGTGGAAAAGTATCTCCGGCCATTTCGGGATCGTGCGCTTGTTTCTTCATTGCGGCATCCAGAGACTTTTGGATGCGATCGCCGATCTCTGTTTGAGCAAAGCTCGAATCGTTTATCTCCAGGACCGAGATTGAATCTGCGCCATAGCGTCCATCATTCTCAACTACGCAAACGCTGGACTGCGGTGCCCAAAAGACTTCGAGACCGCGGTGGTTTTGGTGTTCGAAGTAATCTACTTTGTCGATCTTCCCGAGGACTCGATGGTTTTTGATATCAGCGAGGTAATTCGCCTCGCTGAGGGACTCATCTTGTTCCCAGGCTTCCATCGTTGGAACGAGCACACCGTACCGCCCGTCAGGGGATGCAGTGTTTTCATAAACGACGTATCCATCCGGCCAATTTACAGCAGCGGCCGTTTCGGATAGGGCAACATTTAGAGATAAGCCGAAAGAAAGCGCCAAGATTCGTGCCGTATAACGCACGCTGTAAATAGTAACTCGTTAGTATTCTCGGCGGAAAGAAAGAATTTGTTGCTTAAATACATCTGGCAATGCGACCTGCGACGAATCGTTTGTTGAAAACAATTCACGCTATGAAAAAAGCAATGTTATTGAGCGGTGTTGTAGCGGTCGTGGGCCTGACGCTGGTTTCGTGCTCGAGCACGCCAGAGACCACCACGACCACAACGCGTCAAACCACAGTCCAAACGGCAGCCCCGCCACCGGTTCCCGCTTCGCGGACGACGACGACAACGACGCATATGGGCGGCGGCTACTGATTGCTAAAGCCGGGTGCGGTTGCGTCTGTTGCCGGCACGGCCTGTGGGCCATCGTGGCATTTCAAAAGGCAGCACTGAATTCGACCGGTCACGGCCCGGCGGCTACAGTTGAGAATTGCGCTCAGGACTTTGGAGCGGGCGCTTCTGCGCTCTGGGCTTCTTCTTCCTCCGCCTGACTGACTACGGGGGCAATTGCCTGAAGTTTTTCGTCATTGCGCAAATCCATCAGTTTCACGCCCATCGTATTGCGGCCGGTCTCGCGAATTTCTTTCACTCGCGTGCGTACCATCTGGCCTTTGTTGGTGATGAGCATGAGTTCGTCAGTCTCACGGACGGTAAGCGCGCCAACGACTTCGCCGGTTTTCTCGCCGGTTTTCATGGTAATGATCCCTTTGCCGCCGCGTGATTGCCGCCGGTAATCATCGAACCCCGTTCGTTTACCGATTCCGTTCTCACCGGCCACAAGGAGCATCGCATCCGGGTCGACAATGGCACTACCAACGACGTGATCGCTTTTCTCCGGGCGAATTCCCCAGACGCCGACTGTGTTGCGGCCCTGATCGCGTAATTGTTCTTCATGAAAACGTAAGCTCATTCCTTTTCTGGTGATGAGCACGATCTCATTGTTGCCGTTCGTTAGTTTCGCGTCGATCAAGCGATCGCCGTCTTCGATTTGAATGGCGATGATCCCGCCGCGTCGCACGTTCGCGTAATCGGACAAATTCGATTTCTTCACGATGCCCGATTGCGTCGCGAACACGATGTGCAGATTTTCGTCCCATGTTTGATCGACGGCGTTCGGTCCCGTGCCTGATTTTTTGGATTGGACGCGAATCGTCGCCGCGATTTTTTCATCAGGCTTGAGCTCAAGAATGTTTGCGATCGAACGCCCTTTTGCCGCGCGTCCCATCTCGGGAATCTCGTAAACTTTTTCCACGTAAGCGCGCCCTGTGGCGGTGAAGAACATCAGGTAATCGTGCGTGGTAGCAGCGAAAAGGTGCTGGACGAAATCGCCTTCCTCCTCTTCGGTGGCGCCTTCGCGCGTTTGCATGCCGATGACGCCTTTGCCGCCGCGCCGCTGCGCGCGAAACGCGCTCACTGCCGTGCGCTTGATAAAGCCGGCGTGGGTGATGCTGATGATGCAACCCTCATTGACGATAAGGTCTTCGATGTTGATCTCCGCTTCGTCAGGAGCAATTTCCGTCAGGCGAGGGGAGCCGTACTTGTCGCGGATTTCGCGCAGTTCTTTTTTGATGATGCTGAAGACGCGCTGCTCTTTGGCAAGAATGTCGCGCAAATCATTGATGGTCTCGACGAGTTCCTTGTATTCGTTGACGATTTTCTCGCGCTCGAGTCCGGTCAGCTGATACAGACGCAGGTTCAGGATTTCGTCCGCTTGTTGTTCGCTGAATGCATAGCGGCCATCGGTGAGGCGCGCAGGATTGCGAATGAGGATGCCAAGTTGTTCGACCTGGCGTTTCGTAAATTCGAATGCGAGCAGTTTCACTCGCGCTTCATCGCGATTAGCTGATCCGCGGATGATGCGCAGGAATTCGTCGAGATTGGCAAGCGCAATTAGATAACCTTCCAGGGTTTCGGCGCGCTCCTCGGCCTTGCGCAGTTGGTATCGCGTGCGACGCAGGACGACTTCGCGCCGATGGTCGATGTAAACTGCGTTAGCGTCCTTGAGCGGCAGCAACCTCGGCCGGCCGTGGTCGATCGCCAACATCATCGTGGCAAACGAACTCTCCAGCGCGGTGTGCTTGTAGAGGTTGGCAATGATTACCTTCGGGTTGGCGTCGCGTTTGAGCTCGACGACGACGCGCGTGTTTTCGTCCGATTGATCGCCGACGTAGCTGATGTCGGTAAGCACTTTGTCGTTTACCAACTGCGCGATCCGCTCGACCAGCGTGGCGCGGTTCACGCCATAAGGAATTTGCGTGATAACGATTTGTTCACGGCCGCCCTTGAGTTCTTCTACTCCCGCTTTGCCGCGCACTTTAACACTGCCACGGCCGGTTTCGAAATATTGGCGAATCCCGTTGACGCCACAGATCACGCAGCCGGTCGGGAAGTCCGGGCCCTTAACGTGCTGCATCAACTCATCCAGCGTAATGTCGGGATTGTCGATCTGCTCGCAAATGCCATCGATGACTTCCACAAGATTGTGCGGAGGAATGTTGGTGGCCATGCCGACTGCGATGCCGGTGCCCCCGTTAACAAGCAGGTTAGGAAATGCAGCTGGGAAAACTTTTGGTTCGGTGCGCGTCTCGTCGTAATTGGGGACAAAATCGACCGTGTCCTTCTCCATGTCTGTCATCAGCGCCGCGCCGAGATGGGTCATGCGCGCTTCGGTGTAGCGCATCGCTGCGGGCGGATCGCCTTCGACGGATCCGAAATTCCCCTGGCCGTCGACCAACCGTTCACGCATAGCCCACGGCTGCGCCATGTGGACCAGCGTGGGATAGATCACTGCTTCACCGTGCGGGTGATAGTTACCGCTGGTGTCGCCGCAGATCTTTGCGCATTTACGGTGCTGCCGTCCTGGGAAAAGCGACAGGTCGTGCATCGCAAACAGAATTCTCCGCTGCGATGGCTTGAGTCCGTCGCGCGCATCCGGCAGCGCGCGAGAAATGATGACCGACATCGAGTAATCGAGAAATGATCGCGATACTTCCTCGGCTACATTTATGGGCTCTATTTTTTCGTTTGGATTCAACATGACTTGCTTTAGCCGGAGGCTGGCGAATATGCGGAAGGACGTTCCGCGAGGAAGCGCTCCTCCCACATGCGCGAAATCTCATCGGCTTGCCGGGTCGTCGCGGGAGGACCAACGCGCACACCAGCCGGAAGTTTGATTCTCAGAAAGTTCAGCACTGCGCGAATCGTCCTCTCATAATCCCGGCACAGCTTTTCATACTCCACGTTGAACGGATTGATTCCGATCCGTCGGAAAAAATCGTCCCAGATTTTCTCCTGCCGTTCCGCTTCGTGCAGTGACTGCTCGATCAGGTCCGGATCGAACTCCGGTTCTCGCCGAATGCTTTCGCCCTTCTGCACTTTCCAAAGTCCTGTCTGAAGTGCGCGAGCCGTGGACAGTGCCTGGCGCAATTTGTGACGTCTCACGATGCGCAGAAAACGAAGACGGGGAAAAGCGCTGCGCAACAGCTCCAGATCGCTTGGTGTAGAATTTCCAAAACCGTGTGCCTCTCGCAACCGCGCGAGGAAATCGTCCAGATACCAGCTCATCAGTTTGAAACCGAACACCTCGTTGCGCGTTACCTTTGTGTTCACGATGGCGCGCACATACGCGGCGTAATCAACAGTCGGATCAATTCCGAGCTCCTCGACATAGCGGGATTTCGCCTTCGGCAAAAAAAATTGTTTAGGCATCCCTGCTCGGCGGGTGTCGCGCAATCCGTCGCTGAGCAAATTGCTCCCCGAACGAGGAATCGTGCAAACCACATAACAGCGCCGCGGATGCCGCAGCTTATGAAACAAACCTCCCATCTCTATACGTCGAGATTCCGCACGTTCAGCGCGTTATCTTCGATGAACTGGCGCCGAGGCTCGACGACGTCGCCCATCAGAATCGTGAACATCTTGTCGGCGTCGACAGCGTTGTCCTCATTCAAGTCAACTTTCAGCAGTTTGCGTTTCTCGGGATTCATTGTGGTCTGAAACAACTCCTTGGCATTCATCTCACCGAGACCCTTGAAACGTTTGATCTGCACTCCGCGACGGCCAATCTCCAGAATCTTTTGCAAGATTTCCGGAATGGAAAACAGCGGATGCGAAATCGATTTCTCGCCTTCGCCTTCGATCAACTCGAAGATGGGACGATCGCTGGCCGCGTAATGATCAACTTTCAAACCTTTTCGAGCCAGTTCGGCGATAATTTTTTCGATCGCAGCAGATTCGTGTAACTCGACCAACCTGCCACGTCGGCGAGTTCCATCCGCTCGCGCCGGCGCCTCGCTTAAGGGGAGCAACTCCTGCCCGATCTCGGTGTCGAACAAGTTGAGATCGAGATTTTCCTGATGAAATTTGCGAACCGCTTTCTCGTCGTGAAAATAATGTGCGCTTTCCTCATTCCCGTCGCGCACTTTCACAAGGTAATTGGGGAGCTTGTCCGACTTGGAACTGCGGTGGCCGAGGTAAGTTTCAAAGTCCCCGCCGTGGCGCCGCACTGCTTCACTTAGTTTCGCGAGTTTCTCGAGCGATTCGAGGATGTCCTTCAGTTGTGCCACAGTGAATTCTTTCTCGTCCGCGAGATTTTTTAGCCGCACGTCCTCGGCGCCCAGGGAAATAAGAATCTTGTTTAGCCGCGCGTCGTCTTCGACGTATTCCTCGCGTTTTTTTCGTTTGATCTGATAAAGCGGCGGTTGCGCGATGTAAATTTTTCCTGCGCGCACCAAGTCGGTCATCTGCCGGAAGAAGAACGTCAGCAACAGAGTGCGAATATGGGAGCCGTCCACATCCGCGTCCGTCATGATGATGATGCGGCCGTAACGAAGCCTTGTCATGTCGAACACCGCTTCGTCTTTGCCATTGCTCTCTTCTTTCGATTTGCCGATCCCGGTGCCGATCGCGGTGATCATCGCCCGGATCTCGGTGTTTTTGAGAAACTGGTCTTCGCGCGCTTTCTCTACGTTGATAAGTTTACCGCGGATTGGCAGGATCGCCTGGTAGCGCCGATCGCGTCCCTGTTTCGCCGAGCCGCCCGCTGAGTCGCCCTCGACAATGTAGAGTTCGGTGAATTCCGGATCGCGCTCAGAACAGTCGGCCAATTTTCCCGGCAAACCGCCGCCGGTGAGCGCACCTTTACGAATTGTTTCGCGCGCTTTGCGGGCAGCCTCGCGTGCTCGGGCCGCGGTAAGGACCTTCTCGAAAATGCGGCGCGCGATCGGCGGGGTTTTGTCGAAGTAAGTCATTAACCCGTCGTACACAGTCGAGTTCACGATTCCGTCGATCTCCGTGTTGACGAGCTTCACCTTCGTTTGCGATTCAAAGCGCGGATTGGGCAGTCTAATGCTGAGAACGGCTATTAGTCCTTCGCGTACGTCGTCTCCGGAAATGGACGGGTCCTTGTCCTTAAGAAGGCTGTTTTGTTTTGCGTACTGATTGATTGCCCTTGTGAGCGCAGTGCGGAAGCCAGTGAGATGGGTGCCCCCGTCGGGGTTCGAGATGGAATTCGCGAACGGCAAAATCTGATCGTTGTAGCTATCGTTGTATTGAAGCACGACATCGACAAAAACTTCGTCGCGCTGTCGTGCGATCACGATCGGTTTGGGATGCAAGACCTGTTTGTTTTCACCCAATTGCCTAACGAACTCTTCGATCCCGTATTTGTAATAAAATCGCTCCTTCTTTGGCGGATCGACGCGTTCATCGGTGAGCGTGATCTCAAGACCCGGATTAAGAAACGCCAACTCGCGCAAGCGCGCAGCTAATCGTTCGAACTTGAACTCGATCGTGATGGTGAAAATCGTCGGATCAGGCAGGAAGGTAATGAGTGTGCCTGTGGTTTTCTTGTTTTTGACCTCACCGATGACGGCGAGTTTGTCGGTCGTTTTGCCTTTGGCGAAGGCCATGTGATAAACCTTGCCCTCGCGCGAGACCTCGGCCTTGAACCATTCCGAGAGCGCGTTTGTGCACTTCGCGCCGACGCCGTGCAGTCCGCCAGAATACTTGTATGCGCCCTGTCCGAATTTTCCGCCCGCGTGCAGATTCGTCAGCACCAACTCAATCGCGGGCATCTTCCATTTCGGATGAACGTCGACCGGAATGCCGCGGCCGTTGTCGCGCACCGAGATCGATCCGTCGACGTGGATGATCACTTCGATCTTTGTGCAAAATCCTGCGAGATGTTCGTCGATCGAGTTATCGAGAACTTCGTAAACCAAGTGATGCAATCCGCGTTCGTCCGGATCTCCAATAAACATTCCCGGCCGTTTCCGGACTGCTTCGAGACCTTCGAGCTTGTCGATCTGCGCCGCGTCGTATTTTTGCGTTGAGGCGATTCCGGTACCAACTTGTTCGACCGGAATTTCCTCTTGAATTTGCGCCATAAAAGTGGGGCCGAACGGCCCACACAAAGACCATAGCGGAAAAAGGCTCGGAAACAACAAAAAATCTTGTCGTTTTCCAAGCTTATTTGCGCTACTAATTGGAGGCGGCTCTGATGCCAGACCCACTATATTGTGGTCGGGCGAGGTGATGCGCAATTGCCAATCTTACTGTCTTGACCAGCCCGTTTGAGACTTGGAAAATAGGCTCTTTTTATGCGCCTCCAAGCCCTCTGGGAAGCACGCTGGATTCTAACCTTTCTTGCGCTGCTCGCGATCGTTTTCGGATTGTTCTCGGCATGGGCATTCTGGTTCTTCGTGCTGCTCTGTTTGTGCACTATCGCGTTTTTCCGAGATCCCGAACGCACGGCGCCTGTAGATCCAAACGTGATCGTCGCCGCTGCCGATGGCACAGTGATGGACATCGTAGAGTTGGAAGAAAAGGAAGTGCTGAAAAACAAAACGCGCCGCGTCGGAATTTTTTTGTCGATCTTCGACGTGCATACCAATCGTGCGCCGATCGACGGCCGTGTCGTTTACCGTCAGCACCGGCCGGGGCTTTTTCTCGACGCGCGCCGGCCGGATTGTTCCGAGAAAAATGAATCAATGACGTGGGCATTTGAGAACTCGCGCGTCACAGTTGTTGTGCGACAAATCACGGGCGCAATCGCAAGACGTATCGTGGCCTGGGCGAACGTGGGCGACGAATTGAAAAAAGGCGAACGCTTCGGGATGATTCGCTTCGGCTCGCGAACGGAATTATATTTACCGCTTTCCGCCACTATTCTCGTCAGAGTAGGCGACCACGTGGCGGGCGGAGCGACCCCGATTGCGCGACTGCCTAACGAATGAACGAGCAACCATCGAAGATTTATCTCCTGCCGAATCTAATGACGGCGGGAAATCTGTTTTGTGGATTCACCGCCACGCTCAAAATTTTGGAGGGCGCCTTACTGCAAGCTTCCAACCCAGACGCGGCATCTGATCTATTTCACACCGCCATTTGGTGCATTCTTGGCGCATTCGTTTTTGATTTTCTGGACGGACGCCTTGCACGCCTGGGGGGGCACGAGAGTCCATTTGGGCGCGAGTTCGACTCGCTCGCCGACATTGTTTCGTTCGGGCTTGCGCCGGCGTTGATGGTTTACCGTGTCGTGTTGCAGGAGTTCCCTCGTGCGTGCTGGATCATCGCATTCGTTTACCTCGCGTGCGGTGCGCTGCGCCTGGCCCGTTTCAATTCGGCGGCCGCGAAGCATGACGGACCCAACCACCAGAACAGTTTCACAGGTTTTCCCATTCCCGCCGCGGCGGGCCTGATCGCCTCGATTACGTTGTTCCTTCTCTGGCTCGCCGAAGGCGAACATCGTCTCGGCAACTGGCGCTTCGTCTTGCCGCCGTTGTTGCTCTTTCTTTCCTTCATGATGTTTAGCCGGTTTCAATACCCCAGCTTTAAGGCGATCGATTGGAAGACGACCAAATCGATCCCGCGTTTTCTGATCATTAGCGTAGTGCTCGTGATCACAGCGATGAACTACGAATGGATGCCAGCTGTCCTCTTTCTCGCGTATTTGCTTTATGGCGTAATGCGGCCGTGGCTCTCCCGCGACTGGCGAAGGGAAATCGAAGAGGAAATTGGCGAAGAACCATCGGAACCGGCCGAGCAAGCGCGCTGAGATTGCGACAGCCACCGATCAGTTCCGATGAACATAAAGTTGCGCGCAGCCACCCCCGATGACGCTCAACGCTGCGGCACAATTTGTTATGAAGCATTCACAGCAATCGCTAATCAGCATAATTTTCCGCCCGATTTGCCCTCGGCGGAAGTAACGATTGGACTGCTCTCGAAGCTTATCGCAGATCCACGATTTTACGCAATCGTTGCCGAAATCGATCACCAAGTCGTCGGCAGCAATTTTATGGATGAGCGGTCGGCGATTGCAGGCATCGGTCCGATCACGATCGATCCGACTGTGCAAAATAGGGGAATTGGACGCGCATTGATGGGCGACTGCATGGCGCGAGCTGCAGAACGGCGCGTTCCCGGCGTTCGCCTCGTTCAAGCCGGTTATCACATCCGCTCCCTCTCGCTGTACACGAAGCTGGGATTCGTCACGCGCGAGCCACTGGCGGTGATGCAGGGCGCACCTCTCGATCTTCAGATTTCCGGATACGCGGTTCGGAAAGCAGTCGAAGCTGATCTGCAGGCCTGCGACCGCGTGTGCTTCAAAGTGCATGGGCTCGATCGCAGCGCAGAAGTGCTCGATGCGATCAAGGAAGGAACTGCGACCGTCGTGGAGCATGACGGTGACGTTACCGCGTACGCGACCGTGGTCGGATTCTTTGGGCATACGGTCGGGGAAACAAATGATGCATTGAAAGCCCTCATTGGTGCCGCAACTGTTTTCGCCGGTCCCGGCTTTCTGCTGCCGATGCGTAATTGGGAATTGTTCCGATGGTGCCTGGATAATGGACTGCGTGTTGTGGAACCGATGACGTTAATGAGCGTCGGTCTATACAACGAGCCGGTCGGCGCATTTTTACCTTCGGTGCCGTACTAGCGAAGTCTGGTGTCAGCGCTACGGCGTTTGATTCGGGCTGACAAGAACTTCCGAGTCGCGCACATCAGCCTATTCGCGTGTGAGCTCAAGCGCTTTCAATCTGTTGCCTGATGTTGCAAGCTCGCGAATTGCCTCTGTGAGCTCGTATTGGCCGCGCAAATGTCAAAGGAACTGGAAAGCAAAGTTCCGAACAATTTTCGGAGCAAAACAAAAAGCCGCCACACGGCTAAGTGTGACGGCTGCTTGTGAGATACGACTATCTGTG
>Ga0137409_10004683_pt1 | contig 14353 bp, 13 predicted proteins | sample CZODoug1_16funga_FD_122059 | JGI IMG/M metagenome (GOLD analysis project Ga0137409, IMG submission 122059) | Vadose zone soil fungal communities from Angelo Coast Range Reserve, California, USA - CZODoug1_16fungal (Hybrid Assembly) | ecosystem: Environmental > Terrestrial > Soil > Vadose zone... | reverse complement strand
TGTTAGGCACGCCGCCAGCGTTCGTCCTGAGCCAGGATCAAACTCTCCAATAGAGAATTCGAACAGCTCTCGCGAACGACTGTATTTCGCTTGTCGTCCGAATCAACGTCAGAGTTAAACCCCTTGCGCCACGCGTCTGACCGCGCAACGCTCAAATCGGGGCCGCACTCCACACATTCGATCATCAGTTCTCAAAGAGCACGCCGCGAAAAAACTTCGCGGCGAGACTCACATTCTACCCGGGGCCCGGAGGGGAGTCAAGGGGGGCGTTTACAAGCACATACGGCCCCCCCCCCCCCGCCCCAAAAAACGCCCCACAGGCACCGCATCAACGGGCCCCCACCCCCCAAAAACGACCCCCAGGGCCTCGCCTCAATGGTGCGCCGCGGCCTTCTCCGCCTTCTTCCGCACGTCCGCCGCGAATTGCTTCTCGTACTCGCCGTAGCTGCGACAGGTCATCGGGCGCTGCATGTCGTTGGGACCGATCCCCGACCACGCGACCGTGAGGGATTGTCGCGGCGACGGAATCACCGCGCACGTCCGCGTCCACCACCCCCGAGCGCGGCGCCACCGGCGGGTCGCCCCCGCCCTGACACGTCGCCCAGCTGGCGGCGCGCGGGTCGGTGATGGCCAGGCGCACCAGCCAGCGCGCCTTGCGGAAGCCCGCACCCTCCTCCACCACGATCAGGCGATCGTTCGCCAGGTCGCCCCTGACCACATCGGCCACGGCCTTCCAGGTCAGGTCGAACGACGCTTTCACGGGAGTGGGCGGCTTGTCCTGAAACAAGGTGCACACGACGCACAACACGAGCCAACGCGGCATACGCTCCCTCCGACGGTCGAAAGGGACACGCGCCCGGGAGGAATCGAACCTCCGACCGGCAGATTAGAAATCTGCTGCTCTATCCAACTGAGCTACGGGCGCTAGTCGGGGCGGCGGGATTTGAACCCGCGGCCTCCTGGTCCCAAACCAGGCGCGCTACCGGGCTGCGCCACACCCCGTGCCTGCTAGGCGTCTAGACGTCTCGACGTCCAGACGCCGAGGAAAAGCTACTAAGCCGACCGGCGCAGGAGAACCTCGATAAGCGCCCGGAATGCCCGCCCCCGATGCGACACCCGGTGCTTGGCCCCGGGCGGCGCCTCTCCGAAACTCATCTGCAGCTCGGTTGAATAGAACAACGGATCGTACCCGAAGCCGCCGTCACCCCGCGGCTCGGCGAGGATGAAGCCCTCGCACGTCGCCTCGACGATCTCGGGCACGCCGCTCGGCACGGATAGAAAGGCGACCACGCAGCGGTAGCGCGCCGTACGACGCTCCTCGGGGACGCCGGCGAGCTTCTCGAGCAGGAGCCGGTTGTTGGCCGCGTCGGCTCCCGCTCCCTCGGTACCAGACCAGCGTGCCGACCGGGTCCCGGGCGCGCCGTCCAACGCATCCACCTCGATCCCGGAATCGTCGGAGACGGTGGGGAGCCCGGCGCGCGTCGCGAAGTACCGCGCCTTGGCCACCGCATTCTCGGCGTAGCTCGCGCCGATCTCCAGGTCGGCTTCCTCGGGCAGTCGCTCGAGAAAGCGGTCGGCGGGAAAGGCGAGGTCGAACGGCAAGCCGGCGAACAGCTCTCGGATCTCGCGCGCCTTGCCGGGGCTGCGCGTCGCGACGAGGAGCTTCACGAACGCAGCTTCCGCACCAGATCCGTGGTCGACTTTCCCTCGACCAGCGGCACCCGCACGACGCGCCCGCCCCAGCCCTCGACCTCGGCTGCGCCGACGATGGCCTCAGGCGCGTAGTCGGCGCCCTTCACGAGGACGTCGGGATGCAAGCGCTCGATGAGCGCCAGCGGCGTGTCGTCGTTGAACAGCACCACGCAATCCACGGCCGCGAGGGCCGCGAGCAGGCGCGCCCGTTCGTCCTCGGCGACGAGCGGCCGGTCGGGCCCCTTGCCGAGCCGCCGCACCGAGGCGTCGCTGTTCACGCCCACCACGAGCGCGTCCCCCGCGGCCCGCGCCGCTTCGAGCAGGGCGACGTGGCCGCTGTGCAGCAGATCGAAGACGCCGTTCGTGAACGCCACAGGGCCGCGTTGCGCCCGGCGCCAAGCGGCCGCGGCGTCAGGCGTGCGGATCTTCGTGGCGGTGTTCAGAGCGGCTGCGAGGCCCGGGGCGAGAAGTTGAAGGTGTGCGTGAACAGCGGGAGGTGCACCGTCTCGCCGTACCGCGTCGAGATCGAGATCTCCCGCGGCGAGGCCGTGCGGCTGACGACCACCAGGGTTCCCGCCGAGTCGGGCAGCCCGATTTCCTGCACGGCGGCCTGAATCCGGCGGCGCAGCGTGCCGTCGTCGAGCGCGGCGGCGATCCGGCATTGCGACTGCATCTCGTCGAGCAGACGATAGTATCGGAAGAACACCTCGCCGATGTTGACGCCGTAGTACAACACCGCGACGAAAATCAGCAGCGAGACGAGACATCCGGTCGAGCTGGCGCCACGAACGCCACGCGTCACCACTGAGACTGCGCTCCATCCACGATGTCGTTGACGAGCTTCTGGAGCGCGAGCTTGCGGCCCTGCACCTCCCCCGGTGGCTCGTATTCCCCGTCGACCGAGAGGCCTTGCCGCTTCCACACGGTCTTGCCGTCGTGCTGATTCACGATCTCGACATCCACCGTCAGCTGCACCTTGCGCCGCGTGACGGTGGCCTGCCCCTGCCCCGCCTGGAAGGCAACCGGGACATCGGGCTCGTACCGCACCACGCGTCCGCGCACCACGGCGTCGGCCGTCGCCTCGCCGGCGAGCCGCAGCCCCAGCCGTTTCTCCATCGCCTCGCGCACCGCGTCGTTGACCTCCTGCGTCAGCGCCGGCTCCGGCGTGTCGTTCTCGAACGGCACGATCGCCACGGTCTTGACGTCGGGCAGTACGCCGCCGGCGAACCCATAGGGGCATCCGACCAGCAGGAAGGCCGCAGCGCTAACGGCGGCTGCGCCACAACGCAGGCGGAATGACCGCCGCCGTATCCATTGCCACGACTGTGAGCTCAAATCGCGCCGCCGCCTCCGGGAAGTCGATGCGCGCCCCAACCGGGTGCGCCTGCGGATCGAGCCGCGTGCGGCTCCGTGCCACCACGGCCCCATTGCGTCGCCACTCGGCTTCGAGCACCCGCTCGGGAAGGGCGCGGAGCGTCGCGACGTAATCCAGAGTGTCCCCCGGCGCGGCAAAGCGCCAGATGGTGCGGTCCGCGTCCGCGAGACCGAAGACCGTCGCACCCTCGCCGGGCGGCCGCACCATGCCGAGCGATGCCCACAGCATCGGGATCGCCGGGACGAGCGACCGGAAGTTCGCCGCGGGATCGGCCCACGCGACCGAGTCGCCGATCACCACCGCGGCACCACTGCCGAGGCCGAACGGGCCCGCGTAGTCGAACCGCAACGAGTCGAGCGGCGCGATGCGCGCGCTGCCGCGCCCCGCGTACTTCACCCGCCCGTCCTCATAACGCCAACGGAACCGGATCATCGTGGGCCGGGCGGGCAGTGTCGCCCGCGTCCACGCCACCGCGCTGTCGCGGCTCGCCGGGGCCAGCGGCACCGGCACGAGCGGCGCCGGTGGCCGCGGACACGCGCTCAGTAACAGCCCCGCGCCAATGTAGGAAAGCGCGCCGAGCCGGTCAAGCGAAAAGCGTTGTCGCCTCAGTAGTTGAACCCGAAGAAGAAGTCCACGAACTTGGTGCCGCGGCTGTTTCGGGGCAGACGGTACAACCCCGGATCCCCGGAATGAAAGCGGTAGCCGAGATCAAGGCGCAAGACGAGTGGCGGGCCGATCGGCATGCGCAGGCCGAGACCGCTCGAGCCGAGGATGCCCCGCCGGCTGCTGGCCTCGGTCCAGGCGCGCCCGTAATCCACGAACAGCGCGCCCTGCACGCCCGGGAAGCGGGCGGCGCCGAACGGAAAGCCGATCGTGAGGAAGTCGGTGATCGGGAACCGGTATTCCGCGTTGAAGAGCCAAGCGCGCGTGCCCGCGATGTAGCCGTAGCGCGGATAGCCCCGCAGCCCCCACGAGCCGCCGATGTTGACGCGCCGCGGCCGCTCGCCGCCGGAGGTGTAGCCCTGGAGCCGGACGGCCAGCGCGGTGCGCAACGAGGTCCGGAAGTACCTGCGGTAGTCCGCCGAGAGCAGCCAGGAATCGAAGCGGCCGTGGCTCAGGTCGTTCACCAGGCCGGCGGTGAAATTGTAGCGCTCACCGTCGATCGGTCCGGTCGAGAGCCACAAGGTGTTGTCTTTCACATAACTCAGGTAATTCGACGCCAGCCAACCGACGCGCCGCAGCTCGACGACGTCTTGGGTGAGGAGGTCGAAGCGATCGGACCGCTCGACCCGGTATTCCCCCACCAGGCGGCGGAAGCGCGTCAGCGGATAACGCACCTGGGCCATCACGCCGTAGGAGGTCTCCTCGAACAACGAGCTGAAATCGCCTTCGTAGAACAGGCCGCGCTGACGGAAGGCGCCCACCCCCCAGTTGATGCGGCGCGACTGGTCGAGATAGAACACCGTCCCGTTGACGTTGTCGACGAGGTTGCCGAGCCCGCTGCCCTGAAATGAAGACAGACCCACGAACACAACGTGGTCGGAGAGTAAGTCGCTGAAGAGGAACACCGCGCCCTGCGCCGACCCGAGGCCGGGCGCGACGACGGCGTCGCCCGCGGCGAAGTCGAGCGAGAACTTCTTCTCGTAGGGCGACGCGTCGGCGCGGGCGTATTGCGGGTGAGACAGCTCGGGCCAGGTCCACTCGGGCGCGGGCAGATCGTGCGCCAGCGCGAACGTCCCCCCCCCCGCCGCCGCCGCGGCGGTGTCGGGCAGCCGTTCGCCGTAGTAGATGTTGAAACTCAGGTCGGCGAACCCGCCGAACAGCAGACCACCCCGCGCGCCGCTGTCCCGCGCGGGCACCCATTGGGGGTCGAAGGCGCCGTTCAAGGTACTGGTCTCGCGCCGGCCGGCGCCGGTCGAATCGATCGAGTAGATCTGGAAGGTGCCGTCCCGGTCGCTCGCGAAGTAAATCCGATCGGGCGACCAGCGGGGACCTTCGTCGCGCCAGGCCCCATACGTGAGGTAGCGGATCGCGCCCGTCGCCAAATCGAGCACGAACAGGTTGCGCGCGCCCCCCGGCCCGAAGGGCGTCCGATCCGAGGAAAAGACGACCGTGCGCCCATCCGGACTCACGCTCGGGTCCACATCCTCGTAGCGGTCGGAAGTGAGCCGCTCGAGCCTTCCGTCGACGAGCCAGAGCCGGTACAGGTCCGAGTAACCCGACACCGAGAGGCCGCTGAACACGACGCTCCGCCCGTCCGGCGCCCAGGCCGGGGAGAGGATGGACACGAGCTCCGGAAACTGATAGCGGCCCACGACCCTGTGGCGCGTCAGGCTCCACAGGAACAGCGCGTCGCGCTCGGCGTACTTGCTGCTGAACGCCACCACACCTTGCGGGTTGACGTCCATGCGCGACTCGAAGAAGTGAAAGGACTCGAACTGCTCGGTGCGTTCTCCCTTCACCACCGCGTGCTTCCGGCCTCCCTCCAATTCCTGCGAGTAAATCGTGGTGTAGCCGTTCGAGGGAGAAAAGAACAGGTACGACGGCGCGCTGTCGGCGGGTAGTCGGTACGCCGTGGGCTTGATCGCCAGCTCAGTCAGGCGCCGCGCCGTGATCGCGAGGGGCCGTTGCGCCGCGACCGCCGGGAAGTAGCGCTGCCGCATCCAGTACTGCCACTCATCGGACAGCTGCTCCACGGTGCGGCCGTAGACCCCAGCGATCGCCTCCTCGAAGGAGGGATACTTCCACAGATCCCCGTACACCTGGAGGATGCGCCACTCGCCATACCGCTCGGCGAGGAAGCGATGCAGGATGCCTCCGACCGGGTACACCAGCCCGCCATACGCATAGGTCAGGTCGCGGAGCGCGGGGAGCTGACCCGTGACCGTCATGTCCCGCAACACCATCTCATCGCGCGAGTCCTCGCCGCTCGAGAAGTACTCCGCCAACCCCTCGGTCCACCACAGTGGCAGTCCCGCCTGACGCAGGCGCGGATAGCGGCTGAATACCTCGGTCGCGAGACTCAACTGGAAGACGTGCACCAGCTCGTGGCGCAGGGTGTGGCGGAACTCGCTGTAGCTGCCGCGGAACGGCATCGCCACCCGCCGCTTCAGAAATTCGGTGACGCCGAGCAACCCTTCCGGAGGGATGAAGGGGAGGATATTCGTCTGCTCGAAGTCCGAGTGGGAGGCGTAGACAATTAAGGGAATCCGCCGGGTAACGGCGTGGTTAAAACGACGCTCCAGCGAATCGTAGCTCACCTCCGCGTACGCCAGGGCGACGCGCCCCAGCTCCTCCTCCTCCGGATAGTAGTAGAGGTCGACGTGCTCGCCGCGCAGCACGCGCCAGTCGAGGCGGCGGTACTGGATCTTGTTCTGGCCGAAGTACCCGAACTGGGCAGCGAGCGGCGTGGCGAGCGCCAGCGCGACGAGTCCGGCGAGCAGGCCCCTCACCGGTGGATGCTCCTGATGCGGTCGCCCATGGCGATCGCATCGAGAACCGCGCCCCCGGCGGCGACGCGTCCGAACACGGTGTAGATGCCGTCGAGGTGCGGTTGTGGCGAATGGGTGATGAAGTACTGGCTGCCGCCCGTGTCCGGCCCCGACAACGCCATACCCACCGTTCCCACGTCGTAGCGCACCGGATTGACTTCGTCCCGCAGCAGGAAGCCCGGCCCACCCCATCCGTCCCCGCGCGGATCGCCGTCCTGGACGACGAAGTTCGGGACGACGCGGTGCCAGCGCGTGCCGTCGAAGTAACGACGCTCCACCAACGCGAGGAACGCCGCCACGGTGAGCGGCGCCTCGGCGGTGAGCAGCTCGATCTCCAGGGTGCCACGATCGGTTTCGAGGGTCACGCGCGGATTGGGCTGCCCGGTGAGTGCCGGCGCGAGCCAGCGGCGCGCCACGTCACGGTACTCGGCGGCCGTGCGCCCCGTCACGATCGGGACGGCGGGTCCCCACGCCTCGCGCGCATCCGGGAGCGTGTCGCCCGCGAGCCGGCGCACCACGTAGTCGTCGGGCCGAGGCACGGCGCTCACGAACCGCGTCGCCACCCGTAGCCGGCCAGTAGGGCTCGCGGCCGCGATCGCACCCAGCGCCGCCACCGCGGAAAGGCGCGCGTCGTTGAAGGGGTCGCCCTCGGCGCGCCGGTACGCCTGCACGAGCAGGTCAACGTCTTCGGCGCGGGGGTGAAGAGCCAGCAGGTCGGCGGCGACGCTGCGGACCGCGGCGTCGGCGTGCGCGAGGAGCGCGCGCGCGCGCGGCAGGAGGGTCGTGTCATCCGGGGAGGACGACACGATTCGCTGGAGCACCTGGAGCGCCTGCGCGACGACCCGGCCGTCTGGGTCGTCGAGCTGCGCCTCGAGCGGGGGGCGCGCGCGCGCGGCGCCGAACGCCTCGGCGGCCACGCTGCGCCAGCGCCAGTCCGCGTCACCCACGACCTGCGCCGCGGCGGCGACGCCTGCCGCGCTGTCGGCCTGCGCCAGCGCGATCAACGCCTGACGTCGCAGTGCGAACACGCTGCTCGCGAGGCGGGGTCGCAGCGCCTGTAGCGCCGGGGAGCCGCGCAGCGCGCCCAAGGTGGTCTCGGCCTGGACCGCCACGCCGATGTTCTGGTCGGCGACGAGCGGGGCCACGGCGGCGGCGAGTCCCGAGTCGCGGAAGGAGCCGAGGGCACGCAGCGCGTTGATGCGGATCTGTGGGCTTTGCTCTTCGAGCAGTGGCCGCAACCGGTCCACGGCACTGCGCGCGTCGATGCGCGCGCTGTCGAGCAGCGCCCTGGTCACGCCGCGCGCGGCGACGGCGCGAATCCCGGCGTCGCGATCCGTCAACGCGGCCACGAGACGCGCTGCCCCGCGCGGCGCCCGGAGGCGGCCGAGGGCGTAGAGGGCGCGCCAGCGGGCCGTGAGATCGGGACTCTCGGCGTAGGCGACCAGCTCGGTCACGGGCGCGCGGGTGCCGAGGCGCCACGATTCGAGCAGGGCCGCCGTGACCGCAGGCGGCGCGGGCGGGGGCGCCCCGGGGGAGCCGGTCGCCATGACGTCGGCGAGGGCACGCGCGCCTTCATCTCCTCCGATCTTCGCAATCGCGGTGACGGCCTCGATCTCGGGAGGCCCTTGGTCCGCCGCCCGCGTCGCGCGCACCAGCTGCAACAGCGGCGCCACGGCGCGGGCGTCCTTCAAGAGCCCGAGCGCAAATGCCGCAGCGGCGCGCACCACGTCGCTGGTGTCGCTCAGGGCGGGGACAAGTAGATCGACGGCCGCGACGTCGCCGATGCGGCCCGCCGCGAGCGCCGCCTGACGTCGCACGGCCGGGTTGGGGTTGGCGAGGGCGTCCCGAATGGCGGCGGCGTCGAGCCGCCGGGCGTCGGCCGCCGCCAGCAACGCGGCGAGCTGACCGACGAGCGTTTCGTCGGCGGACGGAGTGGGCTGCTGGGCCGCCGCCGGCCGGGGGGGCGCTAGAAGAAGAAGGAAGAGAGCCGCGCTACAGGCGGACGGGATCCGGCGTCGGCTCGAGCAGGTCACACACGTGCTCCGGAATGCGAGACAGGGCGTGTTGCGAGTTGAGGGCGATGAGCGACGTCTCGGCGGTGGCGAGGAGCTCGTCTGTCTCGGCCCGCTCGACGGCGTAACCGAAGATCACCCGGCGCGAGGCCCGGTCGCGCACCCAGCACCGCACCCGGATCAGATCGTCGTAGCGCGCCGGCTGACGGTAGCGGATCCGCACGTCGGTCACCGCGAGGTAGAGCCCCTGCGCCTCCAACTCCTTGTAGGACACCCCCCGCTCGCGCAGGTGTTCCGTGCGCGCCATGTCCATCCAGATGAGATAGTTCGCGTGATAGACGAACCCCATCTGGTCGGTCTCGGAGTAATTGACGCGGGTGTGAACCGCGCTGATCACGCCTACTCCCCGTAGGGGATCCAGATGTTCTTCACTTCCGAGGCGTGGCGCAGGAAATCGCGGCCCTCACCCTGGCGCGGGTCGAGCCAGTCGCGCGGCCGCGTCATCACCCAGGTGCGTTTCATGTTGGCGGCCGCCGCGAACTCCACCGTCTTGGCGCCGGCGGCGGCGCCGCAGTACCACACGCCGTCGACGTCGTCGTGCTCGGCCAGGACCTTGGCCAGCGCGTCCTTCGCACCCGTCACCACGTTCACGACGCCGTCCGGCACGTCGGAGGTCTCGAGCACGGTGTAGAGCTCGGTCGCCGCGAGGGGGTGCAGCTCGGAGGGAACGGCGATCACGGTGTTGCCGGCGGCGACCGCCGGCGCAACGACCGAGACGAAGCCGAGCAGTGGGGACTGCTCCGGTGCGACGAGGCCGAGCACGCCGACCGGCTCTTGCATGGCGAGCGTCACCCCACGAATCGGCGTGTGGTGCACCGCCCCATCCCACTTGTCGGCCCAGGCGGCGTACGTGAAGAGGCGCGCGATCGCGGCCGCCACCTCCCGCGCTCCGGCCTCGGCCCCATCGCCGGTCATGGCGGCGATGCAGGCGGCGTATTCGTCCGCCCGGATCGCGAGGTTTTCAGCGATATAGTAGAGGATCTGGGCGCGAGTGTGACCGCTGGCCCGGGCCCATCCCTCGGCCGCGTGGGCGGCCTCGACGGCGTTACGGATGTCCTTGCGGTTCCCTTCCCCCACCTCGCCGAGCACGCGCCCGTCGGCACCGAGGATCTTGCGCGAATACCCTTGGTCGGGGCGGACCTGCTTGCCGCCGATGAAGAGCTTGTAGGTGCGGTCGATCGGGGGCAAAGAGTCCCGGTCACCCCGGGCCGTCGGCCCGGGGTCAGCCGAGCGAACGCGTTGGGGGGCGGCTGACCCCGGGGCGGCGCCCCGGGGTGGGCCACACTCCCATTCCACCTTCAGGTACTCCCACATCCCCTCCCGACCACCCTCTCTCCCAAATCCCGACTCCCGATACCCGCCGAACCCCGACGCGGCGTCGAACATGTTGGTGCAGTTCACCCAGACCACGCCCGCTTTGAGCTTGGGCGCGACGTCGAGCGCCAGGTTGATGTTCTCGGTCCAGACGCTGGCCGCGAGGCCGTAGGGCGTGTTGTTCGCGAGCTCGACCGCCTCTTTGGGCGTGCGGAACGTCATGGAGACGAGGACGGGCCCGAAGATCTCGACCTGCGCGATGGTCGCGGCGGGCGAGACCTCAGTGAACAGCGTGGGCGGGTAGAAGTAGCCCTCCGTCGGACAGGCCCACGAGGGCTGCCACATCTTGGCGCCCTCCTCGACGCCCTTCTCGACCAGGCCGCGGATCCGTTCCAGCTGGACGGGCGCGACGATCGCACCCATGTCCACGGCTTTGTCGAGCGGCGAGCCCACCCGGAGCTTCTCCATCCGCGCGCGCAGCTTCTGCGTCAGCCGGTCGGCGATGCCCTCATGCACCAGGAGCCGCGAACCGGCGCAGCACACCTGTCCCTGGTTGAACCAGATCGCGTCTACGACGCCCTCCACCACACTATCCAGGTCGGCGTCGTCGAACACGATGAACGGGCTCTTCCCGCCCAGCTCGAGGGTCAGCTTCTTCCCCGTCCCGGCAGTCGCCTTGCGGATGATGCGCCCGACTTCGGTCGAGCCGGTGAACGCGATCTTGTTCACGTCGGGATGCTCGACCAGATGCTTGCCGGTTGTTCCCTCGCCCGTCACCACGTTGAACACACCCGGCGGCAGGCCCACCTCGCGCGTCAGCTCGGCGAAGCAGAGCGCGGTGAGGGGCGTGAACTCGGCGGGTTTCATGATGATCGTGTTCCCGGCGGCCAGGGCGGGCGCGACTTTCCACGCCACCATCAGCAGCGGGAAGTTCCACGGCACGATCTGGCCCACGACGCCGACGGGCTGGTAGCCCGCGAACTCGGTCGCGAGCAGCTGGGCCCAGCCGGCGTGATGGTAGAAGTGCCGGGCCACGAGGGGGATGTCGAGGTCACGGGTCTCGCGGATCGGCTTGCCGTTGTCGAGACTCTCGAGCACCGCGAGGAGGCGCGAATGACGCTGCACCTCGCGGGCGATGGCGTAGAGATAGCGGGCGCGGGCGTGCGGCGTCAGGGCAGCCCAGCCTGGGGCTGCGGCGCGCGCGGCGGCGACCGCGGCGTCGACGTCGGCTTTGCCGCCTTGCGCCACCCTCGCGAGGACCGCGGTCGTGGCGGGGTTGATCGTCTCGAAGTACTGCCCCTCCGCGGGCGGCATCCATTGGCCGCCGACGTAGTGCCCGAACTGGCCAGCGCCGTGCTGCTGGATCCATTCGAGCGCGGGTGCGGCGCTCTCCGGCGCCGGCCCGTAGTCCATCGTCTCGAACAGCTTCGCGACGGTCGTCATGTCACACCATCGGGTGGCGGTAGGCCGCCGAGTAGCGTCCCGTCACGAAGTGCTCCAGTTGACGCTCGATGTCGGTGAGCAGCGCGCTCGCACCGAGCCGGAACAGCGCCGGCCTGAGCCAGCGGTCGCCGAGCTCTTCCTTCATGAGGATGAGCCAGTCGAGGGCCTGCTTGGCGGTGCGAATCCCTCCCGCGGGCTTGAACCCGACCGCGGCGCCGGTCCGGCCCTCGTACTCCCGGATCATCCGTGTCATCACGACGCCGACCGGCAGCACGGCGTTCACCGGTTCCTTACCGGTAGACGTCTTGATGAAGTCCGCACCCGCCATCATCGCGACCATGCTGGCGCGGGCGACGTTCGTCAGGGTGGCCAGCTCCCCGGTTGCGAGGATCGCCTTCATGTGCGCGGCACCGCACGCCTCGCGGAAGGCGCGGATTTCATCGTACAGCGCCTCCCAATGGCCGGTCAGGACATGCGCCCGCGTGATGACGATGTCGATTTCCTTGGCCCCGGCGGCGACGGACGCCCGTACTTCTTCGAGCCGCTGCGAGAATGGGTTGAGCCCCGCCGGGAATCCGGTCGAAACGGCCGCGACGGGAATGCCCGACCCGGTGAGCGCCTTCACCGCCGTGGGCACGAGGGCGTGATAGACGCACACGGCCCCGACCGTGATGTCGAGCTGCGCGACGCCCAAGGCGTCGATCAGATCGGCGCGGACGGGGCTGCGCGCCTTGGCGCAGAGCCGCACGACGTTCCCCGGCGTGTCGTCGCCCTGGAGCGTCGTGAGGTCCATGCAGGAGATCGCCCGCAGCAGCCACGCCGCCTGCCATTCCTTCTTGACGGTGCGGCGCGTGGGGATCGTGGCGGCGCGGCGTTCGACGGCGCTGCGGTTCACCCGCAGGGCAAGCACCGCGTCGAGATCGAGGGAGGTGCCGGGGTTGCGCTCGTCACCGGCCGGCCGTGGCGCCGGATAGGCCGGTGCCACAGCGGCTGGACGGGTCGCGGTCGGGTGACGGGTCGCGGTCATAGAGCGTCTGTCGGACAATCTAAGTCGTTCCACAGGCTTGCGCCCAGGGTTAGTCGTCCTACCTTGGGGCCGTGCCTCCCCCTGATTCCCGCGTCATCGTCGTCGCCGACGCGCACCTCGGCCAGGTCCCACCGGCCGTTCGGGCCGCCTTTCATTCTTTCCTGGACGGAGTGCCCCGACCAGGCGATCACCTGCTGATCATGGGCGACTTGTTCGACTTCTGGTTCGAGTACGCGAGCGTCATCCCCCGCAAACATTTCGCTACCGTCGCCAAGCTGCAGGAGGTCCGGGCCCGAGGCATCCCCATCACCTTTGTGGGCGGCAACCACGACCGTTGGGGCGGGAGCTTTTTCCGGCAGGACCTCGGCATCGATTTCTTCGGCGGCGAGGCGGACCTCGACCTGGGGGGTCGGCGCGCCTTCGTCGCGCACGGAGACGGCCTCACCGAGCAGCATTGGACCGGCGCCTTGATGCACCGCTTCACCCGCCATCCCGCTACGATCGCGGTGTTCCGCGTCCTGCATCCCACCGTCGGCTTCTGGATTGCCGACCTCTTCTCCCGTCACCTGGCGGACAGTACCAAGGACCGCGCCGTGCTCGACCGCGCCGCGACGGCGCAGCGCAAGTGGGCCGCCGATCTCCTCGCCCGCCGCCCCGACCTCTCGCTGGTGATCATGGCGCACACCCACCGACCTGTCGTGGAGACCCTCCCCGACGGGCGAGCGTATCTCAACCCGGGAGCCTTTCTCGATAGTGGCCGTTACGCGGTCATCGAAGGACCGCGCATCGAGCTGAAGACGTTCGTCTGAGTCAGAAGGCGAACGACACCGCGATGTGGAGGTCCCTTCCCCGATTCCGCGGGTCGAACGAGACTCGAAGTGGATGAGGCGACGCCTCCACCCACCGGGTCGTGTGAGTCAACCCGCCGGCGACTAACCCGACGACCGCGCCCGCGCCGGCTCCAAAGATGCCCAGGATGACGGCGCACCCGCCGGAGCCGAGAAAACTGTCGTTACGGCACGAGAGGGCACCGATCCCAGCCCCGGCGGCCCCACCGGCGAGCAGACCGATGCCGAGACCCGACAGCGCATTGCCATGAGTGCCGTTTGCGATCTGAAGTCTCGTGATGGACGCAGCCGGAATCGTCCAGATGGTGTCCTTCCGAGCGCGCGTGACGCCGCGTACGACCAGCGTATCGGCCGTGGCTCTGTCCACCGTGCCGGCGATGCGGAACTTCACGATGCCAGGAGCCCACACGCGCACGGCCCCGGCGACCACGGGACCGCGAGCGGGATCCGAAGCGGATGGGACCTGCGAGGCGAGCGGCGCAGCGAGGATCAGCAGGATGGTGCTAACCGAGCGGGACGACCTCCACATGTTGAATTCTCCCCCCCAAGAACCGCGCTCCCACCTTCCGGAAGTGCGGTTCGTCGTCCGAGACCACGAAGAGATGGTCATGGCTCCCAGCAGCGGCGAGGAGCCCGCGTGCGTCCAACTCCGCCGCGACGGCCTTGGCAGTCTCCTCGGCGGAGTCGACCAACGTAACGCCCGGTCCCATCACGCGTGAGAGGAGCGGCTTGAGCAGGGGGTAGTGGGTGCAGCCGAGCACCAGGACGTCGACGCCGGCTTTGCGCAGCGGCTCGAGATACTCGCGCGCGATCAGCTCGGCCGCCGGGTGATCGAACCACCCTTCTTCCACGAGCGGCACGAACAGCGGACAGGGTTGGGCGTGGACGCGGGCATCGGAACGCAGTGCCTTGATGGCGCGCTCGTACGCGCCGCTCGCGATCGTCCCGGCGGTCCCGATGACGCCGATCGCGCCGGTCTTCGTCGCGGCGACGGCGGCGCGCGCGCCCGGCTCGATCACGCCCACGACCGGGACGGGCGAGTGTTCCTGCAGATACTTGAGCGCATGCGCGGTGCTGGTATTGCACGCGAC
>Ga0137409_10004682_pt1 | contig 14355 bp, 11 predicted proteins | sample CZODoug1_16funga_FD_122059 | JGI IMG/M metagenome (GOLD analysis project Ga0137409, IMG submission 122059) | Vadose zone soil fungal communities from Angelo Coast Range Reserve, California, USA - CZODoug1_16fungal (Hybrid Assembly) | ecosystem: Environmental > Terrestrial > Soil > Vadose zone... | reverse complement strand
CACCGCTGCCTTGCAGGCCCGCGAGCTAGGCACACAGGTCACCCTGCTTGAGGCGGACCAGATCGGCGGTACGAGCCTCAACCGCGGCCCGGCACCGGTCCGCACGCTGGCCCGCGCCGCCCGCCTCGCACATAACTGGTCGTCGTGGTCGTCCTTCGGCCTGCGGGGTCCCGCCCCCGTGCCTGACCTGCCCGCCGTGCTAGCCAACAGCGAGCGGGTGGCCCGCTACGCCCATGACAAGAAGGACGTGGCCGGCCATCTCCGCCGGCAGGGCATCGACCTGATCGAGGACCTGGGCCCGGTCCGCTGCACCGGCCCGCACTCCATGGCCGCCAGCGACGGGCGCGCCTGGTCCGCGGACCGCGTCATCCTCGCTGTCGGCGGGCTCATGGACGCGGCGACCAAGAAGATCGCGGCGGCGAACGCTAGGATTAGCCCCAGGAGGGCCAGCAGGAACCGCTTCCAGATTTCCGGGACCTCGAAACGAAGGAACCGGGCGCGCGATCGAATGGCGGCCACCGGGGCCGGCGCTGCGGATATTGCGGGATCAGCCATGGGCACGATTCGCTGTTTCGAGGTTAGCACCGCCGCGACTGAGCATCAATCGGTTTTGGGTTGACCAATAATGCGCCGCAACCATGCACTTGCCTTCTCAGTCGCCAGGTCCGCGGCGCGGCCGATTTTCGGAAAGCGCTCTCGCACCTTAGTCAACAGCCGGTGCGCCCAAACATATTCTGACGACAGGATGATTAAGCCGACGAGCAGGAACAGTACACCCTGCAGGACGGGCAAAAACAGGCCCAGGATTCCCAACAGGATGAATGCCCAGCCCACGATCAGGACCAGAATTCGCTTGGTGTAGGTTTTCACGGCAAACAATATCTCGGTTACGTTCTCTCTTCAAAATATCAGGCGGGCCGTAATTGTGGCGGAAATACCTTCGGAATAAAGCAGGGGGTCAGAGGGTTTCCCGGGAAGTTCGGGACAGGAATGCAATCACCGATGAGTTGAATCGCTCTGGAACCTCTTCGTACGGCAGATGACCGACGCCGTCAAATATTTCGACCTCGCAATGCTTGAACGCCTGGCGCAGCCGATCCGCCGAATCAGGACTGACTGCGGCATCCTTGCTGCCCCAGAGCAGAAGAGTTGGGATATTTGTGATTCGCGGCAGCGCCGCTTCCAGTTCCGCAAGATCGTGGTTCCATGACCTCACTATTCCCAGCGCATAGTTGAGGGTACCGGGAATCTTGAAAGGTGCAGAGTAGCCGGTGAGCGTACCTGGACGTATGCGCCGAGGGTCGCCGTAAAGGCGACGCAGTAACACGTCGTGGACAATCCCCAAGCACGGTTCGAAGCGCAGAAGCACCCAGGAAACCGGTGCCATGCTCACAAAAGGAGCGAGTCGCCTGCCGTGAGCCGACCAGGGATTCACCGGAGCGACCAGAATCAGGCTCCGCACCCGCTCCGGCGCCAGGGCCGCCGCCATCATGGCTGTCGCGCCGCCATGCGAGGTTGCCAACAGATCGCAGGAATCGACGCTAACGCTGTCCAGAAAATGCAGCAGACGTTCGGCCTGAGCCCGGAAGCTGCCGTTCGCGTTGGGTGGCCGGTCGGAAAAGCCCACACCCGGCATGTCCACCGCGTATACCGTCGCTTTTTCTGCCAGTGCGGGCAGGGCGAATCGCCAGGAGAAGGAATATCCCAGCAATCCATGCAGCAGAAGCAACGGGGGGCCGGAACCGCTGCGTAGATAGCGCATGCGATAGCCATCGAGCACGGACCAGCATTCGTCACCCGGCGTTGAATCCTGGAGCTTGGTTTGGATTTCTGTTCCGTTAGTCAACTGGGTTTCTTTTCGCTTCGGACAACTCGGTAACCGCGGCAATCCTCTATGTAAGTGATATCGCCTCTATTGCCTTTTTCCGCGGGGAGCCTTGGCTCTCCGCATTTTTGCCTCGGCTACCCCGGCCGTTTCTTCCGCAATAATTTCTTGAGCACACGCATGCCTTTGTCCACGTGCTTCTCCTGCAGCAGGAATGGCGGCAGAAAACGCAGGACCGTGTCCTGTGTGCTGTTCAAGAGCACGCCTTCGGCCAGCGCCTCTTCGACGATAGGGCGCGCCGGGACAGCTAGCTGCAGCCCTTGGATCAGGCCACGCCCCCGGACTTCGTTCACCGCGCCATGAAGCTCGCCCAGAGCCTTCAACTGCTCTTGCAAATAGGTTCCCACTCGCATCACATTTTCCAGGAGTCTTTCCTCTTCGACGATCGCCAGGTATTCGAGGGCGACGCTAGAAGCCAGAGGACCGCCTCCAAACGTTGTTCCATGCTGTCCGGCGGAAATCGCGGAAGCAAATTCCTCTTTCGCCAGAAATGCACCCAGCGGCAGGCCCGCGGCTATCGGTTTGGCGATAGCGACGATGTCCGGCGTTACACCGAACGCCTGAAAAGCAAAGATGGTTCCGGTACGGCCGAGGCCGCATTGGATCTCATCGAAGATCAGGGCCGCCCGATGACGGTCGGCCAAAGCTCGGCACTCCTGAAGAAATTCCACCGAGCATTCATAAATACCGCCTTCGCCGAAGATGGGCTCGAGCACAATGGCACAAGTGTGGTCGTTGATGGCCTGGCGTAAGGCTTCAAGATCATTGCGCGGGACGAACTTGACGTCTTCGAGTAGCGGTTCGAATCCCTTGCGATATTTGTCCTGCCCGGTGAGCGACATGGCGCCGAAAGTTCGTCCGTGATACGAACCCTCGAGGGCGACCAGTTGGCTCTTGGCTTCTCCCCCGGCGCGGTGTCCGGCCAGCCGGGCTAGCTTGATCGAGCCCTCAATGGCCTCGGTGCCGCTGTTCGAGAAAAATGCGCGATTCAAGCCCGACAGTTGGCAGAGTTTCTCGGCCAGGCGTCCCTGGTATTCGTTGTAGTAGAGGTTCGAGAAGTGAATCGCCCTGGCGGCCTGCTCGCGAATTACTTTTACCACCCGGGGATGGGCGTGGCCGAGAGCATTCACTCCCAGGCCAGCCACGAAATCCAGGTAGCGATTGCCTTCGCAGTCGTAGAGGAACACTCCTTTGCCCCGTTCCAGAGCGATGGGATAGCGGTTGTAGGTCGGCAAAAGGAAACGGCGCTCACGCTGGATGATTTCGTCTGTCTTGGCCATGGGAAGTAGCAATTCTAGCCGTACTGGGGCCGGTATGGGACTCTCTTTGCGTCCTTTGTCGAGTCCCTTGCGCACTTTGCGGTCAAGAGCTTTTAACCGCAAAGGTCGCAAACATAGCCGTAAAGGACGCAAAGAAAACCGTCCTCCGGAGCTCTCTGAGGGCGGCCAGCGTAGTCCCTTAAAGTTCTGTCACGCATGGAGTTACCAAACCCCACAGAAGCCTTCCAAAAAACATAGCTTTACTTCCACAGGGCTTCTATAATCAGTAAAGTCTTTTCATTGAAGTAAGTTAGAGGTTCTCCCCTGCGCCCCACCGTGGCCCCCGACGTGCTTAACCATTTTTCGGGTCTTTCCCCCGCCCTCAACCAGGAGCCGTTGCGGTCGATGAACCGGGACTTCCAAATCCGTTTTACAGCCGGCCTGCTGATTCTTTTGACCACGGCTGGAGTAGTTTTGGCCTGGATCAATTTCCAAAAAGAAGCTGAGTTCCAGATTCCGTCTGATGGTGTTTGGTGGATGGAAGAGGCCGGAAACGACGGCGGCCTGGTCGCCAACCGCGTGGAGCCAAACGGCCCGGGCGACAAGGCCGGCATTCGGGCAGGCGATCGGCTGACTGCGATCAACCAGCATGACGTAAAGGACACCACCGCCCGGATCCGGCAGGTTTACCGGGTAGGCGCGTGGTCGAAGGCGACTTATTCCCTGGTACGGCAGTCTGTCCCGTTGGATACAACCGTCATCCTGATTCCCGCCGAACGCTCGCTGAATTTCTGGCTTCGGTTTATCGCCCTGATCTATCTGGGCATCGGTCTTTATGTCCTGCTGCGGCGCTGGACCGCGCCGAGTTCAACGCACTTCTACATCTTCTGCCTGGTCTCTTTCATCTTTTACGCCTTCAAGTTCACCGGGAAGCTGAACCAGTTTGACTGGATCATCTACTGGGGCAACGTTACGGCCTGGTTGCTGCAGCCGGCGTTGTTCCTGCATTTTGTCCTGACCTTTCCGGAGAAACGCGGCTTTGTCCGCAAACATCCCCGGATTGTTTCTGCAATTTATGTCCCGGGAATGCTGCTGTTGGGAATGCACTTATTCGCGCTCCGGGTCTTGAAGGCGAGTGAACGGGTGCGCTGGAACCTCGACCGGGTGCAGATGGGCTACCTGGCCCTGTTCTTCGTGATTGCGGCGGCGGTGTTGTGGGACAGCTACCGCCGGGCCAGCACGCCGATTCTGCGGCAACAGCTCAAATGGGTGACGCGCGGCACCATTCTGGCAATCGCGCCCTTCACGCTGTTCTACGTGATTCCTTACCTGACCGGCGCCATGCCGAGTTCGGCCATGAAGGTTTCGGTTCTGTCACTGGGCCTGCTGCCACTGACGTTTGGATATGCCATCTTCCGCTACCGGTTGATGGACGTTGATCTGATTTTCAAACGCGGCATGGTGTACACGCTGGCGGCGGCCGCGATTGTTGGAGTCTACTTCGCAGTCGTGGCCGGAGTGGCCGAACTGGTCCACACCCAGGTGCCGAGCTCGGGACCGTTTGGGCTCGTCCTGGCGATGGTGGTGACTGCACTGCTGTTCGACCCCGTGCGCAAATGGATCCAGGAGCGGATTGACCAGTTCTTCTATCGCACCCGTTACGACTACCGCAAGACGCTGATCGAATTTGGGCGCGAGCTCAGCTCGGAAACCGATCTGGACCGAATGCTGAGTTCAGTGGTCGATCGCCTGTCGCGCACCTTGCTGGTGGATCGCATGGCCATTTTCCTGTCGGCGGGCGAGCCGCCCCAGTTCTTGCTGGCGACGTCTTTTGGCATGACCCAGACCAGCGGACTGGACTTGAACTTCCTGAGCGCCGCCCGGCCAGAGACTGAAGCTGGACATCTTTTCCTTGAGAACGTCCACCAAGTCCCACGCGAGACCGCCAGCGCCCAGCAGACCATCGCCAAGCTGGACTTGAATTACTACATTCCCTGTCGGGCCCAGCAACGGACGATTGCATTCCTGGGCCTGGGTAAGACAGTAGAAGGCGATTTCCTGACCAGCGAAGACATCGAGTTGCTGGAAACCCTGGCCGGCTACATCGGGATCGCCATCCAGAATGCGCGCCTGTACGCGTCGCTCGAACAGAAAGTCGCCGAGTACGAACGCCTCAAGGACTTCAACGAAAATATCGTCGAGTCGATCAACGTAGGCGTGATGGCCGTCGACCTGGCGGACCGGATCGAGTCCTGGAACTCGCAGATGGAAGTCATGTACGCGCTGCCCCGCTGGCAGGCGCTGACGAGGCCTTTGAGCGAGGTATTTCCCTCGGAATTTGTGGAAGAGTTCTACCGGGTGCGACAGAATCCCGGGATCAACAACCTGTACAAGTTCCGCCTGGCGACGCCTACCGGAGAGAGCCGCACGGTGAACGTTGCCATCGCGCCACTGGTCACGCGGAAGTTCAATGTGATCGGCCGCCTGATCATTGTCGACGACATTACGGAACGCATTGATCTGGAATCGCAGCTTTCACAGGCTGACAAGCTCTCCTCGATTGGTCTGCTCGCAGCCGGCGTAGCGCACGAAGTCAACACCCCGCTGGCCGTCATCTCCTCCTATGCGCAGATGCTGTCGAAGCAACTGCAGGATGATCCGCAAAAAGGCGGATTGCTGGAAAAGATTACGCGGCAGACTTTCCGGGCCTCGGAGATCGTGAACAACCTGCTGAATTTCTCGCGCACCAGCGGTACAGAATTCACCGAGGTGAACATCAACAAGATTATTGGCGATACCATGGCGCTGCTGGAGCACCAGTTCAAGATCACCAAGATCAGGGTAGAGGACGAATTGGCGGACCATCTACCGCTGATCAGCGGTAATTCTGGACGTCTGCAGCAAGTCTTCCTAAATCTGTTCCTAAATGCGCGAGATGCCATGCCTGAAGGCGGGACCCTCCGGGTGGCTACGTCGAACGGTGACGGCGTGAGTGTGGTTGTGTCTGACACCGGAACCGGCATTGCACAGGAGCACATCCAGCGCATTTACGATCCGTTCTTCACCACCAAGTCTTCACCGCGCGAAGGCCAGGGCAAAGGTACCGGCCTGGGCTTGTCGGTAACGTACGGAATTATTCAGGAGCATGCCGGAAAGATTCGTGTGGAAAGCCCGCCCGGTCAGGGCACAACCTTCTACCTGGATTTCCCGCTGACGAGGAAGGCTGTCAATGTCTGAACTGGCCACGATGCCGCGACACAGCGTGGGCGAGAGTGCGTCCGCGGGTTCCGTACTTATTATCGACGACGAAGCCGCCATCCGGGAGTCGCTGGAGACTTTGCTGGAGATGGAAGGCTACAGCGTGCAGTCAGCTGCCACTGCCGACGAAGGTCTGACCCGGATCGGAAGCCGGCCGTACGACCTCGTCCTGCTCGACCTGGCGCTGCCCGACCGCAATGGCATTGACCTGCTGGCCGAGCTTCACGTTCACGATCCACAGCTGGCCGTCATCATGATCACCGCTTATGGCACAGTTGAAAATGCGGTGAAGGCCATGCAGGCCGGCGCGACGAATTTCGTCCAGAAGCCATGGGACAACGAAAAACTGCTGGCGGACATTCGCACCGCCGTGGCCCGTCACCGGACGGAAGCTGAGAACGTTCAACTCAAGCGCGCCCTCAAACAGCGCTACAACTTTGAAAACATCGTGGGCAAGAGCGAGCCCATGTTGAAGATTTTTGATCTGGTGGCGCAGGTGGCCCCCAGCCGCTCCACCATACTCTTGCAGGGCGAGAGCGGAACTGGCAAAGAGCTGATCGCCAAAGCCATCCATTTGAATTCGCCGCGCCGCGACCGGGCCTTTGTCCCGGTAAATACGGGCTCAATGCCGCCGGACCTGTTGGAATCCACGCTGTTCGGACATGTCAAAGGCGCCTTCACCAGCGCTATCGCCTCGAAGAAGGGCTTGTTCGAAATTGCCGACCGGGGGACGCTATTCCTCGACGAAATCGGCACCATGAGCATGGATACGCAGAGCAAAATCCTGCGCGTGCTGCAAGACAGAAAATTCATGCACCTGGGCGGCGTCCACGAAATTCAAGCCGACGTGCGCATCATCGCGGCCACGAACGTGGACCTGAAACAACTGGTCCGCGAAGGCAGGTTTCGCGACGACCTCTTCTATCGCCTGAACGTCATCACGGTTGATCTTCCGCCGTTGCGACAAAGAAGAGAAGACATTCCCCTGCTGGTGGATTTCTTCCTGACGAGGTATTCGGAAGAGAACGAGCGTCCGCGCCGCAGAATGACGCCGGAAGGGCTGCGCCCGCTGCTCTCCTATTCGTGGCCGGGAAACGTGCGCGAGCTGGAAAATGTAATTGAGAGGGCGGTCGTCCTCTCCTCCGGCCAGGACGTTGGTGCCGACCTCCTGCCCGACGTCATCGTGGGCCGCGGCACTCCCGTTCCCATGATGGAACATCGCGGCGACGCTTCCCTGTTCGATATCGTGGAAGACTGCGAGCGCCACATCATCCTCGACATGCTGGAGAAATGTAACTGGAACCAGACCGAGGCCGCCGAACGCTTCCACGTGCCGCTTTCCACCCTCAATCAGAAAATCAAGCGCCTGAATATCGAGATCAAGAAAAAGGTTCGGGAGTAGAAAGCGGACCTCGGGCGTCAACCTCGGACCTCGGACTTCAGCTCTCGGCTTCATCCCCTTAACGGAGCGAATGGGGCTCTCTACTGCTCGGAGGGCTGAAACGACAGACACGGTGAAAGCACTGCGTGACATTAAGCTATAAAAGTAGCCGACTGCCCCGACGTTTGCCGTCCGAGGGCTGACGCCCGGGGTCCGGGGTCTGACGTCCAACGTCCGCCGTCTGCTATAGTTCCTCCAGATAGAGGCCAAACTGCATGGCAGCTGGGGACATACAGATCCCGCTCAGATCGCCCGCTGAATTCGCCAAAGAGAAAGTCAAGGCGCTCCAGGACTATGCCCTGCTCGTCGGCCAGTCTCTGGCCAATCTTTTCCGACGGCCCTTGTATGTCACCGACATGATTCAGCAGGCTGACCTGATTGGCGTAGGTTCGCTGCCGATTGTCATTCTGACCGGTGGCTTCACCGGCGCGGTGCTTGCCCTGAACAGCGCCAGCACGCTGTCGCGGTTTGGGTCTCTCACTCTTATCGCCCAACTGGTTTCGGTCGGCATGGTGACTGAACTCGGGCCGGTCATCACCGGACTCATGGTCGCCGGCCGTAACTCTTCCGGTATGGCCAGCGAACTGGGCTCCATGACCGTGACCGAGCAGATTGATGCCATGCGCGCGCTCGGTACAGATCCCACGAAAAAACTGGTGACGCCGCGAGTGGTGGCGACGGTGGTCATGCTTTTTTTTCTGACCATCATCTCTGACCTGCTAGGACTGGTGGGCGGAAACATGGTCTCGAGCCTGCTTCTGGGCCTGGACTCGCGGCAGTACTGGACCTCGGCCTGGCAATCGCTGGTCTGGCGCGACGTGACCACTGGGCTCATCAAACCTGTTCTTTTCGGATTTGTTATCTCCACCGTCGGCTGCTACTTCGGTATGTCGACGCGCGGTGGCACGCAGGGCGTAGGACGCTCCACCACGCAGGCTGTCGTCGTCGCGTCGGTACTGATTCTGGTTGTCGATTTCTTTGTCACCAAGCTTCTCATTGCTCTGCTGGGATACCGATAACTCATGTCTGCTCCCACCCTGCCGCTTCAAACACCGGCGATCGCCGTGAAGGAACGTGGCCGCGAGGCTATCCGGTTCGAAAATGTCACGCTCGCATTTGACGACAAGGTGGTCCTGGACAACATTTCTTTCGGACTCCCGCATGGAGAAACCAAGGCCGTTTTCGGGGTCGCAGGCTCAGGCAAGAGCACCATTCTCAAGCTGGCGCTGGGGCTGATGAAACCGGACTCCGGACGCATCTATGTTCTCGGGCAAGACGTGACCCAGATGTCGGAAAACGAGCTATTCGACTTGCGGCGCCAAATCGGCATGGTGTTTCAGGAGAGCGCCCTCTTTGATTCGCGGACCGTACGGGAAAATGTCGCCTTCCGCCTGATGGAGGAAGGCACCGTTTCCGACGATGAGATCGAGCGCCGGGTACGTGAGGCCTTGAGTTTCGTCGAACTGGAACGGACCGTCGACATGTTTCCCTCGGAGCTTTCGGGCGGAATGCGGCGCCGGGTGGCCATTGCGCGCGCCATCGTCACGCAGCCCGAGATCCTGCTTTATGACTCGCCCACCGGCGGGCTGGACCCGGTGACGTCCACGACCATCGTCGAACTCATCGTGAAGCAACGCGACGTGTACAAGACCAGCTCGCTGATGGTTACCCATCGCCTGCAGGACGCGTTCATTATGGCTACGCACTATTTCGATCGCACGGCTAACAAGATGCTGGCGCTCCCCAAGGGCGTCCATTGCGAAGTGCCAATGGCTTTTCTCATCCTGCGCGACGGGAAAGTTATTTTTGATGGCGATCTGGATGAACTGGCACGCACCCGGGACGAGTACATCCGCGAGTACATCGCATAAGAACGCTGCTGGCTGCTGGCTTTCGCCACCAGCTCCGGCATGTGTGGGCGCGAGCCTCCGCTCGTGCGGCAGCGTCCCGAACGATTCAGCACGAGCGTGACGCTCGCGCCCACATTGCGACAAGAAACCGAAATGAGGTGAACGTCGAGCAGGCTAGCTGGCTTTGGCGTCTTCTAACGTGGACTTGCGCCGGGCGGCCATGTTAGTTTCCATGCGTTTCAGAAACTCGCGGCTTTTCTTCGTGCTCATGATCAGAGATTCGATGCCGGCGAGAAATTGCTGGTTCTTCATCTTCTCCCGAATTTCCTTCAGAAACGGCTTTATCTTGGCGTAGATGAGGACCATCTCTCCGCAAAAGCTGGGTTCGAGGAACATTTCCCGGTTCAAGGCGCCGTGGTGCACTAGCGACGAAGCAATACCCCAGTACCCCAGCACCTGCCGCAGCCAATTGTTCTCCGGCGTCCCAAAGGCACCTGAGACTTTCATGAAGTCGTCCGCAGTCTGGGGCGAGAAGGTCACTACCCACCAATGACGCGCTTTGCGCAGCTCAGGTTCGCGGCGGAGATCGTACAGTTTAAGAATCAGTTCCGCATCGGCAGCAGTCGGTTTGGCCATTCAATCCTCGCAAGTGTGCCCGGGCAGCGTCTGGCCCGGTTGAAGGTTACGCTTAAGTTGTGGATGATGCTGATGCCGCTTCCACCGGTACCTCACGCTCATAGTCGCACTCCTTATTAGGGCACGCGATCACCGGGCCGGCCTTCAGCATTTTCTCTACCAGGTATTCGCTGCCGCAACTCGGACACTTTTCCGCAAGTGGTTTCCCGGCCGACGTGAACTTGCATTTGGGGTAATTTCCGCAGCCGTAGAAGGTGTTCCCTTTGCGCGCCTTCTTCTCCACGATTTCGCCATCTTTGCAGAGCGGGCACTTTACCCCGATGAAGTTCTGCTTCACATACTTGCATTCCGGATATCCGCTGCAGGCGGTGAATTCGCCGAAGCGTCCGTGACGGATCATCATATTGCGCCCGCACTTGGGGCAGAGCTCGTCAATCGGGATGTCGGGAACTTTCTTGCCTTGATCCAGTCGGCGCGTTGTCTTGCAGTCGGGATAGCCGGTGCAAGCCATGAATTGGCCGAAACGTCCGCGCTTCAGGACCATCACCCGCCCGCAGTTCTCGCAATACTCTTCCTGGGTGGTTTCCTGAATGTCCGCCGAATCCAGGTCGGGCAGGTTAATCGGATTTTCCTTGGTGAAGGTGCAGCTCTCGGGATTCTCCTTGTCGTACGAGCTGCAGGCGTAGAACGATCCGTGCTTGCCCCACTTGATCACCAGCGGAGAGCCGCAGCGCTCGCACTTCTCGTCCGTGGGCTTCTCCATCCGCTTGATATTCTCCATATGCTTTTCGGCATAGCGGAGGTCTTTGGCGAATCTCTTGTAGAAGCCTGCCAGGGCGTCAGTCCAGGTTTCCTTCCCTTCTTCGATTTCGTCCAACTCTTCTTCCAGGCGCGCGGTGTATTCGACGTCGAAGATGTCGCGGAAATTTTCCACCAGCAGATCGGTCACCACCAGTCCGATTTCAGTTGGCGAGAACTTGCCTCCCAGCTTCTGCACGTACTGCCGTTCCTGAATGGTGCTGAGAATCGCCGAGTAGGTGGAAGGCCGGCCAATGCCGCGTTCTTCCAGCTCTTTGACCAGGGAAGCTTCGTTGTAGCGAGGCGGTGGCTCGGTGAAGTGCTGCTCCGGCTTCAGTTCTCTGAGTGTGAGCTTCTGTCCGGGCTCGAGGGGCGGCAGCTTGTGCTTGAGCTCTTCTTCCTCCTCGTCCTTGACGTCTTTCGATTCCTCGTAGACTTTTAGGAATCCGTCGAATTTGAGGACCGATCCGGTCACGCGGAACCAGAAAGTGTCGGCGCCCGACTTGGCATCGATATCCACGGTAGTCTGATCGAAGACCGCCGGCGTGATCTGCGAGGCCACGAAGCGCTGCCAGATGAGCTTGTAAACCTTGAACTCATCTTCTTTCAGGTACTGCTTGATCAGGTCGGGATGGCGCATTGCCGAGGTGGGACGAATAGCTTCGTGCGCCGCCTGCGCCGCCTTCTTCTCTTTGTAGACGTTCGCCGACTCCGGCAGGTAGTCCTTGCCGTATTGCAAGGTAATGTACTCGCGCACCTCGGCCAGCGCTTCGTTGGAAACGCGCGTGGAATCGGTACGCATGTAGGTGATGAGACCTACCGAGCCCTCCTCGCCCAACTCCACACCTTCATAGAGACGCTGTGCGATCATCATGGTGCGCTTGACGCTGAAGCGCAGCTTGCGCGAGGAGTCCTGCTGCAGCTTGCTGGTGGTGAAGGGTGGAGTGGGGTTCCGCCGCCGCTCTTTGCGATCGACGGTGCGAACCAGCCAGTCGGCTTTCTCCAGCGCAGCGCGTATTTTCTCCGCATCCTCGCCGCTGTTGACTTCGACCTTCTCTTCACCTCTGCCCACGAAGCGGGCATCGAACGCCGGCGGCTTCGGTCCCGCCAGGTGAGCATCAATAGTCCAGTATTCAACCTTCTGGAAGGCCTTGATTTCCCGCTCGCGCTCGACGATGAGCCGGAGAGCGACAGTCTGCACTCGGCCAGCGGACAAGCCGCGGCGGACTTTATCCCAGAGGAGTGGTGAAACCTGGTAGCCCACCAACCGGTCGAGCACACGTCGGGCTTGCTGCGCGTCCACCAGGTTCTGGTCAATGTCGCGCGGATGCTCGAACGCTTCCTGCACTGCGCGCTTCGTGATCTCGTTAAAAGTCACGCGGCGGATGCGATCGGGCGCGTCGCCATCCTTCTTCTTCTTTTTCTTCTTACCTTTGTTCTCCTCGCCCAGTTCTTCTGCAAGGTGCCATGCGATGGCTTCGCCTTCGCGGTCAGGATCAGGCGCCAGATAAATGTTGTCCGCCGACAATGCCAGCTTCTTAAGCTTGGCAAGAACTTTTTCCTTGCCGGGAATGACGATGTACTCCGTCTCGAATTCGTTGTCGATATCGACGCCCAGCGTGCTCTTAGGTAGATCCTTGACGTGCCCAAGAGAGGCTTCGACGGTAAAGCCTTTACCCAGATATTTCTGGATGGTCTTGGCCTTGGCCGGCGACTCGACGATGACTAAACCTTTAGACAATGTGTCCTCTGATGGTGGTTACTGGTTTTGAAGCTAGCATGAATGCGGTGGTGGCAACAAGTTTTGTGGAAAAGCTGTTAGCTCTTAGCTTTTAGCTCTTGGCTTGAAACCTCTGGGCCGCCAACGGATTTCTAATCTTTTGGGATAGTGAAGATAGCATTCTCATAACTTCCTCCAGGTCGGGGAGTTCAACCTGAAATATTCTGTATTCTTCAAGAGATCGAAGTCTCGAGCGAGTAGCAGGTGATAGGAAAGCTCCGATCCCCAAACCCATTGAAATCTGGAACGGGCATCTCGCCGTCTGATCTTCTGCCACAGCCTTCCGCCAAGTTTGCTGCGATCGAGGCAGACGAACGCCGGATCTGGCTGGTCAGGCCGAATCGCTCTTCTCTTGGGAAGTCGTACGTACCCTGGTAAATCGCGAGGGGCAATTTGTGGGCCTTCTCCCATACCTGCAGATCCTTGTAGTTCCTCATCTCGTCTCCTCACGGCGCCCGATCGGTGTTTCAAGCTAAAAGCCAAGATCTAACAGCTAAAAGCGTTTTACAAGATTCTCTTCTTCCCGGCATCGGACGATGACATGTCCAGTCCCAGCAGCTCCCAATCTCATCGATATGAGTAGCTTCGTCGGCCTTCAGGAGTATCAGGATCTTCTTTCGTGTGGGGGCAGCCGCTTTCCCCGAATAGAGATGCAGTCTTGCACGTCTGCGATTCATCGCGGGTGGCGGAGTCGGCGCAAGTCGTACTGCTGTAAGTCCTCCCAGGTTGCAGTCAGCTTGGCGCCTTGTTTGATCGTGTTCGGGCCCCACGAATTCTTGTTGGTGACATTGCCGGGGACGGCGAACACCTCGCGGTTCGGTTCTAGAGCACAGCGTGACGTAATCCTCGTGCCGCTGTATTCCGCGGCTTCCACCACCAGAACGCCGATCGAAATACCGCTGATGATGCGCTTGCGAATGGAAAAGTTCTGCGGCGCGGCGAGAGTGTTCATTGGAAATTCCGAGATCAGCGCCCCGCCCAAGGCGACAATTTGTTGGGCCAACCGCTCTTTCAGATAGATGATGGCAACTCCGGCGCCGAAAACCGGCACCGTTTTTCCTTTGGCATTGATGGTGCCGCGGCCGCATCCCCCCCCGCGCCAGACCACCAAGAATGACTCGCCCCCGAGCGGCTAGATCGCACGACAATCGTTCGGCCTCCTAGTCCGTAGGGTGCGGGATGACGGGTACCTACTACCGCAATCCCAGGCTGGGCATGAGCGACAAGTACGAGATCATGGACTACGCCCTGGCGGTCGGGAAGTAGCCGGCAGCCCTCGCGGACACGAAAAAACGCCGGCGCGCGGAAGTGAACCGCGCGCCGGCGTTCGTGTCTCCGGCTCGTTGCTACTCGACGCGAACCAGCCGGCTCGTGCCGTGGATCGACCCGGCACGGAAGCGGGCGAGGTAGACCCCGCTCGACACCATCTGTCCCGATTCGTCACGCCC
>Ga0137409_10004681_pt1 | contig 14355 bp, 14 predicted proteins | sample CZODoug1_16funga_FD_122059 | JGI IMG/M metagenome (GOLD analysis project Ga0137409, IMG submission 122059) | Vadose zone soil fungal communities from Angelo Coast Range Reserve, California, USA - CZODoug1_16fungal (Hybrid Assembly) | ecosystem: Environmental > Terrestrial > Soil > Vadose zone... | reverse complement strand
GCGTTGCGCGAGGAGGCGAAGAATCTGGAAGAGATTTTGCGGAATCAGACGCATCCGACGGACCTGGCGGCGGTGAGGAAGGGGAAGACTCCAGTGTATTCGCGGCCATCGGAGCAAGGGGACGTATTGTTTTTGGCCGATGCGCAAGATGAGTTTCAAGTGCTGAATACCAGTTCAGAATGGGTACATGTGCAGATTTCCGGGCTTTCGCGGGGGTGGATAAGAGGTCCAGATTTGGAACTTCCGGCCAGGACAGGTGCTTCGCTGGCGGCGCCTGCCGTGTTGCCGTCCACGACCGCTACTTCGACAGCGGCTAGGCCGAACGCGGGGGCGTCTGCCTCCGCCGTTTCGTCCGTATCTAGAGTTTCCAGTTCCGCATTCCGCCTGACGCGGCAGGAGGTGAACAGCTACCCGGGGGATTGGGCACCACTGCGGGGGAAATCGGTGCGGATTTATTCGCTGGCGCCGACGGGAACTGGGCCTACCAGTGCAGCTCAGAAATGGGAGGCGGCGCGGGCGATGTTTCAGAGGGCGGCGGTGCGGTTGGCGACACAGGAGAGCGTGGTTACCGGACCTGTGGAGGGCGTGGTGCTGATTTTTGATTCGGCGGACGGGGGGATGGCGTCGGCAACGATTACGTCTTTGCGGGAATGGGACGGCGGGAGGATTCCGGATGAGGCGTTTCGGGAGCAGTGCTGGTTTGATCCTCCGGAAGCGTTTGGGAAATAGAGCATGCGAGACGAGGGGGCACCTTCAGCGGAAGAGCAGGTCCCTCCACTCCGGTCGGGATGACAAGTTGTTTGGCAGCTACTTGGGTTGCGGGACGATCATTTCCAGGTCGATGGTGATGGGGATATCGTCACCGACCATGCCGCTGTCGGCGCTGACGCCGAAGTCTTGACGGTTGATTTTGGTGGAGGCGGAGGTGCCCATGCGCTGGTTGCCCCAGGGATCTTTGATGGGGGCTCCGGGGACTTCCACATCGAGAACGGCTTCCTTGGTGACGCCCTTGATGGTGAGATCGCCAGTAACTTTCAGCTTGCCGGCTTGGCCCGCTTCAACCTTCTTGGACTTGAAGGTGAGGGTGGGAAATTTGGCCACATCGAAAAAGTGGGGGCTGCGCAGATCGTTGTCGCGCATTTCGACTCGCGTGTCGATGGAGTTGGCGTCGATGCTGGCGTCGATGACGGTTTTGCTGGGATTGGCAGCGTCATATTGCACGGTGCCGCTGACCTTAGTGAAAGCTCCACGCACTGTAGAGATGCCCAGATGACGCACGGAAAACTGCGCGGCGCTGTGGTTGGGGTCGATGTTCCAGGTTTGCGTCTGAGCGATAGCGGCGCTGGCGAGCAGGGCGGCAAGGGCTAGAGGCAGTAACGGTTTACTTCTCTGCATTGTTCTCTCCGAGGATTTGGATGTTTGCGAATAGGGGCACGGCCCTGTGTGGTTTGACGACGCTGGAGGAGAAATGGGTTCTTAAAATTGGCGCGGAGAGGGGCCGGGTTCGAGGAACTTGTTGGAAAGCGGGTGGAGGTGTGAACGCAAAGATAAGCTTTTGAAGAAGCCCGTATCGAGACGCTGAACGCTGAGAAAGCTTGCAAGAATCCGACATAGGAGAAGGTGCAGGGGTCCTTCGACTGCGCATTCCCGCGCTGGTGCGCGCGAATGCTGCGCTCAGGATGACAATGCGAAGAAATAGCTTCGAGGCTTCCGCTAAGGCTTCCTTAGCGATGGGTTTGCTGGATGGTGTTGTACATTCTCTCGGCGATCAGGCGGTTGCCTTCGGCAGTCACATGGGCTTCGTCGAAGTAGACGGTGGCGGTGGCGGAATCCAGGGCGTCGGCGATTGGGAATACCGGGGGCTTGGCTTCGTTCTTGAGCAAGGCGTAGGCGGCTTGATTCGCTTCCTCGAGGCCGGGCGTTTGCTTTCTGGCCGTGGCGCGGGCTTCCTCCTCGCCAGGGGTCAGATGTTTGTTTCCAGTGGAGAGCGTGGGTTCCCAGAAGAAGAAAGGTTGGAACTTGTACTCGCGGGCGAGGGCCTGGACGAATTGGACGTTTTCGAGATAGCACTGCACGGTGGCTCGGGCCAAGGCGTCCGTGCTTAGGGGAGATCGCGCAAGTTGTTGGCGACGCGGCAAGAGGACTCTGGCTGTGTTGGTTTCGAGAAGATAGCGGAAGGTTCCCGATCCCGAGGACGCGCGGCTCTCCAGCGTCTGCTTGGTGTCAGAGAAATTCTGGTGCAGACCCGCCTGTCCCGATTGATAGGTTTCGTAAACGTCGGCTGGGCCGTCGTAGAAGATTACGAGATCCGGTTTGTGCGGGGCGCGCTTGAGTTCCAGGGTGAGCTTGACGATCTCCTGAGTGTTGACCCAGGCTTTTTCGCCGTAGTTGCGGATACAGACTGGGCGGTTGTCGTGCTCGAATTTCCGCGAGAACAGAGAGGGAATGGTGAGCCAGTCGGGGACGCCGGCTCCCCAAATCGTTGAGCCGCCGAACATCCAGATTGTGAACACTTTGTCGCCGGCATCATCGCAATGCGAGGGTTGGCTCTTGCGGACTCCGGTCTCGTCGATGTTGATGGTTTGTCCGCGAAAGGGCTTACGCTCCCAGCCAACATAGGCCTCGTAGGTGAAGAGGTTGGAAGGTCTCCATTCGTCCGCCAGGGCGTTGACCCATGGGGCATCTTTGTAGATGGCCTGAAGGTGAGCGCGCGGAATGATGTCGGTGTCGGTGTTAGCCATGCGCAAGCGGGCGAAGCAGGCGGCCTCGACCCAGGCTAGCCACACGACCACCAGGATCACGGCGATGGCGGCGCGTTTTGCGAGTGTCATTTTCGATTCGCTCATGTCGGTGGTTCCATCCGAGTGCCTGTTGATTTCCAAGCCTTACCTCAGCGGCTAAAGCCGCCCGTAACTAGTGAACCTATCGCAGGGCTGAAGCCCTGCGCCGCCCAAAAGCCGTAAGGGAGCGCTTGCCACGAGCAAATCTCTCCACTCATCGTTTTGCTTGTCATCTTCTCTTTGCCTGTCATCTTCTTTTCGCCTGTATCTTCCCGCCTGTCATCTTCAACGACTTCGCGAGCGCGCCCCCATCCGAACCACCTGTAGAACAAATTAGAACACCTGATACAGGAACGAGGTCTCCTGGCTTCCGGGCCGGACTGTTAGCAGGAAGAACGCAGACACGATACAGGCTCCCAGGGCGCAGCGGACGGTCCATCGTGTCCATGCTGGAACGGCTGGTTCAATTCGCGCCCACCAGAGATCGGGGCGGTAGCGTTCGGCTAGTTCCAGGATTGCATATCCTGTCAGGCCCAGTAGCAGCGCGGTGGTTCCGCCAGCCGCCAGGGTCGAGGCTGACGCCAAGGTTCCCGAGCCGCACCACATGTGCGACAGGACCCAGGTAGCATCGCCTACGGTTCGCGCGCGGAAGAACACCATCGCAAGGAAGAACAGGTGGAGCGTTAGAAGTTGTCCGGCCCAGTTGCCCAGCCAGTTCAGGTTCGGACGGGTCTTGAAGAAACCAGCGCGCTGGCGGATTGTGAGGGCGTCGGCCACCAGGTACGCAGCGTTGAGTGCGCCAAATACAAAGTATCCACAGGTGAAGCCGTGCCAGAGGCCGACGGCGAGCATGTTGATTGTGATGCTGAAGGCGAGGCCGGCGGTTCCGGCGGAGCGGGTGGCCATGCGGAGCGGGGTGAATACGTAGTCGGCCAGCCAGTTGGTGAGCGACATGTGCCAGCGACGCCAGAAGTCGCTGATGCTGGTTGCGGTAAAGGGGCGGTTGAAGTTTTTGGGGCCAACGATGCCGAACATCAGGCCGAGGCCCAGAGCGATATCGGTGAGGGCGGAGAAATCTGCGTACATCTGGAGCGGGAAGAGGTAGAAGCCTGTTAGCAGGCTGGTTCCGTGCAGAGCGTGAGTGTGGGCGAAGATGTAGTTGACGGTGGGGGCTAGGTTGTCTGCGATTATCAACTTCTTGGCCAGTCCCCAGACGAGGCGTGAAAGGCCCAACCAGATCGCCGTGCGCGCGGGGGGAACCTGGGCGAGGAAGTCGGCTGGGCGCTGAATTGGGCCAGCTGTGATTTGTGGAAAGAAGGCGATGGCGGCGGCGAATTGGGTGAAGCTGCGGGCCGGCGCGATCTTGCCCCAGTAGACGTCGATGATGTAGCTCATCAGCTTGAAGGTGTAGTAGGAGAGGCCGAGAGGAGCGGCGAGTTTTCCGAAGCTGCCGAGAGGGAGGACTGCTGCGGCTTTGAAAAAACACAACCAGAGGGTCAGGAGCGAGATTGCGGATAGGAAGGCGAGGTAGGCGCGCTGTTGCTGATGGCTGACATACTTGCCGGCAAGAGAGGTAAAGATTGTAGCGGCGGCAAGGGCTAAGGCCGCGCGAACGCTCACGGCACAGACGTAGCCGTAGGAGGCGAGTAGCAGGAACAGGACTCGACAGCGCTCGGGCAGGACGTAGTACAGGCCCACCATCAGCGGGAGAAAGAGGAGGAACTTGAAGGAGGTGAATGTCACGGGGTGGCGGTCACCTTCTTTGCAGTTAGTTCCGCGAGGTCGCCCACGGTCTTCAGTCCGGTGACTTCGCGGGTGGTGAATTTGATTTTGAATTTCTTTTCGACGGCGACGATTAGATCGATGTGGTTGAGGGAATCCCAGTTTTCTACGTCGGCGGCGGTCATGGCGTCGTGGAGGACGAGGTTTGGCTGGTCGAAGACGGTGCGGAAGACGTCGGTGAGGTTTTCTAGGGCTTGGGTTTGGTCCATGGTTCTTCCTCGACGTTACTACGGCTGGGGGCTGGGATTGTTTTCATAAGGGATTCGGGGAGTCTTCGTGCCTAGACCTTGCCTCAGCGGCTAAAGCCGGTCTTGTATTGTGTTTGATCGCAGCGCTGAAACCCTGCGCCGCCCCAAAGCGCTGTTCTTTGAGCGCAAATCCCCACTCAAGCCAAAGGAAGGCTTGAGTGGGGCACCCCAGCATGTCACGGTTCCGCCGTCTTCATAAACGTTGGACGGGGGTTGTATTGCGCGGTGAGGAGGTGCCATTGGGCTTCGCCGTTGGGGCCTTCTACGATTTTTTCGAAGCCGAATTGGTGGAAGAAATCTTTGACCATGGCGTTCTTGGCGGTGGGAATGTATTCCGCAGTCACGCGGGCAAGACCCAGCTTTCGGGCGTGTTCGACGACCTGGTTCATTAGGAAAGTCTCGACGCCACGGCCCAGGACGCGGCAGCTCATGAGCCAGTCGCGGATGGCTAGGGTTGCCGAGTCGGGTTTCGTCTCGACCGTGACAATGGAGATGAGGCCGTGGTCGCTTAGGCGGTCGGCTAGTTTGGCGTAGAGCGGGAGGCAGGCGGCGTTCTCCATTAGGGCTTTGCACTCGACTTCAGAGAGGCGGCGAGTGGTTAGGTTGAACTGGTTGCTGCGCTGCATGAGCTGGGAGATGCGGGGGAGGTGGAACGGGTCGAAGCGAGCGACGGCGATGCGCATGTTGAGCGACTGCAGGAATTCCTCGACGGAGGCGAAGCCGGCTTGCTCTTCGCGGCGGGTGGCCTCGGCTTGGTAGAGTTCGGTGCGCTTGGCGTCTTCGGCGGAAAATGATGTGGTCTCGAAGAGGTTGAGTTCTGAGATGGCGCGGACGTAGTCGGCTGGATCTTCGGGGAGTTCGGGGACGACGACGCCGGGGACTAGTTCGCGAACCAGGTTGCGCTCGAACGGACTGTCATCGAGAAATACCATGGAATCGAATCCGATATTCAGCGTTTCCTTGATCTGGCGGATGTTGACGGCCTTGTCGTTCCAATTTGCGACGAATGCGGCGAAGTCTTCGCGGCGTAGGACCATCTCCGGGTGCTTCTCGAATGGCAAAAGGGCATTGGCTATTTCATTTTTGCTGCAGACTGCGAGCACGATTCCTCTTTGTTTCAAAGCGCGGAGGTACAGTTGCATGCGGTAAAAAGCTTCGCCTTCGCCGTGAGCGCTGAATTGGATGCCATCGAGGCTGTCGTCGCCGATGACGCCGCCCCAGAGGGTGTTGTCCAAGTCGACGACCACGCATTTGATGACCTGGCCCAGGCTCGCCATCACGATTTTCACGACGCTGTCGGCGACGTAGGGTTGGCAGTCCAGCGCGCAGAGATACTTGGCGCTGTCCCAGAAGCGGTCTTCAAACCATTGTTGCCTTCCGAGCCACGACGCTATGCTCTCGACGTCGCAGAGCAGAACGCTGCCTCGGGAGCGGGCGTTCTCGGCGATGCGCGAGTTCAGCGCCGCGACAGTCGCGTACATCGACTGCGGAACTTTTTGGTCGAAGTTGCCGAAGAAGCGTTCGTAGGGGAGCACGAAGTTGCTTTGCACAATGGTGGCGGGCAGGTTGGAGTGGATTGCGTCCCAGATCCGCGTGATGCGTTCCGACGTGGTGTCTACAAACAAAGCCGCGTCGGTCTCCGGGCGCAGAAAGACAGCCCGCAGAGCCTGGACAGAATTCAATATCACGACGATCTGAGGCTGAAAGTTGTACAGGCCGGAATTGCGGTCATACACTTCCAGCTCGATGGCGTCGAAGGGGCCCTCGTAGATTTCAGCGTCAACACCCTGGCGGGCAAACAGAGCGCGAAGGATGGGGACGAAGCGCTGCGTGGCCGCATCGGAGAGCAGCGCCAGCTTGATCTTGTTTTTCGCCGGCGCAGCGGAATCGAGCCGCCGGCTTTCTGCTAGCAGCGCCGCGTAACCGAGATTGCGCTCCGTTGTCGACATGAATCGGAGATCTATTGTCGCAGACTGTTCTTGACGGCTTCCTTGTGCGCCTTGCGCCGGGACCAGTAAGTGGAGACGCGCCACCACAGATCGGCGTGTTTGGGGCAATCATGCTCTTTCAGGAGGAGAGCGGGCTGCGGTTCGGCCGAGAAGTCAAAGCTATCGAGCATGTCATTGGCGCGCGTGTCGTCGTCGGTGAGCGCCTTCAGATTGAATCGCCGCTCGGCAAATTTCAAGAACGAGGAGAAGTCATATTGGGTGTGGCTGACGTATCCCTTGCGTGCATAGGGAGAAATAATAAGCAACGGCACTCTCGGTCCCAGCGTGTAGGGCCCGAGCGACGGCGGAGGAACGTGATCGTAGAAGCCGCCGAAATCGTCCCAGGTTAGAAACACAGCGGTGGAATTCCAGTCCGGACCCTGCATCACTGCGTTGAGTTCGCGCACAGTCCAGTTTTCGCCTTTGCAGGTGCTCAGCGGGGGATGCTCGTTGGCTCCACCTGTAATCAGCCAGCTTACGGCTGGCAAGTGGCCGTTTTTGGCGTCGATTTCGAACTGGGAATCGGGCACGACGCGTTCTTCCCAGAGGGGGGAGTTGCGGATGTGGCGAATTGCATCCAGCGTCGAGAATTGGTAGCCATAGTGGCCCCTGGAGGGTGCGTAATACTTCCAGGAGATGTGTGCGGATTCCAGGGAGTCGGCTAACGTCTGAAAATCCAAGCATGGGGGCTCGGTGGTGATTCTTCCGTCTCTTTGCACGACAGCCACGGTCTGATTCTCGTCGGAATCGCAGCCCCAGTTGCCACGGCTGGCGTGCGGGTCATCGATTACACCACCGGATTGGGCTGCAACGGTGTAGAGGTGATTGGGAAAGCTGGGGCCAGCGAGGGAGGAAAACATGCGATCAGCTAGAACGAAGTTCCGGGCATAGGCGAAGTAGTTGGGGATGTCGGATTCGACGAATTGGGTATAGGGGTAGCGGTAGCCATCGACGTAGCCGCTATCGACCTGGTCAAACTTCCCCATTTTGCCGCCATCGATGGCGATGATGGCGTCGCGCCAGGAGTGGCCGATGTCGTAGGGTCCGACGTCGGGCGATGGGGTCAGAGGTATGAAGGTCCCATCCGAAATCTTTCCGGAGGTGGCACCGTCGGCGCCGGGAAAGCTGCCGAAATAGTGATCGAAGGAGCGATTCTCTTTAATGATGAAGACGATGTGTTGGATCTTCTGAATGCCTTCGCCAGGGGCGGCTTGGGTGGGGGTCCGCGTGGCTAAAGCCTTGTAGGAAGAGCCGGAATGACATCCAGTTAGGCTCAATATCAGCAGGCAGGGAAGGTAGTTGAACAGCAGGGACCGGGGGTCTGTTCTCATAGGTAGCAGGCGATGAAATCCTGAGTAACATTATCTAAATCCAAGCCTCGGACAGAATCGAGGTGCGACGAAAGGCTGCGTTCACTCAAAGGTTAACAATCCTAACGGTTGGGGCACAAACCCTTGGGTGCATGGTGCAAGTTTCGGGTTGCACCGTCCGAGAACCCAGCTGCGGCTCTGAGCGGCCTTCCCCGCCCGATCACTATCACGATCAGAATAGGGCACCCCCCGGAACTGGTCTATCTTCTCCTCTTGGCCGGCGCTTGTTCCACCACTGGAGCAACCACAGGCGCAGGAGCCAGGGCATCCGTGACGCCCTTGGGGAGTTTGTTCGCCTCGGCAACGAGCAGGCTGACTTGCCACATCTGGGTCTCGGAGAGCGAGGAGCGGAATCCGGGCATGCCGGAGAGGCGAATGCCGTTGGCGACCTTCCAGTAGCTTTCTCCGGGCTCGTCGTCCGTCACGCCCTTGCCTTCGAGGAGTTTTGGAGGGCGCGGGTACATGCCTGTGGCAATGGCCGTTTGTGGCTGAGCCGGGAGGCCGTGGCAGACACCGCAGTGATCTCGGTAGAGGGTGGCGCCGGCGAGGAGGTTGGGTTCGTCGGCCTGGATAGGAACGGATTTCGGCATCTCCTTCTGGATGCGGACGTCCAGAGCCTTATGGGCGAGCATGTGCTCAAAGGGCATATCGGGATCGGAGGTGGCCACGGGGGCGTGTCCGCCGGTGACGTACCAATAGCCCGCGGCCCCGACAGCCAGCACGCCAAAGATCAGACCCCAAATGAAGGCTCTCATGGTACGTTCTCCTTATGGAACGACAGGGCTCTTTAATGCGATTCGCTCGTGAATAGTACGCATCACGATAGCAGGGAGGGAAAGAAGGGCGCAACCTTCCGGGCATTTCCGGCACTTGCGGGCTCTCGCGGGGCGGAGCCGGGCCTGATACAAGCTTAACCCTTACCTCGGCGGCTGAAGCCGCACCCTGTTGTGGGTGGTGACGCGGTGCTCAAGCGCTGCTCTACCGTGCCGGGTTAGGCGGAAGAACTGTTTCATGCGTGCGCTGAGCGGAAGCATTGGTGCCGTCTCGGCGATCAGGGCAACCTGGGAGCTTGGGGCCCAATCCAGGAGTGGGTCGTGAGCAGGCGCGCCGCTCTGCCATTTCATTTGGACTGGAGTTGAAGAGTGGTGGGGACGGCTTAGGGGAATCCGGGGAGGGCTTTGCCGTCGGGTAGTTCGATGCGCTCGAGGTGCATGTAGGGGGAGCCGTCTTTGGCGCGGAAGCCGAAGATCTTGACTTGGTCGCCGGCTTTGACTGTGGTTTTGGTCCAGCCGAAGCGGGTTAGCATGAGCGGGCTTCCACATTCCAAGAGCCATTTTGTGGGCTTGCCGCGGTCGTCTTTTACGTCCACGTGGATGTGGGGATGGGGATTGATCCACTCGAAGCCGGTGACTGATCCCTGCATGGTTACGATGTGGGTTGTGTCGAAGAGGGCAGTGCCGTGATGGGCGAAGAGATTCGGGGTGGCCGCGAGGGTGAGGAATACGGTGAGTTGGATGGGGAACCGCATTTAGTTTTCCGAGAGGCTTGGTTGCTACGGTCAGGTAATTTTACGCCGTTCGGCGAGTTGTGGGCCTTGCTCGAAAACAAGACCGCGCGGGCGGGGGCGCCCGCGACTACACGAACCTAGGACTTCGGGGCTGGATGTAGCCAAGATGTTGTCTAATGGGATGGGATGAATCGACCACTTTGCATCGCAGCCGCCCTGCTTGCAGTCTTCTGCTCTGCCGCTCCTGGGCGCGCCCAGGATAACACAGAGATCCAGGTTTACGGGTCTGACCTGGTTGCGCCTGGCGACACGATGGTAGAGATCCATAGCAACTTCACCGTGAAGGGAACCAAGACCGTGGTCGATGGTGTGCTTCCCACCAATCACGCCGAGCACGAGACTCTGGAGATCACGCACGGGTTTACCAGCTGGTTTGAGACTGGGTTCTATGTCTTCTCGACGATTCAACCCGATGGCGGGTGGATGTGGGTGGGCGATCATATTCGGCCTCGGGTGGCGATTCCGGATTCCTGGCATTGGCCCGTTGGGCTGAGCCTTTCCACGGAGTTCGGTTATCAGCAGCGGAACTTTTCGACGGATACGTGGACTTGGGAAATTCGTCCGATTATCGATAAAAAAGTCGGGCGGTGGTATCTCGCGTTTAATCCCACTGTGGATAAGTCTTTTCATGGGGCTGGTGAAAACGACGGGTGGGGTTTCTCTCCGAATGCCAAGGTCAGCTATGACTTCACCAAGAAGATTGCGGGTGGGATTGAGTATTACGGAGCGCTGGGGCCGATTACTGACTTTGATCCAGTGCATGACCAGCAGCAGCAGATTTTTCCTTCGATTGATTTGAATGTGTCTCCCAATTGGGAATTTAATTTTGGGGTGGGAATTGGAGCTACTGGCGGTACCGATCATTTGATTGTGAAGTGTATTGTGGGGCGGCGGTTTCATTGGAGGAAGAGGAAGCCTTGAGAGAGTTTTGGGCTGAGGGTGAGTTTACAGCGTAAAAATTAAGACGCGGGAATAGCTTAGAGCAACACCTCGCGGACAAGAGTGTCCGCGCCATACAAGCTTAATGCCCTCCGGTGGGCTTGCGTCTCCACGGCGACAGAACCATATAGCGCGGAGTTGCGGTGGTGTTTGCTTTGCTGGCTGCCAGCAGACTGCGGCGCCGTAGCCATGCCACGGCTGCCTGCGCGGAACTCTTTGAGATGCCGATGTTCTCGGCCAGATCTTGATAGCTGATTTGTACGGCCGCGCCCCGTCGGCGCTGTTCGGCGGCCAACCACAAGTACACCAAGAAGCTGGCGGGACGACGGTCGTGGCCTACGAGGTCGCGCATTAAGACTTCCGTTACGTACTCGTCGATCTTCATTGCTATACCGATCGCTAGTATAGCAACAACTGGCTGATTGCATCGTTGCGCTGGGTCGCGATATGTTCGTGGGAATTTCGAAGGAGAGCGCAAAATGATTCGTGGCATCAAGCTTGTTTCAATCCCAGTTCGTAATCAGGATGTGGCGCTGAAGTTCTATACCGATAAGATGGGTTTTAAAGTCGCGACTGATCAGCCCATGGGCCCTGGGCAGCGTTGGATCGAACTTTCGATTCCCGGGTCCGACGCCAGTCTGGCGTTGTTTACTCCCCCAGGGCACGAGGATCGGATTGGCGGGTTTCAGCCGATGACGTTTTGGTGCGATGACGTGTTCGCGACGGCCTCTGCTCTGAAAGCTAAGGGCGTGGAGTTGGCCGAGGAGCCTAAGAAGGAAGTTTGGGGCACGATGGCGAAGTTTAGGGACCCGGACGGGAACGAGTTTGTGTTTTCCAGCCGGAAGTAGTTAATCGCTTCGGTCAAAGTGCCCCATGGGTCTGTCCCTTCTTCGGCGGTTATCCCACTTTTGCCGAAGAATTGGCCTCTCTTAGCTTCTGCGCGCACTCCTCGCAGCACACTTCGACCGTTTTGCCGCCGATCTTGACTTCGATTGCGTTTTCATCGAGCTTGAAGTTGCAAGCCGCACAAGTTCTCTCAGCCATGACATGCCTCCTTGAATTTCCCGAAATCGAAACTCAGAATCGAATCCTTGAAGTTCGGGTATGCCCAGTAGGCCACTGGGGAGAAGAGGGTCGCTATCAGAATCTTTAGCGAGTTGTAGGATGGTTCTTAACGCCGCAGCGCGGATTGCCTGAATTCCGAAGGCGTGCGACCGTACGCTTCACGGAATGTGGCGCTGAAATGGCTGTGGCTGGAGAATCCCAGGTCGAGGCTGAGGTCAGTGAGGTCGTCATATTGCCCAAGCAGGTCTAACGCTCGCGCTAAGCGAAGCCGCAATTGGTAGCGATACAAGGGAATGCCTTCGACTTGTTGAAATACCTGTGTGAGATAAACGGGAGAACCGCGCACCTCGGAGGCAATTTCGGCTAGCGTCCAGCGCCGGGAAAGATCGCTAGCCAGTACGAGTTTGACGCGGTCGACCAGCCGTTGCCGTCCAATGCTGGCGCCGGCGGCGTGCGTGGTGCGCGGGCCGAGCGCTCGCTGCACCAGAGTTAAAGCAAGACCCTCTGCTTCCAAGGGTTCTGCGATACCCTGGCGCAAGCTGTGCCGCAGCAGAGCTACGAGGGCTTGCGCGCGGGCGTCAATCCGCAACCGCTGCTGGCGAAAAGCCAGCCTCGGTTGGTCGCGCAGAAGTGCTGGGGGCGCGATTTCGCGCAGCAGGGGCTCACTGAGGACCACCGTCAGACTGGCGTCGCCACCAGCGACGGGATGGCTGACACTGTAGCCTTCTGCGGCGTTGAAAAACACAACCTGGTTGGCTTCGGCTACGGCCTGATCCTGTCCAAGATGCCGCACATAGACACCGCGATAGGGGAACACGAGCTGAGTTGCGGCCGTGCGCTCTTCCGCGCTCTGGTGCCGGCAGGTGCCGCGGCAGTAGACGTCCTGGATGGCAACGGTCGGAGTTTTTAGAAGCGGTTGAGCGGTGAATTCAGACATGGCTCTAGTTGCGGTGGTTGGACGCGACAACTCCACTCTCAGTCTACAAAAAAGGCGCAGTGTGCGTTCGAGCCTGAGGTGGGGACGAAGGTACTGTCTGGACATCCCGGTTGTGGGTCAGTCTCCGAGTTGCCGACCAACCACTCGGAACCTCCGAACGACCAGACAAAAATTCGGCAAGCTTTATAATCGGGTCAACTCCATGCCCGACCTTAAAGAGCTCGACGAACACTATAGGTCCCTCAGCGACGAGGAACTCTTGAAGCTTAGGGCGGAAGGCGGCTTCACAGGGGAAGCCGAGAAGGTCCTCGACAAGGAACTCGCACGGCGCAATCTCACGTCCGACGACGCAAAGCGACACTTTGCTCCAGATTGGCTTGATAAAGTAGATGTGGGCGCGGTCGGTGTTTTCAAGCTTGAGGGCGGCGAGAGGGTTACCGCAGAAGTTGTCGGGCTGAACGAAGCGGGAGATCGACTCTCTGTAAAGGTGATCTCTCCGGATCGCGCTCTTCGGAACGGCCGTCGGAATCATCGCGCCATTCCGCTCCATCGGATTGTTTCATTCGAGCCGCAGCCGGATTTGATGGCGCGGTGGCCGTTCTCTGATCCATGCAGGGATGTATCCCTCTCGAATCCACGCTTCATCATGCTGACAACGATCTTCCTGTGCCTGACCGTGGGTAGCCTGCCCCTTTTTCTTCTCCTTGCAAGCAGGCCCTGGGGGGTGCAGGCAGCGTCGATCATTACCTATACGCTTTTCGAGGTGTTCTTTACGTTTGCAAGAACGGGCGGTGGAATCTCCGGCCCGGATGTCCCGCCCTTCAAGTTCGCGTGCCCCGCTGTCGAGCCGAAGATTCCGCGCCTTCTTTGGCGTCACCTTGGCTTTCTCCTTGCATTGTTCGTCGTTCAAACCGCGATGCTGGCGGTCCGTCCACACCTACCCGCATGGTGGAATATGCAGGACAGGAAAGGATCCACGCTTTTCGATGGTGCTTTTTTTCTGCTCTGCTTCGGCCTTGCATGGACTCAAGTCCGCACCAATCGATCCCTTCTCGACCGCGCGCACAGGGAGTTCTCCGAGTTGGTACCGAATGACGGGCGATCCGGAAACTGACCCACTCCCCCCATCCCGAGATGCTCTGCAATAGGAACCAACCGCGTTATACTGGCGGTATGAGTGCCAGCCCCGACAAGACTTTCTACCTCGAAACCTTCGGTTGCCCGATGAATGCTCACGACTCGGAAAAGGTCGTGGGCACGCTGTTGCATGAGGGGTACCGGCAGGTGGAGACCGTCGAAGAGGCTGGACTGGTTTTGTATAACACTTGCTCGATTCGCGATAAGGCCGAGCAGAAGGTTTTTAACCGGCTGAACGACTTCAAGAAATACAAGAAGCAGGGGAAGAAGTTTGGGGTGCTAGGGTGCGTGGCGCAGCAGGAAGGCGCGAAGATTTTTGAGCGCGCGCCGTATGTGGACATTGTGTGCGGGTCGGCTTCGTATCGGAAATTGCCGGAATTGTTGGTGCAGCTGGAGACTGGGCAGCGGGCTTCCGGCTTGGACGACCGGCAGACGGACGAGTGCTTTGAGACGGAGTTTACGGCACGGACGAATCCGCATCGCGGGTACATCACGATTATTGAAGGGTGCGACAAGTTCTGCGCGTTTTGCGTTGTGCCGTA
>Ga0137409_10004680_pt1 | contig 14355 bp, 10 predicted proteins | sample CZODoug1_16funga_FD_122059 | JGI IMG/M metagenome (GOLD analysis project Ga0137409, IMG submission 122059) | Vadose zone soil fungal communities from Angelo Coast Range Reserve, California, USA - CZODoug1_16fungal (Hybrid Assembly) | ecosystem: Environmental > Terrestrial > Soil > Vadose zone... | reverse complement strand
TTGCCGGCGAACACCTCACCGAAGTTGATGGCGATCCCGATCTGTACTTCCGTGCGTCCCTCCTGCTTCCACTTGGCATTCAGCTTCTCGAGCTCGGTCAGCTGTTCGAGGGCGCACTGGACGGCCCGATCTGCATCGTCGGCGTGCGCGATCGGCGCGCCCCACAACGCCATGATGGCATCGCCCATGAACTTGTCGAGTGTGCCGCCGTGCTCGAAGACCTTGTCCACCATCTCCGTGAAATACTCGGTGAGCAGCTTGGCAATCTCGTCCGGGCTCATCGTCTCGGACATCGGTGTGAAGCCGCGAATATCGGAGAAGAAGACCACCACCGGGCGCTTTTCGCTCGGCAAGCGCCCCGTGTCCTGCTGCTGCGAGATCACCTGCGCGATGTTGGGCGAGAAGTAGCGCTCGAAGTTCGATCGGACAAGCGCCTCGCGGCGGATCCGCTCGGATAGCTGTGAATTCTCGATCGCAACGGCCGTGAGCCCCCCGAACGCAATCAGGAACTCGAGATCCTCGTCCGCGAACGAGTGCGTCGCCGTGAGATTGTCCACGTAGAGAATGCCCAGCACCTTCGAATCCGAGCCCATGAGCGGCGTGCACATGGCGCTGCGCACGCTCTGGATCAGGATCGATTTGCCCTTGAACCGCTCGTCTGCGGCGGCATTGTCCGACAGAATCGCGACCCGCTCCTCGACCGCCTTGCGCGCGATCGATTGCGGCACGTGCTTGGCGGCGCTCGCGTCGCCCGTGCGGCTCTTGGAAATGCGGGGAATCAGCTCGTTGGACTTGCCGTCGAGCAGCAGAATCGACACGCGGTCCACGTTCATGATCTGGAACGTGAAGTCCACCACCTTGTCGAGCAGGCGGTCCAGCTCCTGTTGCTTCGACAGTTCCTTGGAGACCTCGAGCAGCAGCGACAGCTTCTTCTCGCGCCGGTCCTCCTGATTATCGGCTTTGACCTTGAGGTGGGACGATCCCCCCTGCGGTTGGTCCATCACGATCGCCGGCACGCCACCGGAAACGCTCACCGGCAGCTGCCGCACGATCGTTCCCCCGGCGACGCCGCCCTTGCCGCTGCCTGGCTTGGGGCTCGTGAAATCGGGAGGCGGAACGACCTGGGGGCGGGCGACCGGCACCGTCACCTCTTTGACGCGGAACGCCACTTTCCCGAACGTCACGACGTCATTGGCGCCCGCTTCCGCTTCGGTAATCTTGGCGCCGTTCAGGAACGTGCCGTTCGAGGAGCCGAGGTCGGTGACGCGCACGCCGTTTTCGGTGAGCGTGATTTCGGCGTGACGGCGGGAGATGGTGGGATCGTAGATCGGCACGTCGCTGGTGACCGCCCGACCCACCACGAGTTTGCGCCCGAGCTGGAGGTCGATCGACTGCTCGCCGGAGGTACTCATCAGCTTGAACACAGGCCCGAAACTAATCGCCCGCTTTGGCGAGCGCGAGCGCCCGCAATACGGCGAGAGCCTTGGCTTCAGTCTCCGCGAATTCCCGCGCCGGCTCTGAATCGGCGACGATGCCCGCGCCGGCCTGCACCACGACCCTGTCCTTCAGCACGAGTGCCGAGCGAATCGCGATGCACGTATCCATGCTGGTTGCGCCCCAACCGACGTAGCCTACCGCGCCCGCATATGGCCCGCGCCGCTCCGGCTCCAGCTCGTCGATGATTTCCATCGCGCGCACCTTGGGCGCGCCGCTCACGGTCCCCGCCGGGAAGCACGCGCGAAACACGTCGAGGGCATCGTACCCCGGGCTGAGCTGGCCGCGCACCTCGCTGACGAGGTGCTGCACATGGGAGTAGCGCTCGATCTGGAGCGACTCGGTCACGCGCACCGTTCCGTACCGTGCCACGCGCCCGATGTCGTTGCGACCGAGATCGACGAGCATGCGGTGTTCGGCCAGCTCCTTCGCGTCGGCGCGCAACGACTTCGCGAGCTCCTCGTCCTCCTCGGGCGTGGCGCCGCGCGGCCGCGTGCCGGCGATGGGCCGCACCGTGACTTCCTCACCCTCGACGCGAACCAGCACCTCCGGTGAGCTCCCCACGAACGTGACGTCGTCGAGCGCGAGATAGAACAGGTACGGCGCGGGATTCAGGGCACGCAGGTAGCGGTACAGCCGCAACGGATCGACGGCGCCGGGCACGACCTGGCGGCGCGACAACACCGCCTGGAACACGTCGCCCGCGGCGATGTAGTCGCCGATCTTGGCGACATCGCGCTCGAACGCGGCGCGGGGGTATGCCGATTCGGGCCGCAGCGCACGGCTTCCGGCGACATCCAGCGCGAGCGGCGCCAGCTGATGCGTCGCGCCGAGCCGGCCGATCAGCGTGTCGAGCCGCTCCTGTGCCGCTTCGTACAGGCGCAGGTGCTGCGCCGGCGACGCACCGGCCGGTACCTCGACGTTCGCCACCACGATGGCGCGCCCGAAGACGTTGTCGAGAATCACGAGCGAGTCGGCGATCATGACGATCGCATCGGGCACGCCGAGCGTGTCGGGCGGCGCGTTGGGAAGGCGCTCGATGCTGCGCACGACATCGTAGCCGAGATATCCGACGGCCCCACCTGTGAATCGGGGCAAACCCGGGACCGCGACGCTGGGCAACGCGCGCATGCGGTCGGCGAGATGCGCGATCGGCTCCTGGGTTTCGCCGGCCGGTGCCCAGCCGGTGGCCGGTGTCCAGCGATCGATATGCGTGCCGCGATAGCGCCACGCTTCCCGCGGCTCGGTGCCGAGAAACGTGTAGCGCGCCCAGCGCTCGCCACCGACGAGTGATTCGAGAAGAAACGCGAAGGGCGGCCGCGCGATCTTCGCGAAGGCCGCGACGGGCGTATCGGCGTCGGTGATGACCTCGCGAATCACCGGCACGATGCCGCCGCTCTTGGCACGCTCCAGGAATGCGTCGCGTGGATCGATCATCTAGATTTCGCGGCCATGCGATGGTCCGGTGTGCTGCTGCTCGTCGTATTGCCGGCAGGCGCGTCCGCCCAGGCCTGGAACGGAGACTCGGCCCTGGCGCTGGCGCGGCGCGCGATCGAGCGGCGCGCGCGCGCCGCGAGCGATACCGCGTTGCGCGACTACAAGGCCCAGGCTCACGGATTTCTCTTCTTCCTCGGGCAGTTCGGCGAAGGGCTCACCGAGCCGCCGCGACTCGTGAAAGCGGATCAGCTGGAGCTGGAAGTGTACTGGAAGGCGCCGCAGCTGAGCAAGCAGCGCATCATCGGCTGGCGCGATCGCGCCGAGCTCCCCACCGACATCAATTATCACCGCGATCACCTCGGCATCGTGCAGAACAATTTCGGCAGCGCGATCCGGCTCGGCGAGGGCGACGAGGTGCGCGACGTGCCGCATCCGCTGGGAGCGAGCGGCATCGATGTCTATGACTTTGCGCTGGGTGATACCACGACCATTGTACTGCCTCAGCGCGCGGTGCGTGTGGCGGCGCTGCGTGTGCGCCCGAAAAACTTCGCCAGCGCCGCGATCGTCGGGACGCTGTTCGTGGATCTCGAATCGGCCGAGCTGGTCCGCATGGCCTTCAATTTCACGCCCAAATCCTATCTCGATGCACAGCTCGAAGACGTCAGCATCGTGCTGGACAACGCTCTCTGGGAGGGCCGGTTCTGGCTTCCCTATCGTCAGGAACTCGAGATCCGGCGGCGGGCGACGTGGCTCGACATTCCGGCACGCGGCATCATCCGCGGACGGTGGGAAATCGACGGGTACGTGTTCAACCTCGGCCTGGCGGCCAGCTGGTTCCGTGGTGAAGAGATCACGGCGCTGCCCAAGGCGGAGCGCGATTCCTTCCCGTGGCCCGGCCCGCTGAGTGCCGCGATCCAGGACATCGCGGAGCCGGTGCGCCAGAACGACCTGCAACGAGTCCGTGCCGAGGTCAGCCGCATCGCGGGCCGGCGCGCCCTCACCGGCCTCAAGCGCCAGCGCCTCGGCGCACGGTCGCTGAGCGAGCTGGTGCACGTGAATCGCGTGGAGGGGCTCGCGGCCGGCGCCGGGTTCGTCTGGCGCACGCCCGATGACGGGTTCGAGATCCGCGGACTCGGCAGCTACGGGTTTGCCGACCGAGCGGGCACGGGAATCGTCGCCGTCACGTCGATGGACGGCCTGGAGCTGGCGGCATATCGCCAGGTGCGCGACATCGGCGACGGGCCGGTGATCGCCCCGCTGCTGAATTCGATCGCGTCTCAGGAATTCGGCGACGACTACGGGGATTACTATCGCGCGATCGGAATGCGCGTGGGCCTGCGTCGCGGGATCGGCGCGCGCGGCGAGTGGCATGTCGCGGCCGCGCACGAACGCATCGCCTCGCTCACGGTCCGCGCCACGCCGGCGACGGGACGCTATCGGTTCAACCCGGCGGTGCACGACGGATACAACTCCGTCGGCACGCTGACGCTGCGGCGCCGCAGCGAAGGGTTCGCGGTCCGCCGCGACGTCGCGGGCGAGGCCACACTGGAAGTCAGCAACCACTACACCCGCGTCAGCGGCGCGGCGCACGTGCTCGTGCCGCTCGGCCCCAGCCGCATACTGACGCGCGTGCAATTCGGCATGGCGAGCGCCGGCTTGCTCCCTCATCGCGCGTTCGTGCTGGGCGGCCGCGGTACCTTGTTGGGGGATGGATTTCGGGAGTGGGGCGGACGACGGACCGCGCTCGTGCATGTCGAGTGGCGCACACCCCTCCCGTTCGTGCGCATCAGTGCGGGGCCCGCCCGCACGCCCACCACGCTCACGCTCGCACCGTACGCGGCATTGGGCTGGGCCGCGGAGCCGATTCCTGGGACGCCGTGGCAGGCCACACCGGGCACGCGCGCCACACTGGGCCTCGGCGCCGAATGGCTGGGGTTGCTCCGAGTGGAAGCGGGATATGGCGTGCAGTCGCACCACATGCACGTCGCATTTGATATAACGCGCGATTTCTGGGACATCCTCTAAAAACCCAGGCGCCGAGTCGCTTCGGCGACCAGGAAGGCTTAGTTTGAAGACAATCTCATGGCAGTGACGGCGTTCCCCGACGAATGGCTGGCCCAGTCTCTCGAGGGCCTGATCAGTCCCGAACTGCTCCAGGGCATGCGGGACAAGTCGGAGTCCGGCCGGACGCTGTGGGAGTGCATCGTCGCCGACAAAGTCGCGACCGACGCCGAGATCATCGAAAAGCTGTCGCACCGCTTCCGCCTCAAGATCGCCGACCCGTCGAAGATCGATGCCACCGCGCGCGCCGGCGTCCCGGAGCAGCTCGCCCGGCGCTATCGGGTGCTGCCGCTGCGCCTCACCGACTCCTACCTCGAGCTCGCGACCGCAAACCCGTTCGACCTCGACGCCGAAAAAGCGCTGGCGTTTGCGACCGCGCGCGAGATCCGCTTGCTGCTGCTCGCGCCGTCCAAGATCAGTGAGAAGCTGGACGAGATGTACAAGCCCGACAAGGCGCTCAACAAGCTGCTCCAGGGCATGGAAGGGTCGTCCGATCTGGTACAGCTGCCGGACACCGCGCCCGATGAGCTGAACGTCTCGGAAGCGGACGCCAGCCAGAAGCCGGTCGTGCGCCTCGTGGACATGATCATCTCGGAAGGGATTCTCTCACGCGCCAGCGATATCCACGTGGAGCCCGAAGAGGGCGGCGTGGCCGTGCGCTACCGGATTGACGGCGTGCTGCGCCAGGTCATGAAGATCCCGCGCCAGGCCGGGCTGCCGCTGATCTCGCGCATCAAGATCATGTCGTCACTCGACATCGCCGACCGGCTGCGACCGCAGGACGGCCGCGCCCGCGTTGCGGTGAACGGCCAGCCGATCGACCTGCGCGTATCGACCCTGCCGGCGCAGCTCGGCGAAAAAGTCGTGATCCGCATCCTCGATTCCCGTGCGACGGTCAAGCAGCTCGACACGCTTGGCCTCAATCCTGGGGAAGCGGAAGCGATCAAGCGACTGCTCGAGAATCACGAGGGCATCCTGCTCGTCACGGGTCCGACCGGGTCGGGAAAGACGACGACGCTCTACTCCTGTATCAATCAGATCAAGAGCGAGGGCGTCAACATCGTCACTGTCGAAGACCCGGTGGAATACCGGATGCAGGGAATCGTGCAGGTGCAGGTCCAGGAAAAAGCGGGACTCACCTTTGCTGCCGCGCTGCGGTCGATTCTCCGCCAGGACCCCAACGTCGTGCTCGTCGGCGAAATCCGGGACAAGGAGACCGCGCAGATCGCGGTCCAGGCGTCGCTCACGGGCCATCTCGTGCTGTCGACGTTGCATACCAACGACGCCGCGAACGCCGTGACGCGGCTGGTCGACATCGGCGTCGAGGCGTACAAGATCGCCGCGTCCCTCCGGGGCGTCGTGGCGCAGCGCCTGATGCGCAAGCTGTGCCCCACCTGCAAGGAAGTCTGGATGGAGGCGCCGCCCGAGCGGCTGCGGCGCTGGATTCCTGCGGGCACGCCGCTGTACCGTCACGCGGGCTGCCCCGACTGCGCGATGACCGGGTACCGGGGGCGGTTCTCGATCCTCGAAATCCTCACGATGACCGCGGAGCTGGAGCGGCTGATCGCCGCGGGCGAAGCGGCGGACAAGATCGCCGACGCCGCCAAGCGCGGGGGCATGAAGACGCTGTGGGATTCGGGGCTGGCGCACGTGAAGCGCGGCGAGTCCACCATCGAAGAGTTGACGCGGGTCGTGGACATCCCCGCCGAGGACGAGGCCCCGCCCCCCGCGCAGAAAGCCCCTGGCCGGGCGTCGGGTACCGTGCGGCTGTCCGGCGGCGCCGAGGCTCCGCCGGCCGCTCCCGTCTCCACACATTTTGATCTGCTCGAGGAGCAGGCGCCCCCCCGCCGCTCCGGCGCGCACGGCCAGCCGGCCTCGAAGGTGCTGCTCGTCGATGACGAAGACAGTCTCCGCAAAGTCATGAAGGATCTGCTGGAGCGGGACGGCTACGTCGTGACCGAAGCGCGCGACGGCGTGCAGGCGCTCGACCAGGTGGATCGCGTGGGGCCCGACATCATCGTGCTCGACCTGAATCTGCCGGGCCTCGACGGCTACGGCGTGCTCTCCCATCTGCGGTCGCGTCCCGCGACCGCCAACATTCCCGTCATCGTGCTGACGGCGAAGGGCGACGAAGACAACGAGGTGCGCGTCTTCGAGCTCGGCGCCGACGACTTTCTCACCAAACCGTTCCGCGCCCGCGCGCTCTCGGCGCGGCTCGAAGCGGTGCTCGGTAGACGCCGCTAGTTGACTTCCGTCCGCGTCAGCTTCGTGGACACCTACGCGCTGCGCGGCGCCGGCGAGCGACTGGAGGTGCTCGCGTTGCGGCGCGGCCCCGCGGGCCGCAATCCGGGGTCGTGGGAGACCGTGCACGGCACCATCGAAGCCGGGGAGACGCCGGTGCAGGCGTCGCTGCGCGAGCTGCGCGAGGAAACCGGGCTCACGCCGGAAAAATTCTACAATCTGAGCCGCACCGAAGCGTTCTATCAGCACCGCAGCGACGAGGTGGCGCTCATTCCCGTGTTCGCGGCGTTCGTCGCGGCCACCGCGACGGTGAAAACGTCGGCGGAGCATGATCGCGCGGAATGGCTGCGCATGGCGGACGCGGCACGGCGCTTCGCCTGGCCGCGCGAGCGCAGAGCAGTGGAAGACATTTTGTCAATAGTGGGGGGTGGGAACGCGGGCTTGCTGGAAGATGTCCTGCGAGTAAGCTAATAGCGGGCTCCCTCGTGAATCCATTCTATCATCGGATCTACCGCGTGGTCCGTCACATCCCCAAGGGACGGGTGGCGACGTACGGTATCGTCGCGCGGCTCGCGGGGCGGCCCGGCGCCGCACGCACGGTCGGCTGGGCGCTCTCCGCACTTCCCGAAGACAACGATGTGCCGTGGTGGCGCGTCATCAACGCGGCGGGCCGCATTTCACTGTCCGGCCACGATCACAGCGCGGTGTTGCAGCGCGCGCTGTTGTTGCGTGAAGGGGTGCGGTTCGCGCCGGGCGGCGCGGGCGGAGTGAATCTCGGGACGTACGGTTGGCCGTCGGAGGCCTACGACAGCGCCGTCGCCTCCCACAAGCGCGCCGCCTCGACGCGAAGATCGCGCAGGTTGAAAGGCTTGCGCACGTAACGCACGCCGAGACGTGCGAGCGTCTCTTCCGTGGACGGACGCACGTCGCCGGTGGCGACAATGATGCGATCCCGCAGCGCCGGCAGCGTCGTTACCAATTCCTCCGCCAACAGCACGCCACGTTTCCCGGGCGCCATCGCGCGCGCATCCGTGATCACGAGATCGAAGCCGCCGCGCTGCGCAAGATCCATGGCATGCTGCGGATCGCCGGCGACCTCCACGTCATGACCATCCCGTGCGAACAGCGCCTTGATCGTGCGCTGCACGGCGGGATCGCCGTCCACCAGCAGAATCGTGCGCTTCACCGCCGACGCCGCATTGACTGCGGGTTGAGGCACGGGCGTCTTCACCGGGCGGGCGGCGCTGGCTGGCGCCGGCGGTAGATCGACGCGGAACGCGGCACCGCCGCGTGGGCCGCGCGGCTCGAGCGAGATCTGCCCGCCGTGGCTCTCGACGATCGAATACGTGATCGACAGGCCGAGTCCCGTGCCTTTGCCTGGCTCCTTGGTCGTGAAGAACGGCGTGAACACGCTCTGCGCGACCTCGTCCGCGATGCCGGGCCCCGTGTCTGCGACGCGCAGGTGGACCTGGCCGTCGAACCACGTCGAGACGGTGATCTCCCGGGGCCGCTCTCGCGGATTGTCGGCCACCGCGTGCGCCGCATTCGTCACGAGATTGAGGACGACCTGCTGCAGCCCGTGGCGGTCGCCGAACACCTCGGGCAACGCGCCGCTGAGCTCGCGCTCCACGGTGATGTCTTTGAGCTTCAGCTCGTACGCCGTCAGCGACAACGTCCGGCGGATCACGTCGTTCAGGTCCACGGGAATGCGCTCCGCCGATCCTTTGCGCGCGAACGTCAGCAGGTTGCGCACGATGCGGCTGGCGCGCTCGGCCTGCTCCTGAATCACCTGCAGGTGCCCGCGGTCTTTCTTGCCGAGCTCTTTCTGCTCGAGCAGAAACTCCGACAGTCCGGCGATCGACGTGAGCGGGTTGTTCAGCTCGTGGGCGACACCCGAGACCAGCTGTCCGACTGCGGCGAGCTTCTCGCTCTGGACCAGCTGCGTCTCCAGCGCCTGCTGCTCGGTCACGTCTTCGATCAGCACCACCACGCTCTGGTCAGACGTCGCGCCCGGGATGAGCGCGGCGTTGACGCGCACCGTTCGCCGCAGCTGCTCGGAGCGCGCGACCAGCGGGGCGGGCCGGTCGCCGCGGCGGGCGGCGTCCAGCACCTCCAACAGCGCGTGCGACTTGCCGAGCAGCGCGGCGCCGAGGTGCACCCCGACGACGTTGGGCAGGGACGCGCGCAGTAGGTCGGCGAGCGCCCGGTTCGCCCGGCGCACGCGGCCCTCGTCGTCCACGACCGCGATCCCTTCGCTCAAGGCGTCGAACGCCGTCTCCCACTGCTCCTTGGCGCGGCGCACCATCTCGAAGAAGCGCGCGTTGGCGATGACGACCGCGGCGTGCGTTGCGAGGGTCGAGAGCAGGCGGATGTCTTCGGGGACGAACACGCCCTCGCGCGGGTCGGCGATCACGAGCGTTCCGATCACGGCGCCGTGCGAGCGCAGCGGCACCGCGGCGGCGGAAGCCGCCTGCACGTCGCCGACGATCGCGGTGGGCTCGGGGCCCGAATTGCGCACCAGCTCGAGGTGCTCCCGCCCCGTGGAGCGCGCCACCAGCCCGCCGTCAGTCGCGGGGATCTTGCGGCCGCGCAGCGAGGCGAGCGTGCCTTCGGCCGCGGCCACGCGCAGGGGATCGTTGGGCCCTTCGCCGACGAGCGCCAGCAGCGCGCCCTGCGCATCGAGGAAGCGGACGGCATACCGCACCACCTGCTCGACGATGCGATCCAGCTCCAGCGAGTCCGACAGGACGTACGACAGCTCCTGCAGCGAGAACAGCTCCGACAGGCGGCGATTGAGCTCCTCCGCCGCGCGGCGCCGCTCGTACTCGGAGTGCCGCAACCGTCGCCACAGGCGCCACAAGACCCCGCCGACGCCGAGAATCATCCCGGCGAAGGCCGCGAACAGCAGCGGGTGTTGTCGCACCAGGTCCATGCGCATCTATATTCACCAATCCCACTTGAGAATCAATCTTCTGCTCTGCCTGAGCCTCGCGAGTTGCCGCGCGGAGCCACGACCGGCCGTGTCGCGCGTGTGGCCCGAGCTGGGCGCGATGATGTCGGCCGCGGCATGGAGCGCCGATACCGCGCGCGTCGCCCGCGCGCTGGCGGCGGCGCACGACGCGGTCGATCGTTTCGATTCGTTGTTGCAACGCCCCACGCGGATCGCGGCGCTCGATTCGGCAGCGCGCGACATTCGCCGGCGTACCGGGGTCGCGATCGTCGCCGACAGTTTCGCGGCCGGCTACGCGCTCGACCGTGCCGCGGGGGTACTCGCGCCCGTGGTCGACAGCGCGCTGCTGGCAATCGGCGCCCAGTACCTCTGGATCGGCCGGGCCACCCGGCGCACGGTCGGCATTCCGGATCCCGCCAACTCGCTGCGCCTGCGCGCCGCCGTCGAGTGGCGGGGCGGATCGATCAGCACCAGCGCGCGCCCGCCCCGGTCCGTCACGGTGCTCGCCGCTGACGGACTCACGGCCGCGGCGTGGTCGGCGGCGTTGGTGGCGTTGAGCTGTGACAGCGTGTTGGTACTAGGGCGGGAGATGAGAGTGGTCTGCGCGGATTCTGCGCGGGTGCGGTGGACTACGTCCCTCCAGAATCGGGTTTCGCTTCCAGTTGCGCGCGCGCCTTGACGCGCGCGCGCTCCTGATCGAGCACCCGCAACGACCCGCTCCAGGCGTCGCTCGAGAGCCCCTGATAGCTGACCGTCAGCTGCTCGCGGACGCTGATGCCCGGCTCGAACAGGTAAATCGCGGCCGCCTGCTGCCGCGCGTCGAGCTGGAAGGAGCTCCACGTCGGCGACAGGGGCACGATCCCGATGGGGCGAAACAGCCGGCCGCGGCTCGTGATGAACAGCTCCTCCGGATTGAATCGCGCCTGCGGCACCACGCCGAGGAATGTCACCATCACGAGCGTCGGATTCTGCGTAGCGCCGCGGCCCGCGGCATCCGCGATGTCATCGGCCCGGCTCTGCTCCAGCCGGGAGAGCGAGCGGTAGGTGTCCGGTGCGAGCAGCCGGATCACCTGCTCATCGAGCGGCAGCACCTGGATCTCGACGGTTCCGGTGCTGAACCGCATGACGACATCGTCGCGTCGGAGCGTGCCGTAGCCGGGGGGGATCGTGTCCTGAGCGGTTAGGCGGTTCGGCGGTTTGGCGGTTAGCAGCAACATGAACGCTGCCGTTCCAACCGGCCAACCGCCCAACCGCCCAACCGCCATTCTCGTCATGCTACTCCTCCCACCAGGCCTTCTATCGCTTCCTTCAGCTCCGCAATTCCATCGCCGGTCTTCGCGCTCGTCACCACGACCTGATCCTCCGGCAGCTCCAGCTCCTCACGCAGCTCACCTTCGCGGGCGCGCCGCTGTCCCGTCGAAAGCTTATCGCCTTTCGTCAGCGCCGCGAGCACGTGCGTTTCCCCTTCTACTAATACTTCCTGCATGGCGCGATCGTCAGCCGAGGGGGGATGGCGGATGTCGAGCAGCCAGACGACCCCGCGCAACCGCTCGCGCCGCAACGCGTGCTTCAGCAGACCCCGAAACGCGGCGCGTTGCACCTTGCCCGCGCGCGCGTAGCCATACCCCGGCAGGTCGAGAAAGTAGTACGACCCGTCGATCAGGAAGACGTTCAGCGCACGCGTCTTCCCCGGCGTCCCCGACGTCTTCGCGATGCGTCGTCCCACCAGCGCATTGAGCAGCGACGACTTGCCCACATTGGACCGGCCGATGAACGCCACCTCGGGAAGCGGCGGATCGAGGACCACGTCGGCCCGCGGAAACGAGCCGACGAAGCTCAGGACGCGCGTCCCAGTACGTTCAAGTAGAAGCTCGTCACGTTACGCGCGTACGATTTGACGTCGAACAGGTCGCGCGCCCGCTGCGTGGCCGCTGTGCGCATGCGGGCGAGACGCGCGGGATCGCCGGCAAGCTCGACCACGGCGCGGGCCAGCTCCGCGGGCGCGCGCTCCGGCACCAGGATGCCGGTCTCGGGCGTCAGGGCCTCGCGGTTTCCCCGAATGTTGGTCGCGATCGGCACCGCGCCGCATGCCATCGCCTCGTGCAGCACGCGTGACATCCCCTCGGTGTCCTGATGGGACCCGCTGATCAGGAGGTCCGTCGCCTGCATCCAGCGCTCGATATGCTGTTGTTGCGGAAGAACCCGGATGTCGGACGCCACACCGCCCGCAGCAGCGCGCCGGGCGATCTCGTCGAGGAGATCCGGGGGATCGGGAGTCCCGATGACCAGCAGCAAGGGCATGCGGTCGTTCGGGAGCTCGCGACGCAGCAGGCACAGGCTGTCCACGATGTCGAGCACACCCTTGGGGCGTTTTATCTGGCCGACGAAGAGCAGCATGAAGCGGTCGTCGGGCAACCCCAGCGCCGTCCGCGCGGCGCGGCGGTCGCCGCCGGCAGGAGGCGTGAACTGCCGGAGATCCGATCCGCCCCGGATCGCCGTGAACTTGCCGCGCTGCCGCGCGCGGCGTGAGAAGCGACGTCCGGCGTCGTTGGACTCACCGATCATGCCGTCGGCCAACCGCTCGAGCAGCGGGTCGAGGTTGTAACGCGCGGTCTGCCAGATGAACCAGACCATTTTCGTACGGGTGCCCAGCTTGGCGAGGCCACAGGTGAACGCGTTGCGCGACGCATCGGGTGCGATGATGTCGACGCGACGCTGCTGCAGCACCCCGCGGATTGCGCGCGACGAGCGCCACACCGGCAGCAGCGTGCGAGGCTTGATGTGGTGCAGGGGGATGTGGATGACGGGGCAGTCCAGCGCGAGGAGATGATCGGTGAGCTCACCAGGCTCCGGGCAAATCGCCAGCGGCTCTACGACTGTCCGGTCGAGATGTTCGATGAGCAGCGCCATGCTGCGTTGCCCGCCCATCCTCATGTGGGAAAGATGGCTGACGAACGCTACCCGGATCAGGCTTCTTTTTTCTGGCGGGGACGCTCGGTCACGAGGAGGGGCGCGCGGCCGGACGTCACGCACTCGGCGGTGATCGCCACCTCGCGCACGTCGTCGCGGCTCGGCAGCTCGAACATGATCTCCGTCATCATCTCTTCGAGGATGGCGCGTAACCCGCGCGCGCCAGTGCCGCGCTTCATCGCCTTGGCCGCGATCGCCTTGAGCGCGTCCTTCTCGAGCGTCAGCCGCACGTCCTCGAGGTCGAACAGCTTCTGATACTGTTTGGCGAGCGCGTTCTTCGGCTCGGTGAGGATGCGGATCAGGGCGTCCTCATCGAGGGAGTCGAGCGGCACCGTCACGGGTAGCCGGCCGACGAGCTCGGGGATCAGCCCGTAACGCAGCAGGTCGTCCGGCTCGACGTCGCCGAACGGATTCTTCTTGACCTTGGCGGCGACGCCCTCGGCCACCTCTTCCTTGGTGAAGCCGATCTGCCGCCGGCCGGTGCGGGACTCGATGATCTTCTCGAGGCCGTCGAACGCGCCGCCGCAGATGAAGAGGATGTCCTTGGTGTTGACCTGGATGTATTCCTGCTGCGGGTGCTTGCGGCCGCCCTGCGGCGGCACGCTCGCGACGGTGCCTTCCAGGATCTTGAGCAGCGCCTGCTGCACGCCCTCGCCGGACACGTCCCGGGTGATGCTCGGGTTCTCGGACTTGCGGGCGATCTTGTCGATCTCGTCGATGTAGACGATGCCGCGCTCGGCCTCGGAGACGTTGAAGTCGGCCGACTGCAGCAGCCGCACCAGGATGTTCTCGACGTCTTCGCCGACGTAGCCCGCTTCGGTCAGCGTCGTGGCGTCGGCGATGGTGAACGGCACGTCGAGAATCCGCGCCAGCGTTTGCGCCAGCAGCGTTTTCCCCACCCCCGTCGGGCCGATCAGGAGGATGTTGCTCTTGTCGAGCTCGACCTCGTTATCGCGACCCGAGTGGGAGTTGATGCGCTTGTAGTGGTTGTACACGGCGACGGCGAGGGTCTTCTTGGCGCGGTCCTGCCCGATCACGTACTGGTCCAGCACGTCCTTGATTTCGGCGGGCGTGGGGACCTGCGTGATGGCTTCCGCGACTTCGCGCTCTTCGTCCTCCGCCAGGATCTCATTGCAGAGCGCGATGCACTCATTGCAGATGTAGACCGACGGCCCGGAGATGAATTTCCGGACTGAATCCTT
>Ga0137409_10004678_pt1 | contig 14359 bp, 13 predicted proteins | sample CZODoug1_16funga_FD_122059 | JGI IMG/M metagenome (GOLD analysis project Ga0137409, IMG submission 122059) | Vadose zone soil fungal communities from Angelo Coast Range Reserve, California, USA - CZODoug1_16fungal (Hybrid Assembly) | ecosystem: Environmental > Terrestrial > Soil > Vadose zone... | reverse complement strand
ACCAAGCCCGCGCGTGCGACCTGATGAGCGACGACCTGGAAGCTCTGGAAATCGAGATCCGCCGCCGCATCACCGGCGCGGGTCCGATGCCGGTCGGGCAATACATGGCGCTCTGCCTGACCGATCCTAAGCATGGCTATTACATGAATCGCGACCCCCTCGGCGCGCGCGGCGATTTCATCACCGCGCCCGAGATCAGCCAGATGTTCGGCGAGCTGCTCGGGTTGTGGAGCATGGCGGTGTGGAAGCTGATGGGCGAGCCGGACTCAGTGCGGCTGATCGAGCTCGGGCCCGGGCGCGGCACCATGATGCTCGACATCCTGCGCACCGCTTATGCGATGCCGGATTTCCGCACGGCTTTGCGGGTGCATTTCGTTGAGGTCAGCCCGATGCTGGAAGAACGGCAGCGCCGCGCCATCGGCAGCAGCAATGTGCCGGTCGAATGGCACAAGACGCTCGATCAGGTTCCGTACGGCCCGTCGATCGTCCTGGCCAATGAGTTCTTTGACGCCTTGCCGGTGCAGCAAGCCGTGATGTGCGTCGACGGCTGGCACGAGCGTGTGGTCAAGCTCGATCAGCACGGTCGGCTGCAGTTCAGCAATGCGCGCGATCCGATCCCGCTGTTCGAGCAGATGCTGCCGAAGCCGCTGCGCGATGCCGAGATCGGAGAAATTTTCGAATGGCGCGCCGACAATGTTGCGCTCGAGCTTGGCCGACGTGTGGCACGCACACCGGGCGCTGCACTGGTGATTGACTACGGTCATACCGAAAGCGCGACCGGCGACACGCTCCAGGCGGTCGGCCAGCATACCTTCGCCAGCCCGCTGGAGGCGCCAGGCTCCGTCGACCTTACGTCACATGTCGATTTCCAGGCACTGGCGCAGGCCGCCGAGAGCATGGGGGCGCGCGTCTTCGGCCCACTCGACCAGGCGGCATTCCTGCGCAATCTCGGCATCGAAAGCCGCGCGGCGGTATTGCGTAAGGCAGTACCGCCGTCGAAGGTCCCCGAGATCGACACCGCGCTCGAACGCCTCACCAGCACGGCCCGCCTCGGCATGGGACGGCTGTTCAAAGTGATTGGTTTGGCACATCCCAAGCTCGGCGCACTGCCCGCGTTCTGATTCCGCGCTGATCCACTCTGATCCTCATGGCAACCATGCTCCAATCACCCGTGCTGAGCGCGCTGACCGGAATCCGGCACGGCTTCTTCACGCGTACCGGCGGCGTGTCGACTGGCTGTTATGAGAGCCTCAATGGCGGCGTCGGCTCCAACGATAGGCCTGCACACGTTGCCGAGAACCGCGCCCGCATGGCGACCGCCGTCGGCGTTTTGCCCGAGCGCCTGATCTCGGCCTATCAGATCCATTCACCCGTTGTGGTCACCGTCGACGCGCCCTGGGACGCGAATGCGCGCCCGAAGGCAGACGCAATCGTCACGCGCGCGTCAGGGCTCGCGATCGCCGTCAGCACCGCAGACTGCGGCCCGATCCTGTTCGCCGACGCCGAGGCCGCCGTAATTGGTGCCGCGCATGCCGGCTGGCGCGGCGCGCTCTCCGGTGTCGCGGAAGCGACCATTGCGGCGATGGAGCGTTGCGGCGCCGACCGCTCCCGCATCGTAGCCGCACTCGGCCCGATGATCCGACAGCGGAACTATGAGGTCGGGCCGGAGTTCGTCGCGCAGTTCGCCGCCGATGACTCCAGCAACGAGCACTTCTTCCAGAGCGCGCCGCGGGCCGGCCACTCTCTGTTTGATCTGGCCGGCTACATTGCGGCGCGGCTCGCGCGGGCCGGCATCGGCCACATCAACGACCTCGGCCGCTGCACCTACGCCGAGCCGCAGACCTTCTTCAGCTATCGCCGCTCGGTCCATCGCCACGAGCCCGACTACGGGCGGCACCTGAACGCCATCGCACTTGTCGGCTGAGCAGGCCATGGCAGGACTGTGGCCTATCGGTCGCAAACCGCCCCGAATACCCGCATTTGCACAGTTTTTCTGCCCATTTACCAGCGTGCCGACCCAGAAAAATCCGGGACATTAATACCCCCGATATTGCCAGCGGCGCCGCGTCCTTGTTATCAGGACCCGGCACGCGAGCGGGGGGCTCGCCTCGGAGATCGGGATGGCGGCCGACAAGAGAGCCATGCGGGCCAATAACGGTACGATCAAACTGGTGGCCGGCAACTCCAATCCGGCGCTCGCCGACGCGATCGCGGCCTACCTGCAGACGCCGATGACCAAGGCGGTCGTTCGGCGCTTCGCCGACATGGAGATTTTTGTCGAGATCCAGGAGAACGTGCGCGGCGCCGACGTCTTCGTGCTCCAGTCCACGTCATACCCGGCCAACGACCACCTGATGGAGCTGTTGATCATCATCGACGCGCTGAAGCGCGCTTCCAAGCGCCGCATCACCGCTGTGATCCCCTATTTCGGCTATGCCCGGCAGGACCGCAAAGGCGGCTCGCGCACGCCGATCTCGGCCAAGCTGGTGGCTAATCTGATCACCAATGCGGGTGCCGATCGCGTCATGACGCTCGACCTGCATGCGGGTCAGATCCAGGGCTTCTTCGACATCCCGACTGACAACCTCTACGCCGCCCCAATGATGGTGCGCGACATCAAGGAGCGCTTCGATCTCGGCAAGGTCATGGTGATCTCGCCCGACGTCGGCGGAGTGGGTCGAGCCCGTGGCCTCGCCAAGCGAATCAATGCGCCACTCGCGATTGTCGACAAGCGGCGCGAGCGGCCCGGCGAATCCGAAGTGATGAACGTGATCGGCGATGTCGCGGGCCACACCTGTATCCTGGTCGACGACATCATCGATTCCGGCGGCACGGTCGTGAACGCCGCCGATGCGCTGCTCGAAAAGGGCGCGACCGACGTCTACGCCTACATTACTCATGGTGTACTCTCGGGCGGCGCGGTTGCCCGCATTGCGTCGTCGAATCTGAAAGAGCTCGTGATCACCGACTCGATCCAGCCGACCGAGGCGGTGCGGGTCGCACGCAATATCCGGGTGTTGTCAGTCTCGACCTTGATTGGCGAAGCGATCGCGCGCACGGCTGCAGAGGAATCAGTATCAAGCCTGTTCGATTGACGATCGGCCAACGCCGCGCGAAGCAGTTCCGAAACACGTCTGCACAATTCCTCAAGACTTTTCCAAACAATCTCCACAGCCTTTCAACACTACATCACGCGCGTCGGATGCCTGCTCATCTAGCCATCACTTGCCGTGAAACGGTAGCGGACAGACTTCGGCCCCTGTAGTTGTCCACATCGCGCGCGTGAGCACAGCATCTTGGTTGCGGCAGACATCGAAGATGGGTCTATCAAACAGAGTGCACGCGTCATCGCACGCTCATCGTGCGACCTCGTTGAGTTTTTCTTCGCACGCTGGCGCAAGAGCCAGCAAGTTGTGGATGGCCTGTCGATATCCACCAATCGTTAACCTTTGCCGGGCTCAATGGGGCTATCTCCCGTGGAATCGCGGAGTCTATAGTCGACTAGTCAAGTGATTCGCCCCGGAGTGAACGAGCAGCTCCGTAGGGGCCGTGTCCTCAAAAACAAGGCGACATGCGTACACGGTCGAGTGTGCTTTGCGTGAATCGGGCGGGCAGGTGGAGACAGGGATGTCCCTGATTGAAATAACGGATCATCGAGGAAACCCGCTCGAAGTAGTCGAGCGCATGGCGTCGACCAATGATTGGTCGTTCGAGCGTGCTGGCGAGGACGAGATAACGATCCTGGTACGCGGCAAGTGGACCGACTACCAAGTCTCCTTTACCTGGATGGACGACATCGAAGCGCTGCATCTTGCCTGCGCGTTCGAGATCAAGACGCCGGAGCGCTGCCGCGCCGAGGTGCAGCTTTTGACCGCGCTCGTCAACGAGCAGATGTGGGTCGGGCATTTTGATTTCTGGGGCCAGGACGGACTGATGATGTTCCGGCATGCGCTCGTGCTGGCCGGAGGCGTCGAGGCCTCCAGACGGCAGTGCGAGGCGCTGCTGGCAACAGCGCTCGAATCGTGCGAGCGTTATTATCCGGCGTTCCAGTTCGTGATCTGGGCCGGCAAATCAGCGCGCGAGGCGCTCGAAGCGGCCATGTTTGAGACCGCGGGCCAAGCCTGACAAATCAACAAGCCTGACAGATCAACAAGCCTGACCAAACCCAAAGTCAACACCCGCCTATTACTGGGACCAGCGGTCTCAGCCTGCTCCGTTTGGTAGTCTCCAGCGCCGGTGATATTCCCGGGTCGGCCGCCTTCGCGGCTGATGAGACGAGGGACTGCCATGACGACATCAACCGCTCAAGGGGCGCCCACGCTCGCCGATTTTGCCGGGACGATCGTGCTGGTCGGCGCCGGCAAGATGGGAGGCGCGATGCTCGATGCCTGGCTGGCGCTCGGCCTTCCCCCCGCATCGGTCGTGGTGATCGAACCGCAGCCGGCCCCCGAGCTGACCGCGCTCAGCTCGCGCGGGTTAAAGCTCAATCCACTACTGAAAGATGTACGTGAGGTTTCCGCGATCGTGATCGCGGTCAAGCCACAGGTCGCGCCGGTGGTGGTGCCGACGCTCGCGCCTCTGCTCACACCCAACACCGTGATGCTTTCGATTATGGCCGGACGGACGCTTGGCTTTCTCGAAGGCGCCTTGGCGCAGCAAACCGCGCTGGTGCGCGCCATGCCGAATACGCCGGCCGCGATCGGCCGCGGCATCACAGTCGCAGTTCCGAACGCAAAGGTCTCGCAGCGCCAGCGCACGCTCGCGCACACACTACTGGCGGCAACCGGCCTGGTCGAATGGGTGACTGACGAAGGCCTGATGGACGCGGTCACGGCCGTGTCCGGATCCGGGCCGGCGTATGTGTTCCTGCTGGTCGAGGCCTTGACCCATGCAGGCACGTCCGCAGGTCTGCCGCCGGAACTCGCTGCGAAGCTCGCGCGCGCGACCGTTTCGGGCTCGGGCGAGTTGCTCCACCGATCGCCACTCGATCCCGCGACCTTGCGCCAGAACGTCACCTCGCCTGGCGGCACCACTGGGGCCGCGCTCGACGTGCTGATGGCCGCGGACGGAATGACGGCGCTCATGAGCCGGGCCGTGCTCGCGGCAACACGACGCTCGCGCGAGCTCGCCGGTTAATCGGCCGACGGCCCTTTTGGCGCCCCACTTGCAATACTAGATAACCAGCAGAACACGTTGAGGTCGCGTCCGAGGTCGTCTCTGAGGTCGTATCATGGTGAACGAAACCCAGCCTTCCTTAAGCCCGCCGCGCGAGCGCATCATCGCGGCCTTCATGGCGCTGTTGGCAGAGCAGCCGATCGAGCGCATCGATCTTGCTGAGATCGCCAAGCGCGCCGAGGTATCGCTTGCCGATCTGCGCGGCGAGTTCAGCACCACGCTCGCGATCCTGACCGCGCATATGAAAGAGATCGACCGCGCAGTGTTGCGCGGCGGCTCCGGCGACATGGCGCAGGAGCCCGCGCGCGAGCGGCTGTTCGATGTGCTCATGCGCCGGCTTGAGACGCACGCGCCGCACCGCGAAGCAGTGCGCTCACTCTTGCGCTCGGCTACCCGCAATCCTCCGCTTGCGCTCGCGCTCAATGGCCTGGCCGTGCAATCGCAGCAGTGGATGCTGGCCGCCGCCGATATCTCCGCCTCCGGCTCGAAAGGCATGGTGCGGGCACAGGGACTCGCACTCCTTTATGCCTCCGTGCTGCGCACCTGGCTCGACGACACTGATCCCGGGCTTGCCCGCACCATGGCGGCGCTCGACAGCGCGCTTGCGCGCGGCCAGCGCTGGTCGAGCATGCTCGATGATCTGCTGTCAGTGCCGGCACGGCTCTGCCCAACGCGGAAGCGCTCGCGCCCCCGCCGCGACGACGCAGGCAAAGAGACCGTTGCCGCTTAGTCTATACGGGAATCCGCACGGTCGCGCGCAGGCCGCCCGTCGGCGAGTCCGACAGGCTGATGTCGCCGCCATGCGAGCGCGCGATATCGCGCGCAATCGCAAGCCCTAGCCCGGTACCGCCTTCGTCCTGATTGCGAGCGTGATCGAGGCGGAGGAACGGCTTGAACACCTCCTCGCGCAGATGCGCCGGAATGCCGGGGCCATTATCGTCGACCGTCACGGTCAGCCAGCGGTGGTCGCGATGACCGACGATCGCGATCGAGCGCGCAAAGCGCGCGGCATTCGACACCAGATTGGCGAGGCAGCGCTTGAGCGCCGCGGGCCGTACGGTAACAACCGGCTGGCCGTGGAAGGCGACGCTCGCCTGGTGGCCATTGCGCTCGGCCTCGCTGCGCAGCTCCTCGAGCAGCGCCGCCATCTCGGTCGGCGCCGACTGCTCGCCGGAATCGCCGCGCGCAAACGCGAGATAAGCCTCGAGCATGCGCGCCATCTCGTCGACGTCCTTGCGCATGGCGTCGATCTCCGGGCTGTCGCCGATCAGCGCGAGCTCGAGCTTGAAGCGGGTGAGGATCGTGCGCAGGTCGTGCGACACGCCAGCGAGCATCGCGGTGCGCTGCTCGATCGTGCGCTCGATGCGGGTCTTCATCTCGATGAACGCAGCCGCCGCGCGCCGCACCTCGCGCGCGCCGCGCGGCCGGAAGTTCGGCACCTCGCGTCCTTTGCCGAAGCTCTCGGCAGCGTCGGCGAGCCGCAGGATCGGGCGGATCTGGTTGCGCAGAAAGGCGATCGCGACGGTCAGCAGCACGACCGAGGTGCCCACCATCCACAGCAGGAAGATATGCGAGTTCGAGGCGTAAGCCGCGTTGCGGCGCGCGAACACCCGCATCACGGTGTTGTCCAGCCGCACCCTGATCTCGACCAGCGCCGAGCGTCCCACCGTGTCGATCCAGAACGGCCGGCGGATCTGTCGACTGATCTCCTCCGAGAGCGACTGGTCGAGCAGCGAGAAGAACGGCTTCGGCCCCGGCGGCGGCATTTCGGTCACCGGCAGGAAATCGACCGCAAGGCCGAGCTTTTCCTGGGCCAGGCGGCGGAGCTGGCCCTGCTCGGCCTGCGGGAAGGTGGTGTAGACGTCGATTAGCGCGCTGATGTCCTGCACCACCGCACGCGAGAGCCGCTGCGTGACAGTGTTCCAATGGCGCTCCATGAACGCGAATGCGACCACCGACTGCAAAACCACCATTGGCACAATGATGATCAGAAGCGCGCGGGCATAGAGGCCCTTCGGCATCACACCGCGCAGCGAGAAGCTGTAGCGCTCATAGAGGTCCGAAAGCCGGACGGCGGCCGATTGTAAGACGCGCCTGCCGGTGTCGAGCGTCGTCACGGTGTGGTCACCAATCGATAGCCGGTTCCACGCACCGTCTGGATGAACAGCGGGTTGGTGGGGTCGCGTTCGATCTTGCGGCGCAGACGATTGACCTGCACATCGACGGCCCGCTCGCCGATCGCATTGCCGTTATTGCCGCCGGCGAGGTCGAGCCGCGTCACGGTCTCGCCCGGCGCAGCCGCGAGCAGCCGCATCATCTCGCGCTCGCGATCAGTGAGATGGATCAGCTCGTCGCCGCGCTTGAGCTCACCGCGGCCAAGATTGAAGACAAATTCGCCGAAGCGCACCGATTCGAGCTGCGGTGTCGGCACTGGGCGGGCCCGCTTGAGGATGTTGCCGATCCGCAGCGCCAGCTCACGCGGCTCGAATGGCTTGCCGACATAGTCGTCGGCGCCGCTCTCGAGCCCCTCGATGCGGCTTTCCGCCTCGCCTCGCGCGGTCAGCATCAGGATCGGCACGCTCGAGCGCGTGCGCAGATCGCGGGCAAACTCGAAACCGCTTTCGCCTGGCATCATGACATCGAGAATCATGAGGTCGAAGTGCAGCCCTTCGAGCTTGGCACGCGCCTCGGCGGCGCTCTCCGCGGTGGTGACCCGATAGCCCTCCGACAGCAAAAAGCGCGACAACAGGCTGCGAATGCGCCGATCGTCATCGACGAGCAGCAGATGCGGGGCATCGTCGGCAAGAGCTGTCGGCTCTGCTTTCATGGACCATCACCTGCGCGAACGGCGCGCGCGGTCCGCGCGCGCAATGAGCCGCAGTACTTCGTCACGGTTTTCGATGTTGATCATGGCGGCCAGAAACCGGCAGGCCGCATCGTGGGCGTTGGGGCCGAGTTCAGCCAGAGCATGGTTGATCCGCCCGGTCTGCAGGCCGGCGAGGCGCATCGCCAGCGTCTCGCCCTTGGCGGTCACATAGAGCAGGCGCTGGCGCCGATCATTGGCGCCTTCCTTCTGCAGCACATAGCCCTGATCAACCATTTGCTTGAGCACCCGACCCAAAGACTGTTTGGTGATCTTGAGAATGTCGAGCAGCTCGGCAACCTTCATGCCCGGATTGCGATTGACGAAGTGCAGGACCCGATGGTGGGCACGGCCGAAGCCGAACTTGGCCAGGACCTCGTCGGGATCGCTGACGAAGTCTCGGTAGGCAAAGAACAAAAGCTCGATAACGTCCCACGCCGGCTCGCTCTCGCGCCCCGGACGCTCTTCCGGGAGAGACATCGGATCGGTGGCAATCGGGGCAGTTAGGTCAGCCATGTTGACATATTTTGGTCTGGTTGCTATGAGACGCACCGAAACGACGGATCGTGGCCCTCCCCGACGTTGCGCCGAGCGCTATAGTGGCGCTCTCCCGTCACGCTCTCAGTGGGGCCCTCGAACCATACCGGGTGTTGGCCCGGGACGCAAAAGTGCAACGCGCGAACGGCAGGCGAACATCGATTTCGGCGGCGGACAAGCGCCGACGGACTGATCCGCACGGAGGAGACCATGGCCGACAGACCCTATGACCGGCTTGATGGCGTCATCTGGTATGACGGCGAGCTCGTCCCCTGGAGTGACGCGACGCTCCATGTCTGCTCCCACGGGCTGCATTATGCCAGCGCCGTGTTCGAAGGCGAGCGGGCCTATGGCGGCGAGATCTTCAAGTGCACCGAGCATTCGGAGCGGCTCAAGCGCTCGGCCCAATTGCTCGACTTCGAGATTCCCTACTCGGTCGCCGAGATCGACGCCGCCAAGCGGCTCGTGCTCGAAAAGAACGGGCAGAAGGAGGCCTATGTGCGTCCGATCGCCTGGCGCGGCTCCGAGCAGATGGGCGTCTCGGCGCAGAACAACAAGATTCACCTCGCCATCGCCACCTGGCAATGGCCGAGCTATTTCGATCCGGTGCAGCGGCTCAAGGGAATAAAGCTCGACCTCGCCGACTATCGCCGGCCCGATCCCGCAACCGCGCCGTGCCGCGCCAAGGCGGCCGGCCTCTACATGATCTGCACCATCTCCAAGCACAAGGCCGAGCGCAAAGGTTATGCCGACGCCATGATGCTCGACTGGCAGGGCCGCGTCGCCGAATGCACCGGCGCCAACATCTTTTTCATCAAGGATGGCAAGATTCATACGCCCACTGCCGACTGCTTCCTTGATGGCATCACGCGCCAGACCGCGATCGAGCTGGCGAAGCGGCGCGGCATCGAGGTCATCGAGCGGCGCATCATGCCGGATGAGCTGACCGGCTTCTCCGAATGCTTCATCACCGGTAGCGCCGCCGAAGTGACGGCGGTCTCCGAGATTGCGCAATGGCGGTTCATGCCTAGCGCCATCACCCAGCAGCTGATGGATGACTACACCGCCGAGGTGCAGCCCAAGGGCAAGGCGGTGGCGGCGTAGGCTAGACAATTCTAGGACCGTTCCTAGATGTGGTCGCGGACTCGGACGTCGGGCTTCGAGTCCCATGCAACAGAGGCCACATCCATGGATAGTTTCTGTCAGACTTGGTCGCCGCGCGTGCTCTCTGTGCTGCGCATCATGACCGCGCTGTTGTTCCTGCAGCACGGCACAGCAAAATATCTCGGATTTCCGCCTGTCGCGGCTTTTGACGACCTGCAATTTCTTTCACTGCTCGGCGCGTCGGGCGTGCTCGAACTGGTCGGGGGCGTGCTCATGCTGATCGGACTGTTCACGCGACCTGTCGCGTTCATCCTGTCGGGCTTCATGGCGGTCGCCTATTTCCTGGCGCACGCGTCGCAGGGCTTCTACCCGCTGCTGAACCAAGGCGAGCTGGCCGTGCTCTACTGCTTTGTCTTCCTGTATTTGTCGGTCGCCGGCGGCGGCGCCTGGAGCCTCGACGCGGCGCGGCGGGCAGCATAGACTTCATATTTCGCGCGCTCTATCCACGGATGCCACGCCGGAAGAATGACCATGGCCAGCGCACCCCTTCGCACCCCGCGCATGTCAGTCGAGCTGTTTCGCGGCTTCGTGGAAGGCAGGCCCGATGAAGAGCACTGGGAGCTTATCGATGGTGTCGCCATGATGATGGCGCCGCCCACCAAGGCCCACCAACGGATCGCTAGCAATCTCGAGCGCCTGTTGAATGACGCGCTGGAACGTCATTCTCCTGCTCTGGTCGCTTACCAGCGGGTAGGCGTCAATCTTGGGCCAAACGTACAGGATTACGATCCGGAACCTGATGTCACAGTCGTTGACGCCGACGGCGATGACGAACGATATTCTGACCGTTTCTATCTGGCGGCGGAGATCGTGTCCTCGAGCGACCACAGCTACGTCGAGAGCAAACGCGAGATCTACAAGCTGCACGAAGCCTGCACCTGCATCTTGACCGTGCAGCAGGACCGCTTCGAGGTCCGCACCGACCTGCGCACCGATACCGGCTGGAGCGAACAGGTGCTCAAGCAATCGGACGATCTCCTCGCCCTTCCGGCCTTCGGCCTGAGCTGCAGCGTCGCCGACCTCTATCGGGGCACGCCGCTCATGCCGCGCCAGCCCCGGTCGCTCTGATCCATATCGCCGCAGACGGCCAGCTCGCCTACCCCTCGCAGGCGTGCCAGTAGCGATCAGGCAGATGATCCGCGATCGGCGGCGCCAAGAGGCCGGACATGCAACCGAGTGCATCGTCGCGGAAGAATGGCTGCGGCTTCAGCGCAAACAGATCGCGCACGCCCTGCTGCAATCCGCTGATCAGCGAGTCCGTGAACTGCGGCTCGTCAGAAAATTCCGATGTCGGTTGATCCGGCGCGAAATAGCCAGCGCGGTCACAGCGGATCAGACGACCGATGTGGCGAAAGCCAAATCGGGAGGGCGGCACGGTCGCGACGATGTCGGCGCCGTGCACAAGTCGGTAGGTGGTGTTGCCGAGCGTATCGTTGTAGCGCTTTGCAAAATCCGCATCGCCCACGCGCGGCATGCCGAAGACATAGACCGCAGTGGGGCGCAGCTTCTTCTCCGACAGGAAGTCATCCGCCGCGATGACCGCGAGTGCCCCACCCATGCTATGACCAGTCACCAGCACGGCCGTTTCGCTGCGTTTGGCCAGCGCTTCCGCGACCTTTCGGGCCACGGATCTGTATGCCTTCTCAAAGCCGCTATGCAGCGCCGGGGGCGTCACCCGCTCGTTGAACCGAAATTTAAGGCCGACATCGAGATCGGTAATCCAGTTAGCCGGAATGAGCGGATCGGTTCCCGCAAATGCAATGATGATTGCATCGTGTCCTTCTGCGATCACCGCGCGGGTGTGGATCGGCAGCAAGTCGGATCCATTGTCCCTATCATTGGCGATGGACTCAACAAGGCGCAGGTCAAATAGCCCGCATACCCGTTCGACCTTGTCCCGGTCCGCGGTCTCGTAGGCGAGCTGCGACATCCACGCCATCGCCCGCGCAGTTCCGAGGCTATAAGGCGCAACCGCCGCAAATCCTGCAAAGGCGTCTCGTTGATAGAGCCGTTCAGGCAACTCGACCAGGATGCTCATGGGTCCGCCGCCGCGCGAGGCTTCCTGATATCACGCTATATCATTCGCTGCTCCGGTTCGGCGGTTCTCCGCTGCGTCAATTCCTGCTCATGTCTGCGAATGCGACGCGATCAGCGCCTCGCTGATGCGCTCGAGCCGCGCCCGCAGGCCCCCCGGTCCGACGCTTTGCGAGCTCACCCGCGCTCCTTCCAACATCAGGTTGAGCTCATCGGCGAGCAGCTCGGGCTCCGCCAGACCGGCAGCCTGACACAGCGCGACTAGCCGCGCGCGCCAGGCGATCTTGTGCTCCTCGATGACGCGGCGCGCCGGGTGATCCTTGTCCGGTAGCTCGACCGCGGCGTTGACGAGCGGGCATCCGCGCGTGCCGGTCGCGTGATCCGCCATGTCCCGGATGAAGGTCCGCAATTGCGCCAGAGCGTCGCCGGGATGGGCCTGCTCGAGGCGAGCCCAGCAACAATCAGCCTCCCGCGCAGCAGCGCGTAGGTATTCTGATACTAATTCATCCTTCGAGGCGAAGTGACGATAGAGCGTCATCTTGTTGGTGGCCGCGGCTTCGGCGATGGCGTCGACCCCGACCGACTTGATGCCGTGCCGATAGAACAACTCCGCTGCGGCCGCCAGAAGCCGATCGCGGGGCGGAATTTTCTCGGTCATCTCGTGACTTAGTGGCGATTTGTCGGCCATGGCAGCGTGCCTCTCTTGACACGGGTGTTACCGGTCAGTATCTGTATATGTATGTTACCGGTCAGTACCACAAGTCGCACCTAAAGTCACGCCGGCCGGACAGCCACGCCCAAAGGAGCCCACCCATGACGACAATTGCTGCCACAGCCCGCGCCGCTGCTTTCCCACCGGAGACGAGCCCAGAGCCAGTATCCCTGCTCTCGCCCTACCACCTCGGCGGATTGCGGCTTGGCAACCGCATGGTGCTGTCGCCCATGACACGCAGCCGCGCCATCGCAGGCAACGTCCCCAATCCAATCGCGCCTCAGTACTACGCCCAGCGCGCATCGGCGGGCTTGCAGATCACCGAGGGCACCCAGGTGAGCCCGCAGGGCGTCGGCTACATCCGCACGCCCGGAATGCATTCCGCCGAGCAGGTCGCAGGCTGGAAGCGGGTGACCGATGCGGTGCATGCGGCCGGCGGGACCATCCTTGCCCAGCTCTGGCATGTCGGGCGGGTCTCGCATCCCGATTTCCACGGCGGCGCACTGCCGGTCGCGCCCTCGGCGCTGCCGGTCGAAGGCGAGGCCTTCACGCAAAATGGCCGGGTGAAAATTCCCACGCCGCGTGCGCTTGCGACCCACGAGATTACCGGCATCGTCGAGCAATTCCGCAAGGCTGCTGAGAACGCCGAGGCCGCCGGCTTCGACGGCGTCGAGCTGCATGGCGCCAACGGCTATCTGCTCGATCAGTTTCTGCGCGACGGCGCCAACCAGCGCACCGACGAGTATGGCGGAGCGATACGCAATCGGGCCCGCCTGCCGCTCGAAGTCGCAGCTGCCGTGATTGATGTCTGGGGGCATGAGCGCGTCGGATACAAGCTGTCTCCCGCCTTCTCGGGATACTCGATGTCCGACTCCAATCCGCCCGAGACCTTCACTTATCTCGCCACACAGCTGGGCGCGCTCAATCTCGGCTATCTGCACGTCACCGAGAGGGCAATGCCGGGCCAGGCGCGCGTGACGCCGCTCTTGCGCGATGTGTTCAACGGCACCCTGATCGTCAACGGCGGTTACGATGCCAAATCGGGTAACGCCGCGATTGCAACTGGTGAGGCCGATCTCGTGGCGTTCGGCGTGCCGTTCCTCGCCAATCCTGATCTTCCCCGGCGTTACCGTGAGCACGCACCGCTCAACACCGCGGATCAGGCCACGTTCTATGCGGGCGAAGAGAAGGGCTACGTCGACTATCCCGCGTTGCCCGATCGCGTCGCCTGACGTTCGTACCGCCCGCCGGCCTAATCTTACTGCGTCACAAAGATTCAGGTGGCTGTTATTGTGCCCTCTCCCCTCCGTGGGAGAGGGCAGCACCGCGTGCTCAACATACTCGGTTGGGTGAGGGGGCGAGCTTCCCCCTCACCCGATCCGTATTTGTTGAATCGCCGAGCTGCCCTCTCCCGACATAAGGGCGTTTACGCCCGTCTGCGCGGGCTTTGGGGGAGAGGGCACAGCGACAGCCACCTCATGCTTGGTGACGCAGTAGTATTAAGGCGCTCAGCCGGGACACGTAAATGTCGATCGTAACGCTGACGGCTGGGCAAGTCCGCGGCCACGTCCTAAAGTGGACGGTAACAGAACAACGCTTTGCATTCTTTGCTCAGGGAGGAAATCGGCCATGCAGAAACGATCAATCGCGCATCCGGTGCTTGGATTGAGCATCCTGGCGACCGCGGCGCTGAGCGCCACCATCGCGTTGGCGCAGATGGACAACGGGCCGAAGACGGAGAAGACCTACGGCATCGGGCTGCCGCGCGGCCACGCCTCGCAGCTGTTCTCGGATGCCGACTATCCGGTGTTTCCGCTCAAGCCCGGCCAGGAAGCCTACAAGGATATCGACGGCGCCCGCATGAAGCGCGACGT
>Ga0137409_10004677_pt1 | contig 14360 bp, 7 predicted proteins | sample CZODoug1_16funga_FD_122059 | JGI IMG/M metagenome (GOLD analysis project Ga0137409, IMG submission 122059) | Vadose zone soil fungal communities from Angelo Coast Range Reserve, California, USA - CZODoug1_16fungal (Hybrid Assembly) | ecosystem: Environmental > Terrestrial > Soil > Vadose zone... | reverse complement strand
GACCGGTGGCACGGTCGTTCTGAATTCGGACGGTACCTTTACTTACACGCCCGCGAGCGCGTCCTGCGGCGGTAACTTCAGCTACTTCGCCAATGGTGGATCATTGACAGCCACGGCTACGATTACCGACTGCTCTACGGTAACTGGCTGCCACGGCGGCCCACCGGTTGTCACCGGAACCTCTTACACCAGCAACATCGCGTCGCGCTTACAGATCGCACCGCCCGGGGTATTGGCTTACGCCGCAGATCCGGCCGGGTATCCAATGACCGCAGCATTGGTCACGGGAAGCCCGGCAGGCGGCACCGTCACATTGAATCCGGATGGCTCCTTCACCGCGATTCCTACCGCTCCGCCCGCCACAGGCGCGACGACCATGGTGAGCTTCCAGTACAACGCCGTGAACTCGCAGAAAACGTCAAGCACCACACCGGCGACAGTGACCGTGACGTTCAATGGAGGCAGCGGCCTCCAGGTTCACGTCTACGACGCCCCGAGCATATTGCCCCTTCAGGCAAACGGCCAGCCCGCGAGTAGCGCGATCCCGATCGCCGACTATCGCTGGCTGATTGAGGAAGATCGCACGTTCCACATTGATCCCAACGCCACGACAACTTCGCTGCCGTGCACCTCGGCGAACGTTCCCGTCGGTTGTGACCCGAACTACAAACCTGCTCCGGATCTTGGCAGCAACTTCCACACTAGCTACATGCCGGTAGTCGCGGCAGGTTGCGTTGGAACGGTTGCTTGCGAAACCGGCCAGACGTTGCTGGGTCAGCCCGCAGTCTGCGACATCGGCAACGGTGTTTGCCATACTGATTCCCCGCAGCAAGTCCCTGTGGACCCGGGCCAGGTTTATCTGGATCCAGCCAAGCATTATTACCTGACGGTTTTCCCAGGAGATGCCGGCAACTCGTTTGGTGCAGGCGCTGGCGCGCCCGTGCAAACCGGTGTAGATGGCCAGGGGAATCCGGTCTACCGGCAATTCAGCATCGCTCAAGACTGCGGTTCCATTACCGGAGCAAGCACCGCCGCGAACTGGACTCCTGGAAGCGGGACTTGCGGACACGGCATGGGCGGAGCTACGATCGCGCCTGCTCAATTGTCTGTCAACGTGCCCTTGGAAGAAACTCCCTACGCGCCGACGAAAGTCGCTGCCTTCGTATTTGAAGATGACTGGCCGCTGAACGGTGAGGAAGATGCCGGCGGTGGAGTTGACACGTTGGCGATTCACGAGCCCGGTTTGGGAGGCTTTGAACTCAGCCTGTACGACCAAGCCGGCGGCACGGGCGACGCCACGGGTCTAATGACCTATGACATGTTTAACTTCCCGCTGTCCAACAGCTTGGCGGGAACCCCTGATCCTGCTCACCCCGGCAACGATGCTTGTCCGCTCACCAAGAACTCGGACGGCCTCATCGGCATGATCGTGACTTGTCCACACTTTGAGTCGGACGGGATTACAGCCTCGCCGCTCGAAGGCCAAGCCGTCATTGCCAACCTGATGCCAGGTCGGTATGGCGTGGAAGCCAATGTGGGCGCCGACCGGTTGGCGCGAGGCGAGGAGTGGCTGCAGACCAATACGTTGGATGGCCAGAAGGCTCACGACTCGTTCATCAAGATCGCTGGGCCGGCCTACTTCCAGGAGTTCGGGCCAGGCGGATACCACGTTCTCATTGGTTTCGCCAACCCTGCCCTTATCAATGCGCGCAGGCCCGGTTTCTGTGCCAGTGAAGGTGTCGTCTGCAACAACACCGTTACGGGCAAAGTTACAACCGAGCGCATGAGCCGTACGCCAGATCAAAGACTCTATAGCAGTGGTTCGCGCGACTCACTTTCCTTCACCCAGTGTTACGCCAGTTTGGGCGATCCGGACGGCGAAGATTTCGCCTTCACCAAGTGCGACGCTGACGGCAACTTCGCGTTCCAGAACATGATTCCCCCGGGAGATTGGAGAATCACGCTCTTCGATCAATGGAACGACCAGATTGTCGATGGCCTTTCGACGCCGGTGCGCGTTCCGCTCGGCGCCAACGGTGCCAGCGTGACCGTCGACATGAAAGATGTTCCGGTCCAGCAATGGCACACGAACATCTATACCCGCAGCTATTTCGATACGAACGGGGACGGAGTTTCTCAGGGGGACAGTGAGCCTGGTTTAACTCTGTTGCCGACCAACATCCGCTTCCGCGACGGCAGCTATTCCAACTTCAACAACACCGATCTGGCTGGTTACGCGGGCTTTAACGAAGTCTTCCCGCTCTTTAACTGGTACGTGATCGAAGCCGATACCACGCGCTATAAGCAGACTGGCGTCCACGTCGTCTATGACGCCGGTGGCCCAGCCGACAACACTCCGGGAGGTGGCAGTTCGAATATCGCCGCCAACTACGCCAACACGATCGAGAAGTTTCCTGTGCCCAACGACCTTCGTGTGCCAGGCGCGGTCTATTGCTCGGACGCCGATTGCTCCACTGAGAATCGTGTGACCAATCCAATCGGCAACGTAACTATCGGTGCGGGTGGTTCTACCGGTCGAATCGATCCTCCGTCGGTAACCACCGAAGCATGGCAGGGCTTTATCGGAATGAACGAGTTCGTCGAATTCGGGAAAAAGCCCTTCAACACCGGCGAAAATGGCGGAATCCACGGGGAAGTCACCTACGCTTCCACCCGCCCCTTTGACGATCCCTCGCTCCTCATTCACACGAGCTGGACGCCGAACGTGCCGAACGTGACCATTAACCTGTATCAAGAAGGCACGGCGGCCGACGGTACCACCAGCCTCAAGCTGGTGGACACCACGAAGACCACCAGCTGGGATGATTTCACACAGGGCACGCACGCCAATGGTACTGGTGGCCAAACGCCCAACATGAGCTGCCCTGGCCAGGATCCCAACAGCCTGTTCTTCTTCACATTAACGAACAGCTCCGACTTGCTGAACCCGACAGCGCTCCTCCCCTATAACTCGCGTTACAAGTGCTACGACGGCTTTGCCATGTTCAACCAGGTGCAGCCGGCGCCCTACGACGGCTACTATCACTTCCCCAGCGTGACCTCGACGGATCCCACGACGGGCCAGGCGACTGGCACGAACTGCACGGGCTGCGTCTTGAACACCAAAGCGGCACCGACGGACTTCGACTACAACAAGCCGATGTTGCCTGCTGGCAAGTACGTCGTCGAAGTGATCGTGCCTCCGGGCTACGAGCTGGTGAAGGAAGAAGACAAGAACATTCTCATCGGCGATAACTACATTGCGCCGGTTACCCAGCAATTCGGCGGATTGGGCTCGATCTTCATCCTGCCTGACCAGGCTGAAGTCAGCAGCTTCTACAATGCCAACAACGCCCAGAATCCAACGCAGACCTTGGGAACTCATGACTACCCGAGGCACGAGGGCGACACGGGCAGTGTCGAAGCCTTCTGGCCTTGCGTCGGCGCGTCGCGCACCGTACCCGACTACATCAGTCTGTTCCCGCAGTCGAAGGAAGTGGCGCCTTTTGCCGGAGCCACCCGCAATCTGTGCGACCGCAAAGAAGTTACGCTGGAAGACCAGACGGCGCCCGTTGCCAAATTCTGGGTCTTCAGCTCAACTCACGTGGCCGCCCATTTCACGGGCATCATCCTGGACGACTTCTCTTCGGAGTTCGATCCGTTCTCGCCGCAGTTCGGTGAGAAGTTCGCGGTCCCGAACGTCCCAGTGGCCTTCAAGGACTACACGGGTGTCGAAGTTCTGCGCACTTACGCCGACCAATGGGGAATTTTTAATGGCTTGCAGTACTCCACATGGGAAGTGAATCCGCCGAACCCGACCGGATACGCGCCGACCATGATGGTCACCTGTATGAACGACCCAGGACCGATCGTGGATACCCGAACCGGGTCGCCAACACTTGGCCAGATGATCACCGATCCTCAGTACAACCCGGCTTATAGCCAGTTCTGCTATGAGATCCCGTTCATGCCGGGACAGACGCAGTATATGGACACGCCGGTTGTGCCGACCTCGGCCTTCGCCGAAGGTTACAACTTGCCGGACTGCGCTTATCCGGATGCGACACCATCGGTCTCGGAAGTCGATGGCGATGGCATCGGGCCGTGGGTGAGCGGAGTAGGCAAAACGCTGATCATCAAAGCATTGGGCGATCAGATCGTGCCGAACCACGGCTACTCTGGACCTGCTGCTTCCACCGCACCATTCAACCAGAAATTCATCACGCGGCACTATGGCTTCGGTGCGGCAACGGGAACGGTAACGATCGGCGGAGTCGCTGCCCCCATCACAGGATGGAGCGATTCATCGATCACAGTTACGGCGCCCTCAATACCGGCGGCGAACTCCAGCTGTAAGATTCAACAGCGAGGAGTCGTCGGCAGTGCGCTCTGCGGCGAGTTGGTCATCACTGCAGCGAACGGCAAGCAGTCTGTCGATACTGTGACCGTTACTATAGGCGGCAAAGCTCCAACCCACATCTCGGGCGAGAATGCTACCAACAGTGCGATCCAATCCGCCATCGATGCCGCTACCCCGGGCGACTTGATTATGGTCGGACCGGGTACCTACTACGAAATGTTGCTGATGTGGAAGCCGGTACGGCTGCAAGGTGTCGCTGCGGCCTCTACCATCGTCAACGCCAACACGCACCCCTCGGGCAGGATTGATCCTTGGAGGCGGCAAGCTGCTTGCCTCTTCGGCCTGGCCTTGGACGGCGGTCTGGTCGCACCGGGTCACCCCTACGATCCGACCAATGCCTTCCAATGTTCCGGCGGGATGCTGGGTCAAGTGGATCCGATTCCGCTCGAGCCGCTGGTTGGTTGGGATCCGACTCTGAACGGCAACATCGCTGAGTTGTTGCAGGAGCCCACGCTACTCGGAGCCTACGAAGGCGCGGCCATCACGGTCCTCGCCAAAGGCGTCCAGTCGCCGGACGCGAACTGCACCGCGAACGGGATCTGCGTTCCGCTGACCAACAGCAACAGAGACTGCAACCGATGGGTTGGCAACTTCCTCTGTAACCCGGCGCGGGTTGACGGCATCAGCTTCCTCGATAGCTCCGAAGGCGGCGGAGGTATATTCCTCCACGGCTGGAACCACTCGATCGAAGTTGCCAATAACCGCGTTCATTCCAATGCCGGGACTCTGACCGGTGGCATCACCATCGGCCAGTCTGAGACCCAACCGGGGACGATTGCGGGAACGCAGCAAGAGGCATTCGGCTATATCAAGAACGCCAACATCCACAACAACTCCATCACCAATAACACTGCGTACGGTGATGAATTGAACTCCACCACGCCCATGGCGGCGGGCGGCGTGACCTTCTGCACCGGTTCCGACAACTACAAGTTCAACCACAACTGGGTTTGCGGAAACCTGAGCACGGGGGACGGCGGCGGCTTCGCCCACTTTGGGTTGAGCTACAACGGCAACATTTCCAACAACTGGTTCCTCTTCAACCAGAGCACCAACCCGTCGATCCCAACTCACGGCGGCGGCGTGCTGGTAGCTGGGGCGCCACCAGATGGAGCGGTTTGCGAGGGCGCGCTTATCGACATTGACTGTCCGCCAGCCCTGTCCGACGGCGTTGGGCCGGGTCTGGTCATCGACTCGAACCTGATCGTCGGGAACACGGCGGAGAGCGGAAGCGGCGGCGGTCTTCGGTTCCAGAGCGTGAACGGAACCGAAGTTGCTCGCAATGCGCATAATCCGGGCAACTGGTACCAGGTCACGGTTACCAACAACATCATCACGAACAACGTCGCTGGCTGGGATGGAGGTGGAGTTTCGCTGGTAGATGCTCTGCGCGTGAGTTTCATCAACAACACGGTGATGTCCAACGATTCGACGGCTTCCGCAGGCGTGCTCTTCAATACGCTGGGAGCCCCGGCCGCGAACACACCGCCACCGAACTGTGATCCGACGATCGATCCTACGTGCTCGAATAGTCAGGTGACCTCGTCAACACAACAGACGGCGGGATTGGTGGTGCTACCGAACACAGCGAACTTGGTTTCGGCTCTGCCCGCGGGCGGAATCACATGTCCGCAGGGCCAAGGGAACTGTGCCACCGTGTCCAACCCAATACTGCGCAATGACTTGTTCTGGCAGAACCGCGCGTTCAACATCATGGTTGGCGACAACGGTCCTGGTCAGCTTTCTCAACAGCACTTGGTCACGTTGGCTCCGCCGTTAACTCAGCCGCAAGCGGACGCTTTGACCACGGTCGGCGGAAGCAGCGTAATCACGGGCGGCACCGGTGCCTGCGTGGCCGGAGCAACCTACTGGGATATCGGAGTCCGGGGCGACGTAAGTTCTACTCCTGGATCGAGTGTCCCGGCGAACACGGGCTTCAAGCTCAGCCCGCAGTACTCCATCCTGACGAACGGCAATGCCTACGGGCCGTTCGGCACAACGCACAACCTGGCGGGGAACCCGCTCGTCGCCCAGCAGTACTGCAACGGCGCACGGACTCCTCCGGAAGATGGAGGCTCGGGTTATGCCGTACCTCCGGGCATCTCGGACGCCACACTGCCGAACCCGGTCTTTAACCTGACTCCCTCGGCAACGGTGGATGAAGGCAACAACTGGGTCAATATGGCCTACGGTCCGCTGTCGTTGGTGAATCCCGCGATTCTGTCGTCGGATGCAACCAACTACAATCAGCCGCTGGGCAACTACGCGATCACAGGCAGTTCGCCTGCCATCGGTAGTGCGTTGGGCGGAGTGGCTCCGACTCACGACTTCTTCGGCACGCCGAGGCCGCAAGCCCGACTCGGGCAAGGCGGGTTCGACATCGGAGCGGTTGAGTTCGTAGGTACCTCCGGGGCACCAGCAGTCACGCTTGCGGCCGTAACGAGCGCAACGTTCCCGCAGGTGAACATGCCAGTGACCAATGCAAGCGCGCCGACGCTGGACTTCCGTCTCAGCAACGCTGGACCGGGCACCTTCACCATTACAGGCATCACGGTGGGCGCGGCTCCGTTCTCGCGGATCACGACGGGCGTTACCGGCAACTGCGGCGGTACTCTGACCTCGGGTGCAAACTGCATCATCCGTGTCAGGTTCCTACCGACAACGCCGGGGACGTTTAACGGATCAGTTGCAGTCAACGGTACCGGACCTGGGGGAATTGCAGACCCAGTCACCGGTTCCCCGTTGGCCGTCACGGGCACGGGAGTTCAGGGAGCGATCACCTTCTCCCTGGGCACCGCGTCCTCAACCTCTATCGCGTTGAACTTCCCGTTGGGAATTCCAACGCTCACCTTCGGAACGCAGGCCAACACTCCTGCTCCGGCGGCGACAGCGACGCTGATCCTGACCAACTCGGGGAACGCTCCCATCAACTTCACCACACCTGCTGGGGGAGACACGGTGATCGGAAACCGGTTTGCAAAGGGTGCTGATTCGTGCCAGGGAACTACCGCGCTGGCCGCAGGTGCGCAATGCACGATCGTCGTAACCTTCAGCCCGAACAGTGCAGTGATCCGGATTGGAGCGCTAACGGTCAGAGACAACGCTGCTGGTGCAAACCAAAACGTGGTCCTGGCCGGCAACTAGATTAAGAACGCGGACTGGGGGTGGCCTAGCCAGGCCACCCTAGTCTCAACTAGATCCGGAAGCGCAATAAACTAGTACAAAGTTTGCGCGACCCAGATATTGAGGGAAGTGTAGTGGTGACCCACAAGAATCCAAGCTCACGCACTAAATCGATGCTGCTCGGCGCATTGCTCGCCGGCAGCATCTTTGTTTCGATGGCTCAAGCGCTTGAACCACAGCAGGGGAGTGCCGAGTCGGCACGAACGCCAGCTTCTCGTCAGGCTCCGACTGGAACGGCGCCAGCCGTTTCGTCCCCGGTACGCCCCCACCGGCAACGAAAGCTCGCCTCCCCCTACCGCTCCAAAGGGACGTCCATCCACGAACAGCAGTTTTATCAGATCAACTGGGGTGTGGACTCGTTCTCTGCCAAGACCGTGGAAGCCGGGCAGATGATTCGTTTCAGCTACCGGGTGGTGGACGCGCAGAAAGCGACGGCACTGAACGACAAGAAAGCTGCACCGTCCCTAATTGACGAAAGGGCCCACGTGCAGTTGGTCGTCCCGTCGATGGAGAAGGTAGGCCAATTGCGCCAAAGTAGTACTCCCGAGGTGGGGAGGACCTACTGGATGATGTTCTCGAACAAAGGGATGTATGTGAAGCGCGGAGACCGGGTGAACGTCGTCATCGGAAAGTTTCATGCCGATGGACTAGTTGTGGATTAGCCCCATAAGCATAACGCCGCTGCGAGGCTGCAAAAAGTCTATGGAACGCTGGTGCGAAGCTCAATGAACACCGGCACCAGGCTGCTCGCCGATCGTTGTCCACCCGGATTACTTCTAGCGGAGATCCCAAACTAAAGTTTGGCTCCATCTCCCCTGGCTTCCTGCCGATCCACAATGGATCTCTCATCATTTACAAGTTTTACAACTTAGCTTTTCGTGTATCGAAAGTTTTACCACTGCCGCGATCCATTTGTCGTTAAATCAATTAGCGGCAAGTAGAGCTTCGCTGGGAGTATGCGTCGTGAATTTCTGGGCACAACCGAGACCGGCAGAGACACTGCGGTTAGCTAAATCGCGTGAGTACAATAGTATATTCCCAAATGGGAACAGACGTCGCGCGAACCAGTCCCGCACAGGAGAAGATGCAAAGTCGCTTTCAAAGCCGCAACTCTTAATGCTCATGGCGGCGGCCAAGGCACACCGTGAGAGGGACTGGCTGCTGCTTCTCGTTTGCTTTTGGCATGGGCTGCGTGTGTCCGAATTGGTCGCTTTCGAAAAAGATGCCATCGCGGATGGTTACTTGACGATTCCGCGCCCGGATGGTTCGGAGCGCGCCAGACATATGTTAGTCGAGCATCCAGAGCCGTTGCTCGACGAGAAAGACGCCCTTATCGAGTTCGCAGAACAGGCCGCCTGTGGCGTTCCAGTATTCAACGTGTGCCGGCGTCGCGTCGACCAGCTGATGAAGAGATATTGCGCCCAGGTCGGCATCCCTGGCCATCTCGCCCATACTCAAACCCTCAGACATACCGTAGCCCGTTTATCGATCGAGAGCGGTGGCATTGAACACGCGCGGCGCTGGCTCGGCTACAAGAGTAGAACCAGCATCTACGAGTGCCTGAAAGCGGCACAGGAAGAAACAGGAGAGACGCTGGGGCGGAAATCAGAAAAAGACGCAACAGCTGCGTTGCTGTTTTGAGCTGCGACAGCCCGAACTTGGATTGCAGGACTCTTTTGCGGGTCGCGCGAATCCCGTATCGCGTGGAAAGCTGTGCTTGCTATCCACAGGAGCTAGCCAGATGAGAGCTAGGTTGCCGTTAGGGTCACATAACGATGAGGCCTTCAAGGTCATGAGCGAAGAGCCGTTGGGCAACCGGGAGGTTGGGAATCTATTGGATTGCTTCGACGCGTTCGTGGCTGCACCTGCCCACATTGTCTGTGATGAGTGTAACGAGCTTATTCCGCTCGATGAGCTCGGATTCAACTATGACCACAATTGCCTCGAGCCGTTCGTGGCTGCACCTGCCCACATGGTCTGTGATCAGTGCAACGAGCTCATTCCGCTCGATGGGCTCGGATTCAATTACGACCACGATTGCATCGACCGCGCGCGATTCGATAAGTCTAAGGTGCATTGATCGCTCGCCTGTCTCCGCCCTGAATTTTATGTCGGCATGCCGGAGTCGGCTCGCACTTTTATTCGTAACGTCACACTCAACACCAAATGGTCAGCAACGACCTGGGCACACCGGCTCTGGGCCTGCCAAGGCACGAAGAACCGTTTTCGCAGGCCGTGCAATTTATCACGCAAAAATCTGGTCTCCGGGAAGCTCCAGATGATTGTCGCAAGAGCCCTTCCATTCCAGGATATCCAGCAGGGGTGTAGACGATTTTGTAACGGTCAAGACATCGAAATTCAACACGGTTCAATAGGCTTCAATGCGTCAGTCGTAACTGATTCCATATCAATCACTTGCGATCCACGGAAATCTACAAAGTTCAATAACCTATGGAATCTGGTTCGGGACCAGGGGGTCGGAGGTTCAAATCCTCTCTCCCCGACCATTCAATTTTTCCCCGCCTTAAGTCGTTGCAAACGCTGGTTCAAAATTCTCAGAATCGAGCAGGAAAGTTCGAAAATCGTCTGCTAGGGCCGACCATTCAATTTTTTGCCACCTTAAGTCATTGCAAACGCTGGTTCAAAATTCTCCGCACCGAGCAGGAGAGTTCGAAAGGCGTCTGCTTAGAGCCTACGGTTCCGTTTGCTATTGCAGTTTCAAGGACTTGCCACTACCAGTAAGGGGTGTCGGCTGGCCCGCCGACGCCCCCTTGCAACAACTGGGTTTATTGACCTTCGCAGCTGACCCGGTTGTTCCAGTCTACGAAGGCGCCGTTTGGGTTACCGCGCCAGGCCCAGACGTGCAACTCGAAGAATGGAGGAATGCCATACCGGTTGGGGCTACCCACGAACTGAAAGGCTTGGCCTTCCAGCATAGGAGGCGCTCCTTTGTGGTTTGCCAGCCAGGTGGCCGCGTCCACGATGTACTCGACGCCCACTAGCCGTCGCTTGTCTCCCACTGGTTCATAGATTAGTGCTTCGGGATGCTGGGCGTCGATTTCTCCGTCGCCCACCAACTTCCCATTGATGTAGTGAATACCCATGGCTCCGTGATCCGGACCGCTAACGCACCCAAACGCAGGTGCGTAGTCCGGGCCGGCATTGTTGACATCGAGATACTGCTCAGTAGCCGCGCGAACGATTTGAATAAGATTGGCGGGGCTGGCTTGGTCATGGTTGACCTGCGCTTGGGCGATAAACGGCGCGACCAGTAAAAGCGCGCACGACGATACGAGGCGTAGAACGGAAGTTGTCATAGCAATCTCTCCTGAGATTTTTGTGCCTTCTCGGGCGGAAACGAAACTTGCTTGGCTCCGCCCGGAAGACTTGTGAAACCGTTGCATACTCGCGCGTCACAGGTTGGCACTCAATAGCGACCGCCTGTTGAACGTATTATTTTTTTATGTGCTTTCAAGTAGAGGAAAACACTATGGATGCTACGGTTGCAGAGCCGGTGCTAGAATTGGCGAACACCTGCTGAGGGGTTTTCAGTGGCTACGGAACCAGTCAAAATCCAACGGTTGCTCAAGTTTGGAGGAGACTTCGAACTCGACGTCGGGTCCTACGAACTCCGCCGCTCAGATACGCCACTTAAGCTGGAGCCAACCCCCTTTGCAATCCTCGCCTTCCTCCTAGAACGACGCGGCGAACTCGTCAGCCGTCAGGAGATCGCGGAGAGGATCTGGGGTAAGGGTGTTTTTCTCGATACCGATAACAGCATCAATGGCGCGATCCGGAAGATCCGTCAAGCCCTGAATGACGATCCGGAGGCCCCACGATTCATCCAAACGGTGACAGGTAGGGGCTACAAGTTCATTGCGCCTGTGGCTGAGCTGAAAGGCAGCAAGCCAGGAATTCACGTCCTGCAACCGACGGACCCCGCCAAAGTAGGATCGCCTCCTCGCATATCGCGAATGAGCCGAGCGGCAGTACTCGTTGTTGGCATCCTGGCTGCGCTCGGACTGTCTCTCTACTTGGTCCCAGCGGTCTCGCATCGCACGAGCGGAAGTGCTCCCATCAATTCCCTGGCTGTGCTGCCGCTGGAGAACTTGTCTGGTGATCCATCCCAGGATTATTTTGCTGATGCCATGACAGATGAGTTAATAACCGAACTGGCCAAAGTAAGTACCCTTTCTGTCGTATCCAGAACCACGGTCACCCGCTACAAACACACCAACAAGAGCTTGCCAGAGATTGCTCGAGAGTTGAACGTGGATGGGATTGTGGAGGGCTCGGTCATTCGTTCAGCCCAGCGGGTGCGAATCACGGCGCAGCTGATACACGCGTCTACGGATCACCACCTTTGGGCGGAAACTTATGAGCGGGATATTGGCGATGCCCTCAGGCTCCAGAGCAACATAGCTCAAGCGATAACCGTGCAAGTCCAGGCGCAGTTGACTCCTCAACTGGAGGCGCACTTCCGTTCGGCACGCCCTGTTAATCCGGAATCTTACGAGGCTTACCTAAAGGGACGCTACTACATTTACAACCACCAGTTCACGATGCCTGGACCGCTTAACCAGGCCAAGACCCATTTTGAGGAAGCCATAAAGAAAGACCCGAGTTTTTCGTCAGCTTACTCTGGACTGGCAGATTCCTACCTCTATTTGGTGTTTTATGGACAGGGCCAGATGCCCGCAGCGGACGGGTACAAGTTGGCAAGGCAAGCGGCGCAAAAGGCTCTGGAACTGGACGAGAACAACGGCGAAGCCTACGACGTCCTCGGCGAGCTGAGTTTGCATGCTGACCTGGACTGGGACGCTGCCGAGCGAGCTTTCAAACAATCACTGGCTCTAGCCCCGAGCTTCAGCTGCGCCCATGAGGACCGGGCCATCTTCCTAGCGTTCAGGGGGTTGCGCGAGGAAGCTCTGGCCGGTATTGAAAAGAGCAAGCAAATTGATCCCGGACCGAATTCCGGTCTCGCCGAGTTGGAAGTGTATTTTCAACTGCGCGACTGGGAGCATCTTGTCAAAGCCGGTCAAAGAGAAGCGGCTTCCAATCCAGATGAATGGGCTGTGCACGCCCACCTCGGAGTGGGCTATGAAGGCACGGGCAGGCTGCCGGAAGCGATCGCTGAATATCAGAAAGCACTTGAGTTGTCGAACGGCAATTTCGATCAGATTGCTTCGCTAGGACATGCTTACGCCGTAATGGGGCGAAGGGCCGAAGCGCAAAGGCTCCTGCGAGGATTAGAGCAAAAGGTTAAGGCTGGTCAGGCATCGCCTTACTTGGCCGCAACCATTTACGCGGGACTCGGCAAGAAAGACAGGGCCTTCCAGTTGATCGAAGAAGCATACCGAGAGAAATCTTTAGATGTATCTGGGATTCTCAAGCCTGATTTGCGCACTGACAATCTCCGCACGGACCCTCGCTTCGAGGACCTGCTGCACCGGGTTGGCTTGGGCCGCTAGGCTCTCTGAAGTGAGGTGAATGTCCGCCACGCCAGAGGTTAAGAAAACAGGAATCCATAGGAAATCTACGAACTCAAAGAGTTCGAAATCGTCTGCTACGGTGGACCATTCACTTCACTCCACCCCTAAGCCGTTGAAAACGCTCGGTTCGAAATTCTCGGAACCGAGCAGGAAAGTTCGAAAGTCGTCTGCTAGGGCCGACCATTCAATTCATTCCAGCCTTAAGCCATTGCAAACGCTGGTTCAAAAATCTCAGCACCGAGCAGGAAAGTTCGAAAATCGTCTGCTAGGGCCGACCATTGTTTTCAAGCACTTAAACTGTATTTCTGGTTTTCCGGCTACAGTACTGTGGTCGATTTTGTAGGCGGTGAAAGCCACAGAGTTCAACACGCGACGCAATCCCGCCGCACCCGCGCATCCCGAGTTCGACCACGCGCGAGTCAAGCCGACAACGGCCCATCCACCGGACTCTCTCTGCCGTCCGCGACGCGAAATCCGATCCTCTCGAACCGACAGTGCGCTAGAGGTGTGCCGCCTTGTCGAGATTGAGAATTACCCAACGGCTGTGATCCATAGCGTCGATCAGGGAGAACGTTGATTTCTGCTGGCCTAAGATGTGTCTAAAGTGGGGATCGGCAGTGAAGGCCGTCAGTTTGTTCAGGACCGGCCCGGTTATGGTGGCGCGCATGGCATCGCTTACGCCGTTGAACCTGGCTTCAAAGTAACTGCGTACTTCCTGATTAGTCGCCCGCCTTAGGCACTGTGCCCGAAAGCTGGCTTTGGTCAACAGCGAACCAACTTCAAGCAACGTAAGGCTGTTGTCCGCGAGGAGCAGCAGGGCATTGCGCAGCAGTTCCTCGGTACGCGGCCCGAAGGAAGAGATCTCGCAACGCTGCTTGAGGATCTGGGTGACCTCCGCGGATTGACCGGATTCGTAGTCGTGATTTCCGAGTACTGCCAAGACCGGGACGCGCACGACGCTGAGCTCCTTCACCAGCACGCGAGCCTCTTGCGGCAAGCCGTAGTCGGTGAGATCGCCGCACAAGAGCAACACGTCGGCGCGCTCGTTCACCGACGAGAGCCAGGCGGAAATCGATCCCGCCGACCCCTTCGTACAGTGGAGATCACCCGCGGCAGCAATCCGAAGGGGCCTGCACTCCGAAGGCTCCTGCATGCCATCGCTACGCAGCAACTGTCGTGCCCGAACGATCGGGCATGCCTCTTGCTGCGTGAAACATGTGTTCAGCTCGAACGTTCAAAGGTTCTATCGACGAGTCTTGAGTTTG
>Ga0137409_10004675_pt1 | contig 14364 bp, 10 predicted proteins | sample CZODoug1_16funga_FD_122059 | JGI IMG/M metagenome (GOLD analysis project Ga0137409, IMG submission 122059) | Vadose zone soil fungal communities from Angelo Coast Range Reserve, California, USA - CZODoug1_16fungal (Hybrid Assembly) | ecosystem: Environmental > Terrestrial > Soil > Vadose zone... | reverse complement strand
GAAATGTCGCGATCGACCTCGGAGGCATTGCCAAAGGATTTGCAGTCGATCGTGCACTTTATGCCCTGCGCGAGCATGGGCTGCCGCAGGGCATGGTCAACGCCGGCGGCGACCTCGCCGTGTTCGGAGCGGAGCCGGAGTCCGTCGTCATTCGTCATCCGCTCGAACCCGATCAGCTCGTCTGTCAGGTGCAGCTCGCGAACGAGGCGCTGGCGTCGAGCGGAGGTCGCCTCGATCTGTTCGAGTCGTCGAGCGTCGCGCGCCAGGCGATCATCGATCCGCGCACTCAGGAGCCACCTCGCGCTATCGCAGGTGTGAGCGTGCGCGCACCGAGCTGCGTGTTGGCAGATGCACTGACCAAGGTGGTCATGATCCAGGGCGAAGAATCGGCCGCGCTGCTTGATCACTATCAGTCCAGCGCGTTGGTCGTTTCGATTACGGGCGAGATCCTTGTCACTCCTGGCTGGCTGGGCGGCGAAAACCTTGCGGCTTAACCCCTCACTCCTCGGCGCGATCTACGCCCTGTTTACGACGCTGTTCGCGAGCGGCGCGGTGTGGCTGGTGGCGGATGCGCTCAAGGACGGCGATGGAGGCGAGGCTTGGCAGGCGGTTGCCGCCAATCTCCTGATGATCCACGGCGGCGCTGCCATGGTTACGCTCGTGCTGTTGGGCGCGCTGTATCCCTTGCATATGAGGCTCGGCTGGCGCGCGAACCGAAATCGTGTCTCCGGCTGCCTGATGGTGACGATCAATGGCCTGCTGATCCTGACCGCATTTGGCCTTTACTATTCTGGCGCGGACGTCCTGCGCGCCTGGACCGGCTATGTCCACATCGCCGTTGGGCTGGCACTCCCGATACTCGTCGGCATCCATGTTCTGCTGGGCAGACGCAGCCGATGATCAAGGCAGCAAACGTCAAAACTGAGTGAGGCGAAGCCCGCACCGGGTTGTCCGGTTATCCTTCGGCTACGGCCTGACCGCTACGGCGGCTTCGGCCCAGATTCAGACATTCCCCCTTTCGCATCGGTGCGACATTAAGCTAGCCTGATAACTGAGCTGCCTCATCAGGACGTGCCGAAATCCATTTAATTGGCAGCGCTCGTGCCGTCGGCGGGCATCAGCGTTCATGGCAATGCATCACGCGCCGAGTGCGTCCGTACGGGGACAATCATGAAACGTGCACACAGAAGACAATTTTTGCAACTGGCCGCGGGCGCTGTCGTGCTGCCGGCCGCTTCTCGCTTCGCCAAGGCGCAAGCCTATCCGACGCGCCCTATCACGATGATTGTTCCGTTCGCGGCTGGCGGGCCGAGCGACGTCTCTGCTCGCATCGTCAGCGAACATATGTCGCGCACTCTTGGACAGCGGCTCGTCGTGGAGAACGTCGTTGGTGCTGGTGGGACAACCGGCTCACTCCGCACCATGCGCGCCAATCCTGACGGCTACACCATTCAAATGGGCCATTTGGGTACCCACGCGATCTCGGTCTCGCTCTATCCCAACCTTGCCTACAAACCGGATGCCGACTTCGAGCCAATTGGTGTTGTCGTGCACCAGCCGATCTTGATCGCTGCAAGGAGGGACTTTCCGGCTCAAGACATCAAGGAATTTGTTTCTTACGTGAAAGCAAACTCCGAGAAATTGAATATGGCGCACACCGGTGTCGGCTCCAACTCGTTCTCCTACGCCCTCGTGCTCAACGCCACGCTCGGAACAAAGCCAACGATGGTGCCCTTTGGCAGCAATGCTCCTGCAATGACTGCACTTCTTGGCGGACAAGTGGATTACTTCATGGGCACAATTCTGGACGTTAGCTCGCACTATGGATCTGGCGCAGTTAAAGTCTTCGCATTCGGAGGAACAAAACGTCACCCGACCCTTCCGAATGTCCCAACGACTAAAGAGGCTGGCCTCCCAAACCTGGACTCATCCCCGTGGTGGGCCTTGTTCGCCCCGAAGGGTACTGCGCAACCGATCCTCGATGCCCTCAGCGGAGCCCTGGATAAAGCACTGGATGACGAAAATACGCGCAAGCGCTTGCTCGAGCTTGGCGGCGACGTCCCCGATAAGGACATGCGAGGCCCGCAGCAGCTCGCGATGCTGGTGAAAAGCGACATCGCACGATGGACGCCAATTATAAAGGCTGCAAACGTCAGGGCCGAATGACGGTCCACATGCCCGCGCGCCGGCTTTGACCGCACGACACGCCTGTTTGGCATCAGCCCGGATATAAGTTGATCGCCCGGCACCACTTCTTCAAGATTGATCGCAGCTGCATAAGGCGGACTTCCGAGCCAAAAAAGTTAGCGGGCGCCCGGCCGTGCAGGAACGCTAGAGCCGCCCTTTGCGTTTCATATCCTTATCCGCGGCATCACGACCCGATTCCCTGACGGGCTTTTTTTCTGCGGCTTCCTGATTTGCAAATGCATGCGCACCCGATGGTCGCGTGAAGATGCTTGCACCAGCCGCTTTGGTCAAAGCTGAAAGGCTGGCGCTGAGCAAATCCTGCACAGTCATCCCCTCAAGAACAAGGTGTCGCGCCGCGTCCAAGGCGCGTCAAGCCGCCGCGCGATCACGCGCCGTCTCGTCAGGCGCACGACGTGTGGGCTGGCAAAAACAAGTATTTGGCGCGAAATAGCAGGACAATCGCGCCTTGCCTCCCATATGCAGGCCCGCTGCCGAAACTTGCGGCAAGCCGGGCGTCTGTTTCGCAAGGCCACAATATGCACCGCGCGCAAAATTACGCGGCAATCATATCGCGCACCAAAGGAGGACAAATGAGGTATACGTTTCTGATCGCGGCCCTGGCGGGTGCGCTGACTATTTCGCCGGCTTCGGCGACCATTCGGATTGCCGGAGATGCCGGAGGGCAGATCGGAGTCTATCTCCAGCGTCACGAAGCGATGCGGCTGTCGGGCGAGCGCGTCGTCATCGACGGACTTTGCCTTTCCGCATGCACGATGGTGCTCGGCGCCATACCGCGCAATCGCATTTGCGTTACGTCGCGAGCCGTATTGGGTTTTCACGCGGCCTATGATCTGGACGAGAGCGGAAGGCAGGTGACGAGCGGCGGGGGAACTTCGCTTCTGATGGATCACTACCCGCAGCAAGTTCGGAACTGGATCGCGCGGCGCGGCGGCTTGTCCCGCCAGATGATGTTTCTCAGCGGTCGCGGGCTCTCGTCGATGTATGCGCCGTGTGATTCGTTAGCAGGAGACAACCGGCCAGGTGCATCGGCATCGCGGACCGTCGGCGGCGTGACGCCGGACTTCACGCAGTCTCCACAAGCGGATCCTTGGCACCGTCAGAAAGGCACCAAGCCAGTCGGCCGTACTGCAGCACATAAATTGCGGCGGACGCGGCATGAGAACTAGTGTGAAGGTTTTCGGATGCCGGCCCGATGACGATGGCGCGACGCATTCGGGGGCCGGCGTCGGAAAACCTTCACAAGAGCCGAATTCGCAATCCATACGTTGAAAGTGGCGCATCAGGTGTTGAACTTCAATTGGTGGCACCGCAGCCCACCGTGGTCAACCTGCGGGCAATTTACACCTTCGCCATCTCGAACGTCGGGCGCGCGAACAGCTCCTCGACGGCAGGCTTCCTCTCGATCAATCCCTGCTCGAAGGCATACTGCGTCAGCGCCTCGATCTCGGGCATGTTCTCGTGCACACCGTATTTCCAGAAGTCGGGGCCCATCACCGCCATGGTCTCCTTGGTCTCGGCCTCAAGCCAGGGCAAGGTCACCATCAGGGCGTTGACGTCGCAGAGATCGATCATCGCCCGCGCCTTCGCTTCCAGGAACGCCTTGTAGACGCTGGTGGCAAGCCACGGATAGCGCTCGACCAGCGTCTTCTTGATGCCGATGAGATGCATGATCGGGAACAGGCCGGTCTTCTTGTAGTAGGCCTGCTCGGCCGCGCGTGTGTTTGGAAACAGGCGCGCGATGTGCGGCTCGCCTTTGAGAAACGACGACGGCGCGCGCGCCGTGAACAGCGCTTCAAGCTCGCCGTTGCGCAGCATATCGACCAGCGTCTCTCCAGGCTCGAGCGGCTTGAGGTCGAGCCCCGGTATAGACTTGAGCGGCGTGCGCTCGCCGCGGCCGGGCTCCTCCTGCCCGCCGTTGCGCCAATGGATCTCGTTGGGCTTGACGCCATATTCGTGCTGCAGCATGCCGCGCATCCAGACCACCGCCGTGATCTGATATTCCGGCAAGCCGATGCGCTTGCCACGTAGATCCTCGGGCGTGCGGATGCCGGCATCGGTGCGGATGTAGATGCCGGAATGCCGGAAGATGCGCGAGACGAATGCCGGAATGCCGATATAGGGCGAGGTGCCGGCCGTGGTCGTGCGCAGATAGCTGGAGAAGGAGAGCTCGGACACGTCGAACTCATCGAACTTGAAGGCGCGGTGGAAGATTTCCTCCGGATAGAGCGGCAGATAGGTGACCGCGCAGCCGTCGACCTTCACGCGCCCGTCCCGGATCGCCGCCGTGCGGTCGTAGTTGCCGCATGCAATCGTGATCGGCACCTCGACCATGGAACCTCCTGTGTGGGCTGGTAGGCGAGCGAGGCCGGGGGTGGCTCGCGCCGGATGGAACCGAAGCGTACTTGCCGGCGGCCCGTGAAGGCAATCCCCGACACTCGTTGACGCGGCCAACGGCCTGGGAGTAGCCTTTGGGTTGGTTGTACAGGCAACCTTCGGTCCGCGAGAAGGGTTGAACCTACCTGTGGGCTTCTGATTGCCATCGCCTTCTTTCAGCCCGCCGACGCGGACACGGGCGCCACGAAGGAAGGTGTTCCATGTCGCAAGCGCTCCCAGCGCGGCCTAATCTTGATTGGCTGCGGAAAACCGCAAAGCAAGAGCTCCACGAGCTTCGCAAGACCAACCCCGGCGCCAAGCTTGCCAGTGCGCAGCTCGCGCTCGCGCGCGAATACGGATTTCGCAGTTGGCGTGCCCTCAAGGCCGAGGTCGATCGACAGCAGGCGCTCGCATCGTCCGGCGACCAAACAGTCGCCGCAGTACTGCGCGCTGTCGGTACGGGTCAAATCGACACAGTGCGCGCGATGCTCGCGGCCACGCCGGAGCTGGTCAACGCGGTCGGCCCGCATCCCTTTTGGGGCGGCCGTCCGCAGCCGCTGCACGTGTCGATCGACACCAAACGTCGCGACGTGTTTGATCTCCTCATCGCGGCCGGCGCCGACGTCAATGGCAGCAATGAGCACAACGAACACTGGTCGCCGCTGATGCTGACCGTGCATCGGGGGCAGCCGGAGATGCGCCGCGTGCTGCTTGAGCGCGGCGCGACCGTCGGATTGGTCGAAGCGTTGATGCTGGAGGATGACGCGCTGGTCGAGAAGCTCCTGCGCCCCGGCAAATCCGCGCTGCCAGCGATCGAGCCCAACAGCGGGTCGATCCTCGCTTTCGCGCGCACGCCGTTCGCGATCGACCGCCTGCTGGAGCTAGGGGTCGCGTCTGACCGCAAGGACCGGTGGGACACTACACCGATCCAGGCCATGAGCCGCCTGGGTCCGCGCGGCCGACCTTTGGTCCAGCACATGTTGAAACGCGGAATAGCGGCCGAGCCGCAGGAATACGCCCGCATCGGCGACAAGGACACGCTCGCGGCGCTCATCGCCGCAAAGCCCGACATTGCCAAATCGGACGCCGTCATGATGGGCGCGGTCGACTTCGGCCATTACGACCTCGCCCAGTGGCTGCTCGCGCAAGGCGCCAATGTGAACGCCCACTCCGACTGGGGGTCGCAGGGCAGCGCGCTGCACTCCGCCGCCTGGAATGGTGACCTGCGCATGGTGAAGCTCCTGGTCGAGGCCGGAGCGGACGTCACCGCACGGGACCCCGAGCACAACAACACGCCCGCAGGCTGGGCCGAGGTCGCCATCAAGGTCACCAACAACCCGGACTGCAAGGACGTGGCGGATTATCTGGCCGGGCTCGATGGCCGGACACCATCCTAGCGATCGCCCGGCGAGGCGATCGGCGGGCCGGGCGCTGCTTGTTGTCCCGGCCCGAGGGCGATACTTTTCAGGCGACCAAGGAGAGGATTGATGATCTCGACCGTCGTCGGCGGCGCCATGCTGCCGCATGCCCCGCAGTTCTTCACCATGCCCGAGACCGAGGACAAGGCGAACGTCGAGCACGTGCGCGCGGTCGCGGCCGAGATCGGGGAGCGGCTGCGCGCGCTCAAGCCCGACCTCTGGATCATCTTCTCCAACGACCACGCCGAGCAGTTCTTCCACAATGCCGCGCCGCCGTTCACGGTACATGTCGGCGGCGAGGCCACCGGCGAGTTTGCCGGCCGCAAATTCCATTGGCGGGTGCCGAGCGAAATCGGCTTTGCGCTGGTGCGCGAGCTCTACCGGCAGAATTTCGACCCGGCTTTCAGCTCGACCGCCAAGATCGACTATGCGATCGGCATCCCGCTCACGCATCTCGGCCATACCGGGCCGGTGCTGCCGATCTACGTCAACGCCTATCTGCCGCCGCAGCCCACCATGGAGCGCTGCTATGCTTTCGGTCAGGCGGTGGCGCGCACCGTGACCACGCTCGGGCTCAAGACCGTGATCCTCGCGAGCGGCGGCATGTCGCATTTTCCCGGCACCGACCGCTACTCGAACCCGGAGCTGGCCTGGGATCAGCGCCTGCTCGAGCAGCTCGCGACCGGCCGGCTCAAATCGCTTATTGCGTTTGACGAAGCCGAGCTCGACCACACCGGCAACATCGAGCTGCGCTGCTGGGCCTGCGCTGCCGGCGCGCTCGGCGAGCGCAAGCCCGACGTCCTCTCGTTCGACCCGAGCTGGCATCACAACTATGCTTCGCTTGGCTTCATCGAGTCGCAACCGGGCGATCACAGCGCGCACTATCCGTCGATCAAGCCCGAGCTGGTCGAGCTCACATCTGCGCTCCATGCGCTCGCGCATGATGCCGACAAGCGCGCCCAGTATGTCGCCGACGCAGCCGCCTATGCGGATGGCTTCACGCTTTCCGCCGATCAGCGCGAGGCGCTGATCCAACTCGACCTGCCGGCGATCGTGCGGATGGGTGCGCATCCGCTGGTGCCCTTCCTCGCCCAGCTGCAGATCCAGCGCCTGCGTCCTCCGCGCTGAGATCGATCCCTATTCTCCCACACTCTCGCAACAAGGACTGATGACAGTGGCTGCCAAGAATGCTGCAAAGACTCGTGAAAAGACTCCTGCAAAGAAAACCGCCTCTTCCAAACCGTCCAAGACCCAGCTCGACGACCTCGTGCTCGCCAACAAGATTCTGTTCCATTTCGACGTCGTCGATGCGTTCGGGCACATCAGCGTGCGCGACGACCGCGACCCGCAGAACCAATATCTGATGGCGCGCCACTTGCCCCCCGGCATGGTCACCGCGAAGGACATCGTCACCTTCGACATGGATTCGAACCCGCTCACACATGCCGACATGCCGCAGATGAGCGAACGCTACATCCACGGCGAGATCTACAAGATGCGCCCCGACGTGATCTCGGTGGTGCACTGCCATGCCCGTCCGCTCATTCCATTCGGCACCGCCAAGGGCGCGAAGCTCCGGCCCATGACTCATATGTGCGGCTTCCTCGGCTGCGGCGTGCCGATCTACGAGATCCGCGACGCCGGCGGCATGACCGACATGCTGGTGCGCACCGCCCCGCTCGGCAAGGCGCTCGCCGAGACGCTCGGCGACAAGGCCGTCGTGCTGATGCGCGGCCACGGCGCCACCATGGTCGGCAAGTCGATTCAGGAGACGGTGTTTCGCGCCGTCTACTCGATGGACAACGCGGTCGTGCAGATGCAGGCGCACGCGCTCGCCGCTGGTGGCGAGGTCGAGTTCCTGTCGCTCGAGGAATCGGAAAAGTCCATGGGCGGCCGCAATGTTCCGCGCTCCTGGTCGCTGTGGAAGCATCAGATGACGGCGGGAAGCTGACGCCGCAGTGCGAACAACGGCCGCGGCCGCTCGCCCAATCTGCGATCACGCCACAGCCGCGCGTTGTGCTATGATGACGGTGCGCCTGCGTTCCCTTGCAGTGCGCGAGGACTCAAGGATCGCCAGCAATCGAGGCCAACGCATGCCCGACGCGACGCCGTCATACGCTCGCTATGGAATTGTTCCAGCGCTCGCCGCTGTCCTTTGCGCCACGACCGCGCAGGCCGACCCGATCGAGGATTTCTACAAGGGCAAGACCGTCACCATCGTGACCTCGACCGGCGTCGGCGGCCCGTTCGATATGACCGCGCGTGCGCTCGCCAAGCACATGCCGAAATACGTGCCCGGCCGGCCGACCATGATCGTGCGCAACATGCCGGGCGGCGGCAATGTGCTCGCCACCAACTACATGTACACGCAGGCGCCGAAGGACGGCAGTGCGCTCGGTGTCGTCAACAACATCATCCCGCTGCATCAGGTGCTCGACGGCCGCGGCGTGCGCTTTGACGCCCGCCGCTTCAACTGGCTGGGCTCGACCGGCGGCAGCAATCTGTTCACCTGGGTCTGGCACACCGCCGGCTTCAAGAACATGGACGACGTCAGGCGCCGCGAGCTGATCACCGGCTCGACCGGCGTCGGCTCCGGCACCTTCATCTATCCCAACGCCATGAACATGATTCTCGGCACCCGGCATCGGATCGTCATGGGCTATGCCAGCACGGCGGCGCTCGATCTCGCGATGGAGCGCGGCGAGGTGCAGGCACGCGCCGGCGCGAGTCTCGCCGGCATGCTGCAGGAGCATCCCGACTGGTTCCGCGACCACAAGATCATTCCGCTGGTTCAGATCGGCAGCGAGCGCGACAAGGACTACCCCGACGTGCCGCTCATGCACGAGCTCGGCAAGAATGACGAGCAGCGCCAGGTGCTGGCGCTGGTCTCCTCGCCACCCTCGCTCGGCCGGCCGTTCTTCACCACACAGGATGTGCCGCCCGAGCGTGTCGCCGCGCTGCGCGAGGCCTTCGACGCCACCATGAAGGACGAAGGCTTCCTCACCGAGGCGAGGCAGCTTGGCCTCGACATGCACCCGATGCAGGCCGACGTGGTGACCCAGATCGTGTTTGCGACCATCAATGCGCCGGCCGAGGTGGTGGCGAAGGCCAAGGCTGCGATCGAACCGCAGCAGGCTCCACCCGCGCGTTAGCAAGCTCGCGGCAACGTCAATGGTCAGCCGCTGCTTCCAAGTTATGCTTTTTTTGACCTGCTGGCGCCTACCATCGTTCACCGCTTTCTTATGTTGGCCCGTACAATCCGTTGCTGGAAACTGAACACGTTTGGATTATTGGGATCGACTGTGACCTGGAGCCAATGATGGTTAGGGGTACCAAACGTTTCGACGCGGGTGAAGTTCTCTAACGAAGGAAGAACTGGCGCACCCTGCACTCGTGGGGGGAGTGGCTTGTCGATTCGGAAGAAATGGCTATCACCATGAACCAATACGACGGGCTTGGCGAACGCTATGGTCTCCCTCTCAAGCAACACCCGAATGTCGGTGAAGCCATGCGGGTCTTGTGTGGGCGAGCCGGCAGTGGGAGGATGGGCAGGGAAGATATTTGCCTGCTGAATAATCATGATCGCTCGGCTATTCCTCGCCTTCGCGCGCTCGAAACCCTCACGAAGCCAAGCCAAATTTGCCTTGTTGCGCTCCGCGTATTCGGCATCTCCGTCGGGCGAGCGCCCAAGCCCGTTGTTGCTACCAGGAACATGAACCGTGACGAACGTGACTCCCCTAGCCTCCCATCGAACATTCTCCCGATATTTTGCCAGGGTGGGGTCCGAGCCCCTGCTCTGACGGATCAATGGCATCTTACGTCGCCCGAGGCTCTGCTCGCCGACGAAGAACATACTCCGCACCTTGGCAAGCCTGTCGAGCGGATCGCCGCCCGCAACATTCTGTCCTGGGTGACAATCAGTCCAATCGTTGTCGCCGGGTGTGAACACCAGCGGATGCGCCGAGGCGCGGAACTGCGCGAGCCGACGCGTCAACAGGTCGTCTGTACATGCAAAGCGCGGAGACGAGAGATCGCCCAGATGCACCACAAAGGCTAATGGATTCTTGTTGAGGTCATCGAGAACATTCTGCAGCAACGGCTCTTCCGCCGGATTGTATGCCAAGTCACCAATTAGTCCAAACGTTAGGATCCGTCCTTGAGCGATGGCTTGCTGCGGCTGCCCCGGCAAGAAGCCGAACACCAAGAGCCCAGAAATGAGTGCAGGCGCGAATGATGACCAGCAAGCACGAAGCGCAACGAGTGACAAGAATTGTCGGCGTTGAAGTTTCATCAAACCCCCCAAGGTCCGCACCAGCCCAAGGCTGTTGACCGCTTGCCTGGTGCTTGCTTGCTAAATTGAAAACTCGCCCGCCAATGGGCACCTGTGCGTTGCCAATCAAGAGGGGGAGTCGGCACGGCCCCTCGCCAGCTTTGCTTATCGTGCTACCTCGAACTCGCATTGGCGCGCAAGGGGGGTTACCTCTGCCCTCGGCCGGCCGTTCTTCACCACACAGGATGTGCCGCCCGAGCGTGTCGCCGCGCTGCGCAGCGCCTTCCACGCCCCCATGAAGGACGAGGGCTTCCTCACCGAGGCACGGCAGCTTGGTCTCGACATGCACCCGATGCAGGCCGATGTGGTGACCCAGATCGTGTTTGCGACCATCAACGCGCCGGCCGAAGTGGTGGCCAAGGCCAAGGCCGCGATCGAGCCGCAGCAGGCTCCACCCGCGCGTTAGAGCATTTATCCGTTCGTCCCCGCGAAAGCGGGGACCCAGGGCCACTCGTTCCAACTCTCCTATTTGTCACCCTGGGTCCCCGCTTTCGCGGGGACGAACGGGTCATATCCGGCACCGACAATTAGCGCATCCACGTGCAACCGGAGCCTCGCGGCGCCGCAATTGCCTGCTCCGCTGAAATCTGCAATGGAGACGCGAGAATACCGCGCCGCGAGCAAACTACGGAATGCCTCACGACAATTCCCGAACGATCGAAACGCCGGTGCTGATCGTCGGCGGCGGCCCGGTCGGGCTTGCGCTCGCCGCCGATCTTGGCTGGCGCGGTGCGCCCTGCCTTGTGATCGAACAGGGCGAAGGCCCGGCCGACCATCCGCGCGCCACTGCCATCAACGCCCGCTCGATGGAGTTCATGCGCCGCTGGGGCGTGGCGGACGCCGTGCGCAGCGCCTCGGCGCCGGAGGACTTTCCGCATACCGCGCTCTATTGCACGACGCTCTCGGGCTTCGAGATCGCCCGCATCGATCGCCCGCACCACGGCGGCCGCGGCGCGACCACCACGAGCCCGGAGCGGGCGCAGCGCTGCAACCAGATTTGGCTCGACCCGATCCTGCGCGACCTCGCGATCAGCTTTAAGAGTGTTGACCTGCGCTATCGCTGGCGGCTCGAGGAGCTCACCCAGACCGACGATCATGTGGTCGCGACCGTGCACGATCTTGCGCGCGACGAGCGGCACCGCATCGTCGCTCGTTATGCGATCGACTGCAGCGGCGGGCATAGCGTGATCCGCCGCCAGCTCGCCATGACCATGAGCGGCTCCTCCTATCTCGGCCATTTCCTCAGCATCTTCGTCAAGGCGCCGGAGCTGTGGAAGCACCACGCCATGGGCAAGGCGGCGCTGATCAACTTTGTCGAGCCCGAAGGGCTGTGGCGCAATCTCGTCATCCTCGACGGCCGCGAGCTCTACCGCTTCGGGGTGCGCGGCAAACAGTATTACGACGCGCCCGAGCAGGTCGACGTCGAGCGCATGTTCAATGAGGTGATCGGCGACAGCGTGCCGCACGAGATCATCTCGGTCCGCCGCTGGGTTGCGCGCAACGTGGTGTCGGACGCCTATCGCAACGGTCGCGTCTTCTTTGCGGGCGACGCCGCCCATCTCAATCACCCATCGTCCGGGCTTGGTCTCAACACCGGCTTGGGTGATGCCGTCGATCTCGGCTGGAAGCTGGCCGCAACGCTGGCCGGCTGGGGCGGCCCGCAACTCCTTGGCAGCTACGAGACCGAGCGCCAGCCGGTCGGGCGCCGCAACATCGGCCACGCCGATGTGAGCCACCAGGGCGACCGCGAGCGCGAGCCGCCGCCGGAGATCTTTCAAGACACGCCGGAGGGCGAACGCGGGCGCCGCAAGATGGGCGATGCCATCGTGGCGAGTATGACCCGCAAGTTCATCACCGATGGTCTTGCGCTCGGCTATCGCTATGACCCCTCCCCGATCTGCTGGAACGAAGCGGACGCCACGCCGCATGCCTCGGTCGAGGACTATCACCCCAATGCCGTGACCGGCAGCCGCGCCCCGCACGCGTGGCTTGCCGAACGCCGCTCGACCATCGACTTCTATGGCCGCGGCTTTACGCTGGTGCGCTTTGGCGACAGCGCGCCCGACGTGTCCGCGATCGCGCGCGCGTTCTCGGAGCGCGGCGTGCCATTGTCGGTCGAAACCGTGGGCAATCCGGCGATCGCAGTGCTCTACCAGCGCCGCCTCGTGCTGGTGCGACCGGACGGCCATGTGGCCTGGCGCGCCGATGCGCCGCCGGCTGATCCGTCTGCGCTCGTCGATCGCGTGCGCGGCGCGTCAGCCTCGACCAGCTGACCAACACTATCCACAGACGCCGCGAAGCTCTTTGCAGATCGCATTGAAACGCCAAGAGTACTGACGCTCGGAGCAACAGGCTCCGGTTGTTCCGAAGCGTTGACCTTTGATTGGGCCCGCGAGTTCGGCTATGGGACAGCGAGGCAGCGCTACGAAATCGAGGTAATCACCGGCTGGTAAATAAAGCGACGGAACACAAACAGCGACGATCGTAGCTCGGGCACCAGACAGCACATGACTTTCCTTTTATATTTCATGGCCTTCGGATGGATGCTCGTCCTGTTTGCCAGCCCGATAGGATTGATCGCTTGGATATTGATCAAGGTCTATAGAGGGTTGGCGGAACCTCCCGACCCCAACAAACAACCTCGAAGAAGCAGCCAGGCGGGTTGGAATCCAAATCACCTCAAGCGCGCCGGCCAATGATGTCATTGCGAGGCCGAGCGCACGGTGCTCCGCCAATATTCCGAGTCGTGAGATGGGCCGGGACGGCTTGCCTTGCTTGTCCGATCGCTGGAGACGGGTATTCACCAGAAGCGAAATAGCTGTTGACGCTGGATCGACTTCACTCTATGTGTAACCCATCCCGGTCCATCGTCGAGGGCGTTTTCATGAGGCGTCTTGAGAGCGGGGACCGGGAGCGGCAACCTGCGGGCGGGTGGTTACGCAAGCCTGACCCACGGGCGGCCTCGGGACAAACCTTCCAGGGACAGACAGCTCCTGGTGCGGCCCGAGCGCTGACTGAGGCGTAAGCCGAAGATGCCGCGTTGGCGCGCCGCAAGGCGCGGGGCGTGACGTGTCACGCCCAGGCCCGGCCACAAGCCGTGCCACCTCCGGCCTGGCGATCCAGGCCGTGCGCCTTGTCGGCGCGCCATCCCCCTCGACGTGAGGGAGACGGAAGAAGAGGAGCCTTAAGGAATGAGGGCGATCCCCTGGCCCAAAGCCGCAAACAGGGGCCGATATTCTTTGTCTCCAGCCCAAACACGTCAAACCGCATGGCTCTCGCCATGGATCGGCGCTGGCTTTGCGCGTATTGCTAGTGCCGTTTTGTTTCCGAAGTTCGTGTCAAAGGTTGCCGCAATATATTACGAACTTCGGAAACGGGGCACGAGGGGCGCAACAGGGCGCCGGCCGCCCCGCCGGCGAGGAAGACCATCATGGCACGCAAGAGGAAGAACGAAGCTCCCAAGAAGCGCGTCCTGCGCTCGCGCTACTGGTTCGACCATCCGGACGATCCAGAGGCGACCGCGCTCTACTTCGAGCGCTACTTGAACTTCGGTTTCACCCGGGGGGAGATCACCTCCGGGCGACCGATCATCGGCATCGCGCAGTCGGGCTCCGACCTTTCCCCTTGCAATCGCCATCACCTGCAGCTTGCCGAGCGCGTGCGCGACGGCATCCGTGACGCCGGTGGCATCGCGATCGAGTTTCCGATGCATCCGATCCAGGAGACCGGCAAGCGGCCGACCGCCGCGCTCGACCGCAACCTCGCTTATCTCAGCCTCGTCGAAGTGCTCTACGGCTATCCGCTTGATGGCGTCGTGTTGACCACCGGCTGCGACAAGACCACACCGGCCGCCATCATGGCGGCCGCGACCGTGAACATCCCGGCGATCGTGCTCTCGGGCGGGCCGATGCTCAATGGCTGGTGGAAGGGCAACCGCGCCGGCTCAGGCACGATCAAGTGGGCCTCCGGCAAGCTCTACAAGGCCGGCAAGATCGACTACGAGGAATATCTCGACTCGGTCGCAGCGGCGGCGCC
>Ga0137409_10004674_pt1 | contig 14365 bp, 20 predicted proteins | sample CZODoug1_16funga_FD_122059 | JGI IMG/M metagenome (GOLD analysis project Ga0137409, IMG submission 122059) | Vadose zone soil fungal communities from Angelo Coast Range Reserve, California, USA - CZODoug1_16fungal (Hybrid Assembly) | ecosystem: Environmental > Terrestrial > Soil > Vadose zone... | reverse complement strand
GTCCACGCGCGCGAACATCTTCATGCCGATCACGGTGGTCTTGAGGCGAAGCAGGCTGTTCAGATCCGCCACCATGCCGGCCAGATCGAGTTTTTCGTCCCTTGTGGCTGCTTGCTGCATGAACCGACACTCCCTGAACGGCAGGCTGACCGCTGCACATTCAGCGTCATACGCGGGCTTGACCCGCGTATCCATCCATTTTCACTGGGAGCATCATTCGAAGATAATGGGTTGCCGGGTCATCAGGCCGCGCGAAGACGGCGCTTCGCGCCTTTTGCCCGGCAACGACGGCGGGGAATACCGCCGACATCGACAGAACGCCCTCGCGCAGGCACAATCGCCGCCCCTGCCCCAACCCGAAGCCCCCTCATGACGCATCATCATCTGCATTCCAGCCCCGAGACCTGCCATTGGGGTTTTTTCGAAGCCAAATTGAAACCCGTCCTCGCCATTGCCAGTGGCGATGAAGTGACCATCGATACCATCAGCGGCGGCCCGGAGGTGGTGCCGGACCGGAGCCGGTTTCACGTCCCGCCCGAACTCGACGAAGTTCACGCCAGGAGCGAGCGGATGGTGCCCGGTCACATCCTGACCGGACCGGTCGCGATCGAAGGCGCCGAACCCGGCGACGTGCTCGAGATCGAAATTCTCGACGTCAGGCTCCGGCAGGACTGGGGCTACAACATGATCCGGCCTCTCGCGGGCACCCTGCCCGACGATTTCCACGAGACGCGGCTTTTGAACATTCCGCTCGATGCGAAGCGGATGGTGGGCCGGCTGCCATGGGGGCTCGATCTGCCGCTCAAGCCGTTTTTCGGGGTGATGGGCGTGGCGCCGCCGCCGGCCTGGGGCCGCATCACCTCATTGATCCCACGCGCGATGGGCGGCAATCTCGACAACAAGGAACTGATACCGGGCGCCAAACTCTATTTGCCGGTATTCGTGCCCGGCGCGCTGTTTTCCTGCGGCGACGGTCATGGCGTCCAGGGCGATGGCGAAGTCTGCGTCACCGCGATCGAGACCGCGCTGCAGGGTCGTTTCAGGCTGACACTGCGCAAGGATTTGCGGCTCGACTATCCCCGCGCCGAAACGCCTGATCACTACATGACGATGGCGATGGATCCCGACCTCGATCAATGCGTGGTGCGGGCGCTGCGCGACATGATCGTGCTGCTCGGCGAAAAACGCAATCTGTCACGGGAGGATGCCTACACGCTCTGCAGTCTGGCCGCGGATCTGCGCGTCACGCAGACCGTGAACGGCTCCAAAGGCATCCATTGCATGATCGCGAAGACGGTCGTGCATGGATGAGCGGGAGGCGCTTGTTGGCAGCAAGGCGGACGTCAGGATCACAGCACTGACCGTCTCGCTTTACTGAGGCCTTGCTGTCATGGGATCCTGGGTATCTTCTCCCAGGCATTGAATGATGTAAGCAGTTCGATCCCTGGGCAAGATCTTGGCCTCATCGGCCTTGAGGCGGCATCCGAATTGCTCGATTTGCTTGGCCCGGCGCTTTTCTGTTGGCACCGGGGATTCCCTGAGCCGCATCACTTTAATTGGTGAGCCATCGGATTCGAACTGCAGTTCATATTTTTTTGCATTTGAATCCGTCGCGACACAGGAGATGCTGGAAACCTGCCCGGTCGCGAAGTTTCCAAGCTGCTTGCATGCTCCCGTCGATAGCTCGACCAACGGCGCTGGCAGGCCATCGACCTTCGGTCTGTCCTTGGATTTCAGCAGCATCCGGTCGACAGCTAGTTCGTACAGATTGTCTTGTTCTTTCCGGGCATTTTCACCCGAGAACGTGATGATGTGAGTATTGTCATTGGGGTCGTCGAGAGCAATCGTGAAATTTGCCCGGCCTTGTTCGGTTTGGTAGAACGCAACCGCCCTGCACGCGAAATCGCGTCCCGCGATTTTAAGCTTGCTGCACTTGCCCGACATGAACGCGAGGATGATGGTGTCCGGTTCTCGCCGTTTAGCTTCTTCCGCAACAAGAAGCAGGGGCGGACTGAATTCCCTGGAATTCTGGACATGCCCCAATAACCGGCCGCCATGGAATGGCTCGGCAACGGACGGAGTCGCGAAGAAAATAATGGCAACGGCGAAAGCTTGCCAACAGAGACGCATCGTTATGCTCGGCTAATAAGACAAAAGATCGAATAAGCGCCGTGTAACATCAATTGCGGCATAAGTTGCCTGAAATTTTCGCCCTTGTGACATCCGTCGATGTCCGTTCCCGGGTTGCTTTTGCGAGCAAATTGGACATATCGCGGACAACCCCAGCGATTGACCCGGGACGAACTCGCCGGCGCGCAATCACCTAATGGCGAGCAGTCCATGCACCCTTGCCTAGCGCGTGCCCCGCCCAAAAGCGATGGCACTCCGCACCTTTTGGGCTGTCTAGCGGACAGGCCCGAAAAGCGCCAGCATTTCGCGCCAGTCCAGCGGCCATTCGGGTCATCTCGCCTTAAAGGGTACCAGTCGTGAAGATCGTCGATCTCAGCCGTGAACTCTACCACCGTACCCCGAGCTATCCGGGCCATCCTCCCGTCATCCACGGCATCTGGAAGACCCACGAGGAATCGTTCGCCGAGTCGGGCAACGTACACGGGCTTTCGTCGATGTTCATCTCAATGCCCGACCACGCCGGCACCCACATCGACGCGCCGCGGCACTTCGGAGCAACCGGTGTGCCGATCGACGAATATCCGCTGGAGAACTGCATCGTGCCCGGCATCTGCATCGACCTGCGCCACATCGCGCCGCGCGCCGAAATCGCGCCCGCCGATCTCGAGGCCGCGGTGGAGAAAGCCGGCGTGCCGGTGCCGAAGCGCGGCACCGTTCTGCTCTGCACCGGCCACCACGAGCGCACCTTCCCGCGCAAGGAATATGCGACCGACAATTCAGGCGTCAATGTCGCCGCCACCGAATGGCTGGCCAGGCAGGGCGTCGTGCATTTCGGCATCGACTCGATGCGGCCCGGGCCCGAAGGCAAGGTGAACGCGCTCGTTCACAAAGCGTGTCTCGACCTCGACATCACCCACATCGAGAGCCTGTGCAATCTGGAAGCGCTGCTCGGCAAGGGCCAGTTCACCTTCATCGGCCTGCCGATGAAGTGGCGCGGCGGCACCGCCTCGCCGATCCGCGCCGTCGCCGTGTTCGACATCTGAGACCACAACCACAGCTCAAGAAAGCAGACCCGGCTCCAGCCAGAGGCCTGCTATCGCCGAGCAATTGCGCAACAATGGCTTCGAGGTCATCGCCAATGGACCCGGCGCGATGCGAAAGCGCATCGACGACGAAGTACCGAAATGGCGTGACATCGTCGCCAAAGCCGGCATCAAGCCCGTCTGAGCAGCGCTCAGCAGGCTCGATGCGAGGCCTTGTTCGGGCTCACTGCGGTCGCGGAACGTCGATACCGTGAGCCGAGTATTCGGCGATCTTGTTCCGCAACGTGCGAACGGACATTCCGAGCACACGCGCCGACGCGGTACGATTCCCGCGGGTGCTGGCGAGCGTCTCGATCACAAGATCGCGTTCGATATCTCTGATGGGCAAGCCGACCAGCCATCGGGTCACACGGCGGCGGGAGGCATCGGTTATAGGCAATTGAGGGTCGGGTCGCATGCGCAATACTCCACTGTACGAACGATTCTCAACCCCGCCCCAGAGGACAAGAACGAGGTTAATGAATCCTTAACGGGGACGTTAAATTTGGAACTGCGCAAAAGGGGGCGGCGCCGCATGTCGGCCGCATTCCTGAACAAGCAGAGCCGGTCGATTCGCCCGGTTACGCAGGCGGCAAACTTCGAGTTCAGAGCTAACCCAGTCGCCAACCGGCCTCCGCCGCAAAGCTCAGGAAGAACTCGGCGTCGTAGGCGCGCTCCGGCGTTTGCCGCACGCGCTCGTCGAGGCGGTGGGCGTCGTCGCCGACCAGGATGCGCCAGCGCCCGGCCTTGACGCCGTCGAGGATGACCTTTGCCGCCGCCGCCGCGGTCATGGGAGCCTCGTCGCGGAAGGTCCGCGCACGATCGGCCGCAATCGTCTGAATGTCCTCATCCGACATCGGCGCCGTGTCGATGCCCATGCCGTTGAGACGCTGGCGGGTCACCGCGATCTCGGTCTCGCTCAGGCGCTCGGATTCGCTTCCGCTCTGGATCTTGCGGGAATTGGAAACGATCGAGGTGCCGATATGGCCGGGCATCACCACGGAGCATTTGATGTGCGGCGCGTTGAGACGCAGATCGTTGATCAGCGCTTCGGTAAATCCCTTCACCGCGAACTTGGCGGCACTATAGGCGGTGTGCGATACGCCAGGCCCGACGGAGGCCCAGAACCCGTTGACGCTGGAGGTGTTGACGATATGGCCCTCGTCGGCCTTCAGCAGCAGCGGCAGAAAGGTTCGGACGCCGAGATAAACGCCGCCCCAGCAGATGTTGAAGGTTTTTTCCCATTGCTCGCGCGTGTTGGTGAACAGGCTGCCGCCGCCGCCGATGCCGGCGTTGTTGAACAACAGATGGATCTTGTCGGTCGCCTGCTGCTCGGCGAGTTCATCACGGAAGCGCAGCAACTGATCCTCGATGGAGACGTCGGCGATATGCGTGGTGATGCGCAGGCCCTGCGGCAGCTTTTCCACCTCGCAAAGCCGCTTGGTTTCCGCCATCGCAGCTGCCGAGACATCGCACATCGCGACATTGCAGCCCTCGGCGACGAGCTGGCGCGCGAGCTCGCGGCCCATGCCCGTGCCGCCCCCGGTGATAACGGCGATCTTTCCGGCAAAATCCTTCATGGAGCCCCTTCCTTTACTATTCTTTCTGCTATTTTTCTTGGCCTTCACGAGGAACGCACGGGCCTGGCGAAGTGTAGCATCTACACTTCGCCGGTAAAGCTTGTGCCTCAATGGCGTGACAAGCAGCGCGATGTTCGCGACACGGAAAAAGCGGGACGGCGGTCTATTCGGCCGCCTCAATCCGTTTGCCGCTCAACGCACCCAACCCCTCCAGCGCCGTCTTGATCGCGGCCTGTTGCGCGGGCGAAGCCTCGGGCATCGGCGCGGGAAAAGGTTTTCGGCAGCCCCTGCAGCGATTGGGCATAGCGCGTGCAGGCCGGCAAATTGTCCGAAACGATCGCGTTCCAGAGCGTCAGCAGTTTCTGGTGCAGCACGTAGGATGGGTGGAGCGAAGCGATACCCATCAGCTGCAGTCGCGAAGGGTGATGGGTTTCGCAAGCGCTCAACCCATCCTACGCGCTAATGTTTTCACGGCGCTGCAGCTCGTTTCGCCAGTTCAATCATGAAGGCCGCGAAGTCGCCGCGATAACCCATTGGCGATTGAGAAGCCGCCGCTAGCGCGTTGAGCCAGCGGCGTTTCTTTCAGGTACTCCCCGAACGAATGCGACCACAACGTATGCCGCAGACCCTGGCGCGGATGGCCATGTCAAAAGTAAAATCTTGCGAGTGTCGATCCCGCGCAATCGACCCGATCAAGTTTCGGATGAGATAACTACTCGGCTTCTTCATCGCCGCGGTGGTGAGCACCGCTGCCTTGCGCCATTTGCTTCACGTTCCCCGCGAACAGATTCGCAACGCGGTTTTGAGAACCGCCGCCATCGCGATGTTTCTCGCAGTGGTTTTCGTCCGATGGAAGCGCCGGCCATGACAGCGCTTCGGTGCGAATGTCGGGTTCCTCGTACTCCACCGTTATCGAAACGCGCGGAACATGCTTGCTGCCGATACGCGTCAACAAGGTCGGCGGCTCCGGTTTCACTGGATGCATCCTGACAACCCTGAGAGCTGGATTTTGTGACAGCCACAGGTCTCTCTGCTTTTCAGCATCCTGCTTGTCGGTACCCAGGATGAGATGCTCTTTTACGAGATCGCCCAGACGTTCCATCGACTCGAACTCTCAAAATGATGCCGGTGTTTCATTTCACACGCTCCAGATGAGCCGATTTGGCACAGCGGGAGCGTCCTCGCATGTTGTTGCAAACACATTCGCAAGAACCATGCCAAGCGGAGGCAAGCTTTAAAGAAGGCGCGTGTGGTGTATGCTGCGCAGGACGAGAGCTTAACAGTCGCGGTCAGAAAAACCCGACGCTGATATCCAGGCCGTACGTTGCCAGCAGCAAGGATATCACCAGCCCAACGCCGCAAAACGTGGCAATGACTTTAAGAGTTTCGATTTCAGCCTGACTTGCGGAAAACGCGAGCGAGAGCACTCTTGCTAAAGTAGCCATTTGCGATCTCCAGGCTCGACCCCACGGATCAGGTCAGCTGGAGCGTTGGTAACTCAGCCCGCACCCAACCAATGTGAGTGATGTCACACTAGCGAAATTATAAAACTGCTGCCGTACGCCGGATGCGGCGCACCGAGAACGAGTGGCTCGCACGGTTCACACCACGCCAACGTAACCGGCAAAAAGGCCGCCCGCAGGCGGCCTTCCGTATTTGCGATCCCGTCCCTCGCCGGTTTCAGGCGCGCCGGAATGCGATGGCGCCTGCGATGGATCGGGGCCGGGTCCGTACGGCGTGGCCGTCGTTGCCGCTTTGAATGATCCATTGACCGCTTTCCTGGCCGACAATTTTCCCGACGTGATGGCGCCACACCACGATGGCGCCGACCTCGGGACCGCCCGCGTTTGACCCGTAATGGGCCCATGACCGTGCGAGATTGAATGAAGGGCCCGGATCGCTTCCGACTTGCCCGCGCATGAACCACCCGCACCAGGCTCGCGGCCGCGCGGCCTGCTGGGAGGCATGATGGTGACCATGATGGTGGCGATAATGGCTGTGGCGTTGATGATGGCGCGACTTGGCCTCCGCCGTGGTCGCACACGCACAAAGCACGGCCGTTGCAACTAAAATGTTCCGGAACATGAGAATCCTTATGTTGGGAAAAAGCGCGCAGCGCGATCTGAAATCCCGCCAGAAAAGCGGGACTGATTAAAGCCCGTTTGAAACTGCCGAGGGAATTGACCGGCAATACGAGGCTTGATGCTTCAGGACTCAACCGCCCCGAATGGCTAAAATGAGGCAAGCAAAGGATAACCGCGCAGGTCTGCTCTGCGTGCCAGGCCTATATGCTGTCCAATATTGTATCTCTGCTGCAAATAACGCGGTGACGTCGCCGCCAACCGATGCGGTTACTTCAGCATTACATGCGCGGGCGTCGGACGCTTGATTCCGCCTCGCCTTCAACGTCCTTCATCGGTGCCGTTCGGCTTCGGTCGATAGTCGCAGCCTTGGCCGCGCCATTTGCGCGTCGACTTCAGTCCCGCCCTATGCGCGCTCAAACAGCGCGACGTCCCTTCCCATCAGCAGCCTGCCGTTGGCGAAGCGAACCGTCACCCTCTTGCCTTCGGTGCACTCAATGATCTCCCCGGTCTTGCCTTGAAGGTCCATCTCGTCCCTCCGCAGTGGCGCTTTCGAAACGAGTCTCACCCGATCGCCTATTTTGGGACCTGTGTCGGTTGGCGGTTTGCGCTTTTTCATTGCTGTTCCAGCCATGGCTGCATGGTTAATTTGTCTTGCCATCGCGTTTGATTGAAACGGCTAATAGTGCCGCCGGTTTTGAAAATGGTGGCCGGATCTGATCCGGCTGCGACGCCTGGCAATCTTTCGTAAACGATAGCGCGACCCGGTCATGCCGCAACCTGATCCGCGCCTTAACCTAACCGGTCAAGGTTACCGTGCGCATCCGCTCGCGAGAACCGAGATGTTCGGGGCGGAATCCAAAGCAGATGGTTCGGCTTTGCCGCATCTCGAAGTCGAAATGCTCCGGCGCGGGCAGTTCTTCGAGATGATCGATTGGGCCGAGGGAAGTCTTGGTTTCGAGCAGCGATCGTCAGTCCAACGGTCGCAGCGCCTAGACGCCCAACGGGGCACGTCGAGTCTCGGCGCTCCGGTTCAAGGCATGGGGGAAGTTGCGACCGCCGCTTTGCTTCAACAATTCTCTTCGGACGCGGCCGCGCTCGGCTTCTATCAACAGGAGGTGGCGCCGCAATTCGACGCAGTACCGGTCGATCTGGTGGCGCGCTTCGCGGTGCTCGAGCGGCGTGAGGATCGGGTTTGCAAGGTCGCGCCGAGCAACCCTCAGCAATTCCGTCAGCCCGTTGATGCTGCGGGTCAGAGCTTCCAGCTCGATCATCTCCGGATTTCCTTCGAAATGAGCAAGGCAGCGTTCCTGGAAAGATGACTTGGAATCCCGCTCTCGGTGAACTGCGAGGATGTCCCCAAGACGTCCGGAGTCGCGTTGAGCCACACCAAGGCGTCCCTGCAACCGAGAAAAAGGATGCGCTCTTCGCGCCCGGTCTTGCCTTCCGAGGCCATGTAAAGAAGAAACGATCCGTCGTCGGTTCGAAACAGCGCTTCGCGCGCGAAATACCCGGTCGGCGTTTGCGCATCAGCGATCGGATGACAGCGCGAGAGCACGAGCTTCATGGATTCGGGCCTTCAAGGTGCTTGCCCCATCAGAACCCATCTTGGTTAATAAATCGCTGCCCGCCCCGGTGGCGGAAGGGGTGCTGCGGCCAAAGTTCCGCGCGCAGCACGGCCTGGCACGAGCGATGATGTCGCCGGGACCTGAGCAGGCTAGCCCGGTGCTTCCTACGCCAGCGCGCCAAGCAGCCAAAACCCAAGGCCAAATTCGTCAAATACTGGGGAAAGCCGTAGAATAGTAGAATAAAATTCGACGGGAGACCTTATATTCTCAAGCTTGAAGGGCCCGTATTATTGAACTTTTAGAAATTCTATCCATTGTACGTTCTACGAACAGAGCCGAACCGGCTCCCTTTGTAGGACGAAATCATGAGCGAGCAGGAACTGCGGGAATTCAAGGGCGCAATGGAAAAGCTCCGCTTAGAGAATACGTCGTCCCGAGAGAAAGCTACCCAATTTCTCAAGGAAGAGGGATTCCTGGACGAAAACGGCGAAGTGTCCAAGCGATATTCCACGGCTGTTGCTGCTGCGTAATTGCACCGGCTCTCCAGTTCGTTTGTCCTTGGTTTCCACGGCTGCGACCAATCGGTCGCCGATGATCTCCTAAACGGAAAAGACTTTGTTCCTAGTGCCAACGATTGGGATTGGCTCGGGTCAGGCATCTACTTTTGGGAAACTAATCCCCTGAGGGGGATGGAGTTTGCCAAAGAAGGTCGCTCGCGCGGCAAGGTCACAAACCCCGCCGTTATTGGCGCCGTGATTGATTTGGGATTTTGCCTTGATCTGACTTCTTCTACCGGCATTGAAGCCGTGAAGGCGGCGCATGAAGACTTCATCGCTTACGCCAAAGAGGCCGACAAGCCAGTCCCCAAGAACCGACTTGGCTCCGATAAACTGCTCAGAGAGCTTGATTGCGCGGTGATCAACCATCTCCACAAGGTCAGAGAAGCGGCTCCGTTACCTGCCTTCCAGACAGTTAAGGCCGTGTTTATCGAGGGCAATCGCATCTACGACGACGCTGGCTTTTTCGAAAAGACCCACATTCAAATTTGCGTGCGAGACAAGTCTTGCATCAAGGGTGCGCATTCCGGGGAAGGCGACCACGCTGTCCGGCGCGTGGTGACCACTTGATCCGGTCGATGACGACCAGGGCGGCGCACGAGCTTGATGGCGCCGTTGGATGCAGTTTTTGATCTCAGTATTCGTGGTTGCGGTCAAGCAATAGGTGGAGCCCGTGCGCGGCGCGAAGTGACCGCCACGAGTCAGACGCAGCGCCGCGCATGGGCGAGCCGCTGGGCGCAGTGTTCATTTTTTCGCTCCTGTTGCCGGTTTCGTGAGTGCTGTGGCCATCGTATCCGCCGCGTTCGGCCCCGGCACGGTGGTATCCAACCTGGCCGTCTTGGGATTGCGCATCGATGGCCCATCGAGCGCAAGACGATGGGCGTTGTGCACGAGGCGGTCGAGGATGGCGTCGGCGAAGGTCGGATCACCGATGACCTCGTGCCAAGCATCGACCGGCAACTGGCTGGTGATCAGCGTCGAGCCGGCGCCATAACGGTCCTCGACGATCTCCATGAGGTCGCGCCGCTGGTTGGCCGAGAGCCGGTCTGGGCCCCAGTCATCGAGGATCAGCAGATCGGCCTTGGTGAGCGTGCGGAACAGGCGCGCGAAGCGGCCGTCTCCGTGCGCCAGTTCGAGATCGGCAAAGAGGCGCGGCACGCGAGCGTAATGCACCGTATAGCCATCACGGCAGGCTTTTTGCGCCAGTGCGCAACTGAGCCACGACTTGCCGACGCCTTCCCGGCAATACCCTGAGTTTGCTCGCTCGGTTGCGCACGGGAATTTCTGTCCGCTTCAACTTCGCGGCGCAAGGCGGAATTTTACATGCACGTTCCGGGCCGAGCAGCCGCCTGGCTCAAAGAAACGGCCGCAGCGAAGGGGGAACTCGGGCCGACTCAGTCGGGGGTTATCCGCAGTCAAAAGGCAAAAGTTCGGCCGATCTGCTGAAAGAGCTTCCATGTGGCGCTGCCGTAGTAGCCCTCGAAAAAGTAGCCATCGTAACCGTAAAGAAGAGCCAAGGCGAAAAGCGCCGCAAGCACCATCGACGAAGAAGCCAGCAATGACTTCGCGGCCGGCCCGGATCTTGCTAAATGTGCAAAGCGGGAAGTCCGTATGGGATTTTTGACCGGGACTTCAATGCCCGGTCGTCGATCGACTCCGGTTCGTTCCATCATCCTACTTCAGCGAGCTGTTTATCGAAGTGAACTTCGTATTGAGCTGAGGGCCGATGCCCTGAACTGTGGCGATGATCGCAACGCTATGCTATTGGCGATCAGGCAATACTCGATCGCGGTCGCGCCGGATTCATTGTGCAGCAATGGTCTTCTTGCTTCGACCTTAGCGCGGGAGCCTTTAAGCTCGGGTGAATTCAAAAGAAAGCATTCTAGACATCCGCGGACGGGCACGCAGCCCGCCTGCCGGCCCTCAGGATTCGGTTTCCACGGTGGTCGCTGTCGGACAGCCCCCAACCCCAAACCGCACCAGCGGCGATCCCTGAGTCACGGCGGCATCCACTCGACAAAGGACGAGCGGAGTGGCAGGTAAGCGCCCGACGGATGCAACACGATCCAGCCATGCGCGACTGCGGCGGTAACCGCAGCACGGTACTCCTCGGGGCTGCCGCCAGCATCTCGAAATTGCGTGTTGATGACCGCGACCGACAGCCGCCCGGCATGATCGGCCTCTATCGCGTTGGCGATCTCAAGCAATTTCCGCTCGGCGGCCTCGGGCGTCGCGAGCGGGCACTCATCCTTGAATTTCATCTTGGCAGCATGATCGCCATGCCGATGGCGTCGGCGGGGTGCTTCTCGCCTTTAGGGCCCCTTGGCATCATCTTCCTTCTTTTTCTCTGCGCCCCAATACTCTGCTTCTGACGGCAGTTTATCGAAATCGGGCTTGTATTTGTTTCCCTCATACTTTGATCGTGTGATCGGAATGTTGCCGGTTCCGTAATCGACCTGCACCCATCCTTCCTCGCTACGAAACATCCCAACGGGCATAAGCCTTTCTCCCTGCTTTCCGCCAAGCCATAGCACGGCTTGCGGCAGGGCGCGCCAGGGCGTCAATCCCGGCTTGATACACGATCGTAAATCTGGCGAGGTGACAGCAAACGCTGCCGGCATTGGGGGAGAGCAAAATGGGATAAGTATGAACGCACGTTTCTGCGCTGGGCTGGTACCATAGATGTTTCCCCGGAGTAACCAGACTTTATGAAAGGTTTTAAGTCATGTTCGTGGCTGATCCCGCCCTTATGCTTTTGCTCATTCTCCTAATAGGCATCGCCGTCGGGCTGCTGATGTACCGATACGCTGGATCACGCTGGCTAACGCAGTTTACCAGCACAAGGCGCGGTTATCTGACGAGCGCACTTGTTGGCGTTGCGGGCTCGTTCACCGGTTACCATCTGGCAACGATTGCTGCCGCGGGCGGAATGGGAATTGCGCTGATCGCGGCCGCAATGGGCGCAGCTTTGTTGGTGTGGGCCTGGCGGACGATCAAATTCTAATTGGTTCGGCGCTGTGCAAAACGCGTCGAAAGCCTATGATGGACCGGAGGTTCGCGTGAACAGGGTCTACTAGGGGGTTGGCATGAGCCGTTTAGATCATCACGAGTTTGATCTCGCCGCCTTCAAAGGTTCCCGTCGCAAGAGTGTCGCGAGCCATCTTTTCGATGATCGGCCAATTTGTAAGAAGGTACTTCTGCGCCTGTATCTTCGTTGGGAACTTGGTTTGCAGAATGCAGCCCTGCCGCGCGTTCCCATTCGCAATCTGAAAAGATACCGTTTGCGGTCCCTCGTTGATCTCTTGTTCGGTGGGCTTGGCAAGTTTCCGCATACGCTGTTCCTTTATGAAACTTTGGTAAGGCTAAGCTAATTGGGATGAACTAACTAATAGTCTCTTAGTGCGGCCTTACTATGACGCATAGCGGAGCTGCAGGCGAGAATCGGCCTAACCTTACGTTCTGTTCCGTCGCCGACATGAGTTTGAAAATGGAACGACATCGTCAAAGAACGCAGCCGTTTTGGAAAAGCCCAATCGTGATCTGTCTCTGTTTAGGCTTAACGTTTTTGGCCTATTGGTCTGGACAAAAGGCAAGCTCCAACGCCTCTAATGGCGCGTGGTCGAACCATACCGACTTTTGATCCACCACCGCCCCTCCGGGCAAGCGCGGGATCGGCGCAAGCCCGCGAGAAATTTAACAAGCAGCTACCGCGTGATTGCCGTGAGCATACCGGCTCTCCCCAACGAGTCGGGTGCGGTTAAACGCCCGCTAGACCAACTACAACTTACTGATTTGATCAGACTTGCAGTCTCAAACGGCGTGATCGACTCCGGAACGGAGCAGCAAGCGAGCCTTGCGAAAGATGCACGTAACCTCATTCATCCGGGCAGAGCACTGCGCTCGGGCGAAGCATGTAATAAGGCCACGGCGCTGGCCGCGCTCGCTGCGGTCTATCGCCTGATTGATCAGTTGAAAAAGCTGATTGTGTAGAGGCGAACGCGTCATATCGAAGGCCGCGTGCAGCCCGCGTCCTAGTGCGTTCGTGGAAATTGTGGCCTTGCGCTCGACGATCACGCTGCGCCATTTCTCGCGAACTCGATCGTCAGGCGGATGACAAGTTCCATAACATTCGATCCGCGCAATGTTCTTGGGGCGTGCTAACCAACGTCTGGTTCTTGGGGGAAGAGCGGAAGACATCTGCTCGACTGAGCGCGTTTATAGCGATACTCTCGATGCCGGTTCAGCCCCTACCAAAGCACTCGTTTTAGTCGCTAAGATGCCGTCTCCTGAGCTTGGGGTCGGTCATGCAGCGGCGCGAGTTCATCACGTTTCTCGGTGTCGCGGCAGTTGCGTGTCCGCTAGGGGCGCGAGCGCAGCAACCGAAAATGCCGGCGGTCGGATTCCTCAACGGCGGATCACCAGATGGATACGCAGTTTACGTGACCGGATTCCTGCATGGGCTTAATGAAACCGGTTACGTCGAGGGCAAAAACGTCACGGTGGATTATCGGTGGGCCAGGGGTCAGTATGATCGCCTCCAGGTACTGGCTGCCGATCTTGTGCGTCGTAAAGTGGCTGTGATCGCCACGAATACCCCAGCGGCACCGGTAGCGAAGGCGGCAACCACGGAGATTCCGATTGTCTTCGTCAGCACTGGCGATCCGGTTGCGGGCGGCCTCGTCACGAGCTTTAATCGACCCGGCGGCAACGTCACGGGCGTGGGACTTCTCGGGCCGGAACTGGAGACCAAGCGTCTAGCGCTTCTGGACCAACTTGTTCCTGGAACCACGCCGATTGGTGTGCTGGTCAACCCGGCTAATCCGGCTGCCGATTTCCAGCTGCGCAAGTTGCAAGAAGCGGCAGGTGTGATCAAACGACAAATAAACATTGCGCGCGCTAGTACGGCGATTGAAATTGAAACGGCCTTCGAGATCGTCGCCCAAAAAGGGGCTGACGGGCTTCTTGTTGTCCAAGACCCGTTCTACAATAGCCGACGCGATCAGATCGTCACGCTCGCTGCCCGCCATAAACGGCCCGTAGTCTATCCATTACGTGAATTCGCCGAAATCGGCGGACTTGTTAGTTATGGACACGACCTTGTAGACGGGTATCGGCAGATGGGTGTTTACGCCGGGCGAATTCTCAAGGGTGAGAAGCCCGCCGATCTTCCGGTGGTGCAGCCCACAAAGTTTGAGTTCGTCATCAACCTAAAGACAGCAAAGACGCTCGACCTGACCATTCCTCCGTCGCTGCTTACTACCGCCGACGAGGTGATCGAATGAAACGGTCGATTTCCGTTCATGGCACCTTTGAGACATGCCGACTGTATTGAGCGATGTCCGCTTTCAGGGGTAACTCGGAAGACAT
>Ga0137409_10004673_pt1 | contig 14367 bp, 15 predicted proteins | sample CZODoug1_16funga_FD_122059 | JGI IMG/M metagenome (GOLD analysis project Ga0137409, IMG submission 122059) | Vadose zone soil fungal communities from Angelo Coast Range Reserve, California, USA - CZODoug1_16fungal (Hybrid Assembly) | ecosystem: Environmental > Terrestrial > Soil > Vadose zone... | reverse complement strand
GCGCCGGGCCGCGGCGCGGCTTCCGCGGCCTTACCAACTGCTCGCTCGAGGACTGGAACACGATCCGCGCGGCGAACCTCGACTCGGTCTTCTACTGCTGCCGCGCGGCGGCGCCGCTCCTGAAGAAGCAGGGTGGGGCGGTGGTCAACGTCTCGTCGGTCGCCGCGCGCAAGGGCATTCCGCCGGGAGCCGAGGGGTCGAGCGGGCCGTACGCGGTAGCCAAGGCCGGCGTCATGGGCCTCACGCGTCAGCTCGCGCTCGAGCTCGGCAGCTCGGGAGTGCGCGTGAATTGCGTTGCGCCAGGGGTCATAGCGAGTGGAAGACTGAAGAAGGTTTTGAAATTCAGTGGAGACAAAGGACCAGAAGGGCCTTTGAAACAAATACCCATGGGGCGGGTAGGGACCGTCGCCGAAACGGCAGCGCTCATAGTGGCGCTTTGCAGCGACGATACGTCCTACCTGACCGGCGTGACCATCGACATCAACGGCGCCTCCTATGCCGCTTGAGGGATTGCGCGGCAGGAAAGCTTTGGTTACGGGCGCGGCCAGCGGAATAGGGGACGCCGTCCGCAAGAGGCTGGAGCGCGAAGGCGTGCAGGTCTTCGCCACCGACATCCACCAGAGCGGCGACCTGATCGTCGCCGACCTGACCGACGCCGATCATATCGAGAAGCTCTCGGCAGAGGTCGGCACGCCGGATTTCGTCGTCAATGTCGCCGGCGGTCCGGTGGCTCCGTCGCGCAGCGAAACGCTGCCGGGTCTTCCGGACAAGAATCTCATTCTGGAAGACATCGACGAGCTGCAGTGGGCGGCCGTGATCGCCGCGAATCTCACCAGCGCGTTCCTGGTTTGCAAGCAGTTCGCGCCGCGCATGAAGGCGCAGAAGGGCGGGCGGATCGTGAATTTCGCCTCGATCGCCGCGCGCCGCGGCTCCGATCGCGTCGGCGTGCACTATGCAGCGGCCAAGGGCGGCATCATCGCGCTGACCAAGACGCTCGCGCTCGAGCTCGGGCCGTTCGGCATCACCGTCAACGCCATCGCGCCGGGGTTCATCGCCACGCCGCGCATCGAGCAATCGGGCTGGGGCCGGAGCTCGCCCGAAGCGCATCGCGCCTTCCTCGAGGCGATTCCGCTGCGCCGCGCCGGCAAGCCCGACGACATCGCCGGCGTGGTGGCAATGCTCTGCTCGGACGCCGGCGGCTACGTCTCGGGTGCAACCATCGATGTCAACGGTGGTCTATATTTCGGCCCCTGAGGCCACTACACATCGGGAGTTCAACAATGCGAAAAATTGCACTTGCACTGGGAATCCTTCTCGCGCTCGCCGCCGGCCAGGCGCTGGCGCAGGCGCAACGCAACGAAGTCTCCGTCTTCGGTACCTGGAATTCCCTGTCCGGGAGCAGCGGCACGCGCGACCATGACTGGGACATGAAGTACCTGCAGCTCAACTACGCGCGCTACTTCAGCGAGAACCTCGCGCTCATCGCCGGCTACTCGAAGCTCGGCAACATGAACGACAAGAACTTCGACATCGTCGAGCTCGGCGGCAAGTTCTCCATGGGCAACGTCCGGCAGGGCAACTTCGTGCCCTACATCGAGGGTGCGCTCGGCCTGTTCGACTTCAACGGCAACGACCTCGGCCTGCGCATCGGCGTCGGCGTGTCCTACATGGTCACCGAGTCGACCTCCGTCGACCCGTACTTCAGCTATCTCACCACGCTCAGCGGCGACAAGCTCAACGGCCACATCATTGGGCTGAGACTTGCTACGCGCTTTTAGTCCCTTGATAAATTAATTTATCGAATCGGCGCTCCTTGAGGAACTGATCAAGGTCCCAGCGCTTCACCTGCGCGAGCGTCTCGTCGAACTCGTTCCGCGGAATGGGCTTGTAGACGAAGCGCTCGCCGCGGGTGAATTTCGCGTAGTTCCAGGGATGGACGTCCTTGAACTCGGGCGGGATGCATTTCTCCCATAGCGGCAGGTATTTCTTCAGATCGGCGTCCAGCGCCTTCTCGGCGCGGTCGAGTCCCCTGAGGTAGGCGCGCACGTCATCGAGCGGCGCCGTCTCGGGCACCCACCATAGGGTGTGGAACTCGTCGGCCATGATCTTGCGCAGGCCGAGCTGCTCGGCCATGTCGATTTGCGGCGGCAGCAGGCTCGCGGCCTGGACCTCGCCGTCCAGCAGCGCGCGCAGGCGGGCGCCGAAGCCGCCGGTGTTCACCGTCTTGATGTTCTCGAGCGGCAGGACTTTCTCAAGTCTGTAAGGCACGTTGAAATGGCTGCCGGCGCGCATGCCGACCGAGACCGGCACGTCCTTCAGGTCCTCGGGCTTGCGGATCTTCGACTCCGGGCGGACGAAGATTGCCCAGGGCGAGACGCCGTAGCAGTCGCCGACGAAGCGGCCCATGCCGGCGCTGGCGTTGGAGATCGTGCCCCAGACGCAGGCGCACTGGATGAGATTGCCGTCCTTCGCCTCGGTGTAGGGCTTGTCCTGCGGGCGGTGCAGGTAGTTCGTGCCCTTCCAGCTCGACTGCGTGCCGCGGAAGGTCTTGATGTCCCACTCGACTTCGATGCCTTCGGCGGCGAAGAAGCCTTCTTCCTGGGCGACGAAATCGTTGAGGCCCATCCCCTTGGGCGCGACGCGGACTTTTCTCATGGCACCTCCTTCAGAACCGATATCCTATTCCCGCGTTGGCGTAGTAGCCGGTGCGTCGCTCGACGAACGGGCTGCGCAGCATGTCGCTCGACAGCCAGCGCGCGTCGACGCCGCCCACCAGGCTCCAGGATTTGCTGAGGTCGTAGGAGCCTAGAAAGCCGAGCGCGGTGTAGAGCAGGCCCGGCTCGTCGATGCCGTAATAGGCCTGGGTGAACTTCGAGTTGGCCCACGTTGCCTGGCCGTAAACGCCCGCGGCGACGCGATCTTTACCGTAGATGCCCATGGTGACGCGGAAATCCGCCTGCGTGCCGTGCTCCGAATCGAGGTGCTTGCGCACCCGGCCGAGGAAAAAGAACGGCGCCGGCCCGAGCTTGATGTCCTTCTCCAGGCTGACGCCGAGCGAAGCGCCGGGATCGCCGTCGCGCGGTCCGGCTTCATACGCGAGTTGCGCGCCGGCGTAGAGCTCCTGGCCGATGTTCGCGCGCGCGCCGCCTTCGAGGATTCCCTGCGTGGTGCGGACGAACAGGGTCTTGCCGTAGTAGCGCAGGTAGGGAACGACGTCGACGACGCGCGAGTTGGAGCCGTCGAACTCGGGACGGGTGCGCACGCCGACGCCGATCAGCGTGTAGTCGTCGTCGGCCGCGGCGGCAAGGGGCAGCAAGGCGAGCAGCAGGAGGGTCTTTCTCATGGCTGCTTCAGCGCCTTCGCCGCCTTGGCGACGCACTCGTCGCAGATGAATCCGGCATCGCCGGCGATGAGCGCCCGCGTTTCGTCCTTTCGCTTGCCGCAGAAGGAGCAGGCGGCGGGCTTCGACGGCTGCACCACTTTCAGATTGCGCTTTTCCTCGTCTTTCATGAGACTCCTAGTGTAATGCGTCTCGCACTGCTCGCCTTCGTGCTCGCGCCCGCGCTCGCTGGCGCGCAGGTCGTCCGCTCCGATGAGCACGCGTTCCGCGTCGTCAAGCTCGTCGAGGGACTCGATCATCCGTGGTCGGTCGCGTTCCTGCCGGACGGCCGCATGCTGGTGACGGAGCGGCCCGGAAGATTGCGGTTCTTGTCGGGCGGCAAGCTCGAGCCGAAGCCGATCGAGGGCCTGCCGGAAGTCACCGCGCAGGGGCAGGGCGGGCTGTTCGACGTCGTGCTGCACCCGCGCTTCAAAGAGAACGCGCTGGTCTATTTCTCGTATAACGGCCGCGGCGCGGGAGGCTCGGGCACCGAGCTCGCCCGCGCGAAGCTCGTCGGCGAACGCCTCGAGAACGTCCAGGTGCTCTTCCGCCAGGATCCGAAGGCGCGCAGCGGGCTGCATTTCGGCGGCCGTATCGTCTTCGACCGCTCGGGCTTCGTCTATCTCACGCTTGGCGAGCGCGGCGAGATGCAGCGCGCGCAGCGGACCGACGACCACGCCGGCTCGGTGATCCGCCTGCACGACGACGGCCGGGTGCCGGCCGACAATCCGTTCGTCGGCAAGGCGGGCTGGAAGCCGGAGAAATTCGACCTCGGGCACCGCAACCAGCAGGGCGCGGCGCTGCACCCGAGGACCGGCCTGCTCTGGACGCACGAGCACGGGCCGCAGGGCGGCGACGAGATCAACGTCATCCGCCCCGGCCTGAACCACGGCTGGCCGGTCATCACGTACGGGGCCAACTACGTCACCGGCACCAAGATCGGCGAGGGCACGCAGAAGGAAGGCATGACGCAGCCGCTCTACTACTGGGTGCCCTCCATCGCGCCCTCGGGCATGGCGTTCTACGAGGGCGACCGCTTCCCGCGCTGGAAAGGCGACCTCTTCGTCGGCGCGCTGAAGGATCGCATGCTGGTGCGACTCAAGCTCGACGGCGAGAAGGTGGTCAAGGAAGAACGGATGCTGCAGGGCGCGCTCGGGCGCATCCGCGACGTGCGCGTCGGACCCGACGGCTTCATCTATCTCCTGACCGACGAAAGCCCGGGAGTCCTCGCCCGACTGGAGCCCTGATGGCGCGCCTGTCTTCCCGGGAGAGGGATTCCTACGCAAGGGACGGCTACGTGGTTCCCGCGTGGCGGTTCGCCGAGAGAACGATCGACGCAATGCGCGCGGCGCTCGACAAGCTGATCGCCGACAACCCCGGTGTGCGGCCTGAAAAGCTGGTGAGCGCGCATCTCGAGAACGGCAGCGAAGGCGTCAAGGGCAGCCGCGCCTTCCTCGAGTTGGCACAGGATCCGGATCTCGTCGAGCTGATCTCCGACGCCATCGGCGAGGACGTGATCCTCTGGGGCTGCCAGGTCTTCTGCAAGCCGGGCGGCGACGGCCTCGAGACGCCGTTCCATCAAGACGGCCACTACTGGCCGATCCGCCCGCTTGCCACCTGCACCGCCTGGGTCGCGCTCGATCCATCGCGCAAGGAGAACGGCTGCCTGAAGGTGGTGCCCGGCTCGCATGCCGGCAGGAAGCTGTTCTCCCATCTGCGGGAAGACCGGCAGGATCTCGTGCTGACGCAGCGGATCCAGGACCCGGCGTTCGACGAGTCGACGGCGGTGGATATCGAGCTCGAGCCCGGCCAGATGTCGCTGCACGACGTTTACATGATCCACGGCGCCGCGGTGAACCGCTCGCCGATGCGCCGGGCGGGCGTGGCGATCCGCTACATGCCGGGGACTCCCGTTTTCGAGAGGGATCTGATCAAGCCGAATTCGAGCAGCGGCTACCTGGTCGACTTCTCGACGCGACCGCTGTGGCTGCTGAATGGCAAGGACCGGACCGGCAGGAACGACTTCGCCATAGGCCACTGAGGGCCACTAGGCCGCGCTTTTCAGCCGGCGGCGGGAGACGTGGCTCGTCAACCGTTCGGTGAGGTTGCGGCGCACTGCATTGAAGTCCGGCGCCGAGACGTCGCGCGGCCGGGCGAGCGTTACACCGTTGTCGCTTTCGATGCGTCCCGGGCCGGCGGTCATGACGACGACGCGATCGGCGAGCAGGGTCGCTTCCTCCACCGAGTGCGTGACGAAGATGACGGTGACCTGCGTGCGCGCCCAGATCTCCAGCAGCTCGTCCTGCAGCTGCTCGCGGGTCAGTGCGTCGAGCGCGCCGAAGGGCTCGTCCATGAGCAGGATGCTCGCCTCGTTGGCGAGCACGCGCGCGATGGCAACGCGCTGCTTCATGCCGCCGGACAACTGGTATGGGTAGCGGTCGGCGAACTTCGCCAGTCCCACCATCTCGACGTACGAGTCCGTCGTTTTTTGTATTTCAGCCCTTGATTTCTGCTTTTGTCGAGGACCGAACGCAATGTTCTCCCGCACCGTCATCCAGGGAAACAGGGCGTAGTCCTGGAACACCATGCCGCGGTCGCTGCCGGGACCGGTGATCGGCGAGTCGTAGACCCGCACATCGCCGTAGCTCGGCGTCTCGAAGCCGGCGACGATCCGCAGCAGCGTCGACTTGCCGCAGCCGGAGGCGCCGATCAGGCAGACGAACTCGCCCTTGTCGATCATCAGATCCACGTGGTGCAGCGCATCGACGCGCTCCGAGCCGCTCGGGTTCCGAACGGTGAATGTCTTGCCGACATCGCGGACGTGCAGGAATGGGCGCCGGTCAGGCACGGTGCTGGGGGCTCCAGGCGAGGACACGGTTGTTGAGCCAGACGATCAGGCGATCGCAGAGGAAACCGGCGACGCCGATCACGACCATGCCGGTGATGACCAGGTCGGGCCGCGACAAAGTGCGGCCGTCCATGATTACCGAGCCGAGACCGGTGGGCACGCCGGTCATCTCGCCGACGACGATCAGGATCCAGGCGAAGCCATGGCCGAGCCGCAGGCCGTTGAAGATCGCGGGCAGCGCGGCGGGCATCACCACCTGACGGAACATGCGCGAGCCGTCGCAGCCGAGCATCGCCGCCGCCTCGAAGAGCTTCGCATCCACCGAGCGCACGCCGAAGACGGTGTTGAGGAGGATCGGATAGAACGCGCCGAGGAATACGAGGAAGACGGCGGAGCGCGGTCCCAGGCCGAAGAACACCATCGACAGGGGTAACCAGGCTGTGACGGGGATCGGCCGGAGCAGCGACAGCGTTGGATCGAGCAGGGCGCGCAGGAGCGCGATCTTGCCGATCAGCAGACCGAGCGGAATGCCGATCGCCGCCGCGAGCAGGAAGCCGCCGTACACGCGCTGCATGGAGGCGAAGAGGTGGGTGAGGATCGTGCCGCTGAAGGCGTCGTCATACACCCCGCCGAAGGCGAAGTCGCGCATCATCACCGCGACCGTGGCAGGCGTGGGTACGAGCTTGGTGCCCGACGCCACTACGCCCATGTGCCACAGCAGGATCAGCGCGAGCGGGAAGCTCGCGCCGAGCAGGACGTTGCGAAGGCGCTCCAACTACTTACTGGAACTTCGTGGTGATGAACTTGCCGTAGTCGGGCAGCGCTCGGATCTGCTTTTTCTCCAGCATCAGGTCGCCGTAGGCCTTGGCGTGCTTGAGGAAGGCCGCGTCGATCTTCCAGGTCAGCTCGACGTTGGGTACCGCCATCTCGATCGATTTCTTCTGCTGGCCGAGCCTCTGCGCCGCCATCTCCACCATCGCCTCGCGGTTGGACATCGCATACTCGGTGGCTTGCTTGTGCATGGCCATGAAGACTTTCACCAGCTCGGGATTCTTCTCGATCGTCTCGGCCTTGGCGGTCATCACCATATTCAGGGAGCCGATCGCCGTGCTGTAGGGATACTCGACCACGCGGCCGACCCCGTTCGCGAGGCTGATGCCCGGCCCGGGCTCGGCGCCGACGTAGGCGTCGATATCGCCGCGGGCGAGCGCCGATGCCATGTCGCTGAACGGCAGGCGCACGTGCTGCACGTCCTTGATGGTCATGCCTTCGGTCTTGAGGCGCTCGAGGATCACCACCTCCTGCGTCGAGCCGGGCCAGATCGCGACGCGCTTGCCCTTGAGATCCTTGATCGACTTGATATCCGAATTGACGCCGGTCATTACTGCCATGCCGCGGTTGCATTGCGCCGCGAAAATTACGACCGGCTCGCCCGCGGCGGCGCCGAGCATGGCGGCGGCGAAGCCGAACGTCCCGAAGTCGACCGAGCCGGTGACCACGGCGTTCTTGCCGTCAGTCGGACTCTCGAAGGGGATGACCTCGACTTTGTAGCCCGCGGGCGTGAATTTCTCGTAGAAGTACGGCGTGATGCTGTGGATGAGCTTCAGCGCGCCGACCTTGATGATCTTGTCCTCGGCCTGAGCGGCGGACGCGAGTGCAAGCAGGCCGAGTGCGGCGACGGCAACGAGTCTTTTCATGGAACCCCCTTGCCCTACCTGCTTCGCAAGTGCCATGCCATGCCCCCGCTGGGAGTGCGGCCCGCTTTGCGCACCGCGCCGGTGCGCTTGCACCCGGCGGTGTCCATAAGTGTGCGCAGGTTCGGCTTACGTCGCCAGCTGAAGTACTTCGCGCGTCAGCACTCCATCGGGCGAGGCGAGCTCTTCGAGGATGGTGAAGTGGTTGTGGTTCGGCAGGGCGAGGAGCTTCGCCTGCGGCACGGCCTTCGCGTATTCCTCGGACTGCCGGCACAGCTCGGGAAGCTCGTTCTTGCCGTAGGCGACCGTGATCGGCTCGGAGAACGCCGGCATCGAGACCGGGCTGTTGCGCGACGCCTCGTGGGCGTCGAGGCGCAGCTTGTCGTTCACGTAGCAGTGACGGATCGGCTCCAGGTCGTAGAGACCACTGATGGCGAGCCCCGCGTTGACGGCGGGCATCTGCATCGCCATCGCCGCCAGGTGGCCGCCCGCCGACCAGCCGGAGACGATCACGCGGTTGGCCTTGGAATCGAGATGAGTGATCGCGGTGCGGATCTCGCCGACGATAGCATCCATGCGCTTCTCGGGCGCGAGCGTGTAGCCGACCAGCGCGACGCTGATGCCGTGCGCGAGCGGCCCGGGCACGACGAAGGTGAAGCTCTCCTTCTCGCGCATCTGCCAGTAGCCGCCGTGGATGAACACCAGCAGCGGCGAATCCTTCCTCGCTTCGAAGAAATCGATGCGGTTGCGCGGCGCGGGGCCGTAGCGCAGGTCCAGGCCATCGGGATATTTCTCGCGCACGCGCGCGCTGCGTTGCTGCCAGCCGGCGACGATCTGCGCGCTGTTCTTCACCGCCGCGCTGTTGTTGTAAGCCGCATCGAGGGTAGCGCGATCCATCGCTACACCTTGAAAGAGACCAGCGTTTCACGTGCGAAGATTTCTTCAGGGGTAAAGCGACGCTTGGAGAGCCCCTGCTCGTGGTGGTGGCGCAGGAAGGTCTCCAGCACATGGCGGTTCGCTTCAACCCCGTAGGGCCACCAGTCTTCGCCGAGCTCGCGCTTCGCTTCCTCGACGTGCGACACCAGCCAGGGAAGCATGTTGGCAAGGACATGGGTCTGGTTCAGTCCTGCCATGCAGATATCCTTGGCATGGGAAAAGCCCTTGTACAACGCTTGGGCGATCCACGGGTTGGCGTCGTAGATCTCGCGCTTGATGACGACGGTGTGCATGATCGGGAAGATCTTCGTCCGCCGGTAGAAGTCCTTCTCGCGCTCGACGAAATCCGGGAACAGGCGCTTCACCTTGTCCGGCTCCGAGTAGAAAGTCGACGGCGCCCGGGCGGTGACGAACGCATCGAGCTCGCCGTCGGCAAGCATGCGCGAAATGGTCTGCGTCGGAGCGATGGGCGAGTATTTGATGTGCGGCGGCAGATCGAGCTTCAGCTTCTCCACCCGGCCCGGTTCTTCTTCTCCGCCGGAAAAATGCTGGACGTCGGTGACCTTCACGCCGAAGTCGTCCGAAAGGATGCCGCGGATCCAGACCGGCGCGGTCATCTGATACTCGGGCGCGCCGATCCGCTTACCCTTGAGGTCCTCCGGCTGCTTGATGCCGCTCTTCGCCGAAACGAAGATGCAGGAGTGGCGGAACGAGCGCGACGGGAACACCGGGATGGCGATGAACGGCGGCTTGTCCGCGTTGAGCGTCTTCACGTACGAGGAAAGCGACATCTCGGAGGCGTCGAATTCCTGGAAGCGGGCCTGGCGCCAGAAGGTCTCCTCGACTTCCAGCGGCAGGTAGACGAGATCGATGCCTTCCATGCGTACGCTGCCATCGGTGAGCGCGCGCGTGCGGTCGTAGGGCCAGCAGGCGAGGGTGAGGCGGATTCTCTTCATGGTTCCCGGGACAGGTTGGCGATGACGGAGAGCAGGACACGGCGCGCAGCGCGCACTTCGGCGGAAGTTACACCCTTGACTGCCTGTTTGTTGACTTCTTCTGCGAGCGGCACGAGCTTCGCTTCGAGCGCGCGGCCCTTCGCGGTGAGGTGCACATAGACGTTCTTGCGGTTGGCGGCGACCCGCCGGCGAGCGACGTAGCCCTGCTTCTCCATCGCCCGGATCGCAGCGAAGGTGCTCGGCTCGGTGACGCCGGCCTCCGCCGAGAGCTCGCGCTGCGTCAGCCCGTCGCGCTGCCAGAGGATGCGCAGGAAGGTCCAGTGGCCGAAGGGCACGCCGTGCGCGGCGAGCTCCGCCTGGAGCACGCGCGTGAAGCCGCGCCACGCCTCCTTGGTCAGGTGCGCGAGGCGCTCGTCTGATGCTTTAACGGGACCTCCTTGCCGGTGCGGGCGGATTCGAGGATCGCCAGGCAGGCTTCGATCGTCGCCAGCCCCCACGGACCGTCGTGCAGCGGTGCCTTGCCGTTCACCACCGCGCCGTAGAGCTCGTCGATCACGCCTGCACGCGGCGCCGCGGGCGTCGGCAGCGGCTCGAGGCGCTGCTCGCCATCGGCGTGGATCATCACGCCGGTGGGCAGCGGCCGGAGGTCCGCATGGTCGCAGGAAACGATCAGCGGGCCGAAATGCTCGTGGAACTGCGCCTCGCCCGCCTTGAACTCCGGGCCGCCATAGTTGCGCGCGGCCTTCAATACGGATTCTTTTTTCTCCAGAAGAAGTTTTCTTGCCGCCCCGTATCGCGCGGGGTCCTTCTTCTGGCCGAGCTCGCCCACCCAGCCGGAGAATTCATCCGAATCGAAATGCGCGTAGCCGCTGTAAACGATGGTGGCGAAGCTCTCCCCGAAACTGAGAAGGGCCGAATAGGCTCCTTGCCCGCGGTCCCATGCGGCGGTATGGGCGCGCACCGATCGCAACGGCGTGTCCGCGAGCAGCCGCACGATGTCTACATGGTGCGCGGACTGGTTGAGGACCGCATGCTCGAGCTCCTCCGGCCGGCGCGGGCGGTAGAGGAAGTCGGTAAAGTTGATCGCCGTGATCATCCGCACGCGGCCGAATTGCGGGATCAGCTCTTTCGTCTTCCGGATCGGCAAGTCGAAGCTGTGACTCGGCCCGACCACGAGATGCACGTTGTGCTTGCGCGCCGCGCCGCCCATCGCCCGGCATTCGTCGATCGACAGCGCCATCGGCTTCTCGACCAGGACATGCTTGCCGGCGGCCGCGGCGAGGCAGGCCTGCGCGGCGTGGAATTGATGCGGCGTCGCAATATAGATCGCTTCGGCGTCGCCCTGGCTCAACAGGTCTTCGAGGGTCGAAAAGCCCCGTGCGCCAAAGTCGTCTTTCACTTTCGCGAGGGCTTCTTTCCGCGGATCGGCGGCGGCCACGAGCTCGACGCGCTCGTCGGCCGCGAGCGTCGGCGCCGTCAGCGCGAACGCGCGGCCCAGGCCGGCGACACCGAGCTTGAGCTTTCTCACGCCGCGGGAGTATGATTTACTTAGGAGGCTAAGTAAACCCGGCATGAAGCTGACGCGCGAAGAGAACGACCTGCTGTGCCGCGTCGAAGGCGACGCGCCGATGGGCGGCATCATGCGCAGCCACTGGCTGCCGGTGTGCCTGTCGGACGAGGTGGCGGACAAGGATGGCGCACCGGTGCGCTCCCGCCTGCTCGGCGAGGCTCTGGTCGTTTTCCGGGATACAAGCGGCAAGCTTGGCGTGCTGAGCGAGTTCTGCCTGCACCGCCGTGCCTCCCTGGTTTTCGGTCGCAACGAGGAGTGCGGCCTGCGCTGCCTGTATCACGGCTGGAAATTCGACGTCGACGGCAACGTCGTCGACATGCCTTCCGAAGCGCCGGGCGCGGCGCAGCGGCTCGGCAAGAAGACCACGTCCTATCCGGCGCGCGAAGGCGGCGGCTTCATCTGGGCCTGGATGGGTCCGAAGGAGAGGATGCGCGAGTTCGAGCCGCCCGCCTGGGCGCCGGTGCCGGGCATCAAGTACGCGGTGGTGAAGATGCACGCCGCCTGCAACTGGGCGCAGGTGCTCGAAGGCTCCATCGACTCGGCGCACAGCTCGAGCCTGCACTCCAGCAACATGCCGGCGGGCGAGGTGGAAGGCTCGACCGCCACCGGCACGGCGTGGGTGCGGCCCTCGACCGACAAGGCGCCGAAGATGCAGTTCGACCCCACTTCCTACGGGTTCCGCTACGCGGCGCTGCGCAAGCCGATCAAGAACGCCGAGACTCATCAATACGTCAGAACCACGCTGTTTCTTGCGCCGTTCACCGTTCTCATCCCGCCCAACGACCAGTACAAGCTGTCGCAGATGCTGGTGCCGATGGACGACGTGAACACGATGTTCTACTGGGTCGCCTGGCACCCGGACGCGAAGAAGGGCATCGGCCAGGCCGAGTGGCGGAAGTTCTGCGCGGCGGAAGTCGGTGCTGATCTGGATTCTTCCTATCGAAAAAAGAGAAACCAGGGGAATGATTACCTGCAGGACCGCGACCTGATGAAGCGCGGTGATTTCACCGGCATTACCGGCATCCCGACGCAGGACATGGCGATGTGGGAGTCGATGGGCCCCATCACCGACCGCAGTCAGGACAACCCGGGCGCGAGCGATCTCGCGGTGGCGCAATTCCGCCGCATGATGGTCGCGGCGGCAAAAAAATTCCGCGACGGCGCTCCGGCGATCGGAGCCGAGAAGGACATGCCGTATGCCAGCCTCGCTTCCTTCGAGGGAGTGACGGCGAAGACGGTCGACTGGCGAACCCTCGGCGTGACGCCGCAGGAAACGGTCGCCGCGAAATGACGCAGGGCTCGCTTCCCGAGGGCCGCTGGATCGACGTCGACGGTATTCGCACCCGCTATCACGAGGCGGGGAAGGGCGAGCCGATCGTCTTCATCTACGGCGGCAACTTCGGCACCGGCGATTCGGCCTCGAGCGCCTACACGTGGAGCAACCAGGTTGCACCGCTGAGCGAGCGCTTCCGTGCCATCGCCTTCGACAAGGTGGGGCAGGGCGAGACCGACAACCCGAAGAACGACGACTACACGATGGCCGCTGTGGTGCAGCATGCCGCGGCATTCATCCGGGCGATGAAGCTGCCGCCGGTCCATCTCGTCGGCCATTCGCGCGGCGGCTATGCCGCGGCCCGCGTGGCGCTCGACAACCACGACCTGGTGAAATCGCTGACCGTGGTGAACAGCGGCACGCTCAGCCCGGGCGTAGGCACGAACGAAGTCGTGCTGGCGAAGCCGCCTTACGCGGCCGGCACGCGCGAGTGCGTGCGCTGGGTGTACGAGAACTACAGCTTCAACCCGAAGATCGTCACCGAAGAGTGGGTCGACGCGGTGATGCATACCCTCTCGCTGCCGAAGTACCAGGAGAGCGTGCGCAAGATGGGCGCCGAGAAGCTCGGCAGCAAGCTCTTCCTTCCCGAGCTGGCGCGCGAGAAGCGCGAGACGCTGCAGTGGATCAACGAAGGCCGCCTTCAGCGGCCGGTGCAGGTGGTGTGGGGCTTCGATGACCGCACCGCGGTGATCGACCGCGGCATCGAGCTCTACAACCTGTTCGCCAGGCACGAGCGCCGCGCGCTGTTCCACGTCATCAACCAGTCGGGCCACTTCCCGTTCCGCGAGCATCCGGAGCGCTTCAACGCCCTCATGCGTCGCTGGGTTCAGTCATGCCAATAGTGTTCGTGCACGGCGGCGTGCCGGGCGTCACGCCTTACACGAGCGGGCCGCATATCTGGGGCCCCGTGCTCGAACGCTTCCCCAGCGCCACCGCCATCGAAGCCACCGGCACGACGGTGGATGCGCTCACGCAGAGCGTGCGCAAGGCCATCGAGGGCAAAGGCAGGTGCCACCTCGTCGGCCACGATCTCGGCGGCCTGATCGCGCTCGGCCTCGCGATCGAAGCGCCGCAGCTCGTGCAGGCGGTCACCGCCGTGGCGAGCGTCGCCGCGTCGCCTACCGGTGATGGCGTTGGCGATTTCACATTCGCGCATCCGCCCAAGCCGCTGTGGAGCCGCGAGTCGCAGCGCTGGGCGCTGGAGCGCGTCTCGTACTCCCACCACCATGTGGACGACCGGCTGCTGGACGCTTGCGTGGCGGCTGCGGCGAAGCAGCAGCCCATGACGCCAGAGGTGTATGCAGAGCAATTCGTTCCCAGCGTGATGAAGGCGAAGGCGCGCTTCTACGAGGTCTGCCGCGGCGAGGGCATCAAGGTGCCGTGCCAGGTGATCTGGGGCAGCCACGATCCGCTCGCTACCTTCGACCACGGTCTGTGGCTCTTCCGTGGCATCGCGCAGCGCCAGCGCGTGTCGCAGTTCCACGTGATCAACAGGGCAGGGGCGCTCGGAGGACTTGTAGCGCGAATACTCGCGGCGCGTGCCGCGCGTGTCTTTCCTGAGCGTCGGCTTGTCAACGTCCATGAACACCACGACATCGGTTTCCGCGAGGCGCGCGAGCAGCTCGCGGCGCGGCACTTCGCGCACGCTGAT
>Ga0137409_10004670_pt1 | contig 14374 bp, 10 predicted proteins | sample CZODoug1_16funga_FD_122059 | JGI IMG/M metagenome (GOLD analysis project Ga0137409, IMG submission 122059) | Vadose zone soil fungal communities from Angelo Coast Range Reserve, California, USA - CZODoug1_16fungal (Hybrid Assembly) | ecosystem: Environmental > Terrestrial > Soil > Vadose zone... | reverse complement strand
CTGCTGCTCGGCGCCGGCGCCGTGATGGCGAGCCGGGCCACGTCGCTCGGCCAGTTCCAGATCCTGTTCGGCGTGCTGGTCGGGCTGGCGGCGGGGAGCTTCTACACGCCGTTGACGGCGACCACCACGCGCTGGTTCACGCGCAACCGCAGCCTCGCGGTCGCCCTGGTCTCGGCGGGGCTCAGCCTCGGCTCGACGATCATCGGGCCGCTCGCCCGCTGGATGACCACGAGCTACGACTGGCGCACCGCGATGCTCGTCATCGGCGACCTCGCGTGGCTTCTCATCATTCCGGCCGCCTTGCTCCTGCGTGAGCCGGCGGCCTCCCGACCCGGCGCGGCGTCGGCGGCGACCGGCGCCGAAGGCGGCGAGTTCACGGTGGCCCAGGCCCTGCGCACGCCTCAGTTCGCCGCGATTGCGCTCACCAACTTCGCGTGCTGCGCGGCCCACTCGGGCCCGATCTTCCACATGGTCACCCACGCGATCGATCACGGCATTCCGGTGATGGCCGCCACGACCGTGCTCAGCGTGGCCGGGCTGGCCTCGTTGAGCGGCCGGATCATCTGCGGGCTCATGGCCGATCGCATCGGCGCCAAGCGCATGCTGCTGGTCGGGCTCGCGCTGCAGGCCGTTTCCGTGAGCCTCTACGTGTTCACGCGCGACCTCGCGGGCTTCTACGCGGTCGCGGTCATGTTCGGCTTCGCCTACGGCGGCGCGATGCCCCTCTACGCGATCCTCGTGCGCGAGTACTTCGGCGCCCGCGTCATGGGGACCGTCTTCGGCGCGGTCGGGGCCGTGGCCACGCTGGGGATGGCGCTCGGGCCGTGGGCGGGTGGGTGGCTCTACGATTCGCTCGGCAGCTACTTCTGGCTCTACATGGGCTCGTTCGGGATCGGGCTCGGCGCGGTCGCCATCGCGTTCACGTTCCGCCCGCCCCGGCGGCTCCCGGCGGCCCTGCCCAGCCCCGTCGTCGCCGGCTGAGCCCTCGGGCGCGCGAGGCGCCCGAAACATAGCTTTACCTTCCAGCGAAACTCGCGAAACCTCTCTCGCCCAGGCTGGCTCCAGATAGGGTCATTCAAGACTCGCCAAAGGGAGGAGCCAATGGACACCACCGAGACCCCTCGACCAGCCCCTGAGGCCGACAAGCCCCGCCGCCGCTTCGTCCGACGGGTGGCGATCGCCACCGCCATCGCAGGCCTGGCAACCGGCGTCGGGATCAAGGCGTTCGCCTCCAGCCACGGCGGCTGGCATCGCGGCGGCTTCATGGGCGCCGCGATCGATCCGGCCATGGTGGACGAGCACCTCGACCGGATGCTCAAGCATCTCTACGTCGAGATCGACGCCACCGATGCGCAGAAGCAGCAGCTCGCGCCCATCGTGAAGAGCGCGGCGCACGACCTCGTACCGCTGCGCACCCAGTTTCAGGACGCGCGGCGACAGGCGGTCGATCTCCTGTCTCGCGAGCGCGTCGACCGCGCCGCGCTCGAGGCGCTCCGCGCCGACCAGCTCCGGCTGGCCGAGCAGGCCTCGATCCGTTTCACCCAGGCGCTCGCGGACGTGGCGGACGTGCTCACGCCCGCCCAGCGCAAGCAGCTGGCCGAGCGCATCGGCCGCTGGCACGGGCGGCGCGGGTAAACTCGGGGTGTGGCCCCGCGCATCCTGTTGATCGAAGACGATGCCCGCCTCGCCGGGATGGTGGCCGAGTATCTCGGCGAGGCGGGCTTCCACGTCTCGTCCGCCGCCACCGGCCGCGCCGGGCTCGAGCGGCTCGGCCGCGAGCCCTACGACGCGGTGGTGCTCGACCTCATGCTGCCGGACATCGACGGGCTCGAGGTGTGCCGGCAGCTCCGCGCGACGTCCGAGCTGCCGGTACTGATGCTCACGGCGCGCGGCGACACGATGGACCGGGTCGTCGGGCTGGAGATCGGCGCCGACGATTACATGCCCAAGCCGTTCGAGCCGCGTGAGCTGCTGGCGCGCCTGCGCGCGATCCTGCGCCGCCGCCCGTCGCCGCGCGGGTCCGACGTGCTGCGCTTCGGTCGGCTCGAGATCGATCGAGGCGCCCGCGCGGTGCGCGTCGACGGCTCGGAGCGGAGCCTCACGAGCCATCAGTTCACCCTGCTGGTGGCGCTCGCCGAGAAGGCGGGCCGCGTGCTCTCGAGGGAGGCGCTGATGGATCTCGTCAAGGGCGAAACGCTGGAAGCCTTCGACCGCTCGATCGACGTCCATGTGTCGCGCATCCGCGCCGCCATCGAGGACGATCCGAAGAAGCCGCGCCGCATCCTCACCGTGCGCGGCGCCGGCTACGTCTTTGCCCGGCAGCAGGACTGATGCACCGGCTCTATCTCCGGATCTACCTGGCCGTGCTGGCGAGCCTGGCGGCGTTCGCGCTCGTGTCGGGCGCTCTGTGGCGCCAGCTCGGCGACGGCGGTCCGGCCGGCCACGCGTTCGAGGTTGCCGGCACGCTCGCGCAGAATGTCTTGCCGCCCGCGGATGCGCCGGGCGCCGAGCAGCAGGCGGCGCTGGACAAGCTCGCGGCCAATCTGGGGGCGGACGTCGCGCTGTTCGCCGCCGACCGTACGCGGCTGGCCGCCGTCGGCAATCCGCTCCCCACGCCGGACACGGGTCGCGAGCGCAGCGGGTGGTTGCGCCGCTGGGGCGGCCCACCAGCCGGCGCGATCCACCTGCCGGATGGCCGGTGGCTCGTCGCGCGCGCTCGGCATGACCGTCACCGGCCGGTCTTCGGCCTGTTCTTCGGGCTTGCGCTTGTCGCGATCGCCGTCGGAGTCGGCGCCTATCCGGTGGTGCGTCGGTTGACCGCGCGGCTCGAGCGGCTGCAGGCGGGCGTCGAGTCGCTGGGCGCCGGAGACCTCTCGGCGCGGGTGAAGGTGGAGGGACGCGACGAGGTGGCGCAGCTTGCCCGCAGCTTCAACCGCGCCGCCGGGCGAATCGAGGAGCTGGTCGGCGCCCATAAGTCGCTCCTGGCCAATGCCTCTCACGAGCTGCGCACGCCGCTGGCCCGGATCCGCATGGCGGTCGAGCTTCTGAAGGAGAACGCTGACCCCCGGCGCAAGCGTGAGCTCGAGCAGGACATCGTCGAGATCGACGCCTTGATCGACGAGATTCTGACCGCCAGTCGCCTCGACGCGATCGGCGACCCGAGCGCGAACGAAGAGGTCGATCTGCTCGCGCTCGCGAGCGAGGAGTGCGCGCGCTACGAGGAGGCGCAGCTGGCCGGCGAGCCGGTGACGGTGCGCGGCGATCCTCGACTGCTGCGACGCCTGATCCGCAATCTCCTGGAGAACGCTCGGCAGCACGGCGCGCCGCCCGTCGAGGTGCGGGTGAGCCGCGCCGGGGTCGGGGCCGAGCTACGCGTCAGCGATCACGGGCCCGGCATTCCCGACGCCGAGCGCGAGGGGGTGTTCCAGCCCTTTCATCGATTTGCCGGCAGCGGCGAGCGCGCCGGGGCCGGGCTGGGGCTGGCGCTGGTTCGTCAGATCGCGCGGCGCCACGGCGGCGACGCGCGCTACGTTGCGGGCGCGCCGTCCGGAGGCAGTTTTGTGGTGACGCTCCACACCGCGTAGAGCGGATCGCCGTGGTCCCCGGGCGATCGGTCCTCGACCGTTGGGTCCTTCCATCCTCCGGCGGCCTCGAAGTAGGACCGCACGAGCATCATGTGATGCTGGTCGGTGGAATCGAGCCAGACGGCGACCGCCTTGGTGGGGAAGCACCGGTTTGAGAACGACACCACGAACGGCGATCCCGGCCTGAGCACCCGGCGGACTTCGCGGAACACCCGCAGCGGGTGGGTCACGTACTGGATCGAGACGGCGCACATGGCGCCGTCGAACTCGCCGGCGCCGAAGGGGAGCCGCGGGTGGCGGTTCACGTCGTGGACCACGTGGCTCGTGAGCTGAGGGTTGTCCGCCATCTCATCCGCGTTCAGTCCGAGCCCCACGACCTCGCGGGCCGTGAAGCCCGACGGGAGATGACTGCGCCAGCTGCTCATCAAGTCGAGCAGGCGTCCTCCCGTGGGCAGCACCTCCGCGTACAGACGCCCCAGCGCCGCAATGGCGCCGTCGTCGATGTGGACGACGCGCCGGGGGAACGAGTAGAAGCGATTGTCGGGCGACTCGTCCTCGCGTGTGTAGGCGACCGGTGAGAGCAGGCCGTCTCCCGCTCGATCCGGCCCCGCCTCGCGGCTCGCGGCATCACCGTGAATGTCGGTCATGGCCTCTCTCCGCGCGCAGTATAGATGCCGCCGCCGGGCACCTGCGCTACGATTGCACGCCATGACGTCGAGCCAGTGGCCGGCGGCTCCGATCAAAGGACCCGAAGGCGTCGGGGTCGCGCGTGAGGGAGGCGTGCTCACCCTCACGCTCGATCGGCCGACGGACCAGAATCGGCTCACGCGGGACGTTCTCGTGAGCCTGCAGTCCATCGCCGATCGCCTGCGCGACGACGGCGAGATTCAAGCGATCGTCGTCACGGGGAGCGGGACCGAATTCTTCTCGATGGGGATCCTCAATCCCGCGGTCAGGGCCGGCTACACGAAGGAGCAGATCCTCGAGCTGGTGCGAACCGCCAATCGCCTCTACGACGCGATCGAGGCGCTACCGCAGATCGTCATCGCGGCGCTCAACGGCATCGCCCGCGCCGGGGCGGCCGAGCTGTCGCTCGCGTGCGACATCCGCCTGGCCGCGGCGCACGCGACGTTCGCCTTGCCCGAGGCGCTCTGGGGAGGATTCCCGGGCGCCGGCGGTCCGGTGCGGCTTCCGTCGATCGTCGGCCGGGCGCGGGCGCTGGAGCTGATCTGCACGGGGCGCGAGATCGACGCCGCCGAGATGGAGCGGCTCGGGCTGGTGCTGTCGGTCTATCCGGGTGATCGGCTGCTCGCGGAAGCGCGCGGGCTGGCGGCGCGCATCGCCGCCAGCGGCCCGCTCGCCACGCGGGGCGCCAAGCGCGTCATGAATGTCCGCAACGCGGGTGGCTTCGCGGCCGCCCGCGCGCTCTCGGATGCGCTGCGGCACGAGCTCGAGTGGAGCCGCGACGTCGACGAGGGCATGGCCGCGCACCGCGCTGGGCGCGCGCCGCGGTTCACCGGCCGCTAGCCCGGCGGCTCAGCTCCGGAAGAACTTGACCAGCGTGTCGTACGTCTCGTTGGGCGCCTGCTCGGCGGGATAGTGCCCGCACGGCAAGGCGACGCAGGCGACCAGGTTCGTGACGTAGCGCGACCAGGCCTCCTCGTAGCTGTAGAACTTCGAGGTGTGGCTCTGGCCGCCGACGATCACCAGCACCGGACAGGTGATGCGGCGCCCCGCCGCGAGATCCGCGGCGTCCATCTCGTAGTCGATCGTGGCGCCGGCTCGATAGTCCTCGCAGACGCCGTGAATGTTCGCGGGCGTGCAGCAGCGGATGTACTCCCGGAGCGCCTCGTCGCTGATCCCGCCCTTGCCCATGCCCTGGGAGCCGAGCTTGAGCCGGATGTAGTACTCCTCCTTGCCGGCGAGCAGCCGCTCCGGGAAATCGTAGGGCTGCGCCATGAACGCCCAGTGATAGCTGTTGAGCGCCCAGGCGCGGTTGACGTTGGTCCAGACGTGATGCGTGGGCAGGATGTCGATGGAGCAGAACCGGAGCACGGCGTCGGGATGATCGAGCGCCATGCGATAGCCCGTGCGCGCGCCGCGGTCGTGGCCGGCCACCATGAACCGCTCGAAGCCGAGGTGGCGCATGACGTCGACCTGATCCTGCGCCATGCGCCGGAACGAGTAGTTGCTGTGGTCCGCCAGGCCCCGGGGCTTGCCGCTGTCGCCGTAGCCGCGCAGGTCCGTCGCGACCACGGTGAAGTCGCTCGCCAGCCGCGGCGCGATGAGGCGCCAGTGAATGTGCGTCAGGGGATTGCCGTGGAGCAGGAGCAGGGGCGGGCCCGCGCCGCCCACCACGCCGTGAATCGAGACTTGCGGGTCGCTGGTCTGGACGTCGAAACGGCGGAAGCTTTCGTACATCGCGCGCTCCTGTCGGTCAGTCGACGGTGACGGGCTTGATTTCGCGCAGGCGCGGGAGCACTTCCTTCGAGAAGAGCCGGATGCTCTTCTCCGACTCCGCGTGGGTCATGAAGCCGGAGCGGCCGACCAGGCTCAGGTGGCCGAAGCCGCCGACCTTGTCATAGAACTCCATCACCTGCCGGTAGACGGAATCGGGATTGCCCACGAACAGGATGCCCTGCGCCATCGCCTGCTCCGCGGTGATCGACGTGAGCCGCGCGGCGTTCTGGCCGGCGGTGAGGACGGCACCCGGCGCGGCGGCGGCCGGCGGCGCCGTGCGATACAGCTGTGGCGCGGCCTGCGGCGGCGAGCTGCCCGGCAGGAAGCGGGAGTACTGGGGCGCCGACTTGAGGCTGGTGTGCAGGAACCAGAGGAGCTTGCTCCCCACGCGCACGCCTTCCTCGTCGGTATCGCCGACGTAGACGAAGGCCGCGTAGGCGAAGTTGTCGGTGGTCACCTTGGGCAGGCCGGCCTCGGCGCGCGCCTTGCGATGCGCCGCGTACGCCCGCTTCGTCCCCTCGGGGCCGCGCAGGACCAGCACGTGCACCATGCCGCGCCGGCCCACCTCGGCGGCGGTCTCCGGATCGCCGGTGGCCGACCACATCCGCGGATGCGGCTGCTGCCAGGGGCGCGGCCAGATGTTCACGTGGCGGTGCGTGAAGTGCTTGCCCTCCCAGCTGAAGGGCCCGTCCTGGTGGGAGAGCGCCTTCTTGATGAGGTCGATCGCCTCCCAGTAGCGCTCGACGTTGGTCACCGGGTTGGCGTTGTTCGACGCCATCTCGGAGCCGCCCGATTTCACGAAGCCGATCTCGAGACGCCCGCGCGAGATGACGTCGGCGGTGGCGTATTCCTCGGCGACGCGGACCGGATCCTTGCGCAGCGAGATCAGGGTACCGAGACTCAGAATGCGGACCTGGCGTGTCTGGCGCGCCAGGATGCCGACGAGCAGCGGGTTGGCGCCGAGCAGCGAGTTGACGCCGGCGTGATGCTCGACCGCCAGCACGTTCATCCCGAGGTCGTCGCACAGCAGGAACTCGTCGATGACCTCCTCGAACAGGTCGGCGGCGATCTTCGGGTCACAGTACCGGTTCGGCAGGCTGGCGCGGACGGAGTCCGCCGCGTTGAGAACGTCCGGCGGAACGAACGGGTACGGGACCTCGCACTGCCACCAGGCGTCCATCGGCTCTCTCCGTCAGCGACCCAGGAAGCGGCCGACCGCGCCGGCGAAGGCGTCGGCCTGCTCGATCTCGGGATGATGCCCGGCCCCCTCGATCACCTCGAACCGCGAGCCGGGAATGAGCGCGCTGTAGGCCCGGCCGTACGCCGGCTTCACGACGCCGTCGCTGGCGCCCCACAGCACGAGCGTCGGAACCGTGATGCGGCGCAGCCACCGCTTGAGCTGGGGGTTGTACATATAAGGATGCCAGCCGTAGAGGCAGGCCGCGTCCCAGTTGCGAGCGCGGACGACGAGCTCGTCGTCCGACATCGCATTGGGATCGGGCGCCCGCCCGGCATCGTGCCAGCTCCGGCGCAGCACTTCCGGCGGCGAAGTGTTGAAGACGTCGAGGATGTCCGGCGTCTCGCGATCGCTGACCTTGATGCCGAACGCATCCACGAGCACGAGCTTGTCGATCCGGTGGCGGCATTTGACGGCGACTTCCGCGGCGAGCCAGCCCCCGAAGGACAATCCCATCAGCGCCACCTTCTCGTACGGGAGCGCCTCGAGGAGCTCCAGGTAGAGGTGCACCAGGTCGTACACGGTCTCGAAATCGGCGGGGCGCGGCGAGAGACCGAAGCCGGGATGCGAGGGCGCGATGATCTCGGCGGTGCGGCCGAGCAGATCGAGAAAGCGCGCCCGCGGATCGACGGTCTGCAAGCCGTGCAGGACCAGGACGGGCCGACCCGCGCCCCGGCGCAGAACTTCCAGCTCGACTTCCCCGACCGACAGGCGCTCCGCGACGGCGGAGCCCGATGCGTTCGTCACGACGCCTCCGAGGGTGCGGCGCGTCTGCCCGCTTTGAGCCGGGGTAGCGTAGCACAGCCGCCGGGCCGCGGCGGCGGGCCCGGGGCGTTTGACACGGCCCGCCCTCCCGGCTACGGTCCTCGCACGTCACGCGGCACGAAGGGGGTCCCCATGAGCGACCACGACGACCAGACCCTGGCCCTGTCACGCCGAGCCATGCTGCGCCTCGGGCTTCTGACCGTCGCGTCGACGACGGCGGGGCCGTCGGTCTTTGGGCCCGGGGCCGCGGCGCAGACGACGAAGCTGGGCGCGAGCCTGATCGGCAAGCTCGAGGGCGCGGAGGTCATCACCGATCCCGCCCGGTTCCCCAAGACCTTCAAGGAGGCTCCCGCGCTCGCCGAGCTGGTGAAGGCCGGCAAGCTCCCGCCGGTCCAGGAGCGCATCGGCCGGGACCCGCTGGTCGTGAAGCCGCTCCGCGAGATCGGAAAGTATGGCGGCACCTGGCGCCGGGGCTTCACCGGGCCCTTCGATACCTCCAACGGCCACCGCGCCGCGCAGAACGACAAGCTCCTCTACTGGGACTACACGGGCACCCGGATCGTTCCCAACATCGCCCGGGACTGGAAGGTGAGCCCGGACGGGAAAGTGACCACGCTCTGGCTGCGCCGCGGAATGAGGTGGAGCGACGGCGCGCCCTTCACTGCCGACGACTTCGTGTTCTGGTACCAGGACATGTACCTGAACCAGGAGCTGATCCCGGTGCCGCTCACGGTGATGACGATCAACGGCACGCCGATCAGCCTCGAGAAGGTGGACGACACGACCATCCGGTTCTTCGCGCCGGAGCCGTACCACGCGCTGCCGATCGTGCTCGCGTCCGTCTGGGGCATCGGCCACCACGCCCGCTTCGGCCGCGAGGGGCTCGGCGGCTTCGCGCCCGCTCACTACCTCAAGCAGTTCCATCCGAAGTACGCCTCGAAAGAGGACATGGCGAAGAAGCTCGCCGAGCTGAAGTTCGAGACCTGGGTGACATTGTTCAAGAACCGGAACGACGCGTGCCGCAATCCGGATCTTCCGGTCGTGACGCCGTGGAAGACGGTCTCGCCGATCACCACACCGACGTGGATCCTGGAGCGCAATCCCTATAGCGTGTGGGTCGACACGGACGGTAACCAGCTTCCCTACATCGACCGCATCCGCATGACGCTCGGCGAAAACCTCGAAGTCATCAACCTGCGCGCCGTGGCCGGCGAGTACGATTCGCAGGCCCGGCACATCGACATCAGCAAGCTCCCGGTGCTGCTCGAGAACCAGCCGAAGGGCCGCTACCGGGTGTACCTCGATCCATCCGATCAAGGCGCGGACGTCGGGCTGTTCTGCAACCAGAGCTTCGACAAGGATCCCGAGATCGCCCGGTGGCTCGGCACGCGCGAGTTTCGCATCGCGCTCTCCCACGGTATCGACCGCCGGCAGATCAACGAGACCTTCGTGCTCGGTCTCGGCCAGACCGGCTCGGCCGCGCCCGGCGAGCGGACCCTGTACTTCCCCGGCCCGGAATACAAGGCGCTCCACACCGCGTACGACGTCAAACGGGCCAACGAGATGCTCGACAAGCTCGGACTCACCAGGAAGGACAGCGACGGATACCGCCTGCGTAGCGACGGCGGAGGTCGCCTGCGGCTCTCCCTGACCACCTACGTGGGGTTCCTGCCATTCACGCAGATCGCCGAGATGATCGTCGAGCAGTGGAAGAGGATCGGCGTCCGCGGCGAGGTCCAGGAGATGGAGCGCGGGCTGGCCACTGCCCGGGTACAGGCCAACGAGCACCAGATCTACTTCGAGACCCAGTGGGGCGCCGACAACATGCACGGGCACTTCCCGCTGATCTTTCCCGCCAACAGCATCAACCCGCTGGGGCCGCTCTACGGTGTCTGGTACGCGAGCGCGGGCGCCAAGGGCAAGACGCCGCCCCCGCGCATGCGCGAGCTGATGGACAAGTACCGCAAGTCGTTCGGCGTCAAGGACGCGGAGCGCATCCGGCTCGCGAAGGACGTCTGGAAGATCGCGCTCGACGAGCTGTGGCTGATCCCGGTGGTATCGAACTCGCCCGCGTCTCAGGGCGTGCGCGTGATCAAGACCAACATGGGCAACATCCCATCACGGCTCTGGAACAGCGCGGTGAGCGACAACCCGCACATCGCCCACACGGAGACCTGGTTCTTCAAGTCCTGAGCGTCACCGTGAGCGGCGCGGCCTGGTCGGGAAGACGGACGCTGACGAATCCGCCGCCGTCGGCCCACCAGCCCGCGCCGGTCTGATCGGCTCCGGCGAGCCGCGGGAGTTCGCCGCGCCCGGACACGGTCACGACTCGCGGCGGATCCAGCCGCACACGCAGGAGGTAGCGGCGGCCCGCGGGAATCACCGACCGGTCTCCGTCGGCGTCGCCGATTCTTACCGTCACGGTCTCGGGCCCGGTCGCGCATTCGAATACGGTCAGGGCGTGACGCCCGCGCCGGTAGGCGTTGGTTCGTCCGTCGTCCTCGTACAGCTCGAAGCGCGATGCGCCGGCGGGATAGACCAGCACGGTGACGTCGTCGAGCGGCCGCTCCGACGTGTGCTGGACGACCGGCCCCATCGGCACGATGGCGCCCGCGCGGACGAAGAGCGGGAGCCGGTCCAGCGGCGCCTCGACCGTGAAGCCGCCCGGGCCCTCGTGACGGGCGCCCGTCCAGAAGTCGTACCAGGCGCCCGCCGGCAGGTAGACCGGCCACGCGGTCGCGCCCGCGCGGGTCACCGGCGCCACGAGCAGGTCGTCACCCCACAGGAACTGGTGGCCGAGGCTCCACACGCGCGGGTCGTCGGGATAGCTCATGACCAGCGGCCGCATCAGCGGCAGCCCCAGCGTGTGAGCCTGCCAGGCCAGCGTGTACGTGTAGGGAAGAAGCCGATAACGCAGCTCGGCGTACCGACGGCAGATCGCCTCGACCTCGCTCCCGTGCGCCCAGGGAACGTGCTCGCGCCAGACCCACCCGTGCGACCGGAAGATCGGGCTGAAGGCGCCGAGCTGGAACCAGCGCGCGTAGAGCTCACCGGTCTCCGGGATCGGATGGAAGAAGCCGCCCACGTCGGTGCCCCAGTACGGGACTCCCGACACGCCGGTGTTCAGGCCCAGCGGGATCTGCGCCTCCAGCGTCGCGAAGTCGTTGTTGATGTCGCCCGACCAGCACGAAGCGCCGAAGCGCTGCATGCCCGCGGCTCCAGACCGGCAGAGCAGGAACACGCGCTGATCGGGACGATCACGCGCTTCCCCCTCGGCGAAGGCCTCGTGGCGGAACCGATCGTAGATGTTGTGCAGGAGCGTTCCGCTGCCGCCGTGCAGCGTGGACTCCGCCGGCGGACCCTCGCCGCCGTCGAGCCACCACCCGGCGACGCCGAGCCGGACGAGCTCGCGATGGGCCGACCACCACCAGGCGCGGGCGGCCGGGTTGGAGAAGTCGACGTAGCGCTGCCCCTGCCGGTAGTTGGCCCCCGCCGGGCTCGCGCGCTCGTAGCCCGCGTCGAGAAGATAGCCGCGCGATTCCGCCTCGGCGAAGAGCGGCGACTCGCTGTGGAGCACGGGGTACTCGTGGGTAATGACCTCGAAGTGCTGCGCGCGCATCTCCCCGAGGAGCGCCGACGGATCCGACCACAGCCCGGGCTGGAGCTCGAGATGGCCCACGCCGCGATTCCAGCCGAGGGCATCGCCGTAGGTCGAGAGATAGATCAGCGCGTCGCAGGGGATTCGCTTCTCGCGAAGCGTGTGGGCCAGCTGTCGCAGCTCCGCCGTGTTTTCGAAGTGGCGAGTCGACTGGAGAAAGCCGAGCGCCCAGCGTGGCGGCATCGGAGGCCGGCCGAGCAGCTCCGCCGCCTCGCGCATCACGCCGCGCACGTCGCCGCCCAGCAAGAAGTACCAGACGAGCCTCCCGGTCTCCGCGGTGTAGACGATGCGCACGCCGCCGTCCGAGCGGCCCACCGAAACGACGGCGTCGCCGGGATTGTCGAAGAACAGCGCGTAGCCGCGGCTCGACACGAGGAGCGGCACGCCCATGTCCGAGCCGGGGCCGTGACCGATGTGCGTGTTCCAGAGCTGCCGGGTGGCGCCCAGCCGGTCGAAGGCGGCGCCGCCCTGGCCGAGTCCGTAGAAGTGCTGCTCGCCCGAGAAGACGAAGCTCGCGCGCACGCGCCGCCGCCCCGACCCGTCGGTCACCGGCTCCGCGGCCATGCCCGCGTCGGCCGGCTCGCGAAGCAACCAGTCGTCGCGTGAATCGAGCAAGGCGATCCGGAGCGGCGCGGTCGCGACCTCGACCCTCAGGTCCGTCGTCACGATGCGGAGCGGGTTACCGTCGACGACCTCGAAGGGCGCGGGCGTCCGCTCGCGCTCGGCGACGTACGATGGCGCCGCCTCTCGACCGGTCTGCGTGAGCTCGACCCGCACGATCCGCGGGGTCAGGACGGTCACGGCAACCCTGGGATCGCCTCCCGGAAACCCGAGGGTCGATGCGTCGAGCCGCTCGAAGCGAGGCATGAGAGGTAGCGCATGAATATCACAACCGCGGACGCTTGACCCTGTCGGTCCGTCCGACTACTCTCGCGGCACTCCCGGCTTGGAGGCGATGATGGCCCACCGAATCGTTGGACAGCCCGTCGGAAAGCTCGAGGGCCTCGGCAAGGTCAGCGGCCAGGCTCGCTATTCCGGCGATGTGACTCTCCCGGGCCTGGTCTGGGGCAAGGCCCTCCGGAGCCCATTGCCTCACGCGCGAATTCTCCGGATCGACACGTCCAGAGCCAGGGACCTCGCCGGAGTCCTGGCCGTTCTTACGGCCCAGGATCTGCCGAACATCCTGGTCGGCCGGCGCATGTTCGACATGCCGATGCTGGCGCGCGATCGCGTGCGATTCATCGGCGAGAAGGTCGCGGTCGTCGCCGCCGTCGATCCGGACATCGCGGAAGAGGCGCTCGCCCTCATCGACGTCGAGTACGAGGATCTGCCGGCCGTGTTCGATCCGATCGAGGCCATTCAAGCGGACGCGCCGATCCTGCACGAGAACCCCGCCGCGTACGAGGGCGCCCCCGCCGAGCGGCCCCACCCGAACGTCCAGTCCGTGCTTCGCTTCAAGCTGGGAGACGTGGAGGCCGGGTTCCGCGAGGCCGATCGGATCCTGGAACACACCTTCCGCACCCAGCTCGACCACCAGGGCTATCTCGAACCCCATGCGGGGGTCGTGGCGATCGACGACGCCGGCCGGGTCCAGGTGTGGGCGTCGAACAAGATGCCCTTTCGCCTCAAGGAACTGCTGTCGCAGGCCCTGCGTCTGCCGCCCGAGCAGATCCGCGTGAACCTGACGCCGATCGGCGGCGACTTCGGGGGCAAGGGCTCGCTCATGGATCTGCCGCTCGCGTATCACCTGGCGCGCGTCACCGGGCGCCCGGTCAAGATGCTGATGCGCTACGCCGAGGAGCTGATGGCGGGCAATCCGCGCCACCCCTCCGTCATCACGATGCGAACCGGCGTGCGCAAGGACGGGCGGATTCTCGCCCGGCGCGTGAAGGCGCTCTTCAACAGCGGCGCCTACGCCGCTTTCAAGCCTGCGCCGAGCGTGAATCTCGGCGGAACCGGGATGGGCGCCGGCGTCTACCGGATCCCCAATCTCCTGATCGAGGCGTTCTGCGTCTACAGCAACAACATCCCGTGCGGTCACGCGCGGTCGCCCGGCGAGCCCCAGATGGTCTTCGCCGGCGAGTCGCACATGGACATGATCGCCCGCGAGCTCGGGCTGGATCCGGCCGACGTGCGCCGGCGGAATCTCCTGCGCGACGGCGATCACCTGGCCAACGGCCACCATCTCGAGCACGTGCGCGCCAGCGACACGCTCGAGGCGGCGCTCAAGGCGAGCCACTGGGCCGAGCCCAAGGCCGGGCCGTGGATCGGCCGCGGCATGGCCATGACCCATCGGCACATCGGCGTCGGGTTCACGAACGCCCGGCTGCGTCTGGAGACGAGCGGCACGGTGACCCTGTCGATCGCGCTGCCCGACACGGGAACCGGCGCCCATCTGGTTCTTCGCCAGGTCGTCGCCGAGGTCCTCAGCTTGTCCCTCGACGAGGTGGAGATCGAGCTCGCGAACACCGACGACTTCACGACTGACTCTGGCGTGGGCGGAAGCCGGGTCACGCACACCGGGGGCCGCGCCGCGTATCACGCCGCCGAGAAGCTCAAGGCGCAGATCGAGGCGGAGGCGACGAAGCACGGGATTCCGCCGGGCGCGCTGGCCGCGATCGCCCGCGCGGCCGCGAAGGACGGTCGGACGCTGGAGGCATCGCACTTCTA
>Ga0137409_10004669_pt1 | contig 14374 bp, 11 predicted proteins | sample CZODoug1_16funga_FD_122059 | JGI IMG/M metagenome (GOLD analysis project Ga0137409, IMG submission 122059) | Vadose zone soil fungal communities from Angelo Coast Range Reserve, California, USA - CZODoug1_16fungal (Hybrid Assembly) | ecosystem: Environmental > Terrestrial > Soil > Vadose zone... | reverse complement strand
CTGCAGAAGACGCCGTTCACCTTCGATGTGTCGGTGTGGGAATTCCTCTGGCCGTTGCTGCAGGGCGCTCGACTCGTGCTGGCCAGGCCCGGCGGACACAAGGATGTGGGCTATCTCACCGCCTTGATCGGCGCGCAAACGATCACCGTCTTGCACTTCGTGCCGTCGATGCTGTCCTTTTTCGTCGAGGGTGGCGGCGATCTAGCTCAACCTCGGCTGCGGCACATCGTCGCCAGCGGTGAAGCCCTTTCCGGGTCATTGGCCGACAAAGTCCTCGCGCAGACACGAGCCAAGCTGCACAACCTCTATGGCCCCACCGAAGCTTCAATCGACGTCACGGCCTGTCCGGCCCAGCCTGGCTATGCCGGCAGCGTGCCGATCGGCCGCCCCATCGCCAACACGCGGATTTATCTGCTCGACCGGCATCGCGAGCCCGTGCCACTCGGTGCGGTGGGCGAGATCCACATCGGCGGCGTCGGAGTCGCGCGCGGCTATTTGAACCGACCCGAGCTCACCGCCGAGCGCTTCGTCGACAGCGCCTTCGTCGCCGGCGACCGGCTCTACAAGACCGGCGATCTTGGCCGCTATCGGCCCGACGGCAATATCGACTTCCTCGGCCGCAACGACCATCAAGTGAAGATCCGCGGCTTCCGCATCGAGCTCGGCGAGATCGAAGCGCGCCTCGCCGAGCACCCCGCCGTGCGCGAGACCGTCGTGCTCGCCCGCGAGGACTCCCCGGGCGACAAGCGCCTCGTCGCCTATTTCGTCCCCGATCAGGAACAGCTGTCCGCCCCCGCGACGCAAGAGACTCGCGGCGAGATGGTCGACGACTGGGCACGAGTCTTCAACGAGACCTACACCTCGAACCCCAACCCGAGCTTCGCCGGGTGGATCAGCAGCTACACCCGCGAACCGATCCCCGAGTCGCAGATGCACGAATGGCTCGCCGATACCGTCGAGGCCATCCTCGCTCTGAAACCGAAACGGCTGCTAGAGATCGGTTGCGGCGTCGGACTCTTGCTCGAGCGGTTGGCGCCCGCCTGCGAGACCTATGTCGGTTCGGACATCTCGTCGGAGGCGATCGCCAATCTCACACGTTGGATCGCACAGCGCGAAGGGTTCGAGCGGGTGCGATTGGCGCACGGTTCGGCGCTTGCGCCGGCGACTCTGCCGAATGAACGCTTCGACACCATCGTGCTGAATTCCGTCATTCAATACTTCCCCGACGAAGATTATCTGCTCGAAGTGATCGGCCACGCCCTGCAGCTGCTCGAGCCCGGCGGCCGGATCTTCATCGGCGACGTACGGCGACTAGACCTGCTCGAAGTCTTCCATGCGTCGGTGGCGGCGACCTGGGCCGCGATCCCCACGCCGCAGCTGGTCCGCAGGGCCGTGAGGCAAGAGACCGAACTCGTAGTCCATCCGAGCTTCTTCGCCAACCTCGGCCGAAGGTTCGGCTCGCTCGGCGTGGAGGCATGCCTCAAACCGGGACGTTCCGACAATGAGCTGACACGCTATCGCTACGATGTGGTGTTGCAGGCGCAGCCCCGCCAACCGTTGCCCGAGGCGCAACTCGCCTGGGATCAGATCGGCGCGCAAGACGTGGCGGCTCGGCTAAAGGCCGGGAGTTCGATCGTCCGCCTGACGGGTTTGATCGACCCACGGCTCAGGCGCGATCTCGACCACTGGCGCGTTCTCCAACGGCAAGCGCGGCTCGCTTCTCAGCCTATCGAAGAGAGCGTCAAGTTGGCTCAGGTGCTCGAGACGGCGGAGCAGTTCGGCTATCGCGTCAAACGGTGTTGGTCCGCCGAGGCCAGTCCGGACGGCTATGACCTGGTGCTGTTCCACCGCGACACGACGCCCTTCACTAGCTTACCCACCAGAGACGCCGTCGAGCGCCCGTTGACCAACGTTCCGTCGGCCGCGCGACGTATCGCCGAGCTCGTTCCGTCGCTGCGCGCTCACCTGGCCGAACACTTGCCCGACTACATGGTGCCGGCCGCGTATGTTCGGCTCGAAGCGCTGCCCTTGACGCCCAACGGTAAGCTCGACCGCCAGGCGCTGCCGGCGCCGGAGGACACCGCTTACGCACACCGCGCCTTCGAGCCGCCCGAGGGCGAGATCGAGCAGACCCTCGCACGCCTCTGGAGCGAGCTCCTCGGCGTCGAGCAGATCAGCCGTCACGATCACTTCTTCGAGCTCGGCGGTACCTCCATGTTGACAGTGCGAATGCGCGACTATGCGGCAAAACGCAATCTCAACATAACGATTCACGACCTCTTCAACACACCGGTACTCCACGAGCTCGCCTCGAAGCTCGCTACCCACTCGCCGTCGACCATGAGCGCGATCCCTGTCCGCCGCTCTGGTGTCCACTCGCCGATCTTCTTCCCACCAACCGGGTTGGGTAGCTACCGATACGTATCTACCTTGGCTGCAAACATCGACAGCGATTGCCCGATGTACGCACTACCCTGGCAATCCGCCGAGGAGCCACAACTCCAGACGGTCGAAGCCATGGCCAGCAGGATGGTTGCCATGATTCGAGCCGTTCAGCCTCACGGCCCATATCGCCTCGCAGGCTATTCATCTGGAGGCGTGCTGGCCTACGCAATAGCTCAGCACTTCTTGAGCATCGATGAAGACGTCTCCTTCCTTGGCCTGATCGACGTCCCATTCCCGTTGAACGCTGCCTATACGCCCAAAACAGAGAGAGAGGCGCTAATCGACCTTCTGCGCCGACATCCTGGACAAGAGCTAAATCAAGACGAACGCTCGACCCGGATCGATGAAGCATCCACAGAGTCTCTCTTTAAGTTGGCGAAGAGCTCGGGACTGCTCGACCAATGGATTACCTTTGACCTATGGCCGCAACAGCATCATTTCTTGCAGACGGTTCGCCAGTATCAACCGATCCCCCTGCCTGTGGCAGTCCACCTATTCGCAGCATCGGAGCCCTTAGACGGAGACTCATCGAAGAAAAGCCCCGTGCTGAAGTGGAACACCTTACTGCCGGCATCTTCCCTACGCGTGACTCCTATCGCGAGCGATCACCTGGCGATAGTGGCCACCCCCGAACTCCATGCACGCTTCAAACAGGCGCTGGAGTCGACGCAACTGGACACTCCAGCTCGTGCATTCGACCCTCTGGTCATGATGCATGCTGCCGCAAATAGCCGCGATGCCCCATTAATCTGCGTGCCGGGCGCCGGCGCGAGCGCCACAGCATTGGTGGAGATGGTCAATTCGCTTGCGGACAGCTGGCCGATCTATGGTCTTCAGCCGCGGGGGATTGATTTCGGCCAACTACCGCACGGTAGTGTCGAGGCAGCTGCGGCGTGCAACCTTCGCGCGATCGAGCAGCTATCCGCCGCAGGCCCGGTTCATCTCCTAGGGCACTCGCACGGCGGTCTCGTCGCGCTCGAGATGGCCATACGTCTTTCTCTTGCAGGCCGCACCGTGGCATCGCTGACATTGATCGACAGTCGGATCCACAACGACGGCGGCACAGTGAAAGATGTGCCGAATCACGAAGTGCTCGCGGGATACGTGGAAACGTTCGAGCAGCAATTCGAAATATCGTTAAACATCGACGAGCGCACGATCATGGGTCATTTCGACGCATTCATCCGCGAGCTTCACCCGAAGCTTCTAGACGCCAAGATTCTGCCGTCTCGCTGCAAGGCGGACGTACTGCGCAACCCGCTGGCGACATACGCCGCCGCGTGTCGCACGCCGTACACACCGGCCACGCGCTACAACGGCCGTCTTAATCTCGTGCTGGTGAGGGACTCGTCGCTGGACCCAACCGAAGATCAAAAAGAGCGAGAGGCGATCGCTGCTTCCTGGCGCCCGCACGTCGCCGACTTGGACGAATGGTTAGGACCGGGAAACCATCTAACCATCTTGCGATCGCCGCACGTTCAGATCCTAGCCGAAAGATTGAAGCTTCTTTACTCTCATGCGCATTAGATACTCGAACCGTATCGGCGTTCGCTATGCCACGTGGCATGTTTGCGCAAATTTGGCTACGGGCTGACAGACTCCGTCCTGTAGCCTCCGATTACCCTCAAGCGAGGACCTCGCACTTCAAGGATGTTGCAAATGCCAACCACCCAAACGTCTCGCCAGGACTATCGCGAGTTTCGAGATAGCCTCAGGAAGCAACGCGTCGACGACGGCGCCCGCCGCAAAGACGTCGCTGCAAGTTGGCGACAGCTGTTCAATGAAAAAAACGCGGGGTATGTGCGCAACTACCTCCGTTGGCTCTATCCCCACCGCTTCGCGATTGCAGGGCTGTTTGCCTTGATAGTGATCTCCACCGGACTCCAGCTAGTCAGCCCGCTCCTTGTGCGCTACATGGTGGACGACGTGCTGCTCGACCAGTCGCTGCCGCGTGCCGAGCGCCTCACAGTGCTGAACTTGCTCGGCGTCGCGCTTCTAGTCGCATTCGGGCTAATGGCCTTCACTACCTTCCTCACAAATTTCAGGCAACGTCTGCTCAGCATCCGCGTGACGCTCGCGCTACGCCGCTCGCTGTTCGACCGGTTATTACGGCTGCCGCTGCAGAAGCTGTCGGACATGAAAACCGGCGGCATACTTTCACGCTTGACGGGCGACGTCGATTCGGCGTCTCGATTTCTCGAGACGGCCGTCTTTCAGCCGGGCATCGCCGTCCTTCGACTGCTGACGGCGGGCGGAACAATCATGGTGCTCAACTGGCGGCTTGGGCTCGTCGCATTGGCTGTCATTCCGGCAGCGATTCTGCTGACCTATGTCGCGGCGCAACGCGTCCGACCGGTTTTCTCTAGGATTCGTATGGACATGTCGCGCATCGATGGCCGCGTTGGGGAGCTCTTCTCTGGCGTTCGGGTGGTGCGCGCGTTCGGCCGAGAGGCAAGCGAGCGTCGCAACTACTTCCGGGGCCGGAATGCAATCGTCCGCAAGGAACTGTTTTCAGAACGCCGCTCGCTTGGGCTCATGACCTCTTGGACGATCGTCAACGGCGGCGTCACCTTGGCGATCGCCTGGTACGGCGGATATCTCTACATGGACGCACGCGCCTCAGTTGGGGACATCATGGCCCTGCAATCGTACTCCATGCTACTCCTTGCGCCGCTTACGCAGCTCGCAAATACGTTCACGCAAACCCAGCAGTCAATCGCGGCGATGGAGCGCTTGTTCGACGTGCTCGATATGCCCGAAGACAAGCCAGACGCACCTGACGCGATCAATGCATCCACCGACGTTCGCGAGATCGTCTTCGACGGCGTCGAGTTCGAGTACCGCAAGGGCCAACCGGTTCTCAAGGACATCAACGTCGTGGTGCCGGGAGGCACGGTGGTTGCGCTGGTCGGACGCAGTGGCGCCGGCAAGACGACATTGACGGACCTCGTAGCGCGCTTTAACGATCCCAGCCGCGGAGCCATCCGATTGAACGGAACGGATATACGAAAACTGCGTTTGCGTACCTATCGCGCGCTCCTCGCAATCGTGCAGCAGGACGTGTTCTTGTTCGATGGCTCTGTGAGAGACAACATCGCCTACGGAAATCGGACAGCGACTCCCGCCGACGTGGAAGAGGCAGCAAGGCGCGCGAACGCGCACGAATTCATCTGCAAGCTTCCGGAAGGGTACGACACGCTCATCGGCGAGCGAGGCGTGAAGCTCTCGGGCGGTCAGCAGCAGCGCCTGTCCATTGCACGGGCAATACTGAGGAAGCCGCAGATCCTGGTCTTGGATGAAGCCACTAGCAACCTCGACAGCGAAAGCGAGCAGCTCATTCAGGCTTCGATCGCGACGTTGCTCGCGGGGCGAACCACCTTTGTGATTGCGCACCGCCTCTCGACCGTGCGACAGGCCGACATGATCCTGGTGCTGGAGGACGGCCGGATCGTGGAGCGCGGAACGCACGCGACACTGATGGAACGCCGTGGGAAGTATTTTGAGATGGTGGAGCGCCAAATGTGGTCCGATCAAACGCCGGCGGCGCAGACTTCGATGATCCAACCCCAGACTAGCCGGATCTTTTCGCCTGCCGCCCGCTCTTAGGCTCGGGCAAAGCCGGGCTCCGCAGCAAGCGCAGGGCTCGATCGGACCAACGGTTTGACGTGCCGTTGGATCCTGTAGCCCGAGCCTGCCGACGACGCGCTGGCCGTTTGGAGCGACGCATCGGGGCCACACGTAATGAGCGCCGCGAAACGGAACAAGATCGCAATCATCGGTGCTGCGGGAACCGTTGGCTCCGCGCTAGCCTTCTACTTGTGCACGCGCGGCACCGCTCGAGAGATCGTGCTCATCGATGTCAACGCAAACCGTCTTTCTGCTCATCTCATGGATATCGAGCAGGCCGCGTCCCCGCTGAGCTCCACGCGAGTGAAAGGGGGAACGTATGCCGATCTCGCGGACACGGCGATCGTAGTCGTAGCGTGCAGCGCGCCAGACACCGGCACCACCGACCGCTCAGCATCGGCTCAGAAAAACCTCACGCTCGTGAGAGAAGCCGCGAGACATATCAGAGACTACTGCCCGCACGCGGTAGTCATCACCATGACCAACCCCGTGGATGTGCTCAACCACGCGGTTTGGCAGGAAACGGGGCTCGAACGAGCTCGCTGCCTTGGATTCTCCACCAACGACACCGTTCGCTTTAGGCGTGCGATCGCAGAGGTAGCGAACGTCTCGCCGAGAGACGTGTACGCGTTGGTGGTCGGCGAACACGGGCCAAACCAAGTTCCGCTCTTCTCGTCGATCTCGGTAAAGGGGGAACGGCTGACACTGTCTGCCGATCAACAGTCCACCGTAAACGAGAACCTTCGCGGCTGGTTCCGGCGTTACATTGATCTAAAAAGTGGGCGAACGACCGGGTGGACGTCGGCGATCGGCGCGACAACGTTGATCGAGCAAATACTGGAAGGCTTCGATGGGGTCATTTCGACTTCGGTCGTGCCGGCTGGGGAATACGGCCTGACGGGTCTGAGCATCGGATTACCGGTCCGTGTCGGCAGTCACGGCGTATTGCGCATCGAGCAACTGGCGCTTACAGATATCGAGGCGGAAGCGCTCGAACGTGCTTCCGAGGCCATAAAAAGGTCGCTCGCGGCAGTGAGCGCTACCGCACTTCCGCCTTTCAGTTGATGTCGAATTCTGGTCGTGCAGACTACGTTCGTGGGTTCGACGCAGCTGAGCGCCCTGCAATCATTGGTGATTTCCACCATCGCGAGCGCGTGCAACACCGATTACGAGTCCGTTTCGCTCGACGCAAACGTGCTCGACTTAGGTATCGATTCCCTGGTGCTCGTGTCCATAGTGAATCAGATTGCGGCTGACTACCGTGTCGCGCTCACCAGCGAGCAGACCTTGGAGCTGTTCGAGGCCGAGTTGCTGCGCGATCTGATTTCTAGAATCCATTCCATCTTGGCCAAGTCTGGGGTTTTCGAAACGCATGCCGCCAGCTGAAGATTCGGCGACGCATACTTGGCGCGGCCCGCGAATCGTCGCTCGCCCGCGCTCCCTGGATACCTGATCGAAGGGTCCGCCTCATGCCCACAGTCCGTTTCAGCCATTTCGCATCGGAAAATCCCGACGTCATCGCGGTGGTCGAAGCCTCAGGCCGCGAGTGGTCTCGTGGCGAATTGGCAAGGTCGGTGAAGCGCCTGTCGCACACCCTGCGCAAGCTTGGGAGTGTGCCCGGAGACGCGCTCGCGACAATGGCTCCGAATTGCGCCGAATACATGATCGCGTACTTGGCGGCAACCGAGATGGGGATGTACTTCGTTCCCATCAATTGGCACCTCGCTCCCGCCGAGATCGAATACATACTCAAGGACTGCAAACCGCGCGCACTCGTAGCACACGAACGGTTTCAGACGTCGATCACTTCAATTCTCTCCGGTATGGATGCACCCCCGCCCATCCGGCTGTCGATTGGCACGATAGCGGGCTTCATCGGGTTGGCGGAGCTCGAGGATGTAGGGGACGCGGCGAATCCGATGCCCATCGACGGGAGAATGCTTGCCTACACCTCCGCGACCACGGGACGGCCAAAGGGCGTCCTGCTTCCCTTGCAGGATGCTGGCCGCATTCTCGACAAGATCATCGGGCAGCGAATCGCTGCCGGACTGGGCGTGGACGACAACGTTCATCTCTGCGCGTCGATGCTCTATCACGGAGCTCCGCTCGAGACAGTCGCGATCGCTCTGCACATGGGTCATAGCGTCGTATTGATCGAAACGGCCACGCCGGAAGGCATTCTGCGGCTGATCGAACAATATCGCGTTACTACCGCGTACATCCCTCCAAACATGTTCAAACGCCTGTTGAGCTTGAGCGCGAGCACTCGTGCTCGATACTCCACGGCTACCCTTGTTCGAGTCATCCATGCGGGCGCGCCCTGTCCGGTGGAGGTGAAGCGACAGATGATCGAGTGGTGGGGTCCGATTATTTTGGAGTTATATGGCGCAGTGGAAGGATCAGGCACGATCGTGAACTCACACGATTGGCTGAAGCACCCGGGCACCGTCGGCACACCGGTGCCGGGCAGTATCGTCAAGATCCTGGGCGAGGACGGCGAAGAGCTGCCGGCCGGCGCGGTTGGAACGATATACCTGACACGCTACACGGGGGATCGCTTTGAGTACTTACACGATCCCGAGAAGACCCGGTCCGCCTATCGCGGCGAGCTCTTCACCGTAGGAGACGTGGGCTATCTAAACGAACAAGGGTTTCTTTTTCTTTGCGATCGCAAGATCGACATGATCAATGTGGCGGGCATGAAAATCTATTCCGCCGAGATCGAAAACGTGCTGAATCTCCACCCGCAAGTCGAGGACTGCGCAGTAGTCGGAGTACCGGACGAGGTCACAGGAGAGGCAGTCTTGGCGCTCGTTCAAGTTGCAGCCGGTTCGCCGCAGGACGACGGTCTGATCGCGGACCTCTCGCGGTTTCTCCGTCGGCACTTGTCGCCGCTGAAGATGCCGCGGAGCTTCGAGCTCGTATCAAGCCTACCGAGAGAAGTAACCGGCAAGCTCCGCAAGAGGCAACTGCGTGCCGATTATTTGTCCCGTCACGCCCTAAGCTGACGGCGGACTACGCAGCCGCCCTACCGCGAACATTCGCCTTTGCCGCGCACGAACCGCGCCGCGTCTCGGCCTTTCTTCAGAGTCGCCGTAAGAGCTGGCTGCCATCCCAAAGATGCGTGACGCATTCGGCGTTCCCGACGAATTCGACGATTGAAGACAGTCTTGTCCCTTTGCTCCGCAAAATGTATTGCCTGCCGCGATACGGCATGAGAGTCGCCTCGACTGCTTCTCCGCCAGGCTGTCCGATCTCGCGCGAAGTGAGTCGCAGGGAGGATCCTTCGCCGACGCATATGCGAACGGACCGCGCGCGGTTCCCGTATTCACCCTCGCAAGCCCTTGCAACCGACGCGCCGGGACGATCGTTGCTGCCGAGGTCGATGGGTAATGACGCCGGACACAGCTCCGGATACGTCCGACCGAACAAACGCGTCAACGCAATGCCCGCGCCTTTGCCTTCGGCAAGGACCGCGATTCCGATCCGCTCGTCAAACCGGAGCCGGATCCGCGACGATGCTGTGCGCGTCACGCCATCGTACCCGTACCATCCTGCGCCGAAGTACTTCCAACCTACGCTGGCGCCTCGTTCCAAGCACCAGCCGGGCATCGTCACGTGCATGCCTGGCATCACATCGAGGCGATGGGCCGATCCCCGCGAAGGATCGGCTGCGCAGCGGGCCGTGAAATGCGCCTTCATGAACGCAAGAAAATGTCGGGCAGTTAAGCTCAGCTCCCCACCGGTGGCCGGACACACGGGCGCCGGCTTCGACGCATCGCCCGTTCGCGGCACACCGATCTTGTCGAGTATCTGCTCCGCCAATAGCTCCTCGTACGTTCGATCGGAGATGTACTCCAGAATCGCAGCAGCGAGCCACGGGCCGATGTTGCCGTAGCTGTACCATGCTCCGGGCTCGTGAATGGCCTGGCTGCTCGCGAGCTCCTGACAGAGGGCTCGAGAATCGATCCGCCCTCCCGGCAGCCGCGGAACCGTCGTGAGACGCGACCCATCCAGCCCGTGCGTGTGATCGAGCAGTTGCCGAACGGATATTCGTGCGAGCGTGTCACTTTCGATACCGGGTTCCAGTGCAAGCAGGGACGCGACGTTGGACGACAGCGCGATTCCGTGACACTCCAACTCCCGCACCAAAAGCGCTGCGGTGAACGCCTTCGCGATACAGGCAACCGGAACGCGCAGCTCTTCCGTGACGCCGTCGACTGACCCGCCGCGTTCGCCGTCCCAGGCGGCATACTCTTCCCTGTCGTCGATCACCATACCCACCGAGAGCCGGCCACTTTGGTGGGAAAGTCGGTCCTGAAGCATGCGTTCTTGGAGGCTGCGTTCGAGGCTCATCCGGGCGCTCGCAATCCAATGCCGTCCTCCGGGACAAGACGCGCCCCTGCGGGCTACGGTTCCCGCTCCGCTTTCCACGGTCGGATCAGCGTCGCTTATCGCCCCAACCTAGTTCGGGCCCGTTCGGACGTCAACGCACAAACACCGGTTTGGTTTTCTTGCTTCGCTATGCAGTCATCGATAGATTCCCATGCGTATCGCGATACGACGGCGAGAATTTCCTTGCGGCGGCTGCGGACCACCGATGACTGCAAAGCCCGGATCCGAAGAAGCGACCTCGCTCGGACACATGCCCGGAGACCGTTGGGCATTCGACTCCGTCGTCACGACGGTCTTCAGCGACATGCTGAGGAGATCCATTCCCGAATATGACGGAATGCGCGATGCAGTTTTTAGTCTCGGATCGAAGTTCGTTCGACCCGATACGCATATCGTTGATTTGGGTTGCTCGAGGGGAGACGCATTAGCGCCTTTCGTAGCCCGCTTCGGCGCTCGCAATAACTACGCCGGTGTTGAGGTCTCGAAGCCGATGCTCGCCGCAGCACGGGAGCGATTTGCCGACCATATCGAACAGGGCCTAGTCTCGATCGATGATCTCGATCTCAGAAGCGACTATCCCAAGGTCGAAGCAAGCCTGACGCTGTGCATTCTGTCGCTCCAGTTCATCCCGATCGATCATCGTCAGCGCATCCTTCACGAAACGTACACGAACACGTGCAAGGAGGTGCCCTCATAATCGTCGAGAAGGTACTGGGCGCTTGCAACGACATAAACAGCGTCATGATCGATATCTACCATGGACGAAAGAAGGCCGCCGGCTACAGCGTCGACGAAGTCGAGCGCAAGCGGCTGGCGCTCGAGGGAGTGCTCGTTCCGGTGACGGCAAGTTGGAACGAAGACTTGCTGTCGGGGGCAGGCTTCAGCCGCATCGACTGTTTCTGGAGATGGATGAACTTCGCGGGGTGGATCGCCGTGAAGTGATTCACGCGGCTGTAACACCGCGTGCGACGCGATGGTCACATCCGGTATCGCGCATCGGAACGCGATTGTGGCAGCTGTGCGCTGAAGCAACGCTGCTGTCCGAACACTCCGGCACGCAAGGTCACGCGAAGTGTTCATGAAGCGGCCAGGGATGTCGCCCGTGCCATCGCGCAGAGGCCTGAATACAGCCTGACGCGCCGTCATCGCAAAAAGGTCGAGATCTTGTTCGCGCACATGAAGCGCATCTCGAGGCTCTGCTCTTTGGTATCCGCACGTTTGATGCGGCAACGCTCACGGCGACGTCGGTTCTGATGCTTTTGGTTGGTGTAACGGCCAGCTGGATACCCGCCTATCGCGCCAGTTCCGTCGACCCGGTGGAGACTCTGGCGGAAAGCTGATCGCATCGAACGATTTTCACCAGTTACTTGAGCGTCGTCCCTAAATCGCGCTACTCGTGATCAGCAGCTCCGGACTCGTCGTGCTCGAGCTTACGACGGGCGCTGCCCAGGAACGCCAGAGCAAATGGTGGCGTAACCCACATCGTAACCGCAGTCTTTGTGATTCAGTGCTCAGCGTAGATTGGGTACACCTGAGGCATATACTTGTTCACTAAGCGTCCGCCGTCTTTCAGGCGCGCGAAAAAGTAGGGATAGTTGTGATGTCGGGTCTCCGCGAGATCAGCCTTGCACTCTTCAGACGCCCAGTGGAGCGACATCGCAGTGCGCCATCTATTGCTCTGGTTCGCGCGGCTTCCATGAAACGTAAGCGCGTGAAAGAAGACGCAGCCTCCTGCCTTGAGTTCTGCTGAACCCCATGCAAGAGCTTGCTCGTCTGGTTTTACTTCGCTTATCCCTTCGAGCCAGTTGTCCTCCCTGCCCAAGATCAGTTCGGAGGGTCGTTTGGCTGGTCCCCACTTGTGGGATCCCTTGATGCAGAGTAGTGGTCCCATATCGGACGTGACGTCGCAAAGCGCTATCCAGCAACTTATAAGATGATTGCTTCGCGAGAATGGCCAGTATGAATAGTCCTGGTGGACATTGACCGGCAATCCGTCGTTTGGCGGTTTGGCCAGCAATTGATCCTCGACGATAGATACACAAGGAGACACCAAGAGGCGCGCGGCGCACTCTCCCAGTTCGCGGCTGATTGAGAGCTGCCAAAGCTCATGATCCAGGACGCGCGCGTTTAGAACCCATTGAACGCTCTTTGCGGAGCCGAAAGGCGCCACTGCTTTTCGTATGGCTGGTGGCCGGCGGTCGGCGGTGTAGTTGCCCTCATAGACTCTGGCCATCGCAGCCTTGATCCGATCCACGGTTTGATCGTCGATGAGGCGATCCAGAATGACGTAACCATCTCGGCGGAATGCCTCTACATGGTGGGTAGTGATCATGGTGGCGTTTCCATTCTCGGCCAAATGGGCGACGGAAGAGGAGAGTTACATAGTCTTGCTTGTTTGTCCCGTGGCCGAACGGTAGCGCAATGACATTGCGATAGTTGGCTTCGGGGTTTCACGACGCAAACTGTTCCGGTGCCAAATTTTAGAGATGACGATTGTGGCGTTGTTGATCCAGAACTCCGGCGACGTCTCCTTTAGCGAGATGCCGTGTAATCGCCCAATGTCGCTGGTGTCCATGTTGTTGAGATTCACGAGCTGGACACTCCCGATGTCGCCAAGCTTCAGGCCGGCCTGACTGAGCACTTCCTCGATATCGAAGGCACGTACGCCTGGATGCTTCCTCTTGCGTGAGAACCGTTCCGTGTTCACATACCCTGCGAGCTTACCTTCGCGGAACACCACGACAGCGCCGTCATGATTGAAGTTGATAGCCAGCGTGTTCATTTGTTTGCTCCATGGAGCCCCGTTTCTCGAAGAATGCCGTATTTCAGGAGTCTCGCAACGTGCAGGCGAGTGGCCGTAGAAGGAGCGCCATCGCGAACTTCGGCGGACACCAGTGCGCCGATCGGAGTCTGCTCTACGTCGCAGGCCCGCCGAGTGATTCGAAGTAGCACGTCCAGAGAGAAGTTGGTCTTACCGTCGGGGAGAGCCGTCAGCGGAATCGGAGCGGTGAGCCACGCCCGCCCCTCTTTCCGTTAGGGCGACGGTTCGTTCATCGGTGAGCTGATAGCTGGGGTAGTGGGCGAACGCCTTTTGCTGCGGATAGGAGGTCGGCCCCATTCTCGGAACCCGCGGCGGAGCATTCCTGGCGCACTCCAGCATGTGCTCCCACAGTTCCTCGTACTTCCGGATTCGCGCCTTGGCGTCGCGGCGCCCCGCTTCGGCCATCTTCGCGCGGAGATCGGGGTTCCTCACTAGCGTCGTCATCGCCCTCGCCAGTGCATCCACGTCGATTACCGTGCACCCCGCAAGAGTTGCGTCTCTGTCAGCAGAATCACACATGCGCACGATGTCCAGCTCGTCACCCAAGGGAGGCCAATAGGAGGGCACGAGAAGGCCGGTGTGCCCGTCGCGCACGATTTCGCGAATACCCGTTCCAATCGGAGGCGACGACGGGAAGCCCAGCGGCGAGGGCTTCGATCAGGGTGATGCCGAATGTTTCCTGGACGTTGTCGCTCGGTGAGACGAAGACATCCGCCGCGCCGTAGAGCAAACATTTCTGTTGCGGTAACGGATTCGGAAAGTACGGGCTTTCGGCTTGGGCAGTGCAACTCGGCACCGCGTGGCTGCCCGTGAGCCCGGCGCTCGCGGCGGTGCCGGCCTCCGCGCTCCTGTGGCTCGGCTTCGCCACTTGGTATCGACACGTCCGAAGCGTTGCGCCGCTGGGGACCTTCCACTCGCTGACGCTGCCGGCAGGCGTCGTCACAGCGAAAACCGCGGACGCGGCCCCGCGATCCGAGGGGCTTTACTTGGGCGACCGACTGCCGTGGCGGATCGTGTCCCACGGCGTGGTGTACGAGTCGTGAGTCCTGGTTCGGTTGGACTCGTGCTCAGTTGACCACGGCGGAC
>Ga0137409_10004668_pt1 | contig 14377 bp, 17 predicted proteins | sample CZODoug1_16funga_FD_122059 | JGI IMG/M metagenome (GOLD analysis project Ga0137409, IMG submission 122059) | Vadose zone soil fungal communities from Angelo Coast Range Reserve, California, USA - CZODoug1_16fungal (Hybrid Assembly) | ecosystem: Environmental > Terrestrial > Soil > Vadose zone... | reverse complement strand
ATCGGTGGGTTTGTTGGGCTGGAACAGTCGTTTCTGCTGGGTCTTGCTTCTATTTTCTATTCGATCTCAATGGCGGTGATCCCATTCCTTGCAAGCCGGATCGTCAAAGGAGAGGCGTTCGGAACGATCGCAAATGTTCTGATCAACAAGATTCCTCTTCCATCGAGTTTGAAACCATGACGCATTCAATTGATCAGAATGATTTTCAGGACCAGCTGCGGTACACGAAGTATTACGAACACGATGGCATGTTGCGGGCGTATGCGAACCGCTCGATGGTGCTCGCGATGGTGTTTGGCGTTATCGCCTTAAGCTCCTTTGCTTTCGCCGTCTACGTGCGCCTGCAGCCGCCGACCGTGATCCGTGTGGACAGCGAGGGTGAGGCAGCGATTGTCGGCGGAACGCCAGCCCCCGGACATACTCGCGGGCTGACGTTCACGGCGTCTGCTGCCGATGCCGCTCCCACAGACGTGGAGTCAAAGGCCGTAGTTCGTCGCTTTCTGGACCACTATTTGAACTACACACCGGCGACGGTTGATCGCCAGATGGCAGACGCGCTGAATATGATGACCGGAAACTTCAAGGCGCTAGTCCTCAGCCGCCTGCGGGAGGATGACACGGTCAACAAGATCCAGGACGACCAAATCATTACAAATTTCACGGTCCGCACCATCAGCGTGGTCCAGGGTTCACCCCTGACCTTCACAGCGTTCGGGGTTAAAGAGATTCACCGGCTGAAGAATAAGCAGGAGACGACGGACCAAATTGTTGGCCGGTACAACGTGCGGCTGGCGCTGGACCGGCGAACGGAGTACAACCCAAGCGGACTCTTGGTGGCCGATTACTGGGAGCAACAGATGGTCGGGGACAAGAACACCGGTCTCTCACAAGCGGACGAGCTATCGCACGAGGCGACGCGGAAAAAGAACTAGTGCAAGGAGCGATGGAGACGCAGGAGGTACGAACCAATGCTTGATCCGGACGCAAACCAGAAGCGGGAGAACACGGACCTGTTGGGATTTGCAAGATTCGGAGGTTTGGATCGACTGGACTGGCTCATGATCCTGATTTCCGTTCTGCTCGGAACCATCGCCAAACAACACCATGTTCTGGATCTACCCGATTGGTTTCTGGAATGGGTATCTCCGTTCCTGCTGATGGCGTTCGGCTACAAAGCGCGCCGGAAGATTACCGAAGTGGTCGAAAGCCGCCGAGATCGGGGCAAAGACACCCGCGAAGAATAGAGAGGCAAAGATGCGTTCGTTGTTTCCTTCTACGTATGACCGAGCGGATGTGCTGATGAGCGCCGGCTGCAGCACTTTTGTCAGCGCCGCTTTGATCCTGGTAATCCCGCGAGTTGGCATTGTTTTGCTGGAAATCCTTCTGGGGTTGTTTTTCATCGGATGTGCTCTGGCAGCGCGGGCGCGGCTGCGAATTCAGGCGCGTTCACAGGTAAAGGAAGGACCCGAGGGTTCAACCAATGCGAAGGCGAAATGGTTCGACAGGTACGACGTTCTCATGATTCTCACCGTGATCGTTATTTACAGCAGCATGTCTGGGTTATTGCGGCATGCAGGGTTGTCGGAAGGCACCGTAGGTATCTTGCCGCTCATCCTGTTTGCGGCGGGAATCCTGCTGAAGCCGCGCGCCGTCCAGTTCATCGAAAGGCGCCGGAAGGATCGGAAAGACGAAACCCACGATGGGAGACTGCACATGGATGCCGGCGAAAAACCGGAGATCGCAAGAAAGGAAACGGTTGAGCGATGCCAGTGAACGGACCAGAAACGATTGCAGATTCGAAGCCTTCTCAACCCGTCCCGAGCGAAGGAAGGAGCGTGCGGGCAGCAAGGAACGCTAAACCGGGCGTCGGGCGAGGTGCGTCAACACGACGCCGGCGCGACCGGCAAGATAGCTCCGAGACAAACGGAGAAGAGCGTTTCTTCTTGGCCAGTGCGAATCGTAATGGAGACGTGCCGACCTTGGGCCGCGAGTGTGCCACGGAGGCGGAAGCCATCATCGAAGCGTTTCGCGAGAAGGTGAACCTCTATAAAGTTACCGAGTTTCAAACCCGTGCCGATATCGGCCGGTCCGGGGAACCGATCTTAAGGAAGGAGACGTTGAAGAAGAATAATCCGGCTTCTTAAATAGAGGAGACTTCGGTCTCCTGGAAGCACCCAGACTTTCTGGGACTCTGCTGTTCCGTAGGGTGCAGCACAACTTCACTTGCAGTCAAAAAGGAGAAGCCGATGTCAGAGAAGAACCAGATTGTCGTGGTTTTGATCGTGGCGCTCTTTCTCGGAGCGTTCGTCGACCGGATCACGGCACTGAAGATAGTCGCTGGAGTCGTTCTGCTGTGGACATTGCAGAACCAGCCAGTGGTCTTCGAGTGTATCCGGAAGCTGTTCTCGTTCGTACAGAGACGGCCTTCGGTTCGGGAGTACCGCGGAGGCGTAACAACCGTTAGGGCCTCTTAGGGTAGTGATGAGCTTGGCGATGGTGGTTCGTATCAAGCGACCCATCCTCACCAAGTAGACAACTGAATCGCATCAGCAAGTGGTCGGGCTCTTCGGGGCCAGGCCGGGAACGTTCACGTTTTCGGCAGGGCAGAAGAGGAGCGCGGCTCCTTTCTCTGTTCTGTCATAACCAATCAGATCAGAGAAAAGGAGAACTTGAGATGCCTAACACGAACCACACGACAGACATTCTGCGCGTGAAACAGATCGTAATCGATGAGGAAGGCAACGTGGCGAAGCGATTTCCCCGGATCGACGCGGAAGGGCAGCTGAAAAATACGCTGCTATTCGCGATTCATCCGGAGATCTGCGTCCTCTCGATGCAAGTACCGGGCGGCCTATTGGATGCGTACGAACAAGCAAGGATCAGCCAGGTCCTTATGCGCGTGCGCTACGAAGGCCGGGAGTATTGTCTCGTCGGCGCCAGCGGTTCGGCCAAAGACGGAAAGTTCTATGCCGTCGACGCCCAACACGAGAAACTGATCGCCGAACGGTTCCAGAAGTGGCCGCAGGCTGCCATCACGTACTTCGGCATTCTGGTTTCCGACTGCAAGGTCGTGATCCAGGAGCCGGACGTCGACGTGTTGGTGGTCGAAGATCATGCGCTGGGAACCAACGACTGCCGCGGGTGGATTTCGGAGAGGCTGTTCGGGAAACTCAACCTGCCCGATCATCGCTTCTACCAGTTCCGCCTCGCCTTCGACCGGACGCAGGCAAAAGGCTCCTTCAAGCTCATGCAAGACGACGTTGCTGATCTCTTGAAGGCCGACATCATTCTTCCGGAAAGCTCGGTTAAACCAAAGCTCGAGCTGGGTTTCCTCGATGAGTGCCAGAAGTGGTTTACGGGGCTCACGAGCGGGATCCAGGGGATGCGATTTCGGTCTCCCATTGTTCTGGGGATTCGGGACTACTCTCGCGAGCTGCAGTTCAAGTCGAGCTACACCCTGACCGAACACGCGCCGCTCGACTCTCTGAGGACCGAGATCATCCCTCGCGCTCTTGAGGAAGTCCGCAGCGTGGTCTCCTCTGCCCTGACCGGCGACTACCAGAAGCTTCTCGAAGCAATTGGGACGTCTCCGGCGCAGCCAAAGGTGGAGGACTCCGAAGACGAGGAGTTCACTTCCTACGAGAACAGCATTGTCGAAGCCGTACTGAAAGCGGACGGCAGCGGCATGCTGTTCAAACACCCCTTCATCAACAACAAGTTGCAACAGTTGCTGGCGAAGTGGGCCTTCAAGGTATCGACCGGCGGTGGCTTTCGGATGCCGGCATTTGCCCTGGCAGACGACGGATATCTGTTCAGCCACAACGGACAGGTATTCGCTGGGTCGGACTGGATTCCGGAGGACTGGAGCATCAGCTCGCTTTCAACTAAGCGGGGACTGGTGATTCGTTATCCCATCCGGATGAAGGAAGACCTGTTGCCCGTCCAGATGCTGTCGTTCGAAGATACCGCTCGCCTCCTGGAGCAGGTTCTCCGTGGAACCGGCTGCAGGATGGATTCGGCGCAGATTCCCGACTTGGTCGAGCGCCAGCTTCGGCTTCCCGGTACCTTCTCACTGCACTCGAAGACCGCGGAACGCAATGGCGGCGATTTCGACTTCGACTTGGTTGCCGTCCTTCAAGACTCTGATTTCCCCCGCTTTGTGCAAAGCCGTTTCGACATGCGGGAGGGCTTTCAGAAGAAGAAGGATAAGAAAACCAAGACCAAATCCCCTTGGTGGAACCTGGCGGACGTTGCCATGAAGGCTCGTGGCAATCAAATCGGCAGGATTACGAACCTGATCAGTGACTGTATCGCGGCCGGGCGGAGCGACAACGCTTACGAACTGGTGGATCAGTTGCAAAACGCACTGGACTCGCTGAAGCACAACGTCCAGGTGGATCAGGACGTGATCAAGCGGATCCGCACTGAAGTCCCCAAGGCACCATGGCTGGCGACAAAAGAGGCCAGACGCATTTCCGACATGCCGATGGAAGTAGCCATTAGCAACTCGGATATCGTTGGGCAGCTTTATAACCACGCCCGCAAAGAGATCGGCATTCTCTTCCAGGATGTTCTTCCGCTGCGCGACTTCGGCGGAATGATCCGGGGAGAGACATTCGACCGGAAGATATACGAGGAATGCCGAAAGATCAATAAGACGTTCGGCACCCTGGTAGGCGAGCTCCGGAAACGAACTGAGAAGTGCGAGGCTGCTATTGCCGAAGCGCAAGCGAAGTTCGAAGCCGTGAGAGACCACAAGAACGCCGACGTCCGCAAGAAGGCTTCGAAGGCACTCTATCGGGCTAAGGCTGCTCTGCGTAACAACGAAGAGCGCTGCCGGGAAGAGATGCGAAACTTTCACCGTTTCCTGGCCGATTGGGGAAACGGCAAGCGGGAGAACCGGAGAGGCTGGTGTCAGGCATTGCACTCGATCGCGACGAGTACACGAAGCGCGCAAGAGGGCAAAGCCACCGGCGCCATCGTCTTTCACGCCTTCCCGCAGGAAGCTCTCGACAAGCTGCTCGAAGAGACCGGCGGACGTCCCGTTCAACTTCATTTGCCTGAATTGCCTGATGGAGAGATTGTGTTCGACAACTCGGGGAATGTGTACCGGGTGGAGCGAATCCGGCTCGAAGGCGGGCAGATCCAGGAGCGGCGTATTTTCCTGTTCCAGATCACGGAGCACGGAAACATCATTCTCGACGGTGTGCGTGTGGATTCGGTACAACCGTTCGCCATCCAGGAAGGATCTGGAGAGATCCGGAATGGCATGGTGACGTTTTCGAACCTGCCGCAGCACCCCGCTGTTCGCACCCGCAAGGCCAGAGTTCTGCGCAGTCGCGAGGAGCGGCGCGAGTTTCTGGCAACCTGCGAAAAAACCCTCGGTTCGAGCTTTTCGGTGTTCGTGGACGGCGATCCAGCGAGCATCCGGCAACTCGACACCGATGCCAAGAAGCAAACGTTCCTCGAACATGCGCCGGTTCGCCCTTGGGAATCCCGGCCGTTTCAGGGAGCGCGAGTAGAGCAGTAAACAAGCACCCGGGGCCGCTCGAAAGAGCGGCCGCTGGGCTAGTTGGACAAAGGAAAGGAGATCAAGAATATGAGACGCCTTCTGATAGGAACTCTCGCGCTGACAATGACGTTCCCCCCGCTGCCGGCGCAGAAAATCGACACTGAAACCCCATCACGCGAGCGCGTGGTGCGGGTACAAACTGCTATGAACCATCTGACCGTAATCGAAGTAGCGGAGCCAGTAGCCACCGTTGCTGTCGGCTCTCCCCAAGCTTTCAAGGTTGAGCGACGCGAGAACAAGGTGTTCATCCAGCCGCTTCAAGAGAACGTGGCCACGAACCTTTTCATCTGGACCGCTTCGACCCGCCTGAACTACGAGCTGGTACCGGCCGTCAGCGACGCGGGGCAAATGGACTTCGCCATCGACTACCGCCAGCCCCAGCCGCAGGCACAGGTCGCGCAACCGAAGCCAGCGCCGGTAGCCGTCGTTTCTACCGTGCCGAACGAAATGCTCCTGAACAGCACGCCAGTCCGATTGGTTGGCGGAGCAGCGGCCGCGAAGGCCGACCTGGGTGTGCTGATCCGGGACGTCTATCGCAGGCAGGATGAGGTCTTTGTCCGTTTTTCAATCGAGAACCGCTCAAGCCAGACGTTGCGCGCGGGCCCTCCGGCGGTCGTATCCCTAACTGGACTGAAGTTTGATCGGTCGCTGTGGGCCTTCCAGAACGCGCAGTTGGGGGTGGAATACGCCAGCCGTTTGAAGACCTACGACGCACCGATTCCAGTCAAAATCAGACAATGCGAGCCAGGAGTTGCGGAAGTGGGTCCAGGCAAAGCGCGCATTGGCCTGATCGCGCTGCAGCTTCCGCCGGTGAGCCCGGACGCGAAAAAGACCCAGCCCACCGTACTAAAGATTCTGTTTCCCATCGATCGCGCAGGAAATCTGACCGCCACACTGGTGCTGTAGATTCTCAGAGTCGAAGCCATGGAATCCGAGTATCAGACAGTGGGGCAGATGTACGAGCGTCTGCGGCTGATGATTCGTCAACGCAACGACACGGGATTCCGGCTCGCCGTGACAGATGCTGTCCTGGAGCCGCGGAACCCGTTCGAACCTGCAAGCAAACGACGGCCTAAATCGGTTGTCGCGATCATCCTCATCCTCGTACTCGTCCTGTCACTAATCTTTCTCTATTTCAGCTTCCATCACGCGAGATAGATGGAACCTGAACGAGATGCACAAGAGGAGCTGAGCAGTATGGCGTCAAGCGCAACCAAAATGGCAAACGAACCGGAACAGACGGGGGAGGAACGGCAGCCTGATGTCCAGCTTCAGGACGTGCTGTTCTCGGCACTGGTCACTTCGGTATGTTACTGGACAACCATCTTTCTTCTGGCCATCGTCGGCACATACCTGATTGATTGGTGGCTCACCCATCCAGGACCCTACGCCGCGCCGGCGAACGATCCGTGGGGCATCACCACACCTCCGTGGCTGATATTGCCGCTGGCGCCGATCGGCGTCGTCGGATCTCTCGGACATGCGGCTTGGTGCGCCCTACGAGGACAACGGACCTGGAAGATGCTCATAACGGCCGCCAGCCTGGTCGCCGTCATGGGCTGCAGCAAGTTGCTCGAAATCTATCTCGCGCCGATGTAGAGCGGCCACAAGCGGCACGGTCCTGGGCCGTGCTTGAGGTGCATATATGATCCAACACTCTGAAAACTCCCGGCGTGAGATCACCAATGCCGAGGCTGGCGTCGTTGGTGCGGTGCTCGGTTTCGGGCTTATCGCCCTGCTGCTGTACCTTGCAGTCGAACGCTACCACATCCGCAAAGAGCAGTTGGTCGAAGCTGCCCTCTACCTGTTTGTTATTGCCGCGGCGGTAATTGCGCCGGTCTTACGAAAGTTCACCACGCGGGGCAAGCGGAACAAACGTCCGCCGTTTGTCATCCCGGCCCGCAAGGATGAGCGCGCAATCGAATCCGCCTGGAACCAAAATGCTGTGTTGCTCGGCTACGACATGGACGAAACGCCCTGGCTTTGGCCGGATGAAGTGCGCGTGATGCAAGGCATTGTGCTCGGCATGACTGGATCGGGGAAGACCACTCTGCTCAAAAACATCATCACCCAGGATATTGCGCGTTTCGTTGGGCCACCGGAGGATCGTCACCACATCCCGATGGTCATCTTCGACGGCAAGGGAGACCTCGAATTCTTCGAACAACTGCTGCCACACATTCACCGCGCCGGACGGCTGCACCAACTGCGGTTGCTCAATCCATCACGTCCCGAGTTCTCCGCCCTATACAACCCGTTCTTCACGCGTGACGACAACTATATGGCGCAGGTAAACATGATCTTCGGCAGCTTTAACCTGCACGACGAGTTCTTCGCCAAGCACCAGCTGAACTACCTCGGCGACATTGTGCGCGTCCTGTTCTATACCGGCGCCCGCTACAACTTCTACGACGTGATTGTCATGCTGCTCGACCAGGACGTACTGAAGGAACAAATCGACAAGGCTGTCCACCGCCTCGATCGCGACAGCAATGTCACCGCCCAGCAGCGGTTGAACTTTGAGATGAGCGTGAAGAACCTGACGCAGTCGCTTGAGGACCGGGAGCGTGTGCCCAAAATCCAAGGCCTGATTAACGAGTGCATGACGTTCCTGGACGACGAACTGTCGGCGGTAACGGGGCAGTACGACGACTTGTTGTCGATCGAAGACGTGATCGACCAGGAGCTGATCCTGTTCGTGAGCCTGAACTCAAACAAGAACATCGAGCCGGTGCGCTCGCTCGGGAAGATGCTGCTGCAAAACATCCAGCTCACGGTCGGCAAACGTTACGAGGACAAAGCGGACCGCCGGCGTCAGAATCGCCCCATCTTCTCTGTCGTACTGGATGAGTTCGCTCCGTTTGGTTATCGCAACTTCGCGCAGATTCTGCAGACTGCGCGAGGCACAAACACGGCGTTCCTGTTCTCTATGCAAAGCCTCCCGCAATTGATGCAGGTCGGCCGCGGCTTCAAGGAAGAAGTTACTTCAGCGCCGAACACGACCATCACGCTCCGCACGCGGGACGAAGAAACCGCCGAATACTTCATCAAGGCGTCGGCCGAACAAGTCGTGACGCGGCGCAGCGTCCAAAAGGAGCGAGGATTCTTCGGGTTTGGGAAGTACGAAGAAACCGGACGTGCCACCGAAAGCGAGAATCGCGAGACGCGCTCCCAGGACGAGTCCATTAAGAACCTACCCAAGGGCCAAATGGAAATCCTGATGTCGGATGATACTCGCGGCACACTGCACTCCTTGCTGCAAGTTCGACCGCCGGAGGAAGTCGCAATCCCTGGCTTCCAGCCGGCGCTCTATCCACGGATGCTGCACTCGCGCGCGGAATCGAGCGGCGCCAACCTCAGGTTCAAGGACCCGGATCTGGCGCGGAAGTACCGGGTTCCCAGTCGCCAAGTAGGAGGTTTCCGCAAATGAAGGTGCAAGTTGTGTGCATGATTGTCGCCTGCACGGTGATGGTCGATGGCCAGACTGGGCCAAGCCCGGCGCACAAAGCGGACGAGAAGCAGCCGGCGACGGGGCTTTATCAGCGCCAGGCAGGTACGCGCCCGCACGAGCAGAAGGATGATTTCTTCACGGCATCGACCAAGCTGGTCAACAAGAACGACCTCGATTATGGAGCGATGATCGAACGGCGGCGGCAAGCGTTTCTCGACGCGAGCGCCGCGAACCCCTTCTTCTGGTACAGTGCTCTGACCACGGGTCTGCTGATGGTGCTGATGTTGGCTTATGGTTTCCGCGTCATGGACGAGAAACGGAAACTCTGGCGCGCCGCCGAAATTCTTAACGACGTGTGGAACGATGCACAGTACGCGCGCGCGTTGGCTGAGACGGCGATCCAGAAATACAACAGGCACATGGAGGAATGCAACCGGGTGATTGAGGCGCAGTTGAGCGGGCGTGCCAGCCCAACTGCACTGGAGGCCACTGACGCCCGCAACGAGCTAACCCGTTTACGCGGAGAACTGGACACAGTCGACGGTGAACGGAAAGTCCTGAAGGCGAAACTGGACGACAAGGAAAGACTGATTGACGAGCTTTCTGCCCGTCTGGATGCTCTCGAGAAGGCGGGACAGACTGGCGGTTCGATCCAGCCGCGGAACGGGAGCGGAACACCAGGGCCAAACGAAACGGAGCGCAAGCTCATCGCGCGGATCAACCAACTCACGGAACAGCTCGAAGCGGAGAAACAAAAGAACCGCACACTGAAAGGAGCGTAGCCGGTGCTGGTGACTGTGAAAGGTTTTGGCGGCATCTGGGAGCGACGGTTTGGAACGAGCACTACCCGTTCTAAGCGGTTTGCTCAGGCAGCTTTTTACAACACAACTGGCGTCCAGGTCAGCGGCAAGGTCCGTTACCGCTGGAGAATCGGTGGCAAGATCCGGTTCAACGGAGTCGGCGGTTTCACTCCAACCGACCCGTCACGTTCGCTAAACCGCGTGTTCGAGTGCAAGGATCCGGAAACTACTCGCGCAGGTTGGACGCAAATTCTGTTCAAACGAATGCTGAGTGGTCCGGAGCGGCCCGACTTTTACCTGTTCGTTGTGACAGCCGAGTACACCGGACGACTCGACATTGGGTCGTCTTGCTGGAAGGCAGATCCGGTTCAGGTTGTGTCCGTCAGTGAAAACGCGGATCAACAAGAGGCGATGCTGTTGATGCCGGCGTACTCCTGGGTGCGCGGAGAACTGGGCACGTTTTACGCGGAGCCTTCCACGAGGCAGTTCTGGTCCGCCGGCCTTCGGCTGGAAAGGGCAGGCCTGGCAGAGTAAGGAACGGCCGATGCGTTACGAAAAAGGAACCATGGAATTGAGCCCAGCGAGGGACGTCCCTCTGCTGCAGCAGGTCCTGCGATCGGGATTCGTTACCGGCAATCAATTGTACGAGTTCATGCGGCTGGAACAGACGGAATGTTCCCGGCAGGCATTCGATCACCGGGTCCGGCGGCTGGTCGGACATGGCTTGATCGAGAAACGTCCCGGGCTGGCACGCGGGCGGCACCAGGTGTACTCGATTAGCAAGGACGGTGCGTCCGTGTTGATCGATGCGGGTGAGTTGTTCGCGGGACGCAGAAACGTAGACGTGGTTAAGCAGAGCTGTGCGCACTGGCTCGAGCTTAACGAAGTGCATCTTGCGCTCTGGAGGAGCCGGGCGCTGGTGAGGTGGACTCCTGCAACCGAAATCTGCTCGCAGAATCTGACCAGCTACAGGTACGCGAAAGATTACGACGCGGTGGTGGCGGTCGGTTGTGATGGTGGCGAGGCGCGCTTTGCGCTCGAGTACGAACGAACGCCTAAGACGTTTGGGGCTTACGGCGAGATTGCCAACACGCTGGAGGACGAAACGCTTGTTGATACGATCCTGTACCTCGCGTCGAACTATCACTTGATGTGCATCGTCCGGGATCGCGTCACGCCACAACGAGTGCGAGTCTGCGTCGGACTGGCCGCGGAGTTCATGGGCAAGCTGCTTCGAACCCCCGTGATGATCGCAGGAACAACCCAGCGAGATATCCCCTTCCAAAACATCCTGGCACAACCCCGAGAGAGACGCGTACGCCCATAGAGGGGCTTGCCAGTTGTCCCTTTGCCATCACTTTGAAGCGCATTGGCGCTTTTATTCATGAGTGAATAACTCGCAGGTTGCTCAAGGGAAGGCCGCTTAGGCGACGAATTACTCCCCCCGTCTTCTGCGAAGCCGGGGCTCGTAATGAATAAACCGGCCGTGGCGGGTGCTTGCGTGCGTTGCACGCGCCCGTCGCTTACGCTCCTGGCGCTTCGCAACACACTGGCGCGTCCAGGTGGCCGGCTGTTTGCGCGGTTCGTGTCGTGAGGGTGCGCCGGTTGAGAGTGGCTTGCGCACGGATGTGTAGTGATCAGTTTGAAATCAGCCCCCAACGAATCAGGAGCTATGCTTTAGGAAGCACAATGTCCGAGTTTGTCCAGATCGAAGTCCAGCTTTCAAGGTCCAGTACCGTGACTTGCGCACCGACGGGCCACTCTACTGCGGTGTTCTGGCTCCAGGGAATCACCCTCATATGGATGTTGGTCGAGTGCGGCCTGTCACTTTATGCGGCAGCGGCGGCACGTAGCCGTTGGTGTCGAGCACGACACGGTTGTCGGCTCGGCGTTCGACGACACGCTCATCTGGGACCCGGGCAGCTGCACCCTCCGGTTCGTCGGTGGTGCTGGCACCGACGACGTCGACGCTTCGGCGACGACCGGCGGTGAGCTCATCGACCTGGATGCCCTGGACGGTCAGTCGCGTGACGGCGCCGGTGCCGCGCCGGACTCGACCGAAAACGTGATCGGCGGGAGCGGCCACGACGTCATCATCGGCAACGACATCCGCAACCGGATCGTCGGCGGCGCGGGCGATGACGCCCTCGGGGGTGATCCGGGCGATGACACATTGATCGGCGGGGCCGGCAACGACCGGCTCTACGGCGCAGCGGGTCTCGACATCGGCCTCGGTGGTCCCGGCGGCGACACCTGCGACATCGACGACGACAACGAAGCCGACGCGATCGGCATCGGCGTCGGGCTGCACATGGCGGAGCTAGTGAACCGGGAGAGCGGCCCTGATGTGGCCAACGAGCTGCCGGTATGAGCGAGGCCCTCCTCACGTACTTCTGGTGGTGGCTGTTCGGCCTAATAGCCGTGGCCACAGGTTTAGTGGAGCTCGGCGGCCTGTTGTGCCGGAGGTTCCGGAAACCAAAGGGCCTGTGGCTCGAGGAGTTTGAGAAAAGAATGTACCCAGCGGCTTGACGGCGTGCGGCCAATGGCCGTAGACTTGCGCCCCGAGACGTGGTGTAGACAGCGGTTACTTCACTCAAATTGAAAACACCGCAGTCGCTTTGTTCCCGTCTACAGTTTGCGTGGCGTAGGCATCGGTTACTTCACCTTGTAAGTGAGAGGTCGTTGGTGCAATTCCAACCACCGTTCGAAAGTTCGGTGTAGCTCAGTAGTTAGAGCGCTAACGTACCGGAGCCGTCTGTTCCCGCTTGTTTTGAATTGAGTGGCGAAGGTATCGGTTACTTCATCAAATGGCGCCTCGGGCCGAATCGCAAGGTGTAATAGACCAAGCGGAAGGCTTAGGCACCCCGAAAGCTCCGGTACTGCTTGTTCCCTCATGAGGGTTTGAAAATGAAAACGAATACCAAGCGTCAGCCCACGGCCTTTACCCATGAGGGTGCGCCGGCCATCCCACCTGCGAATGCTGAGAAGGAACTGCGCCGGGCGGTCTTAGCCTGCATGTTGTGGGAGGATCAGTTCTATGAAAGCGGTGAAGACATTGCGGCCCGAATCGCTACCCTTGTGCGAAGTGTGCCAGTTGACAAAGTGGCCTCCCTGGCTATCGAGGCCCGCACCAGATTTAAGCTTCGCCATGCACCTCTTCTGCTCGTGCGCGAACTCGCGCGTACCGCCAAAGGCAATATCGTTGGCCGGACTCTCAGCGAGGTTATCCAGCGCGCTGATGAGCTTGGCGAGTTTGTTTCGATCTATTGGAAGGAGAAAAAGCAGCCCCTCAGCAAACAGGTCAAGCTCGGCTTGGCTCACGCGTTCACCAAGTTCAACGCCTACCAGCTCGGAAAGTACCGAGGGGATGACAAGGCCGTCAAGCTCCGCGACGTGCTGTTCATGTGCCACGCTAAACCCAAGGACGAGGGGCAGGCCGCTACCTGGAAGCAGTTGGTCGACGGTACGCTGCCGACGCCGGACACCTGGGAGGTGGCCCTGAGTGGAGGGGCCGACAAGAAGGAGGCTTTCGAGCGGCTACTCCGTGAAGGCAAGCTCGGGTACCTGGCCCTCCTGCGCAACCTGCGCAACATGGTCACGGCGGGTGTGGATGAAACCCTGGTGCAGGGTGCCCTCCTCGGGGGTGCCACGAATTCGAAGGCTCTGCCTTTCCGCTTTATCGCCGCTGCACGGGCTGCACCGCGGTATGAGCCGCAGTTAGACGAGGCCATGCGCTTCGCGGTAGCCGAGCTCCCGCGGCTCGCCGGCCGCACGGTGGTCCTGGTGGACGTGAGCGGCTCGATGGACCGCGCCCTCTCGGGCAAGAGCGACCTCAAGCGCATGGATGCCGCCTGCGGCCTCGCCATCATGGCCCGCGAGCTGTGCCAGGATTGTCGGGTATTCGCCTTCAGCACCTCGATTGCCGAAATACCGGCCCGACATGGCATGGGCCTGAGCGATGCCATTCAGAAGTCCATGCCCCACGGGGGCACCGACCTGGGCGGCGCTGTTGGCTGGGTCAACCTGCACACGCAGTATGACCGGCTGATTGTGGTCACAGATGAGCAGAGCATGTCGCCGGTAGGCAGCCCCACGGGCCGCCGTGGGTACATGGTCAACGTCGCGGCCTATAAGAACGGTATCGGCTACGGGCCCTGGACGCGCCTTGACGGCTTCAGCGAGGCGCTGCTGACGTACATTCAGGAGTGCGAGCTTGCCCTCACCGAATAGCCTGCGGGCCTTTATGAAGGCCAAGGGCCTGGGGCCGCGTACGGCGGCCCTCTACTTCGGCGTCAACGTCCGCACCGTGCAACGCTGGCTCAAAGGGGATCGTAAGGTGCCCGGCTGGTTGAACATCTATATCACAGGGGCGCACCTGCGATGATGCGCTGGCGCATCTTCGCCGTCTACGTCACCGGCACCGTGATGCTGGTGCTGCTGTGCCTCAGTGACTTTTTCATCGGTGACGGGAAAGCCAAAGAATTGATGATTCGATTGGCCCTCTGCTTCCTATGGCCATTCGCGGCCCTGAGCAGCAAGGGGCGGGATTTACTA
>Ga0137409_10004666_pt1 | contig 14377 bp, 13 predicted proteins | sample CZODoug1_16funga_FD_122059 | JGI IMG/M metagenome (GOLD analysis project Ga0137409, IMG submission 122059) | Vadose zone soil fungal communities from Angelo Coast Range Reserve, California, USA - CZODoug1_16fungal (Hybrid Assembly) | ecosystem: Environmental > Terrestrial > Soil > Vadose zone... | reverse complement strand
GCGCAACCCGCAGTGGGAATTCATCGTCAATCCGATCGTCGATCTCGGATTCGGAAGCCGCGGCGACATCGATTTCGTGCCGGCCGCGCGGCTTGCCCGCAAGATCACCGACGACCTCTCCTTGGGGGTGGAGTATTATACCGCTCTCGGGCGGCCGGGCAGCTTTCTGCCCTTCGAGCAGCAGTCGCACCAGTTGTTCGCGGTGGTGGATTTCAAGGTCGGCGCCGTCGATGTCGACTTCGGCATCGGCTACGGGCTGACCGAGGGTTCGGACCGGTGGATGGCCAAGACCATTCTGACCTATGCGCTCCCGGTGGCGGGGAAGCAGGAAGACAAGGCAGGAATGAAAACGCCGCCGACCATGAAGTCGTCCATGCGACAGCCCTCGGCGGTCCAAATGGCGAGCGATCCGTTCGCCGGGATGCGGTGACGACGGTCGCTGTGGCAGCGTTCAGCTGCGCATGGCCTCACGGGGCCGTTGCCACGGGCAGAACAAGCTGCGAGGCTTGGCCGGGTCGCCGGGCCATTGTCCCGGTTTGACCGGCATGCGAAGGCTTCTTCAACTTGTCAGCATTTTGCGGGCAGGAAGCAAATGGTTTTGCTCGGGCGGCGCAGGCTTCCCAAGCCGCTCAAAGCTCTGATACAGGAACCGCGGCGCGGGGGTGGGCTCTACGGAGAGCGCACCTATGCATGACGTTTACAATTTTATCGTTGTAGATCATCTCGATCTTACAATAGGCGCCGGTGGTTTCGTTCCCGGCTGGATTACAGGCAGCCTACGACGCCGCCGGAAGTTAAAGCCCATTGAAGCTTACGATTACTGCGGCCTTGACTAGCCCAACTTTACCAATTGGCGCACTCGCTAGGCCCAGGCTCGGCGCCGGCAAGGACGCCCGGCCCTCGGGGACATGGAGCATAGGCCTCAACGCCCGCAGCGCCACAAACAGCGCACGGCGATCGTCCGCTATATGCTCCGTCAACCCGAGAACTTCTCAGAATTCCGAAGAGATCGCTCCTTCCTTCCGGGCATCGAACTGCGCCACGTTCGCTGCGCCCCAAGGACTATCTGATACGATCAATCGGGCCCCCTCCCGTCCTACCATTCGCGACCACCGTCGTGGTGGCCGCGACTACGGCCATTGCTCTGCGGAAACCGACGTGATGAACGACGGGGGGCCGGCATTCTGGGTGCGCCTACCAAGCGAGAACGACCTGGCCGGTGCAAGCCCATTCGGGACCAAGTAGGTTTTCGCCCACCTTCAGTGAGTTAGTTAGACTGGAAAGCAGTGCATCTCCGTTGCATGTTCGATCGTGCGTGCGGGTCGGAATGGAGAGCTGGTTCAACGGATGTTCGACTCGTTCAAAGAGAATTGAGCCTAGAAGTATCTCCACAGCAGGCTTGCCGGGCTCGCCGGCATGTTGGGGCCAGGCGCGCAGGACGAAGCGTCCCTGTTCCCCGGGTCGAATCATGGCAATCGCCTGCGGCCGGCCGGCGTTAAACATTGGGATCACCGGCAAACTGGCCGGGCCGCTGTCCGGGCGTACAAACGCGTTCAACGCTGCCAGCGACCATGCCGGCTCCACGAGCCATCCTTGTCTCAACAGCTCGTCCTGAAGGGCCTCAGTGCTGCCGCGCCATTGGAGCAAGATGGGCTCCTCCGTCTCTCCGGCGAGATCGACCCGATAGGTTGGCAACTCGTTCCAGCCACCATCGCGCCATGGCTTGGACAAGGCGACGGCTGGCTGAGTCTGCGGCGCGTAGAATGACAGGGCTTGGTTTAGATCGCGTTCGATATGCCATGAACCCACGATGAGAAAGGTAGCAGCGCACGCGGCAATCAACCAAGTTGTCGCGCGACGGGGCATTTCGTAGCCTCGGAACACCAACGCAAAAGCTGCTGTTACGCCGGCCCCGAAAAGGAGGCCAGCGGCGACATCGGAAGGCCAGTGCGCGCCCAGATAGATGCGCGAGAATGAGACCGCTGTGATCAGCGTCACGCACACTCCAACGGTCATCTTGCCGAGAGTCGCACTCGCTCCACGAAAGGCAATCCAGCCAAGTACGCCGTACAAGGTCGCGGTCATTGTCGCGTGCCCGCTGGGAAAGGAAAACGCATCCGCGCCGGAATAGATATCGATCGGCCGCTGCGCATGCACCAACAGCTTCATGCTCTGAACAAACATCATGGTGCTCACCAAGGCGATAAGGAGTCCCGTGGCGAGCCGAAATCGGCGATTAATGAGCAAAACGACGCATCCGACAATGCCGAGCGCCGATGTGACCGGCCAGTCGGCCAACATTGTGATATTGACCATGGCCATATCGGTCCAAGTCGTGCGAAGCGATTGCAGGAACTGTCCAAAGGATTGGTCAAATCGAACGACCGCGTCTTTCGTCATAACGTCTTCAAGGAGCGCGAAAAAGGCGATGACCGCGCCGATCAGAATCATGTTCATGACGATGAATAGCCGAAAATCGGCGTGATGCGGGGCCGCGAGTCTTTCAATCGCATACCCGATCCGGTCATTACGACCGTTGGCCCAACCGACCAATGTCCCTTGCAAGCGCGTCAGGTAGCGCAGCCCCAACCTGATAACCACCTTCATAAGCCAGATCGCCAAGACTGTTCCGACGACGAGCACTGCAATGAAAACGGCCAACCGTTTGCTGATGACATTCAGTCCAGAAATCGCCAGTCCAGCCGAGACACCGGGCAAGATATGAACGGCGGCCCATGCAATCGCTGACAAAAGGTTGAGGATGGTGAAGCGAAAAACGCCCATGCCCATCATGCCGGCGACGCCAGAGACTACGGGCTTGATGCCTGGAACGAACCGTCCGATAACGATGCTCTTGCCGCCATGACGGTCAAAGTGCCTTTGCCCGGCCGCCCAAAGTCCACGATACCGGGTAAAGGGCCAAATCTCGGCGAAGCGTTCCTTGTAAATACGACCGGCCCAATAGGAAGTAGCATCTCCGATGGTGGCTCCGAGGATTGTCGCGATGAAAGCCGGCCAGAACGACACCTTGCCGAGCCCGACAAGACCACCGATCCCGACAAGCACGACAGTGCTTGGCGAAAACAAGCCGATTATCGGCAGGGCTTCACAGGCAGATACGAGAAAGGCCGCTGCAATCGCCAAATTTGGATGAAGCCCGATAAAATCAAGCAGGTGTTGAAGATACGCCGTCACGAGATTTCCTGCTTTGAATTACGCATTACTTTGGGCTCTCAACAGGTTAACACGAAGCTCGATTCTAATATTTCACCAGTCAGCGGCCTAGGTCGTTCATCGGCCCGGCAACATGGACAGCAGAACCGCATCACGCCTCCAGAAGTGATGATAGAGCGCGGCCGTAGCGTGGAGGCCTGCGAACCAGATCAGCACATTGCTGAGCCAGCCGTGGATATTGGCCAGCTCAAGGCCGAGCTGCTGGGACTGCGGAAGCCAGGGCTGAATGTTTCCCAGGACGAGCACCGTCAGCGGGTGACCTTCGAGCCATGCACCGAGAATGGCCGTGACCGGCACCAGCATTAGCAGCGAATAAATCGTCCAATGCCCGAGCCTCGCGCCCAGCTCCATCCAGGCCGGCATTTCGGGACTCTTGGGCGGGGGAAAAATCGCCCGCCAACACACGCGCACAAGTGTCAGCGAAAACACGCTGATGCCGAGCAACTCGTGCAGCCCGCGACTGAAATCATTGGCCGACGAATAGATGCGCGTCTCAGAGCCGCCGACACTCGCAATGTAAGCGGCGACGACAAGCAACAGGGTCGTCCAGTGTAAAAGCTGGGCGGTAGCGCTGTAGCGCTCCACAACAGTGAATGGATGACGGGCTTGCATTCTAGCCTCCTATGACGGGTTCGGCATGCTCTTCGCAAGCCGGTACGGGGGTGGCTGGTGCTGCTCCGCGGAGCGGAGCGTCAATTGAGCGGCTGCAGAGAAGACGCGCGCGCGCATAAGCAACGTCACGATCAGCCCGGCGACGCCTGATGCTGCCAAGATCATGGCGACGATGACGAATTGGTAGATGCCTGCGTAAACCGGGCTGGCGCCCGACACCATCATGCCGGCCATCACGCCTGGTATCCAGACCAAGCCGAGCGACTTCAGCATATCGAGACGTGGAAGGAGGCTGGCATAAACCGCACTCTGCACATAAGGCGCAACCGTCACGCCGGGGTCGGCACCGAGCGCCAAGCCCGCCTCGATCTGGCCGACGTGAGCAGTGACATCAGCTCTGAAGCGCTCTACAGCCTGCGCGCAGGCATTCATTGCGTTGGCGATGATCATGCTCCCCACCGGCACCAGCACCGCGATGTCGGCGGTGAGCGTTCGGGTGGCAATCATTCCGGCGATCACCACGCCCGATCCAGCGGAGATCGCGTAGAATGAAAGCAGCAGCGAACCCTTGATGTCCTGGGTGCGGCGCGCGGCGGTCACGGCGGCAGCAAAGGTCATGGCCAGCAGGATGAGCACGCCCACCAGGAGATTTCCGTGCAGCAACACGGCCAGGACCATGCCCACAAGCACCATCTGCACGAGGCCCCGCACCAGCGATATCGCGGTCTCGCGCTCGACGTGCACCGCAAATCGGCGGCACACGAGCACTACAGCCGCGCAGAGCACGATGGCGCCAGCCGCCTGGGCCACTCCCATGGCGATGTCGCTGTGCAGGTTGTTCAGTAACTCAGGGATCACGTAGCACCTCCTTCGTGGGGCCGATCGTAACCAGCTTGCCGGCTTCCAGGATCATTGTGCGGTCAGCGATACGATGAGCCTGGACCGTGTTGTGGGTGACGATCACGCAAGTCATCTGCCGCTCGCGAATGATGCTCAGCACGAGCTCCTCGATCCCTCGCGCTGAAACGTCATCGAGCGCCGAGGTCGGCTCGTCCAGCAAGAGTGCCTCGGGAGCGTTCGCCAGCGTGCGAGCTAGCGACACGCGTTGCGCCTCGCCTCCCGAGAGGTTGCTCACATCTCGTTCCTGGTACCCGGGCAAGCCGACGCGCTCCAGCAGCGCAGCAATCTGGTCCGAGGAGAGGTTCTCACCATTCTGCCGCGGTCCGAACGCTAAGTTCGCAGCCACGGTCCCGGGGAAGAGATGCGCGACCTGCATGACCATGCCGACGCGACGCCGCAACTCTCTCGGTGCCAATTCACGGTAGTCCTGACCGTTGAGGCGCACGGTCCCGCCCGTCGGCTCGTCGAGGCGGTTCAGCAGCCGCAGGAAAGATGACTTGCCCGCCCCACTTGGACCGACGACCGCCAGTACCTCGCCGGGCTGCACATGAACGCTGATGTCGCTTACCAGAATCCTCCCGACGACGGAGCGCGAGAGATGCTCAGTCTCGAGCGCTATGGTCTGAGGCTCCAGACCTGCAGACGGGCGCAAAGTTGCTTCGGGGTCGCCGATGATTCTGGTAGACCTTATGACAGTTGCTGCAGACATGTATTTTGCTTCTTTGTCGATTGTGCCATTTCAGTTGCCGGAACTCCTCGGTCGACATCTCGGTTGCTTTAGGCTGCAAGCCGATCAGGCGGGGCCATGAATTCGGGACCAACGGCATCCACGATCGTTTCCGAAAGAACGCGGTCGATCTCAACCATGGCGGACGCATCGATGTGCCAACCGGACAGGCCCGCGATCGGCATGAGTTGGTCCGGTCGCCGCGCGCCCCAAAGCGCAACCATCGACTCCTGCCGGTCGAGAACCCAGCGCAACGCAAGATGGATGACGCGCCTTCCATAATTTTCTTGCGCGAAACGATCGAGCCTTTCGACTGCCCGCAGGTATTGCGCGAACCGGGGAGCCTGGAACTTGGGGTCGTTCTTTCGCAGGTCATCCCCGGTGAACTGCGTCTGCCCCGTCATGCGGCCGGAGAGCAGGCCCCTACACAAGGGGCCGTAGGCAAACGTGACTATGTTTCTGTCCCGACAATAAGGGAGAACGTCATCCTCGATGTCGCGCTCGAACAGATTGTACGGCGATTGCAGCACGTGCAGGGGTGCGACCCGGCGGAATTGCTCGATCTGGTCGACAGAAAAATTGCTGACCCCGATGGCGCGAATCTTTCCCTGCTTGAATAGCGTGTACATCGCCTCGGCGGTTTCGACGACCGGAACGAGCGGGTCAGGCCAGTGGACCTGATAGATGTCAATGTAATCAGTTCGAAGCCGGCGCAAAGATTCGTCAATCTCGCGCATGATCCGCGCGCGAGTGGCGTTTCTGAAGACCTTGCCGTCATTCCATTCAAGTCCGGCCTTGGTGGCAATGATCACACGCGAGCGCAGGCGCCCCTGCGCGATTGCCTTGCCGACGATCGCCTCGGAACGACCGAAACCGTACACGGGAGCTGTGTCAACGAGATTGATGCCTTGCTCGAGGGCGGCCCGGATCGTGGAAACTGATTCAGCTTCATCGGTCCCACCCCACATCCAGCCTCCGATGGCCCAGGTGCCGATCGCAACGCGCGAGACTTTGAGCGAGGTGCCCGGAATTTCGGCGAGCTCCATGTTGATTTCGAGGGTTTCGGATTGGCGAGCCATTGTCAGATTCCTTGTTTCGAGTTCAGGGCCTGCATGATTGATGTGTTAGCGCGAGCGCACCCGCATGGACCGCCGACAGCGATCCCGGCGACAAGAGATCAGTTTGCGTTCACACAGGAGCCGGTAAAGGCGTTGAGATCCGACCCGCTCAGGCCGGCGCCGCCGCCCGCCTGCAGGCACTGCCCCACGCGATCGCTGAACGTCGTGAGGGGCGGAGGCGTTATCACACCTGCCGAAGGGCTCTGGATCATCGGGCCGTTGATCGTGGGAGGCACCGGCGGAGGTGGAAGCGGGGCAGGAATCCGGGATTGCAGGTCGGGAAGCTGCGGGAGTATTTGCGCAGAGGCGGAAGCGCTGAAGACAGCGCAGGCTACTGCTAATACGATCGCAAAGTGATTTCTCATGTTCGCTCCTTTGCTGCCCCCGGCTTCTCGGTCTTGGTGAACATTGCGGTCTCTCCTTGCTTGATGCAGGCATCGTGATTGAACCTGATAGTTGCGATATAGGGGCGCCCCGCGCATGCTGGAAGTGCATTCTCTTCATTGATATATGTCCATCAGGCATTTACGTTGTGGGGGAGCTTGCCTCGCCGACACTCAGCGTAAAATTGGGCGCAATCGACCTCAATCTGCTCGTTGTCTTCGACGCGTGATGCAGGAACGAAATGTGACACGCGCCGGCCAGCGCCGTGGTCTCAGCCAACCTGCGATGAGTCATCCTTGACCGGGCTGCTCTACATGTTGAAAGACGATCTGTTCATCCGTAGCCCTAAAGGCATGCTCCCGACCCCGCGGCTGCTTGCATTGCCTCTCAGATCGGCTCCACTGCAGCCCAAAAGCTTCTCGTCGCTTTAGACGGATTGAATTGGGTGAGCTCCAAAGAATGGTGCAACCCGTCAAGCGGACAATACTCGGCGGTTGTATTGGTCGGGCAATGCTGCGCTATTGCATCTTGCAATTTCACAGTCCCGTATGCCGCGGACTGGATCAACCGATGGCCGCAGCTTCGCGGTCGACCGGCCCGGAACCGGGAGGAACGGGAGGTGGGGCAAACGCGGGGTGGCGCGTCAGTCGGTCAAACGCGAGATAGACCACGGGTGTGGTGAAAAGGGTCAGTACCTGCGAGATCACCAAGCCTCCGACAATCGCCACACCCAAGGGCATTCGCAACTCGGATCCTGGTCCGGTACCGAATGCCAGAGGTAACGCTCCGAAGAGGGCTGCAAGCGTGGTCATCATGATCGGTCGAAAGCGGAGCAGGCACGCCTGCTTGATCGCTTCAGACGGCGCCAGACTGCGGCTCCGCTCTTCCTCGATCGCGAAATCCACGATCATGATGCCATTCTTCTTCACGATTCCAATCAGCAGAATGATCCCAATCATGCTCATGACGGAGAGATCCTGACCGAAGAGCAGAATGGAGAGCAACGCGCCGAGGCCCGCGGACGGCAATGTTGAAATGATTGTCAACGGGTGGATGAAACTCTCGTAGAGAACGCCCAAGACAATGTACACTGCGATCACTGCGGCCAGGATCAGCCAAGGCTGGCTGCGAACGGAGTCTTGGAAGGCCTGGGCGGTTCCCTGGAACGTTGCAACAACGGTGGACGGCATGCCGGCATTCAGTGCGGCTGCGTCGATCGCGCTCACCGCATCGCTCAGTGCAGCTCCAGGCGCGAGATTGAACGACAGCGTGGTCGCCGGCAATGAGCCCTGATGATTGATGACAACCGGGGTAACGCCCGTCTTTACAGACGCAAGGATGCTCAGCGGGACGAGCTTCTGTGTCGTGCTCGACCGGACGTAGAGACTCTGCAGCGCACCCGTATCGAGCTGGAAACGCGGATCAAGTTCCTCAATCACGTGATACTGACTCACTTGCGTGAAGAGGGTTGCGACTTGGCGCTGCCCGAAGGCATCATAGATGGTGTCATCGATCGCCTGAACGCTGACTCCGAGGCGAGAGGCAGTTGGCCGGTCGATGACTAGCGTCGCGCTGGTCGCTTGCGGCTGCGCGTCCGAAGTGACGTCTTGCAGGATCGGTAGTGCCGACAGGGTTGCTTTCATTTTTGCGACCCACTGGGCGAGTTCGGCCGTATCACCGTCCTGCAACGTGTATTGGTACTGTGCTGCCCCGGAACGGCCGCCGATCTGGATGTCCTGACGGATTTGTAACGCGAGGGTGAGGCCCTCGATCGAGCCAGCGGCTTTTTTGACGCGGGCAACTACCTGAGCTGCGGTGCTTGTCCGCGAACCAAATGGCTTCAGGTTGATTTGTACCTGACCGACGCTCGCGGAGGGGCTGGGATTGATCCAGTACACAACGTTGTCGACGTCTGGCTCTGCCGCAATCATTGCACCGAGCTTTTGCATCAGCACGGACATCCCGTCGAATGAAATGTCTGTCTTGGCCTGAGCTTGGCCTTGGATGAAGCCAGTATCCTGCTGAGGGAGAAAGCCCTTCGGGGCCACCGTGTAGAGCCATAGGGTCAGACCCAACGTCGTCGCTGTCACGAGAAGCGTCAGCCACTGGTGTCTCAGCACTCCGTCCAGCGCAACCCCATAGGCCCGCGTGGCGGCCGCGAAGAAGCGCTCTGACCACCGGAAAACCGCACTATGCGTTCGCTCGCTGTCATGGCGAATCAGCCAAGCGCATAGCATCGGCGTGACGGTCAGGGAAACGATGCCGGAGATCACAATAGCGACACTGACAGTGACGGCAAATTCGCGGAACAAACGTCCCACAATGCCCCCCATCAGCAGAATCGGAATGAAAACCGCTATCAGCGAAATCGTCATCGAGATGACAGTGAAATTCACCTCACGCGCGCCATCTATGGCGGCCTGAAATACGGACTTACCACCTTCCAGATGGCGAGTGATGTTCTCAATGACCACGATGGCATCATCGACGACAAAGCCTACCGCTATCGTCAACCCCATCAAAGACAGGTTGTCGAGGCTATAGCCGAGAGCATACATGACCGAGAAAGTGCCCAGTAGCGAGAGCGGGATCGTGATGCTTGGAATCACTGTCGCCCAGACGTTACGCAGGAACACAAAGATGACTGTTACCACCAGTGCGATCGTGATGAGCATCGTGAACTGAACATCGGCGACGGAGCTCTGAATGAGCTGGGTCCGGTCCCCTACCACGGTCAACTTCGCGAGTGGGGGCAAGGAGGCCTGTAGGACGGGAACCAGATCCTTAATGCTTTGAGTGGTGCTCAGCACGTTGAAGCCGGCCTGCTTATGAATGTCGATCATGACTGAGCGTTGGTTTTGCAGCCAAGCCGCCTGGTGTGTGTCCTCCGGACCGGACACGACAGTGCCGATATCTTGCAGGTAGATCGGCGCACCATTGCGATAAGCCACGACCATGGATTTGTAGGCCTGGACGTCTATGATCTGGTCGGTCGCGTCGAGAACCACGGTCCGATCGGCGTTGCTGAGCGAGCCCTTCGGTGCGTTGACACTCTGCAAGCCAATCAACGATCTGACATCCTCCAGGGTCAGGCCCCGCTGCGACAGCCGGTTAGGATCGAGTCGAACCCGTATGGAAGGCCGCTGCGGCCCGTGAAAATCGACCAGCCCAACACCTGACATCTGAGAGACTTGCCGCGCGATCACATCCTCGGCGTAGTGGTCAAGCTCGGTGAGCGGCAGCACATCCGACGTAAGCGCAAGGGTCAGTATCGTGGCCTCTGCTGGATTGGTTTTGTGATAGGTGGGAGGCAACATCTCTTTGGGCAGCGATCCAGAGGCGGCCGCAATTGCCGCCTGGACATCTTGAGCGGCGCTCGTGATATCCCGGCTGAGATCGAATTGCATCGTGATCGACGTGCGGCCCGACGAACTGGTGGACGTCATCTGGGTCACGCCGGAAACGGTTGACAGAGACGTTTCGAGCGGAGTTGCGACGGTGGTGGCCATCGTTTCCGCGCTGGCGCCGGGCAAGCTGGCCGAAATCTGAATGGTCGGAAAATCGATTTGCGGCAGCGACGCGACAGGCAGCGCCATATACGCAATGGCACCTAGCAAAATTAGCCCCACCGCAAGCAGGCTGGTCCCGACACGACGACGGATGAAGATTTCTGAAATGCTCATTGTGACACCACCGCGCTTGCAACTTCGGGGCCGGCGGACTGTTTCGTAGTCACCTTGGTCCCTTCAGCGAGCCGTGATTGACCGGAGACGACGACCTCATCGCCAGCCACGACCCCCGATTGGATTGCTGTCACATCGCCGACAGTCGGCCCGACCCTTACAGGTGCTGTCTTTACGGTGCTGTCGGGCTTGAGAACGAATAGATAGGACCCTGTTTGACTATTTTGAATCGCGGCTGAAGAAACCACCGATGCATTGCGGTCGGTGCCGACGACCACACGGGCTATCACCAACTCACCCGGCCAGAGTGAGTCGTCGGCGTTGTCGAACACCGCTTTCAATTTGACCATCCCCGTGGTCGGGTCAATTTGATTGTCGATGGCCGCGAGCTTGCCGGTGGTGAGCAGGCTTGTCCCGTCACGAGTGGCGACCGTGACCGAGAGCTCTCCGTTCGCCTGGCCCCGCGCCAGACCGGGCAGATTGTCCTGAGACAACGAGAATTGGACGGCGATCGGACGTATCTGGGTCACCGTTATGATTCCGACGGTGTCGTTGGCATGGACCATCGCTCCGGGGCTGATCTGACGCAATCCAACCCGGCCGTCGAAGGGCGCCGCGATCTTGGTGAAAGCGAGATTGAGCTTGGCCGTGTCGACGGTCGCTTGGTCCGCAGCCACCGACGCCTGCGTTGCTGCAGTTTGCGCCTTTGCCAAGTCATACGTTTGACTGGGGCCCGCGCCTGTAGTGGCTAGACGGTTCGCGCGCGCCTCTTCTCTCTGAGCAGAGGCAAGCAGTCCCTCATCGCGTTGGAGGACCGCTTCGGATTGCGCAAGCTGAGCTTGATAAGGCCGCGGATCGATTTCTGCCAGAACATCCCCGGCTTTGACCTCCTGCCCGTCGGTGAAAGCAATGCGCTGCAGATAGCCATCGACGCGCGCCTTAACGTCGACCGTGTTAAGGGGCGTCACCGTTCCAAGTCCAGCGCGCTCGATTGGTAAGTCCCGGGTCATAACCTTTTGAGTGGTCACGGGAATGGGTGGGGGGGTTGCCGCGACGGGCTGTCGCGAGGAAGATTTGGATGTCAGCACCATCCCGGCTCCTGCAGAAAGAAGTGCCGCCGCAGCAGTTAACAGCAGCAGCTTGCGAGCTGTAATGCGCCTAGCTGCCTGCGAGCCTTGGGTGTTCACCTAATTTCTCCCCGAGTATTAGTGTTGAATCAGGCGCCCGTCTCAACGCGGAGTGGCCGGTCCGAAGACCGGCCGCTCGCAAACAGAATTAGTATCCGTGATCGGACTGCAGTTGCATGCGAACGTTGGGGTCTGGGTCCGAACCGACGTACTGGCCGCTGGTGTCGTACACATCCCAAGCGGGATTTGGGCTGTGCTGCCGCTTCGTTGCCGCGAACGCGGCCGAAGCCCCATCCCACGCGGCATTCGGAGTTTGCCGCGGCTGCGTTGTCGCCGCGAGCGCACTCGAAGTGATGCCAACGATGAGGGCCAGAGCAATGGCAGATCTGGTAAACATGGTCGTATCTCCTTCTTGAAACAGGTCTCCTGATTGAGCCTGGTGAATGCGATATAGGGGAGCCAGCGGCATGCTGGAAATGCATTCTCATCATTGATATATGTCCATTAGGAATTCCCACCCGGCGGAAGGCTCACATGCCGACACCCAGCGTAAAATTGGGCGCAATCGATCTCAATCTGCTCGTGATCTTCGACGCGGTGATGCAGGAACGAAATGTGACGCGCGCCGGTCAGCGCCTTGGTTTAAGCCAGCCCGCGATGAGTCACGCTTTGACCCGGCTCCGCCACATGTTGAAAGACGACCTCTTTATCCGCAGCCCCAAAGGCATGCTGCCAACTCCGCGGGCTGAGCAACTTGCGTTGCCTGTCAGATCGGCGCTTGACGGGTTACAGCATTCACTTGAGCCCACCCAATTTGTTCCCTCCAACGCGACCAGAAGCTTTCGGATCGCAGTGGACAACTATTCGGCGGTTGTGTTGGTCGGGCAATTGGCTGGGCGCATCATAAAGGTTGCTCCGGGGGTGACGCTCGAATTTCGTCCAAGCGGTACGCTCAACATCCTCGATCTGCTCGACCGCGGCGAGCTGGATTTGGCAATCGGCTCCTTCCCTGAGCCTGGCGAACGATTTTCGCACCTGTCGTTGTTGCAAGATGGTTTCGTCGCCCTATTGCGCAAGGATCACCCGGCAACTGGCACCCGCGAACTGTCGATTGAAAAATTCGCCGCGCTATCGCATCTTGTAATTTCATCAGTTCCCTATGCCACGGACTTCGTTGACCAGGCTCTTGCCCGCCGGAGACTGACGCGCCGGATACAATTGCGTGCGCCGTTCCTATCCGCGGTGCCCATCTTGGGCGCTTCGGACATGGTGTCGGTTCTCCAACGCCGCATCGCCGAGGAGTTGGTTCGCTATCGGCCGCTCGTGATTCGCTCGCTGCCGCTTTCATCGCCAACATTGGAAACGGCAATGATTTGGCCACGCTGGCTGGACAATCAACCGGCACATCGCTGGCTGCGCGAGACTGTTATGCTCGTGGCCAAGGGGCTTAATGCCAAATAGAAGCGTGCCTGCAAGACACACGGCCGAAGACTGACCAAGCGATGGCTCTCTTCTCAATCGTCGTCCAGTTGACTCAAACGTGAATCCAGCGCCTTCTCCAGCGATCCGCCGATGACGAGCACTAGGAAGGCAAGAACACCGCCCAGAAGTGGTATCGTCTCGCCGCGGACCAAGGCGACGTTCTGGCCCAATACAGCCTTGGCCGGTTGTACTTCGGTGGCTGGGGGGTGCCGCAGGACGACCTTCAGGCGGCGAAGTGGTTTCGCAAGGCTGCCGACCAGGGCAATGCTCAGGCGCAGTCCAATCTGGGACTGATGTACGCCAATGGCCGGGCCACGCCCAAAAATTTGCCCGAGGCAGCGAAGTGGTTTCGCAAGGCTGCTGATCAGAGTGATGCTGAAGCCCAGACCTTTCTTGGAAGTTTGTACGTGCGAGGGGAAGGCGTGTCGCAAGACTACATTCGCGCACACATGTGGTTCAATTTAGCAGCGGCGCAAGGCCATCAAAAAGCAATTGAAGCCCGAGCCGAACTTGTAAAGGGTATGACCTCAATCCAGATAACTGAGGCACAGAAGCTCGCCCGCGAGTGGAAGCCGTCTGCCTCCACAGGAACCCCCGATCAGTTCACGTTTGTTGCCAGCTCCGACGGATGCAGGAAGTTCGCGTCAGTTGACGACACTACACTTGAACCCTTTATGAGGTGGCTCGCGGGATATCGGGATGGAGCCGCGGCCATGGCTGCTCTTGACAAGCGCTTAGCCGATCTACCGCGGGACCCATTCCTGCTTGGTGCGTTAGTGCTTAGCAGTTGCCACGCCAATCCCGACAGGTCTATCGGTGAAGTCGCAAACGGCGTTATCGAAATGTTCGTGAATAAACAGCCGGGGCGCCGACTGAACTTAGGAGTGCCAAAGCAATAACGACGGTGGACATTTCCTCTTTCGGTTAGTCCGCACAAGCACCGCGGTCAAAAAAATGCAGATCGCAAAAACAGGGTATATCCGGCGAGCATGGCAACGATGCCGAAGATAGTCCGAAGGCCCTCGAGCATCACGCCCAAGGCCAACGCGGACAGGCCACCAGAACCGAACCAAAGGGCTAAACCTCTGAGCCATCCGAGCTCGTGGATAA
>Ga0137409_10004665_pt1 | contig 14379 bp, 12 predicted proteins | sample CZODoug1_16funga_FD_122059 | JGI IMG/M metagenome (GOLD analysis project Ga0137409, IMG submission 122059) | Vadose zone soil fungal communities from Angelo Coast Range Reserve, California, USA - CZODoug1_16fungal (Hybrid Assembly) | ecosystem: Environmental > Terrestrial > Soil > Vadose zone... | reverse complement strand
AAAGTACGAAAGAGATCGCGATTACCCTTGGTCTAAGCGTGAAGACGGCTGAAACCCACCGCAGCAACCTCATGCGCAAACTTGATCTCCATTCCGTGGGCGAGGTGGTGCTCTACGCGGTTCGCAACAACATTGTCCAAGTGGCGCCGGAAGCGCCAGGCATCAGCGACCCATCTCGAGGCTCAGCCGCCTGATATTTTCCTAATCATTCGCTCGAACATCCTGTTAACAACCTTTTAATCCCTCTGTAACAAGACGTTCATCTCTCCGCACTACGCTCGCTCAAACGCGAAACGCAGTCGGAGGTATGAATTATGCGTAAGCTTCTCTCCTCGCTATTCCTGTTTGTGTCCTCAACGTCGATGCTGGGACTGAGTCCAATCCATGCACAGGAAAGAACCGGCTCAATTACCGGCACTATCGCCGATGCCAGCGGTGGTGTTCTACCCGGCGCAAGGGTAGAGCTGACGCCTACGTCGCAATTATTCGTCTCCAACGGACAACTCGCGGTTCGCGACCTGGCGCCCGGAAACTACAAGCTGACCGCATCGTATATAGGCTTCGCACCTTTTTCTACTGACGTCAAGATTGCCGCGGGACAAATCTCACACGTGAACGTAGTTCTCCAGATCGGCACTCAGAACGAGGTATTAACCGTACCTGGTAAGCGTGAACGCGGCGAACTGGGCTTCGACCGCGTGATCATCGAGACCACCGGCATGGCCAATCCCGGGCCTGTGACGCAGACCTTCTTCATGGACGACGACATTGCCACTTATTACCTGCTGGATGGCGTGATCACGGTGGTCGACGCCAAATACGGCCACCTCACGCTCGATGAGCAACCGGAAGCGCAGAACCAGGTCGGCTTCGCCGATCGCATCCTGCTGTCCAAGACCGATCTCGTTGATCGCGACGAAGTTGAATCGCTGCGCGCGCGCCTGGTGCGGATGAATCCGCGCGCGCCGATCAAGCCGGTGCACATGGGCCAGGCACCGATCGGCGATGTGCTCGACATTCGCGGCTTCAACCTGAACGCGATTCTCGACATCGACCCGCAGTTTCTCGCGCGCGAGCATCCGGACGCGGCGCGCGCGCGCCAGATGCAGGACGGCGGCCACGAACATGACCACGACCACCACGAGCACGGCCATGACCATCATCACGCTCATGATGACGCGATCCAGGCCTTTGTCTTCCAGTCCGAGCGCCCGTTCGATGCCGGCAAGCTCGAGGAGTACATCGGCGCGCTGACTCAGGTTTACGGTCAGGATCTGCTTCGGTATAAGGGCGTCCTGTTTGTCAGCGGCTCTGATCGGCGCATGATCTTTCAGGGGGTCCACATGATGATGGGGGCCGACGCCGGCAAGCCGTGGGGCCGGAATGAAAGGCCGCGCAGCAAGATCGTTTTCATCGGCCGCAATCTGCCGCGCGAAGCGATCGAAAAAGGTCTGACGTCGTGTCTGGCGCGATAAGACCGACACGAAACGAGGCAATGGGAGACGAACATGGCAAGCAAGAGCAAAGCGCCGGCGAAGAAGCCCACGTCCAAGAAGGCGCCGCAATCGCGTGCGAAGAAACCGGCGCACGCAAGGACCGCGGCCAAGAAGCCGGCTCATAGAGCGAAATCCGCGCCGAAGTCCGCCAAGACCACCAAGACCACCAAGACCACCAAGCCAGCCGCCGGACGTGCCGCCAAGCCGTTGAAGGGCGCGGCGCCTGCGCATAGAGCGGCCAGTACGAAGCCGCTGCCTAAAGGATCGGGGACTGCAAAGGGTTCCGCGACCGCAAAATCCGGCAAGGCGGCCAGCACCGTGATCTCGGTGGCGCCGGTCACTTCCGAGATGCCGCCCGCCAAGCCGCTCGCGCAACGGCCGCAGGTCGTGGTCGATCCCAAGGACGTCGCGGCGGCGCACGAATATCTGTTGTCGCGCTCGGCCAATCGCAGCAACGAGCCGATCATGTTCAACGGCCGGCGCCTGCCGAGCGAGGAGCAGCTATTAAAGATGGCCGACGCCGACTACATGAACGAGGCGCAACTCGCGTTTTTCAAGTATCGCCTGCAGGAGATGGAACGGGAGTTGCTCGCCAATGCCGGCGAAACAACCGAGCACCTGCGCGAGACCGTGATCGTTCCCGACCCGGCCGACCGCGCGACGATCGAGGAAGAACATGCGCTCGAACTGCGCACCCGCGACCGCGAACGCAAGCTGCTGAAGAAGGTGCAGGACTCGCTCGCGCGTATCGAAGCCGGCGACTATGGGTTTTGTGAAGAGACTGGCGACCCGATCGGCATCCCGCGTTTAATCGCGCGCCCGACCGCGACCCTCTCGCTCGAGGCGCAGCAGCGGCGCGAGATGAAGCAGCGGCTCTTCGGCGACTGAGCGGGGTCTGAGGGGGAACTGAAACGCCGCGCCATCACGACGGGCCGGCATCTTTTCAATTCGCTTTGCTCTCTGCTTCGCGTCGGCGTATGCGCCGGCACACGGCGGGCGGCGCCGATCTCTCCTCGCCGCAACGGGGCTCGCCCGCGCACGCTAGACCGTCGGCTGGCCGTCGTGGCGGCGCGGCGAATGTTGTTATAGTGTCCGATCCGTCGCGGTGCATTTGTGTCTGGTAGGCCCAGCCCGGAAATAACCGGGTGCCGACGGTGCGCCCCGGCGTGGACAACGCGCTGACGGCTTTGGTGGATCAGGCGCGCAGCGAGACCTCGGTGGTTTTCTCCTTTTTCAGAAAAGATCCCAAAGACAGCCGCTCGGCCAAGGGCGGCGGCTCTGCGCGCGGACCGGTCAAGGCACGCACGCCGGCGCGGCCGATCGGCCGCGCCATGCCAGAGCCGGCCAATCGCAGCTCGTCGGCGCCGAGCGGAAAGTTCGCCACCACGGAAAACGCGCTGCCGGATCGCGAACTCGCGCGCTCGCTCGCAATGGAAACCGCGGCCAAGATCGACGCGATCGAGTCCGAAATGGCGCGCGACTTTCTGAAGCCCGCCGCCAATACGCTCGCGGGCGCGCCCAGCACGGCCAGCGGCCGTACGACCAGCGGCCGCACGACGGTGGCGCCGCCCAAGGTCGACACTGCAGCCAAGCGGCCTGACACGTTTTCCGACGATGACGGTCTCGATGGCCCGGTCGACATTTTTCTCGGCAATGCTGACGCGATCGAGTTGCATACCTCCGGCGCGGGCTCGGTCATCGACGAGACGGCAATCCTGTTTGCCAACGGACAGGACGCCGATGCCGAGGCCACCCTGCGCGCGGGAATCGATGCCGACACGCTGGGCGCGTCGCTGCAAAACGGCTGGTTGATGTTGTTCGAACTCGTGAATCAACGCGGCGACCGCGCCGCGTTCGAGCAGCTGACGATGCAATACGCGTTGCGCTTCGAGAATTCGTCACCGGCCTGGGTCGACTACGCGCCCACTGTGTATGACGGCGGCGCACCGGCGCTCGCCGCGGCGCCGGTCGTTAAGTTGCCCGATTTGATCGACGCCCAGATCGTCAAGCCATTGGAGCAATTGAAGGCGCTCGCCGCGCAGCACCCCGCGCTCACACTCGATGCAAGCGCGACCCGTAGCGTCGATCTGGTGGGCGCGGAGCTTCTGCTCCGCGTCATCAACGCGTTCAAGCGTTCCAGCCACGAGCTGACGCTGCTCGGCGCCGAGCCTTTGCTGGTGGCGTTGCGTTCCTCGGTCGAACCCGGCCGGCGCGACTCGTCCGACGCGGGATGGATGCTGTTGCTGGAAATCCTGCGTCTGCTCAGTCGCCAGATGGATTTCGAGGAAACCGGAATCCAGTATTGCGTAACGTTCGAAGTGTCACCGCCGTCGTGGGAGCCGGCGCCGGCGAACCTGCGCACACGTGCGGGGGCGAAGCCGGTGGCCGGTGCGGCGCCGAGCGGCGACGTTGATCCGCTGCTGTGGCAAGGCGTCATTGCCGGCGAGGGCGAACCGCATTTTGGCCGCCTGCTGACCGAAGCGAAGAACCAGCGCGAGCTCGTAGTCGATTGCTATCGCCTGCGGCGCATGGCGTTTTCAGCGGCCTCGGCGCTGCTTTCGATACTGATGAAGTTGCAGTCGCGCGGCGTCGGTGTCGAGATGCGCCAGGTTAATCCACTGGTCGGCGCGTTATGCCATCTGCTCGGCATCACGAGCGCCGCGCAGGTGCATCTGCGCCGCAATTGATGTTGCCCTGCCGGAGTCTTGAACTTGCCGGCTGGGCTCATTGTGGCGGCATGGGTGCGACGGCTTGAATGCGCCGAGCTTGGCGCCAGATGGCGTAAATGGAACCCTTTCACGGCACCACCATTGTTTCGGCACGGCGCGGTAAGCGCGTGGCCATGGGTGGTGATGGCCAGGTCACGCTCGGCAACATCGTCATCAAGCAGAGCGCGCGCAAAGTGCGCCGCCTGTACCACGACAAGATTCTCGCCGGCTTTGCCGGCGCCACTGCCGATGCGTTCACATTGTTTGAACGCTTTGAAGCCAAGCTCGAAAAGCATCAGGGAAATCTGTTGCGCTCGGCGGTGGAGCTCGCCAAGGACTGGCGCACTGATCGCATCCTGCGGCGGCTGGAGGCCATGCTCGCGGTCGCTGATCACGAGGTGTCGCTCGTCATTACCGGCAACGGCGATGTGCTGGAGCCCGAATTCGGGTTGGTTGCGATCGGCTCGGGCGGTCCCTATGCGCAAGCGGCCGCGCGCGCGTTGCTCGATGCGACCGAGATGACGCCGACGGAAGTCGTCAAGAAGGCGCTCACGATCGCCGGCGACCTTTGCATCTACACCAATCAGACGCACACGATCGAAACACTGGACTAGAAGCCATCTCAGAATTGCGTCGGGCCTGCTCGCGACCCATTGCGATGGTTTCCTTCAATAATGAGACGCGCGCGCGTGCCCACGCTGGCCCGCGCGGACGTCCTACTCGGTTACCACAATCAACAATGAGCACAGCGCACGGCGGACGGGCAGCGCCGCTTCCGCGCGCTGCGAATTTTTCATGATGACGCCCAAAGAAATCGTTTCCGAGCTGGACAAGCACATCATCGGTCAGGATCGCGCCAAGCGCGCGGTCGCGATCGCCCTACGCAACCGCTGGCGGCGGCAGAACGTCGCTGAGCCGCTGCGCTCGGAAATCACGCCCAAGAACATCCTGATGATCGGGCCCACGGGCGTGGGCAAGACCGAAATCGCGCGCCGCCTGGCCAAGCTTGCCGATGCGCCGTTCATCAAGGTCGAGGCGACCAAATTCACCGAAGTGGGTTACGTCGGCCGCGATGTCGACACCATCGTGCGCGATTTGGTCGACATTGCGGTCAAGCAGACGCGCGAAGCGGAAATGAAGAAGCAGCGCGCGCGGGCCGAGGACGCGGCCGAGGACCGGATCCTCGATGTGCTGCTGCCGCCGGCGCGCGACATTGGTTTTTCTGATTCGCGCGCTAGCGAGAGCGGCGTGGCGAGCGACACACGGCAAAAGTTTCGCAAGAAGCTGCGCGAAGGCGAATTGAACGATCGGGAAATCGAAATTGAACTGGCGCAGGCGACACCGCAGATGGAAGTGATGGCGCCGCCCGGCATGGAAGAGATGACGCAGCAGATCCAGAGCATGTTTGCCAATCTGGGCCGCGAACGGCGGCGGCCGCGCAAGCTGCGTGTCGCCGAGGCGCTCAAGCTGCTGGTCGAAGAAGAAGCGGCGCGCCTGGTGAACGAGGAGGAACTGAAGACCAAGGCGGTCGCCACGGTGGAACAGAGTGGCATCGTCTTTCTCGACGAGATCGACAAGATTGCATCGCGCTCGGAAGTACAGGGCGCCGATGTCAGCCGCCAGGGTGTGCAACGCGATCTGTTGCCATTGGTCGAAGGGACCACGGTCAACACCAAATACGGCATGGTCAAGACCGATCACATCCTGTTCATCGCGTCCGGCGCGTTTCATTTCGCCAAGCCGAGCGATCTGATTCCGGAATTGCAGGGCCGCTTTCCGATTCGGGTCGAGCTCGAATCGTTGTCGGCGCAGGACTTCGAGCGAATTCTCACGGGCACCGACGCCTGCCTGACCAAGCAATATCAGGCGTTGCTTGCGACCGAAGGCGTGCGGCTGGAATTCACGGGCGACGGCGTCGCGCGGCTCGCGCAGATTGCTTTTGCGGTCAACGAGAAGACCGAAAACATCGGCGCGCGCAGGCTCTACACCGTGATGGAAAAGCTGCTGGAACAGATCGCATTTTCCGCCGGCAACGCCAGTGCCGAGTCGCTGCGGATCGACGCGTCCTACGTCGACGAGCGGTTGGCGGAGCTCGCGCGCAACGAAGACCTCGCGCGCTACGTGTTATGAGCCGACGCGACCGCTCGCGGCGGCGGCGCGCCGGCACGGTGTGCGGGCACTACTCAAACATTTGCTCGTGCACATAACACCAGCTCCAGCTTTCGCCCGCTTCAAGCGAGCGCATGACGGCGTGGCCGCCCGACTGAAAGTGACGGGTTGCATGTTTTCCCGGCGAAGAGTCGCAACAACCCACTTGACCGCACACTAGGCACTGGCGCAAGTGCACCCAGCGCAGGCCTTCGCGCTCGCACTGCAGGCACGCCCGGCGCGCCGGCGCCGCGACCGTTGTCGCTGGAAAGTGTTCGCATTGCTTGCCGCTCATTGGCATTCGCCTCCGGATGGGTTTGCTCGAAACGATACGCCGGCGCAGAGCTGAGGCACACGAAGTCGTTCGCTACGGATCCATCGGCCAGTCGAGAAATCTCGCTGAATCGAGTTCTGCACGTTGCGGCCGGCAGTGTGGTACTCCGGTGCGACGCCGCGCGTGCGCCCGGTCACACCGATCGAACTGCCGGCACGCCCGCCGGTAGTTCAAGCCCAGCGGCCATCGTGTGATGCTGCTCGACTTGAAGCGCGCTCTGCACGCGGGCGAAAAGGAACCCGTTGCTGTTGCACCTGCAGTCAGCGGATCAGAAACCGCTCACGCAGCAGATCGAGCTCGAGGTGCGCGGCCTGGGTGGCGGTGCGCACTGTGCGCCTTAACCTGGCGACGTTGTCTTTTTATCAAGACGAGGGCTCCCGCTCGGTGCTGCGCGGCGTATTGGGCAGGTATTCGAGCGCGAGGCGGGCAAGATCGACCATCGATTTGGCGCCCAGCTTGGTGCGGATCGACGTCCGGTACGCCTCGACACTCTTGATCGAACGGTTAAGGCGGCCCGCGATCTGGGACGAGGTCAATCCCTGTGCAATCATCTGCAGCACTTCAAACTCGCGCTGCGTGAGACTGGCGATCGCTTCATGTTTGCGATCGGCTGGCCCGCCGACGAAGGTCTGGAACATCCGTTCTTCCAGCGCGCGGCTCAAGTACACGCCACCCGACAAGAGCTTGCGCATGGCGTCGATCAGTTTGTCGGTCGCCTCCTGTTTCATGACGAAGCCGCGCGCGCCGGCCTGCAGCGCCCGCTCGGCGTAGATCGATTCTTCGTGCATCGACACCACCAGCATCGGTAGATTGGGATGTGTGCCGTGCACGCGCCGCACCAGATCCAGGCCCGAGAGTCCTGGCAGCGAAATGTCGGCCACGATCAGGTCGAAATCCCTTTCACGCAGGATCTGCAACGCGGATTCGGCGTCGTCGGCCTCGACCTTGCATTCGAGATCCGGCTGCCGGTTGACGAGCTGCACGATGCCGTGGCGCACGATCGGGTGATCGTCGACGATCAGGATCTGGTACTTGCCGTTGTCCATCAGGATCTGCCTCGCGCTTGCAAAATGCCGACACCGGGCAGCGTCAACGAGACCTCGGTGCCGCCGGAGGGAACAGGCTCGATCGCCAGCGCCGCGCCCAGCGCGTCGGCGCGCAATCGCATACCGACCACGCCCAGGCCCCTGCTGCCCGTCAGCGAATCGGGATCGACGGCGACGCCATCGTTGGTCAAGCTGATCACGAAATCGTGCCCGAGCGCTTCGAGGCGAAAGGTGAGCCGCCGTGCGGCCCCGTGCTTGATCGCATTGTTGGCCGCTTCCTGCAGCACGCGAAACACGTGATGAGCGGCCACGTTGGACATGATGTCGGGCTCAGCGATCACCTGCACCGCGCAGGAGACGTTGAAGATCGATTCGAGATCTTCGGCCAATCTGCGGATTGAATCGGCCATTGAATCGCGCTCGAGGCTGACCGGCCACAGCCCGCGCGCCAGCGCGCGCGTCTTGCTGATCGCGTCATTGAGCAGGCGCACGATCCATTCGGCATCGCCTGTCAGCCGATGCTGTTGCGCCTTTAATTCGTCGCTCAAGCCGCGTGCGAGAAAGGCAAGCCCGGTCAAGTGTTGGCCGAGGCCGTCGTGCAAATCCAGACTGATGCGCCGCTTCTCGTTTTCCGCCACCGACAGCACCTGCCGCTCCAGAAAGCGGCGGCGCCGGATCTCTTCCTGCAGCCGCAGATTGCTGTCGGCGAGCCGTTGCGAAATCCGCGCCTGTGCCTTGCCGCCGTGCCGTTCGGTCGCGTCGGGCGCATCGATAAACCAGCCGCTGAAGTCTTCGGCCTCGACCCGGTGAATGCGCACGCCCAGGCCCGTGCGGGGCGGGCCTGAAGGCGGCGGGCCGCGATCGCCCGCGAGGGCGAGCAGCGCAAGCTCCAAAGTCATTTGGACCGTCACGCCGACCGTCGTCGCCAACTCATTGCAGGCGACGACGCTATGCGCAGCATCGATCAGCACCGCGGGCGTCGGCCAGTCGGCGAGATCGTGACGCCAACGCGCGATCAGATCGCCGCGCGCGGCGAGTGCAGCGGTGGCCGCAGCCGCAGCGCGCGCAGCTTGTTTAGTGCTCGCGAAATGGGTCGTCATTGCGGGCTTGGCAGAGCACGATCAAGTGCGGCCTGGATAAAGTCATCGATCCCGGCGAGAAACGCCCGCGCGTCGAGCGGCCTGGTCCAGTAGGCACGAAATCCCGATTGCAGTGCGAACTGGATATCCTCGGTCATCGCGTCGGCCGAGATCGCGACACAGGGAGTCCCGGCAATCGCTCCTTGTTCCTGCACGCTCTTCAGGACTTGCAGGCCGTCCATGTCGGCCAGGCGCATGTCGACCAGGATCAGATCCGGTCGGCAGACCGCCGCAAGCACGAGGCCGGTGGCGCCATCGGCCGCCTTGTACAAAGTCACCTCAGGTCGAAAGTGCAGCAGTTGCTCGACCGGACGACTGTTGGCCGGATTGTCTTCGATGTACAGGATGGTGCCGCGCACGTCGGTGCGCACCGGCAACGTCGCAGCTGCACCCGGCCGCGGCACAGCGGCGGCGCGCGGCTCGACGCTGGCGGCGTTGAGCACCACCTGGAATTCATTGCCGACGCCGGGCTGGCTCGCAACCTCCAATGTGCCATGCATCGATTCGGCGAGCCGCCGCGATAACAGGAGTCCGATGCCCGTACCTTCGGGTTCGAGACCATCGAGTTCAATGCGATTGAAGGGTTCGAACAATTGTGCGAGCTGGCCCGGCGTCAGGCCGGCGCTGCTATCGCGAACGATGGTTGCAACACGGCCATGGTCGGCGCGTGCCAGGCGCACCGTAACGGCGCCGCCGGGACGATTGAAGTGAATGTCGTGTGCGACCACGCTCACCAGCACCCGCTTGAGCAGAGAGCGATCAGCCCATACCGCGCTGGGGGCGACCGCGTCGGTTTCCAACTTCAGACGCACGCCGCGCGCCGCTGCGAGCGGCGCTGCCAACGCCAGGGCTTCGTCCAGCAGGGGCGCCAGCGTCACCACCTCCATTGCTGGTGCGTGGCGGCCGGACTCAATCCGTGACAAGTCGAACACGTCATTGATCAGATTCAGCAGGTTCCAGCCGGCCGACCGGATCAAGCCCACCCGCTCGTTCTGCCTCGCGCTCAGTGGCTCGGCGGCGTCGAGTTGCAGCAGCTGCGCGAAGCCGATGATCGCATTCAGCGGTGTGCGCAGCTCAGGACTCATGCGCGCAAGAAATTCCGACTTGGCCCGATTCGCCTGCTCGGCGGCCTCTCGCGCCCGATGCGCTTCCTGCGAGAGCTTGGCGTCAGTGATGTCCCATTGAACGCCGATGAGCCGTGTGGCCGAGTGGGTTCCGCTCTCGCTGGCAAGCGCGCGCACGGCGTGCCAATGCAGCGAGCCGTCCTGGCGGCGAATCCGGAACTCACAGTTGCGCGGCACGCGCAGCTCGCGTGCGGCGGCGAGCACCTCCTGAGGCGGGCGCGATCTTCCGGATGAATTGACTCGGCCCAGATCTGCGCCGGCGCGGCGGACCCAGGTACGCGCCCAAACAGGCAAAACATCTGTTTGTCCCACACCATGCTGGCGCCGGCGTCCGCGCACTCCCAAACTCCCAACCCGGCGCTCTCGAGCGCCAATGACAAACGCTGCGAAAGATCGTCCAACTGACCGATCCGTTTGTGGCGGTCTGCAATTTCCGTCTGGATCGCGACAAAGTGCGTGACGCGGCCGCTGCGATCGCGGACTGGCTGAACGTCAAGTTCGACAACGTAAGGCGCGCGCTCACGCGTGTAATTAACGATCTGAATGCCGCAGAATCCTTGCTCCGCATCCAGCGCCGCGCGCATCTCTTGCACGGCGGCCTGATCGGTCAGCGGTCCTTGCAGCAATTCTCCCGGTCGGCGCCCCACTGCCTCATCGAGAGCAAGACCGGTCCGTCGGCAGAACGCGTCATTGACCCAGGTGATTCGTCGCCGCGCGTCCGTGATGATCACGAGATGGGTGGACAGGCGTGCGACGAGGGCGAGCAAGTCCGAATCGATCGCCGCGGTTGCTCGGCCGTGCAGCGCATTGGCCTGAGGGTCGCGGAAACCAGGTTCCTTCGTCATGCCTGCTTCGATGAGTGCGAGAGATCCGGCAGCCTCGTGTGTGAATTGGATTCGAGCTTCGACCACGCGTTGCGCAGCAAGCGCGTGAGCAGCGAAGGCGACAACGGATCGTCATCGACAACGCGGGGCCGGCGCAAGGCGGACCGCGGAGCATGCGAGGCGAGGTCCACGGCCTACAGGTCTCTGGACCTAGTGGCAGCGCCGCGTGCCTCCCGGGACTGACAGGGCGGGACTCTGTCGACGCCGATCTCAAACCTCCAGTGCAAGGTGATGCTAGGACCCAGGCGCCCCAAAGACATAAGTGGCGCGCCCTTCGCACGCGCTAGCGTATACCCTTTACATGGGCTTCATACAACGGGTCAACGCCGGATCACCCTCGCGCGCGGGATCCGTGCTTGCAACCGATTTGCGATGACGCAAGGAGTGGGGCGGCCGACCGGCCGGATAAACTGACGGAGCCACTTCTTTGGGGCGCGAGAATCCTCTCGCTCCCACCAACGAACTCACCCTCATCGCCCATGGAACGCGTCGCCGAGGCCCCTCAGAGTCGACTGACCGTCGAGCCGCAGATCAAGGCCGAGATCCTGTCGGAGGCGCTGCCCTATATCCGGCGCTTTCATGGCAAGACCATCGTCATCAAATACGGCGGCAACGCGATGATTGATCCGGCGCTGAAGGAATCCTTTGCGCACGACGTTGTGCTGCTGAAACTTGTCGGCATGAATCCGGTGGTGGTCCACGGCGGCGGTCCGCAGATCGACGAAGCGCTGGAACGCGTCGGCAAGAAGTCCACATTTGTTCAAGGGATGCGAGTGACCGATGCCGAGACCATGGAGATTGTCGAGTGGGTCCTGGCCGGCGAGGTGCAGCAGGAACTCGTGATGTTGATCAATCGCTTCGGCGGCCAGGCGGTGGGACTGACCGGCAAGGACGGCGGCCTTATTCACGCGCGCAAGATGCGAATCGTTGATCGCGATGATCCCAGCAAGAGCCATGACCTTGGCCAGGTCGGTGAGATCGAAGCGATCAATCCGGCGGTCGTCAAGGCGCTGCAGGACGACGCGTTCATTCCGGTTATCTCGCCGATCGGCTTTGCCGACGACGGCACCACATACAACATCAACGCCGATGTGGTCGCCGGCAAAGTTGCCGAGATCCTGAAGGCGGAGAAGCTCGTGATGCTCACCAACACGCCTGGCGTGCTGGACAAGGATGGACGACTGCTCACGGGTCTGTCGGCGCGCCAGATCGACGAGTTGTTCGCCGACGGCACGATCTCCGGCGGCATGTTGCCGAAGATCTCATCGGCGCTGGACGCCGCCCGCAGCGGAGTGAATTCCGTGCACATCATCGACGGCCGGGTGGACCACTGCCTCTTGCTCGAGATCCTAACCGATCAGGGTGTGGGCACGATGATCAAATCGCACTAGAAAATATCTGAAGACTACTGCGCGTTCTGCGAGTTGATCCGTTGATCCCGCCTGCGCGGCTGCGATGCTCCGTGCAAGACCTACCTATCCGCTCCTCGCCGTTCATTTTGAAAAATGAGTTGCGTCTGCTCGCGATATCTTGGGATAACGTGTCGGACACATTCTGGGAGTTGGCGTGGGGGTGGCGAGGGGCTGAGAGGGGCTGAGAGAGACTGGGAGTCCGGTTTAGGTGGCGCCGTCGCGCTTGCATTTGCGTCACTCCAACCACAGCGCCAACCATCGTGCTCAGGATGACGCCAGCAGCCGCGCCAGGGCAAATGCAACTGCCGCAGCCGCACCTCCTACCAGTAGTGTTTGCAGCGAGGATTTCAGCGGTGCCGTGCCTGTGAAACGGCCTTTGATGTAGCCGAACACTGCGAGCGCCGCGAGCGTGACCGCGATCGACCAGGGCAGTGCGCGCGCCACGGTGTGCGCCAGCAGATACGGCGCCAGCGGGATCAGGCCGCCGACCACGTAAGCGCCGGCAATGGTTACCGCCGACCAGCGCGCGCGTTGTGCTTGCGGCTGCTCCAGGCCGAGCTCAAAACGCATCATGAAGTCGCGCCACGCAACGGGATTGGCGCGCAGCCCGGCGATCAATGGCACGTAGTGATCGGGGCGGAGACCATACTGCTCGAAGATCTCGGCCACTTCAAGCTCCTCGGCTTCCGGCTTCTCGAGAATCTCGCGCTCTTCGCGCTCCCGCTCCGATGCGTAGTGTTCGCGTTCGCTGCGCGCGGCGAGGTAGCCGCCCAGTCCCATCGCGATCGAGCCGGCGGCAATTTCCGCAGCCCCGGCCGTGACCACCAGCTCGACGCCGGCGGCCGCGCCGCTGATGCCGGCTGCAAGCGCAAACGGCACCGTTAGTCCATCGGCCATGCCGATGACGATGTCGCGCACCGTGTCGCTGGCGCGGAAGTGAGATTCGCGATGCAGATAGGCGTCCATGCCCGTGCTCCTGGTCATTTTCGATGTTCAATCAGGACCGCAGGATTGCACACTCGTGCAGCGCGCGGCCCCGTCGCTGCCGTTGCGGCGTGTGCGGTCGTGCGCGTGCCAGCGGTCGTCCTAATCGGCTGCGCCCCTCGTACGCTGCCACCTGTGGGAGTCTGGTTGTTCGATCTCGACGATGCGTTGCACGATGCGTCGCACGCGATTCTTGCGGTGCTCGACACGCGCATGAACGACTACTTGGCGCGCCACCGGTGCTAGCCGCGGCGCGCTTGCTTGGAGGGGGCGTCGTGCGCTCGTTGAGTCGCGGCGGGCGCTTTCGGAGCGACTTTTCGACGGCGAAGTATTGGCGACGCAGCGGATCGGTGCGTCGTTGCACCCGCGAGCGCGGCACCTCACAGGCCCCAGCGAATTTTCGCGCTCGCCGATGTACCTGCCACTGCGTCGATGCAGCGGCGAGAGGAACAAGGCGCTGCGCGCTATCCTGCTCGCCTTAACCAGGAGTTCGACATGGCATCAGAACCCGGCCGCTTGCGCCGCTTCCTCAGCTATCTATGGCGAATCGTCGACGGCACGCGCCGCATCGCGGTCAATGTGTTGTTTCTGCTGATTGTTGCGTTGGTCTTGGTGGCTTGGTTCGGCGGCAACAAGTTGAAGATCGACAACGACACCGCGCTCGTACTGAATCTGCAGGGGGATCTGGTCGAGCAATACACGGGCAGCACGTATGAAGTGATGCTGGCGGACACGTTGGGCGAAGGTCCGCGCGAAACGCGTCTGCGCGACGTGCTCGACGCGCTGGACACGGCAACGCACGACAAGCGGATCACGCGCGTCGTGTTGGTGCTGGATGACATGGATAACGCCAGCACCGCGAGCCTAAACGAGATCGTCGCCGCACTCGCGCGCTTGCGCACCAGCGGCAAACCGGTGGTGGCGTGGGGCTCGTCGTTCTCCCAGCCACAGTATTTTCTCGCGGCCCATGCCGATCAGGTGTATCTGCATCCGCATGGCACGGTCGACGTGCGCGGCATGGGCGGCAATTCGCTGTACTTCAAAGACGTGCTGGACAAGCTGGGCGTCACCGTGCACACCTTTCAGGCCGGCAAATACAAGAGC
>Ga0137409_10004663_pt1 | contig 14382 bp, 10 predicted proteins | sample CZODoug1_16funga_FD_122059 | JGI IMG/M metagenome (GOLD analysis project Ga0137409, IMG submission 122059) | Vadose zone soil fungal communities from Angelo Coast Range Reserve, California, USA - CZODoug1_16fungal (Hybrid Assembly) | ecosystem: Environmental > Terrestrial > Soil > Vadose zone... | reverse complement strand
GGCGTTGCGGACAAATGGTCCAACGTGAATTTATCCAGCCGAGGGAGGTGCACATTGATCCGACTGACGCGCACGTCCACCGCTGAAAAGCCCGCTTCCATTGCAAGGCGCTGCAGCTCCTCTTTGGTAGGGACCTGTCGCGAGGCGCAAAACTGCAAGGCAGCTGCGTCGCTGACAAATCGAGCGAGCGCTTCGCCGACCGCACTGTTGTAAAGCCCGACACCGTTCCAGACGCTGAGCGCGAGGCGGCCGCCACCAGCGAGCACGCGGCGCATCTCCCGCATTGCAAGCGCCTTGTCGGGAAAGAACTGCAGTCCCTGCTGGCAGAGAGCCACATCAATGGTGGCGTCCTGCAATCGAAGATCAAGGGCGCTGCGTTCGACCCATTCGATTGATGCGCCGACTGGTGCCGGGAGCGATCGTGCGACTGCGATCATTCCGGGGTTGAGATCAACTCCTACGACACGTCCACCAGTACCGACACGTTCCGCTGCAGCGCGAGCGACGACGCCAGTTCCGCAAGCAACGTCCAGCACACGCTCGCCGACACCGACATGAGCGATATCGACAAGCAAGGGCGCCCAGGGTCCGAGGATGTACCGAGCGACGTAGCACTCGTACAGTTCGGCCGCCTCCGCGCTCAGCTGCCATTGCCCGTTCTTGGCCATCTCCCATTCCACCCGAGCTTGCCGGATATGCGCTCCGCCGTTTGCGTGACTGCTTTGATCTGGGCCGGAGGCGGCGATGCGGGGACGTATTGAATAGAGCCTGCAATGGCGACCGCACCGGCATAGTCACCGCCGTGATTGAACAGCGGAGCCGCCAAACCGTTCACGCCTTCCAGCACCCGGTTAGGAGCAGTGGCCCAGCCGCGCGCTCTCACCTGCGCCACGGCGCGCTGAAGAGCACTTGGCGAGCAGATAGTATGCGGTGTCCACGCTTTGAGCGGTTTCGCCAGGCAGTATTCCATAAGGCCCTCGGGACCGAACGCCAACGCGACGTTTCCGTGGGCGCTCGCATGAAGATCGAGCACGGTTCCGGGTTGCGTTCCGAAGTTGACGATCGCGTGACCCTGCAAGACCTCCAGAACCACGACCTGATGTTCAACCAGCGCGGACAAGGTCGCCGGCTGCCCCGTCTCGTCGCGCAGCCGCGCCAGATCATCCCGGGCAATCGCGAGGACGTCGAAGCGCTCCCTCAAGCGCTCGCCGAGAATGAACAGCTTGATTCCCGCCGCATAGCGCATCGTAGTCGCTTCCTGACGCACGAAGCCATGCAGCATGAGAGTTTGGAGGTGGCGATAGACGGTCGCCTTCGACGAGGCGAATTCGCGTGCGAGCTCGGAGACGCCGATCGGTTCTCTCAAGGTCGCGAGTCGCTCCAACAAGCGCAGCGAGAGGTCGACCGTCTCGTTTGCGGGAATTTCGGCGAACGACCTCGGCTTTCCTGTCGGCCTGCGCAGCGCCGTGACTTTCGGCATGTGTTTCATCCAATGAAACAGTGCTAGCGAGGTTCGCCGGCCCTTGTCAAATGGAGCCCTCTCGCAAAGTCTGTCGGGATGCCAGGGCGATTTCGTCAGTGGCCCGCGGCAAGCAGTGCGGCGCCGCGAGTCTCAACCCAATATCGCTGAATGGCCCATCGCCGGTGTAAGCTCACCGTCCGGTTTCAAGGCACTGTGGACGCGACCCGTGGACGCGACGCGCCAACCGTCTCATCCTGCCTTGCAAAATGCAGAGCAGTCATTCGGCCTTCAGGCCGAGCTCAATCGCCGTGGCAGTAATCTTGCCCGATGCTGCCGAGTCGTCCTTGAAGACCTCAAGCGCCCTGCGGAACGCTGTCGCCGCGATCTGTCTCTCACCACGCACAACTCGGGAGCGCATAAGGAGAGTCCAGCCATCGACGTCGCGCGGAGCACTCTCCAGGCGATCTGCCAGGCGATCGACCATCGATCGGACTGCAGTGTCCTGCTCGTGGGGAGGCGTCGCTTCGGACTTGGCATTTTTCTCGACGCCTGGTCCGTCACTACCCTTGCCGACGGTTTCAGTTTGCAAAGACGAGGCTGTCTCCAAATTGTCGCTTTCGGCGGCCTTCGCTCTGGCCTCCTCGTACGCGAGCTTGAGCTCGGCGGAATTCGGATCCAGCTCTACCGCTCTCGCAAAGGCGGTAGCTGCCTGTTTGTAGCGCGCCGTGTGGAAGTAGGACCAACCGAGCATCTGCCAGCCCTTGAGGTCCTCAGGCGTGGTCTCGAGCCGAGCCGCCAGCCGCTCGATCATCGTGTTCACATCAGGCAGCGGTTTGGCAGCTGCCGTCATAGACGCCGGTTCTTTGGCTCCAATAGAACGCGTGTAGTCCTTGAGGTCCGCAAGGATTTCGCCATCCGACCCGGAACGCGACACCGTGTCCCGTGAGCCGGTCGCCTCGAGAGGATCCCCCAAATAAAAATGAGCTGCGCCAAATCCTGTAACGAGGAGAAAGGCCGCAGCAGCCACGATCAACGTCCCGGCGGTGCCTCGAAGGTCTTGGCCGAACCCCCAGCCCGATGACCGCAGCCGCGAGAGAAGAGCAAGTCTCGCCGCGTCGGATCGCAGCGCAAAGATGAGCATAGCTGATATCGCGATCAAGGAGGGAAGAAGCCAGCCCAGGCGAGTGAAAGACATCTGCAAGCTCCGGAACTCTGATGCGACCTCAGCGCCATCAATTTCTACACGTCCCTCTGGCGGCTAGGTGATCCAGGACGTCGATTAAGGCCTCAACAATAACTGCGGTAGGAGTTGGGATAGTAGACATAGCCCCCGATATGCGTCGGATAATGACCGCGGCTGTAGTAGTAGGGATAGTCACAGTAGACCTGGCCTGGACCTATCGGCAGGAGAATTCGTGTGCCGTAGCGACGAGGTTTGATCGTAATCACATGACTCCTGACGTTCTTGCCGGGCTTCAGATAGAGCCGCCCACCAGAGTCGGCAGCATTGGCCACTGGCGCAATGCCGAGGAAGCCGACCGCCAGCAAGCAAGCCGTCAGCATGGATGCGAATGAATTCCGATTACTCATGACATTGCCTCTGACATTGCCTCGCATAGTTTCCCGTCCCAGACCGGAACCGTCATCCGCGATCGGTCAGAACTTCCTCCGGATCTCGGTGCGGAGGCCGAAGCTGTCTTGGCCGCCTCCGAGGAGGTGATAGGTAGCATCGGCGCGGAACAGCCAGGCCCGGTCGATCGGGATCTGATAGCGAGCACCGAAGCCGTACTGGGGTCTCAAGGCGCCGATGCCAAGGAGCGGATCGCCGAACGGCTGCACCGTGGCCACCTCGAAGACGAGCTGCTGATCCAGATTGAAGAGATACTGTATGCCAACCGCGCCGCCCCAGGCGTTAGAGCCGCTGTCGTTGAGTTTCGGGAAGCCGGTCAGGGCGTCGGTCTCGAAGTTGATGCCGACGTTCTTCAGGATGCCCGCGCCATTTCCATCGACCAGGGGCTGAGGGTTGCCCACGCCGACGAAGAAGTTGGCGTAAGGGATCAGCGTGCTCGGCAAGCCCGAGATCAAGCTGTTCTCCGAAATGACGACAACGCCGTCGTCGTTTTTGCCGTTCCCGGTGTTTGCGAAAACGCGGGTCGTGTTCGACAAGGTGTTGAAATAGCGCCGGGTGTAGGCGGCGGCGAAGAAGTGCGTCAATTGGCCGGCCGTGTTGTTCAGGACGCCCGGTACGTCGGGGAACAGTTGGACCGCCCGGTTCTCGACGCCCTGTATGAGGCCGTAGCCTGCTTCGATATAGCCGCCGAAGGCGTCAATGAAGGTGGTTACGCCATAGAGGTTGGCGTTGCGATTGTCCTTTCCGAGGATGCCTGCGTTGTCGACATTGTCGAAGGCGGCGAAGAAGGTGACGTCGTAGTTGGAAAGGCCGAGCTTCCGCGAGTTCTTCGCCGTGAGGCTCACCGCGCCGCCGAGGATCGCGTCGTTCGCCCAGATCCCGTTCTGCAGGAACAGCGGGAACAGACCAACCGTGAAGGGCAGGTCGAAACTGGATGGCTTACCGGAGACACCCGAAAGGATCGAGCCGACGTCACCCTCGAAGAACAGCGTCTGCGGCTTGAGGTCGAACTCATCGTTGAACTTCTTATTGCCGTCGCCGCCGCCGAACTCATAGCGGGTGAATGCATTGTTCTTCTGAAGCGGCGTGAAGAAGGCGTGTATTCGTTCGGTGGCGGTGAACTTGAGGTCGACGTCGATGTTCAGCCGGGTCGCGATCTGGGCAATATCCTTGCCGGCGTTGCTGTTGTAGGCGACCGCCGTCCGCCAGTCGCCGTAGATGCTGAGGCCCGGTGCCAGCAGATTCAACTCACCCAGGAGGGCATTGCTCTTGTCGTATAAGCCGGAGGTGTATTGCTCGCGACCAACCTCAATCGCGCGCGGCGGCTCGACCGCGGTCTTCGCGCCGTAGATGTCGACGTTTCCCTTGGCATCGTATTTCTTATCATACTCCGGACCGGGTAGGAAAAGGTCTCCCTTTCCCTTGCGGTCCACCTTGCCGCTTTCCTTGCGATCGGCGTTGCCGCTTCCCTTGCGGTCCACGTTGCTGCGCGTGTCTGCGGTGTTGTCGGTGCTGGGCCACACTTGGGCCCACAAGTCGCCCAACCAGAATCCCTTGCCGGCCTCGCTGCTGCTTTGACCTGCCGCAGATTCTGCAGTCGTGCCGGACCTCACAAGGTCTTTCGATTCTGCAGTCGTGCCCGACATCACAAGGTAACCACTGGCTATCAGCGCGATAGTGGCGGTCGTTGTCCTGGCACGGTACCGAAGGTTGCCTCTTGCGTCATGAGTATAACTATAAGTCACGTGTACGCTCCCCCCCGTCGTAGCTCAGACCTGCGGTGTAGGGCTGGCGCTTCTTTGGATCCCCTTGCGCGCCCCAATCCGAAACCCTTGGCTTCTCGGTTCTAGGGCTTCACTTCGAGGTCCACCGTGTAGGCGTGGAAGCTCAACATCCGCTCGTTCATGCGCCGTTCCATTTCCCTGGTGGCACCGACGAAGCGCATGAAGTAGATCGGCTCGGCGCGGCTCCGCATGCGGAAGGCGAGGCGGTACTTGCCGGGCTTCTTGATCAGGTTACCTGGCACTTCGTACTTCGCCTGCATCTCACCCAGTGGCGTCAGCGAGTGGTTCTCCAAGCGCACCAGCGGCGGATGGTTGAGAACGGTGGTCGGGATCTGCGGCGGACGCAGATGCGGCAGCGGGTCGATGTCGAAGTTCACGGGCAGGTACATCTCGCGGTCCGTGCCCTTGACGTTGGTGGTCAGGAACTTGGTCTGCAAATTCACCAGCTGTTGGTCTGTCCTGATTTTGCCGGCCGCGACATCCAGGCTGTGCAGATCGGCCATGTCGCCGTTGCTGTCGACGTAGCCCGACTCCCAGATGTTCTTGCCGTCGGGATCGACGAGTGCGACGTTCACCCAGAGCTGCGGCTGCGCACCCAAGGAGCCGGACGGCAGGTTGTGCCCCGTATTCATGTTCTTGATCTTGTAGGAGAACGCCAGAGTCTTGCCGGCCTTCGGGTCACCATCGAAGTAGGGACCGTCGATTTTGGTGCCGTTCTCCATGACCTGCCGCCTGAGCTCGTACCGCTCGTCGAGCTTCTTGAGATTCTCGTCGATGATCTGCCGAGCATCCTCACGGTCGAGCCCATCGGCCCAGCGCTTGGGAAAGTCGACCTTGATCTTGCCGTGCGCGACCTTGTCTTCGAAGTCGTTAGTGCCCCAGCCGGAGCGCCAGTCGAACTCCAGCCATTCCTTCATGGTGAAGGCCTGGGCCTTCGTGTTGTGAGGGAAGATGCCGGGGTGGGCGATCGAATAGCCCGGGCCGATGAAGCGGTGATTGGCATGCTTGCGTCCCGGGTTGATCTCCTTGCCGCCGACCACGGCGGAGGGCCCGGTCGCATAGCCCTCGGGCTTTCCTGGGACCTTGCCCATGTGGCAGTCCTGGCAGGTGACGCCGGCTTTCATTGCCGGGCTGTCGCGATACTGATCCCACACGATCTCCAGCTTGATGCCCAGATTGACGGCAACCTGGTGGCAGCTGACGCAGAACTCCGACTTGGTGATCTGGGGGTTCGTCATCATGCCGTTGTGCATGTCCGTGCCCCGCCCGTCTTTGCTGGTTTTGACGGAGTAGGTATCCTTGTTGGCGAGGATGTCTTTGATCACGCTCTTTTCGCCGCTGCCGAAGACTGGGTCGTAGATCTTGCCCGGCTCGACCCGGCGCTCGCCGTTGACCTTGCCGTACTGCTCCTGGACCCGGTGGCAGGTGATGCAGCTCACGCCCTCGCGCGAGATCTGACTCATCTTCCAAAGTGGCGTTTCGCGATTCTCGCCGAGCTGGGTGCCGACCTGCTGGTGGCAGCGCACGCAGAAGGTGCCGACCGTGCCTTGCGTCAGGTGCTGGAACTTCTGCTCGAACGCGTGGAACATCGGCGAGATCGACGCATAGGCGTGGTTCGAGGAAGACCACTCTTCGTAGATCTGCTTATGGCATTCGCCGCATTGCGCAGCGGTGGGATAGAGGGAGAGGGTCTCCTCATCGACCGCGGGGATGGGAGCTTGTTTGCCCGTCACGGCTCTTGCTGCTGCTGAGAGTATGGATATCTCCCCCTTGGCGGCAGCTTCTGCCCCCTCAGTCACCTTCGAATCGGTTTTTCCGGCCCCTCCCGTGTTCTGGGCGAGTCTCAATCTGGGCTGTTCTTGGACGGTTTGGACTTCGGCGAGCGTGCTGGCCGAGATGGCATTGCTCGGTCCGTCGCTGCCGATATCTCCGCCGGCTCCGGGATGGTGCGCCTTGGCCGGCGCGACGACAAAAAGTGCCAAAGAACCAATCGCGGCTGCTCGCCGCACAACGCACATACGCATACTCGCCCCCGAGACACTGAACCAAAACGAACGCAGTGCACTTATTAATTATTAGGTCATCAGAATGGGACGGCAGTTTGATCGGATCATGCGCGAAGCACGGCATGCAGGAGTCGAAGAGAAGCGCTCTTACCCTCGGCGCGTCGGCGGAAGGCGAAAAGTGCAGCGTTTTCGTGTTATCGTGAGTCGGCGCGAGCCGCGTTTGTGGTTGTTGGATATTGATTGTGGTTGTTGAGTGTTGATGAGTCCCGAACAAGAATGACTCGCCAGCTCGCTGACATCTGATTTCCAGCGCGCGTCACGGCGCCGGCCGAAATGAGGCTCCGATTTTTTTGCGCCACACTTCACGCCACACGTCACTCCACACGTCATACGTCTTTAGTGCAGCGTGCTTGGTGTAGCGCGTTGTTCGGGGAGACAAGATGGGGGTGATCTTTGCCGCTAAGGCCATCTTTGCGGTTTTTGTCGCAGCGCTCGCTGCGAACATTCCATTCAATCGTCAAATTTTGTCCCCCATTCGCATGGTGACTTAAGGACAGTCGGGGAGGGCATCGGGGGATATGGCGGTGCTCCGGGGGGTTGGCGGTTGCCCAGAATCTTCTCAATCTTGAGTTCGGCAAATACCAGCAGCTCGGCGCGCACGGCGATTCGACTGCTGCCGAACGATGCGGGTGGGTGTTCAGGCTCCAGAACGCTTGGTTTGCTGAGCATCCCAGGAAGCGCAGCGCCGGCGGGTCACCCGCCCCAGCTTAGATTTGAAACCTGAAGTCTCCGGGGATCAGACGGACAATGGCAAGAAGTCACGAAATTACTGTCAATGGCCAAAGCTTTGTGGCGCGCCGCGGCGAGTTGCTGCTGGACGCTGCTCTGAACAACGGCATCGACCTGCCCTATGACTGCCGCGCCGGCCACTGCGGCACCTGCTGCGTGCGGCTGGTATCCGGCGAAGTGCAGGGCGGCGAAGGCTCCGAGCCGGGCATCGTTCATGCCTGTCAGTGCCGAATCGTCGGCGATGCGGTGCTCGAGAAGGACCAGCCGTCGAGTGTTCGCACCGTCGAAGGCGTGGTGAGCTCACTGCGCCCCCTGTCGCGCGAGGTGATGGAAGTCAGCATCAAGACCAACCGCGCGCTGCCCTATCATGCTGGGCAATATGCGCAGGTGCACTTCAGGGGCTATCCGAGCCGTCCCTTCAGCATCACCCATCCCTTGCGCGGCAATCCGAACAGCCGCTCGGTCTGTTTCCATGTCCGGCGCATGAAGAATGGGCGTGTCAGCTCGTCGCTCGGCAAGCGCATCAAGCCGGGCCATCGGGTGGAACTGACCGGGCCCTATGGCTCGGCGCATTTCCGACCCAATCTGGACAGCCGGCTGATTCTCGTTGCCACCAACACCGGCTTTGCGCCGATCTGGTCGATCGCCATCGCTGCGCTGCGCGAGGACCCGGAGCGCACGATGACGATCATCGCGGGTGGCCGCAGCATCGAGTCGCTCTATATGGTCCCGGCTCTCGTGCAGTTGGCCCGCTTCCCCAATGTCCTCGTCGTGCCTGTCTGCAGCACGCGGCAGACCCTGAGCAGAGCGGTGAAGCCGGGCCGGCCGACCGATTATCTGCCGGGCCTGTTGCCGACCGATGTGCTCTACGCCTGCGGCGCGCCGGGGATGGTCGATTCGATCAAATCGATCGCGGCACAGGTTGGCGCGGTCTGCTATGCGGATCCGTTCCTGCCTACCACCAAGGACACGATCGAGGAAAGCGTTCTGACCCGCGCCATGGGGTGGCTCCCTGTGATCACCACTAGGCGGCGGATGGGTCTGCTCGCTCTCGATCGTCCCCGCAACCGGCGGGAACAGCCGATGCTGACGTATAGGATGCCTGAAGCGCAGGTCCATAGGAGAGCTGAAGCAGAGGCGCACAGGAGAGCTGAAGCACAGGTGCGTAGGAGAGCTGAAGCAGAGGCGCACAGGAGAGCTGAAGCACAGGCGCGTAGGAGGGCTGAAGCAGAGGCGCATCGGAGAGCTGAAGCAGAGGTGCGTAGGAGGGCTGAAGCAGAGGTCCTGAGGAGGGCTGAAGCAGAGGTGTTGAGGAGGGCTGAAGCAGACGTGCAGATGACAGCTGAAGCAGAGGCGCATAGGAGGGCTGTAGCAGAGGTGCAGAGGAGGGCTGAAGCACAGGCGCGTAGGAGGGCTGAAGCACAGGCGCATCGGAGGGCTGAAGCAGAGGCGCGTAGGAGGGCTGAAGCACAGGCGCGTAGGAGGGCTGAAGCACAGGCGCGTAGGAGGGCTGAAGCACAGTCGTATAGGAGGGCTGAAGCACAGGCGCATAGGGCTGAAGCACAGGCGCATAGGATGGCTGACGCAGAGGCGTTTGGGATGGCTGACGCACAGGTGTTTAGGATGGCTGATGCAAGGGTGGGAAGTCATTATCGTTCTTAGAGCGCATATCCTTCGGTCCATCGGATTCGGGCCCAAGGCCCCGCTCCGGTCTTCCGTGCTTTGCTTCTGCGGCTTGCTGATGATCTTCGGCTTTGCCGCGGTCGGCACAGTTGCGTCCGATCCGGCCAATCCCGCCAAGGTCGTCGGTCCGAATGCCTGTGCCGAATGTCACAAGCAGGAGATCGAGGCCTGGAAGGAGTCGCATCATTTCAAGACCTTTCGCGAGATGCCGCGTAAGAAGGAAGCGAACGAGATCGCGGAAAGATTGGGCGTTCAGCGCATCAGATCGGAGACTCTGTGCCTGAGCTGCCACTACACAGTGCAGGAGAAAGAAAAGAAGCAGCAGCCAATTGCCGGCATCTCCTGCGAGTCCTGCCACAGCGCCGGTGAGGACTGGATCAAGGTCCACAGCGGGTTCAGCGGCAAGACCGAGAAGACCGAGAGCAAGGCCGAGAAGGAGGCGCGCTGGAAACTCGCCGATTCCAAGGGGATGATCAGGCCGTCCTCGCTCTATCAGCTGGCGAAGAACTGCTATGGCTGCCATGTCGTGCCGAAAGAGGATCTCGTGAACAAGGGCGGTCATGCTGCCGGCAGCGCCTTCGAGCTGGTGTCCTGGTCGCAGGGCGAGGTGCGGCACAATACCTGGCACTCCAAGGGCAAGGAAAACGTGCCGGCCAGCGCGACACACAAGCGAATGCTCTATCTCATCGGACTCGGCGTCGAGCTCGAGACCGGGATCCGCGCGGTCGGCCAAGCGACGGTGAGAAAGCGTTACGCCTTCGAAATGGCTAAGCGTGTCGACCAGGCGCGCAAGCAGCTCGCCGCCGCAGCGAAAGCGGTGCCGAACGTGCCGGAAATCGCAAAGATGGTTGAGTATTCCTATTCGGCCGGGCTGAAGCTGAACAATGAACGCTCTCTGACGGCCGCAGCCGACGGCGTGTCCAAGCTGCTCGCGAGCATCGCCGAGAAGTACGACGGCAGCACGATGGCGGGGCTCGATAGTCTGATTCCTGGACCGGACAAGTCCAAGGGCAAGGCGAGAGAAGCCGGCTCGCTCAATTGATCCTGGCCGGCTGACAACGACAACGGCCTGAATGGGCTTGATGGGGAAAGAACCACCACGATGGGTGATTTTGGGGGGCGGCCGTGAGATCGGCGGGGGTGCGCACGTCTAACGCCGCGATCGGCGGATGGGGCTCGGCGAGCTATCTCACCAGCCAGACAGTCAAGGTCCTTCTGATCGCGGCGATTTCCGGCGGTCTGTTCTGGCTCGTCTGGATCTATGGCAACGGGCTCCGCGATCCGCGCTATCTCGATGGCTGGGTGCTGGCCGGCGGCATGGGTTTGCAGCTCTTTTTCCACGTCGCCATCAAAACGGCCGGCCTGTCGCCGAAATCCGCCGCGCGCTGGCGGAAGATCCATATTTATGTCGGCTATCTGCTGATCGCCGCCTTCATCTCGCATTCGGATTTCTCTCTGCCAGACACCGCCTTCGAATGGGCGCTCTGGGCGGGCTTCGTGCTGGTGACGCTGAGCGGCATTCTTGGCACCTATCTCGCTTGGGCGCTGCGGGCCAAGCACGCGATCGACGAGCGCATCAGCTATGATAGCATCCCCATCCGCCGCGCCGAGTTGGCGCGGGATGTCTACGCCGTCGCCAAGATCGATCTGCCCGCCGCTGCGATCGCCTTGCCGGCGCCGCCCCATGACGCCTGGATCATGGACCTCTACACCAACCACCTGCGAGATTTTTTCCGGGGGCAGCGCAATTTCGCCGCCCATCTCATCGGCTCGCGGCGCCCGCTGAAGCGGCTGACGGATGAGATCGACGAGCTGTCACCCTATGTCGACAAGCCGAGCCAGAAGAAGCTTGCCGTCATCAAGGGCCTGGTGGTCGAGAAGGACTGGCTCGATTTCGCGTATGTCTATCTCGGGCTCACCAGGGGCTGGCTGTTCGTGCATGTGCCCGTCACCTATACGTTGATCGTCCTGGTGGTGCTGCACGTCGTCGTCGTCTATGCCTTTTCATCGGGGCCCTGGTGATGCGGCAACCGGTACGGACCAGATCGGTGGTGATGCCGCGACCGGTACGGACCAGATCGGTTCGGCGGCCGAACGCCAAGAGGCCGGCGGCCCCCGGCGCCCGGCGCGACCGTCTGGCACTGCTGATGGCGCTCGTGACCATCCTCTGCCTGGACGCGATCTTCTTTCTCTCCAAGGATACGCAGTTCCTGCAGTTCCTGATGCCGGGGCCGCTGACAAGCGCTCACGGCTCGATCGAGAATTGCAGCACCTGCCACACCAAGACCGGCAGCGACAAATTGAGCTGGATTCACAGCCTCAGCGCCGGCGATCCGCTCGCCGACAGCAAGGCCTGTCTCACCTGCCACAAAATGCCGGACACGGCCTTCTATGCGCACGGCGTTTCGGCCGAGGTGCTGGAGCAGAGCACCAACCGGCTGACCAAAGTCGCCGCGGGGACGCGCGTGCCGCCATCGGCCCTCGCGCAGAGCATCGCCTTCCCGACCGACGACAAGGTCGCACACGGTCTCTACTGCGCGACCTGCCACCAGGAGCATCAGGGCGCCAATTTCAAGCTGAACAAGATCTCCAACGAGCAATGCCGCTCCTGCCACGTGGTGAAGTTCGACAGCTTCGACGGCCATCACCCGGAATTCGAGAACTATCCGTTCAAGCGGCGCACACGGATCATCTATGACCATGCCGGCCATTTCGGCAAGCACTTCCCGGAAGTGGCGAAGAAGGATCCAGCAAGGCGCATTCCCGAGACCTGCTCGACCTGTCACAGCAGCCGCAGAGACAAGCGAGTCATGGCCGTGGTGCCGTTCGAGCAGACCTGCACCGCCTGCCATCTCGACCAGATCGTCGGCAAGGAGCGGGTCAGCGGCCCGAAAGGCGTTGCCTTCCTGACCCTGCCTGGCCTCGACCTGCAAACGCTGAAGAAGAAGAAGGCCTCGATCGGCGAATGGCCGGACGAGTCCGAAGCCGGGCTCACGCCGTTCATGAAGGTGATGATCAGCCGGAATGACCGGGGCCGTGCTCTGATCAAGACCGTGGACAGCCTGAACCTCCAGGATCTGAGCCGTGCAAGCGATGCCCAGATCAGGGCGGTGACGAACCTAGTCTGGGAGATCAAGCGGCTGTTCTATGCGCTGATCAAGGAAAAAGCGTCGGACGTGCTGGCCGACCTCAATGTTGGCGGGGACAAGCTGAGTGCGAATCTCATTGCCGATCTGATCGCAAGCATTCCGCGCGATGTGGTCATCAGTGCGCAGCAGCAGTGGCTCCCTACTCTCGGCGCGGAAATGGAATCGAGATTGGCCGGCGAAGTGGCCAGCAGAGCCAATACCTACCAGCTTGCTGGCGAAAATCAGCAGACACTGACCAAGAGTACGCCGACCAAGAGTGCGCCCGCTGCAGTCGCAGCCAAGTCTGTATCGCCCCAGACTGCATCGCCGCAGCCTGCATCGCCGTTTGCATCGCCGCAGCCCGCACCGACCCAGCCTGAAGTAGCGGCCCGAAAAACCGATACCGCGAAAGCCAACCCCGGCAATAGAACGCTCTCCGCCGACGAACAGCCTCGGGCGAAGACGGCGGACCAAACCGACGATCTGCTCAATCCCACGGAGGAAGAGCTTCGCGGGACCGCGGCTCCGATCAAGGGCGCTCAGAAAGCAGCCCAGCCTGAACGAGCGGCCCAGCCTGAGCGAGCGGCCCAGCCTGAGCGAGCGGCCCAACCCGAACGAGCGGCCCGAAAAACCGATACCGCCGTATCTGCGGATGCCGCCCCCAAGGCGGAGGCAGATGCGCCAGCCGACGCCCCGGCGGCCTCGGCGGTGGCTGGGCCTCAAACGAGGGCTGCGCCCGTGATCAGCATCGAAAGCGATGTGGATCCGGAGAATTGGGCTGAATATGGCGGCTGGTATCGGCAGGATTACGCGATTTTCTACCGTCCCACAGGCCATAAAGACAAATTCATCTATTCTTGGCTCTTGCTGACCGGCCCCCAGGCGCCCACAGGCGACAGAAGTCCGGCGGCGGCCGTCTTCGATCTCCTCACCGACAAGGACGCTCAGGGCTCATGCACGAAATGTCACAGCGTCGACGAGATCCGGGGCAAAGGGCGGCTCGTCAATTTCTCCCCGTCTTCGGTCAAGAACAAACAGGGGCGCTTCACGAATTTCATGCATGAGCCGCATTTCGGCATCCTGGAGAAACGCGGTTGTCTGACCTGCCACAACCTTGAAAAAGGCCGCCCCTATCTGAAGAGCTACGAGCAGGGCAATCCGCAAAATTTCGTGTCCAATTTTGGTGCGGTGAAAAAGGAACTCTGCCAAACCTGTCACACCAGCAGCATGGCGCGTCAAGACTGTCTACTGTGCCACAAATATCATGTGAATGGCGTAGTCACGCCAATCATAAACACGAAAATCCCAACTGAATAGCTTGATAGCCCGCCCGCCGTGACTGTGAGCGTCACCCCATGCGCCGCAATGACGCCGGTGAATGGAGCGCTGCAGCCCACAAAGAAGAAATTGCCGTTGGATTCCATACCGTCGCTCATCGGCTGACGCGATACAGAAGAAACAGATTGAGCAGCAGCAAAGCAATCGCGACGACGCGCCAGAAGGCCGTGGGATTGCGCTCGAGCAGTGGGCGCTTGCGGATGTTGAGATACTCGGCATTCGGCCGGCGCAGGTCTTCCACCAGCTCCGAGAGGGCCTCGGTTCGCTGCGCAGGATTCTTGTGCACGGCCTTGGCCAGCGCCGCATCGACCCAGGCCGGGATCGCGTCATTGAGCGTGGTAGCCGAAATGTATTCCAGCCTGTTTGCGTCGCGCGCACCGGAAAACCCTCGCCCGTAGGGCAGCGCGCCGGTCAGCAGCTCGTAGGCGATCACGCCGAGCGAGAATATGTCGGAGCGGTTGGTCGGCACTTCGCCGAGATGATGTTCGGGCGCCGTATAGTCGAGAGTTCCGGTCAGCACGGGCGCGTCCCGGCCGCCTCCTTCCTCCAGCACGCCCGCCAC
>Ga0137409_10004662_pt1 | contig 14382 bp, 16 predicted proteins | sample CZODoug1_16funga_FD_122059 | JGI IMG/M metagenome (GOLD analysis project Ga0137409, IMG submission 122059) | Vadose zone soil fungal communities from Angelo Coast Range Reserve, California, USA - CZODoug1_16fungal (Hybrid Assembly) | ecosystem: Environmental > Terrestrial > Soil > Vadose zone... | reverse complement strand
GGATCGAATTTCATTAAGAAGAATCTGAAATAGCGGCGCGCGGGCTGATCGCTGATACTCGTTGCTCGAGGAGGAAGCCATATGAAGAAACTATCTGCGTTGCACCGTTTCGCCGCGCTGCTCCTGCTCCTGGGGCTGAGCGCGTTCAGCTTCGGCGCCCGCGGCGCCCTCCAGGTGACCATCGACGCCGATGAGAACCGCACGACGCCGGTTGCGCATCGCTACCTCCACGGCGTCATTCTCGACGACGCCAAGTTCCAGATCCTCCTGCCGGCGGCGTGGAATGGAAAGGTGGTCATTCACACCCGCGGCTTCTCCGGAACGGAGTTCAGCACCGGGGCATACCAGACGGCGGCGCTGGCGAAGGGTTATGCCTTCGCTGCGAGCGACGAGGGATGGAACCGCGTCACGATCAAGAACGAGCCGGAGGACACGTATTACGAGTCGCGCCAGCGCATCATGGAACTCACGCTCTATATGAACGCGACGGTGAAGGCGTACTATGGCAGGGCCTCCTCGCGCACGCTGATCATGGGCGGCTCCAACGGCGGCCACCACACCAAGTGGATGCTGGAGGATTTCCCGAATCTTTATGACGGCGGCCTGGCCGGCTACGGCTACAACTCGCAAATCAGCCAATGGGGCGGCGTCGCACAGGTGGTCCGCAACTACGACGTGATCGCCTCGCGCATCGACGATATCATCGCCAAGCGCACGGCCGACCCGGCGTGGGATCCGTTCAGGACCCCGCTCTCGCCGCCGCTCACCGCCGCGCAGCTCCAGGCAATGCACAACATCTACAACATTCCCGCGCGCGTGGACTGCAATACCAGCTTCCGCTGCGACTTCGGCTACAACGCCGGCCGCTGGAAAGGCTCGGAGGCGACGTGGAAGCAGCAGTACTCGGCGCTGGTGGGTTACCTGCGTGACTCGATGACCCGCTTCGACCCGACGTTCAATCCGAACGGCGGCCCGCTGACCGATAGCGAGCTCGGGCTGTGGGACCCGAGCAAGAGTCCGAACTGGGTCAAGCGCGAGCTGCGCAAGCTCGACCTGACGGGACAGCTGGAACGGCCCGTGATCATCATGCACGGCACTTTCGACACCACCGTGTCCACCGGCGAGACCGCGGGCTACAAGAGGCTGGTCGAGAAGGCCCTCGGCCGCCAGGGCGCGGAGAAAGTCCTGGCGGTGTATTACATCCCCGGAATGGGCCACGGCGGAACGCAGTACAACGACCTGGTGGACGAGCAGATCGACGCGCTGGAAGCGTGGATCGACTATCACCAGAGCAACGGGCGCAGCGGCGCGCCCGCCCCGGCGATGATGGGGATCTATCCGCGCGAGCCGAGCGCGGGCGGCGACCGGGACGACGATGACGGCGAGCACGGCCATCGCGACTAGATGGCAGGTGCTCAAGACATTGCTGATCGGCATCGCGCTGCAGTGCGCGGTGACGTCCGTCGACGCGCAATCGCTGGATTACGAGTTCTTCAAGGCTCGTGTCGAGCCGCTCTTCCTGCAGAAGCGTCCGGGCCACACGCGTTGCGTCGTCTGCCACGCGGAGCGCAGCAACAACGCCTTTCGCCTGGAGAAGTTGCCGGCGGGAGGCGGCTCATGGACCGAGGAGCAGTCGCGCCGCAATTACGAGATGGCTTCCCGCCTGGTCGTGCCGGGCAAGCCCGATTCAAGCCTGCTTCTGCTGCAGCCGCTCGCGCCCGAGGCGGGCGGAAATCCCTATCACTCCGGGGGCAGGCAGTTCGAGACGAGGAACGACCCGGAATGGAAGATCCTCGCCGAGTGGGTCGCGGGCAAGGCGACTAAGGCAGGACGAGCGTATTGATGCGCTTCGGAACTTCGCCCACCGGAATGGTGGCCACGCTCTTGAGGGTCCTCGTATCGATCGCCGAAACGGAGCGCGCGGCGGCGTTGGAGATGTAGAGCAGCCGGCTGTCGGGCGTGAAGGTGACCCAGTTCGGCACCGCGCTGATCGGCGAGCGCCCGGGGAGCCTCAGCTCGGGCAGCGCCGCGAAGCCGAGCAGCTGCAGCTCGGGCAGCGAGTAGGCGAAGACGCCGTTGGCGGTGATGCTCGTCACCCACAGCGTCTTGCCGTCGGGCGCAACGCCGATGCCGTGCGAGGGCGCGTCGGTGCGCCGCTCGATCACGCCGAAGCCGCCGGGCTCGTCGGGCAGCTTCACCCGCGCCACTTCCCTGCGGGCGGCGAAGTCCACCACCGCGAAGCCGTTGAAATTGGAGAGCTGCGCGAAGATGCGGCGCGTCGAGCCGTCGGCATTCACTTCCATCGTCATCGGCCGCACGCCTTCGTCGAGCTTGAGCTCCCAGGCGATCTGGTCGGTCTTGAGGTCGATGACGGTCAGTACCTTGGTGCGGATCGAGCCGGTGACCACGTACTTGTTGTCCGGGGTGACGTAGACGTTGTGCAGGCGGCCGTTCACGGGGATGGTCCTCGCCAGCTTCAGCGCCCGCGCATCGATGACGTCGAGCGCGCCGGGATCCTCCGCGATGCCGACCACGACCCGGGCGCCGTCCTTGGTGACGGAGATGTTGTTGGGGTGGCCGCTCAGCCGTACTTTGGTCATCGTCTTGCCGCTCGCCCGGTCGATCACGTCGAGCGTGCTGTCGGCTTCGTTGCTGACGTAGACGCGCTGCCCGTCCGGAGAGAAATCGATGCCGTGCGCGGCCTCGACGCCGTTGATGACCTGCACCACCTTGTTGGTGGCGGGGTCGATGACGTGGATGTTGTCGCCGGCGCTGTTGGTCACGTAGACGCGGACCGTTTCCGCGCGGAGCGGCAGCGCTGCCAGGGCGAGAAGGACGGGCAGGTACCGAATGGAGGTCGGCATGGCGCTTCTCCAGGAGGCATCCAGTGTAGCACCGGCGAACATCGGCTAGACTTCGCGCCAGAGGAGGTGTCCCATGAAGCTTCGCCACGTGATGGCCGCGGGGATGGCGCTTGCGTTCGCCTGTCCTGCCCCGGCGCAGCAGAAGGAAATCAAGATCGGCTTCATCTACGACGTCACCGGCCCGTTCGCCGGCGGCGGCTCGGAGCCGGCGCAGCTCGGCACCAAGGCGGCGGTCGACCTGTTCAACGAGAAAGGCGGCGTCGAGGGCTACCGGATCAACGCCGTGTTCGCCGACGCGCAGTCGAAGGTCGACGTCGCGATCAACGAGATGACGCGCCTCATCGACCAGGAGAAGGTGGACCTGATCATGGGCGTGTACTCGAGCGCGCAATGCGTGCCCATGGTGCAGCAGATCGATGCCCGCAAGAAGTTCCTGTGGGTGAACGTGTGCATCGCCACCGCGGTGTTCAAGGACCGGCAGCTCTCCTACGTGTTCCGCCCGCAGGCGCACAGCGACCAGTTCGGCGCCGCCTCGTGCGACTACATCGATCACTATGCGCAATCGAAGTTCGGCATCGCGCCGAAGAACATGAAGATCGCGATCATCTACGAGGACGGGCCGTACGGCGCCGGCGTCGCCGCGGGCAACGAGGCGCAATGCAGGAAGCACGGCATGAGCATCGTGCTCAAGGAAGGCTACTCGGCGACCGCGCCCGACCTCTCCAGCCTGGTCACCAAGCTCAAGCGCTCTCGTCCGGACGTGCTGCTCCACACCGGCTACAACCCCGACATCACGCTGTTCCTGCGCCAGGCGAAGGAGCAGGGCCTGAAGTTCAAGGCCATGGTCGGCCACGGCGCCGGGCACAGCCAGATCGACAAGCTGCGCCAGAGCTTCGGCGAGGACGTCAACTATTTCCATTCCATCGATCCGGCGGCCGCGCAGCTGCTCGACCCGAAGACGCTCAAGCCGGGCATCGGCGAGCTGACGCGCGAGATGGTGAAGCGCTACCAGGCGGTGAAGGGCCCGGGTGAATTGCCGCCGCACGTCTCCATGGGGTTCAACAACACCTGGATCTTCCTCTCCGACGTGCTGCCGCGCGCGATCCGGAAATACGGCGGCTTCGACGCCGAGGCGCTGCGCAAGGCCGCGCTCGACACCGACATTCCGCCGGGCGGCACGCTGCAGGGCTACGGCGTGAAGTTCTATCCGCCGGGGTCGCAGCTCGCCGGCCAGAACGAGCGCGCGTTCCCGGTGGTGATGCAGTACGTCGGCGGCCGCGCCACCATCGCGTGGCCGCTCTCCATCCAGACGAGCGACCCGGTGCTGCCGTTTCCCAAAGGTCACGCCTTCGCGCCTTGATTTGCTAAAAGTAGAGCAACTGACAAAAAGGTTCGGCGGCTTCACCGCGGTCAGCAACGTTTCATTCGAGGTCGCGGAGGGCGAGATCCTCGGCCTGATCGGCCCCAACGGCTCGGGCAAGAGCACCGTCTTCAATCTCATCGCCGGCGCGCTCAAGCCGAACGCCGGCTCGGTGCGCTTTCGCGGCGCCGAGATCGGGGGGCGCCCCGCGTATCGCGTCGCGCACGCCGGCATCGCGCGCACCTACCAGATCCCGCGCCCGTTCAGGAAGCTGAGCCTGCTCGAGAACGTGGCCCTCGCCGCTTTTTACGGGAATGGTGAAACCCCGGGCCGCCCCAAAGCGTATGTGCTTGCAAAAGAAGCCTTGAAGCTCGTCAATCTTCCCACTGAAGAAAGCGCGCGCGTCGAAGGGCTGGGAGCAGCGGGGCTGAAGAAGCTCGAGCTCGCGCGCGCGCTCGCCACGCAGCCGAAACTGCTGCTCGCCGACGAGTCCCTCGGCGGGCTCGACCATACAGAGATGGACTCGGCCGCGGACATGCTGGCGTCGATCCGCGCGCAGCGCGGCATCACCATCGTCTGGGTCGAGCACATCATGGGCGTGCTGATGCGCGTGGTCGACCGCTGCATCGTGCTCGACCACGGCGAAGTCATCGCGCAGGGCAAGCCCGCCGAGGTGGCACGCGATCGCAAGGTCATCGAGGTGTACCTGGGCACCGACGCAGATGCTCTCGCTTAGCAAGGTCTGCGCGGGCTACAGCAGCTTCCAGGCGCTGTTCGACGTCAGCGTGGAAGTCGGGGCCGGCGAGGCGGTCGCGGTGATCGGCCCGAACGGCGCCGGCAAGACCACGCTGCTGCGGGTCATCTCGAAGCTGATCGAGGCGACGAGCGGCGAGATCCGCATGCAGGGCGCCTCGCTCGCGCGCGTGCCGGCGCACGAGGTGGTCGCGCGCGGCATCGCGCACGTGCCGGAGAACCGGCGCCTGTTCCCGCGGCTGACGGTCGAGGAGAACCTGCGCATGGGCGCGTTTCCGCGCGCGGCGAGAAAACGCTACGCGGAAAGGCTGAAATTCGTCTACGGCCTGTTTCCGCGCCTCGAGGAGCGCCGCGGCCAGCCCGCGGGCACGCTCTCGGGCGGCGAGCAGCAGATGTGCGCCATCGGCCGCGCGCTGATGTCGGGGCCGAAGCTGCTGCTGCTCGACGAGCCCTCCGCCGGCCTCGCCCCGGTGGTGGTGCAGGCGATCTTCGACCTGGTGCGGCGCATCTGCGCGCAGGGCTACACCGTGCTGATCGTCGAGCAGAACATCCGCCAGGTGCTGAAGGTGGTGGGCCGCGCCTATCTGCTGGAGGCGGGCCGCATCAAGCTGTCTGGAAATTCAAAGGAATTCCTCGACTCGCAAGAGATACGCAAAACCTACCTGGGCCTCTGAATGGAAGTCTTCGACATCTTCCTCGCGGAAGCGATCCTGAACGGCCTGCTGCTCGGCGGGCTGCTGGCGCTGCTCTCGCTCGGCCTCAACCTCATCTTCGGCGTCATCGACGTGGTGTGGATCTGCTACGCCGAGCTGATCATGTGCGGCATGTACGCGGTGTATTACCTGCACGTGCAATACCACTGGCCGCTGCTTGCCGCGATGGCGGCGGCGGTCGTGATCGTCGCGGTGCTGGGCGTCATCCTGCACCAGTTCGTGATCCGGCCGGTGCTCGGCGCCGAGCCGATCAACCAGCTGCTGGTGACCGGAGGCGTGCTGTTTTTCCTGCAGGCGGCGGCGACGCTCGTCTTCGGCATCGAGTTCAGGAACCTCGGAGTCACGCTGCCCTCCATCCGGCTCGGCGAGATGTCGTTCTCCGCGGCGCGGCTGGTCGCGTTCTGCGTCGCGCTCGCCGGGATGGTCGGCATGTACCTGTTCCTCAGCCGCAGCTACCTCGGCACGGCGATCCGCGCCATCAGCCAGGACCGCGCCATCATGCCGCTGATGGGCGTGAGCCCGGCGCGCATCTTCGTGGTCGCCTCGGCGCTCGGCGGCGCGCTCGCCGGCCTCGGCGCCTGCCTGCTGGTGCTGCAGTACGACGTGCATCCGGCGATCGGCCTGTCCTTCGGGCCGATCACCTTTCTCATCTGCGTGATGGGCGGCCTGGGCAGCATGGCGGGCGGCTTCATCGCGGCTTTCGTGTTCGCGCAGTTCATCTCGGTGGGCGGGTTCTTCTTCCACCTCGAATGGGGCTACGTGTTCGCGTTCGCCTTCTTCATCGGGATGATGTTCTGGCGGCCGCAGGGAATTCTCGGCCGCAGGTGATGACATGATCGGCAATTACCCCCTGCACCTGATGATCCTGGTCCTGCTGTGGGGCTACATCTACACCAGCTGGTCGCTGATGGGGCGCCTGGGCCTGGTGAGCTTCGGCCACGGCGCGTTCATGGGGATCGGCGCGTACACCGTGGTCATGCTGTGGAACCATTTCGGCCTGTCGCCCTGGCTCGGCGCGCCTGCCGCGCTGGCCTTCGCCGCGCTGGTCGCAGTCGTGATCGGCTATCCGTGCTTCCGCTTCAAGATCGTCGGCCACTACTTCGCGCTTGTCACGCTCGCCCTGTCCGAGGTGGCGCGCCTGGTGATCGTCGCGCTGCGCGACCAGACCGGCGGCTCGCTCGGCGCCACGCCCAACTCCGCGCTGCACGGCGGGGCGAGCGCGGCACCCGGCGCGCTGCAGTTCTCGGACAAGCAGGTGTGGTTCTGGATCGTGCTCGCGTTCTGGCTGGCGGGACTGTGGGTGTGGCGCGCCGTCGACCGCAGCATGGGGCGGCTCGCGCTGCAGGCGATCAGCGAGGAAGAGGAGGCGGCCGCCTCGATCGGCATCCACGTCACGCGCGCCAAGCTGCGCATCACCCTGATCTCGGCGCTGATGACCTGCGTGGGCGGCATCCTTTATGCGCAGTACCAGCTCTACGTCAATCCCGACACGGTGTCCGGCATCGGCATCAGCCTGCAGATGGTGTTCGGGGCGATCGCCGGCGGCATGTTCGTGATGCTCGGGCCGACGGTCGGCGCGGCGTTCACGCTGCTGCTCGCGGAAGGGCTGCGCCTCGCCTTCGGCAACAAGTACCCGGCGCTCGACAGCACGCTCTACGGCGCGATGCTGGTGCTGTTCATCATCTACATGCCGAAGGGCATCCTCGGCGCCGCGCTCGAGGCCTTGCGCGCGAGGACGGCGAGGCCGATCGCGCCCAGGAGCAGCAGCGGCATGCCGAGCGCGTAGCGCTGGCGCTCGCGCGCCTTCGCGCGCAGCGTCTTCAGCACCAGCTGATCGCCGGCCAGCAGCTCGCTGCGGCCGGCGAGATATTGGCGCAGGCGCTCCTGCCTCTCGGTGTCCATTGCCTTGGTTCCCCAGCGCACGTCCTGCTCGAGGGCGCGCAGGCGCGCGAGCTCGGCGCTCGCGGCTGCGATCGACTCCGCGCTGTCGCGGCGCGTCGCGCGCTCGCCCGGGGTGAGGAAGACCTCCTGCACCGCGGGCGCCGCGTTCTCCAGCGCGTCGAGCCAGGGCTGGTCCCCTCTGGGAAATGCCGCGAGCAATAGTCCCGCGAGCGCTAGCATCATGAAAAAAATTCTTGCAAACCACAGAACCGACAGCCGCTTGAACGCGAAACCGAGCGCGACCAGCGCGGTCGCCGCGCCGAAGGCGGCCACGATCGCCGGGCCGGTCGGCAGGTCCCAGGTCCACGAGGCATACAGCCCCGCGGCGCTCAGCGCCGCGCCGAGCGCCCAGGCGATGAGCAGACGGCCGCGCACGCCGGCGGCAAAGAGACCGGCGATCGCCGCCGGGACGATCAGATAGGAGAACACCAGCAGCACGCCGGCGATGCGCACCGAGGAGGTGACGACCAGCGCGAAGGAGCCATAGAACACCACGTCCCACAGGAACACGTGCCGGCGATGGGCACCGGCGAGCAGCGGGTCGAACGAGACTTCGATGAGCGGGCGACGCAGCAGCCAGTGCGCGGCGCCGATCAGGCCGTAGAGCGCGGCGAGCGCGCCGACTTCCTGCGGCGTCACGGTCAGGATCGAGCCGATCAGGAGCTGCTTGATGTGCTCGGCGCCCTGCGGCGCGCGGTCGAGGGCGAGCACGCCGAGCGCGGCCGACACCGCGTAGACGATGCCGATCACCGCCTCCTGCCGCATCGATGCCTCGTAGGGCCGCGCGAGCGCGAACAGCACCGCGCCGCCGCCCGCGAAGGCCAGCGCGTACCAGTACGCCGCCTCGCTCTGTACCGGGTGGCCGTAGAGGATCGCCACCGTGATGCCGAGAGCGGCGACCTGCGCGAGCGCGAGATCGACGAAGATCACGCCCCGCGCGAGCACGTGCAGCCCGAACCAGGCGTGCATGGCGGTGAGAACCAGGCCAGCCACGAAGGGCCAGAGCAACAGCTCGATCATGGCGCCAGGCGCTTCACGTTCTCTTCGAACAGGCCCAGGTAGTCGTCGCCCGAGGGCAGAAGCGTGACTGCGCGTGCACCGGTCTTGTCGGCGATCTGGCGCACCAGCGAAGGATCCGAATACGGGTCGGCGATCAGCAGCTTCACGCCGGCCTCGCGCATGCGCGAAAAGAGCTTCGCCAGCTCCGCAGGCGAGGGCGGCACGCCGGGCGTCGGCTCGGCGGCGGCGACGATCGCAAGGCCGAAGCGCTCGGCGAAATAGCTCCAGCTGTCGTGGATCACCACCACCTTGGTGCCGCGGAGGGGGGCAAGGGTTGCCATCCAGCGCTCAACCCCAGAGTCCAATTTGTTCAGAAAAACGCTCCGGTTTGCCTCGAAGCGCGGACGGTCCGCCGGGCTCAGCCTCGATAGCGCCTTGAGAATGGACGCGGTCAGCGGCCGCGCGTTCTGCGGGTCGAGCCAGTAGTGCGGGTTGCCGTAGGCGTGCGAATGCGCCTGGCGCTCGGCCCTCAGGCGCGGCGTTTCCGTCTGCAGCAGGCGCACGCCTTGCGAGGCATCGACGACCGGGCAGTCGACTTTGACACGCGCGAGCCACGGCTCGTGATCCAGGCCGATGCGCACCAGCAGCGCCGCGTCCCGCAGGCGCGCGAGTTGCGCCGGCTTGAGCTCGATCGCGTGCGGGTCCTGCTCGGGCGAGGCGAGGCTGTGAGCTTCGACCCGCCCGCCGCCGACGGCCTCGACCAGCGACTTGAGGTCGGCCGAGGTAGTGACGACCTGGAGGGATGAAGCCTGCCCTGGCGCCGCCATCGCGAGCGCCAGGACAAGTGCAACCGCGCGCACTACTTCTTGGTGAAGATGTTCTTCGGGATCATGCAGTGCACGCCCTTGCGGATGTCGACCACCTGCGACACCCGGCAGTCGCCCACCATGGAAACCAGCGAATAGGCCTCATAGCGGTCGAGCGGCACCATCTTCTGCTCGGTGAGGAAGTTCACCGCCTCGCGCGTCGCGTTGACCATCGCCTTGTTGAGGTCCTCGTCCATCCCGGTGGTGATCCAGTGCGTCTTCGTCTCGATGCGCGGCCATTCCAGCTTCATGTCCTTGCGCACCACCGGCTGAATCATGATCTCCTTGTACGAGCACTCGAGCGCGGTCAGGCTCACCTCGCCGTTGCCCTGGCGGCAATGCGAATCGCCGGTCCAGATCAGGCCGCCCTTGATGAACACCGGGATGAAGATCTTCGAGCCCGCCTGCAGCTCGTTGATGTCCATGTTGGAGCCGTTCTTCCACGGGCGCAGCGTCGACACCGGCGCCAGCGGATCGTCCTTCACGCCGCCTTTGCGCGGCGACGGATCGTTCGGGTCGATGCCCACCGCGAGCGTGCCGGGGAAAGGCTGCAGCTCGACCAGGATGCCCGGCTTGAATTCGGCCCGGTTGTTGGCGAGATCCAGCTTGAACCACTTGATGAACCCGTTGGGCATCTCGGGCGCGAGCGCGCCGATGGTCGGGAAATCCTTGCCCGGCAGGTTCAGGCTGACGCCGAACGGCTTGGGCACGATCTTGAGGATGCGGATCTCCATCACGTCGCCGGGCTCGGCGCCGTTCACGTAGATCGGCCCGGTCATCGAATGCGGCCCGCCGCCGGGATTGGCTTTGCGCAGCTCCACTACCTGCTCGATCGTGGTGCCCGGCTGCACCTTGTCGTGGCCATGCATCATGGTCTCGATCGAGATGGTGTCGCCCGAGTCGACGGTCAGCTTCGGCGGCTCCTTCGGATCGAGCCAGCCCCACTGCACGGTCTCGAGCGTCGCCGGCAGCGAGTGATGCTTGCCGCCCGCGGCGGGGCTCTGCTGGGCAATTGCGCTGCAGGCAAACGCGGCAAGCACCGCCGCGAGAACCGTCCTTCTCTGCGTTGGGAACATGCGCGCCCCCCTCCTTTCCGGGTAGGGCCACGGTATGGTGTGCGTGCGCTTAAACCCCGTCAAGGGAATCGGCGAAGTATCATCGGTTCGCATGAGCGAACAGGACGCCATCGCCCTCACGCGCGCGCTGCTGCGCTTCGAGACGGTCAATCCGCCCGGCCGCGAGCGCGACTGCGCGCGGCACGCCGGCGCGCTCCTCGAGCAGTGGGGCTTCCGCGTCGAGTACCACGAGTATGCCGAGGCGCGAACCAGCGTGATCGCTCGCGCCGGGGGATCGCCTTCGAAGGCGCCGCTGTGCCTCACCGGCCATCTCGACGTCGTGCCGCTCGGCTCCAACGCGTGGACGCGCGATCCATTCGCGGGCGAGACGCAGGGCGACCGGCTGTATGGGCGCGGGTCGTCGGACATGAAAGCCGGGGTGGCGGCAATGCTGCTTGCTTCTAGAAATATTTCAAAAAAGATATCCAACACCCCAGGAATCGTGCTCGTGCTGACGGCGGCGGAGGAGGGCGGGTGCATCGGCTCCTACCACCTGGCGCAGACGCGGCTGCTCGGAAGCGCGGGGGCGATGATCGTGGGCGAGCCCACGTCGAACTATCCGTACGTCGGCCACAAGGGCTCGCTCAAGTTCTACGCCGGGTTCCGCGGGACCTCGGCGCATGGCTCGATGCCGGAGCTCGGGGTGAATGCGATCTACAAGGCGGCGCGGGCGGTGTCGAAGCTGGAGGCGTTCGACTTCGCCCAGCCGGCGCACCCGGTGATGGGCCCGCCGACGATGAACGTGGGGACCTTCGAGGGCGGGCAAGGGGTCAACATGGTGCCCGACGCAGCCAGCGTCGGCGTGGATATCCGCACGCTGCCCGGGATGGACCACCAGGTCCTGCTCGACAGAATAGGCAAGCTTCTGGGAGAAGAAGCCAAGCTCGACGTGTTCTCCGACATGCCGGCGGTGTGGACCTCCCCCGAAGACGAATGGGTGCAAGGCGTGTTCGAGATCTGCAGGCGCCATCTCGGCACGCAGCCCGAGCCGCGCACCGCGACGTACAACACCGACGCGGGCAACCTGCTGAAGGTGTATCGAGGCGCGCCGACCGTGGTGCTCGGCCCGGGCGAGCCGCAGCTCGCGCACCAGACCGACGAGTACTGCAGCATGGAGCGCATCCGCCAGTCGGTGGCCCTCTACGAAGAGATCATCCGCCGCTGGTGCGGAATCTGAGAACCCTCCTCGCGCTGCTGCTTGCGCTCGCCGCGACGGCCTCCCCGGCGCAAGGCGTGATCCGCGTCGTGGTGCCGTTCGCCGCCGGCGGCGTGCAGGACGTTCTGGCGCGCTCGTTCAACGCCGAGCTGGGGACGCTGCTCGGGCGCAGCGTGATCGTCGAGAACCGCACCGGGGCGGGCGGCACCATCGGCAACGCCTCGGTGGCGAAAGCGCCGCCCGATGGCCACATGCTGCTTCTCGCCGCGGCGAGCCACACCATCACCGGCTCCCTCTACGCGAAGCTCCCCTACCACCCGATCGACGACTTCACCGGCATCGCGCACATCGGCAGCGTGGATTACGTGCTGATGGCGAGCGCCGAGGTCCCGGCGAAGAATCTGAAGGAATTCATCGCTTACTCAAAATCCAACCCCGGCAAGCTCAACTACGCTTCGGCGGGCAACGGCAGCGCGACGCACCTGTCGATGGCGTACCTGGCGAGCCTCACCGGCCTGGACCTGGTGCACGTGCCGCTCAAGTCGACCGCCGAAGCGATCAACGAGGTGATCGCCGGCCGCGCCCACGCGGTGATCGCCTCCAACATCGGCGCGCTTCCCTTCGCGAAGGACCCGCGCGTGCGCATGCTCGGCGTGACCGGGTCGAAGCGCTCGCGGTTCCTTGCCGAGCTGCCGACCCTCGCCGAGAGCGGCGTTGCAGGCTACGAGTTCGATTCCTGGCTCGGCCTGCTCGGGCCGGCCGGCATGCCGAAAGCGGTCGTCGAGCAGCTCAATGCCGCGATGGCGACGCTGCTCAAGGACCCGCTGATCCTCGAGCGCCTCGCTCGGCAGGGCATCGAGCCGCGCCCGCTCAGCCCGGATGCGTTCAACGCGCTGCTGCGCGCCGACTTCGCGAAGATGGCGCGCGTGGTGAAGATCTCCGGCGCGCGCATCGATTAATGCGCCACTGAAGGAGTTTTCCCAACGTTTGCCGGCGACAGGCCGTAGCTTTTCGTTTACAAAGTCTCGCGGCATTCGGCGCTATGAAAACGCCGCCACGTGGACTACGCTCGCTCCAACATAGAGGGCGAGGCCAACATGAACGCGTCGACTGTCCACCGCATCATTTCGCTGATCCCGGAGCGCGTGGCGCGCGCGCAGAGCGGAGCGCTTTTCACGATGACCGGCGCGTGCCGCCATCCGGAGCGGATCGCCTACCTCTCCTGCCACCTGCAATGGCTGAATCCCCTCAACCCGGTTTCCAGGGACGACCAGCAGTTGCTCGGCCTGCTTCTGGCGAACGGCAGGCGGGTGCATGCCGGAGACGTCAAAGACGAGGCCGATGCCGCGCCGGCGGACATGGAGAGCGCGCTCGAGGTGGTGGAGCCCGAGGCCGATGCGCAGGACGAGGCGGATGACGAGCTCGACGATCTCGACATTCCGGTCGCGCTGCTCGATGACGAACCTGTCGAGGACGAGCAGCACGCCGCGCTGTAGCGAGCTACAAGGGCATAGGCTCGCGGTTTTTCTGCCACTCGGCTTCCTGCTCCGCGAAATAGCTGGAAATCTTCTTCCGCTCCAGGCTCGGCAGGACGAACTCCAGCCAGCCGAGCGAGGGATGGCGGAAGCGCAGCACCGTGCCGCCGGAAAACTCGTGCAGCTGCGTCGCGTAGCGCGGATCGTGCAGCGCCTGGAGGTCGTGCAGCTGAGGCGGCTCGCTCGGCACCGCCGGAGCCATCTCCTCGCGGACCTGCGCGAGAACCTGCATCAGGGCGCTGATGTGCTCCGCAGTCCATTTCCCCGACCCGGAAGCGCGAATCTGGCGCGCGACCTGTCTTCGTCAAGCCACTCGACGACGATATTGAACATGACGCGAGTGTGCTCCCAAGCGCCCCAGCGTTTCAAGGGGAATAAACTTCTACAGCGCCGCGTTAGCTGATCGGTCCTAGAAAAGGAGACCACCATGATCCGTCCCATCGCCGCAGTCCTGCTTGCAGCCCTCTCCGCCGCCGCCGCCGCCCAGACGCCGGCCAACCCGCCGGTGAGAATCCGCGGCACGGTCGAGTCGCTCGACGGCCAGATCCTGACCGTGAAGGCCCGCAACGGCGAGAGCATTAAACTGAAGCTTGCTGAAACCTTCGTCGCCATAGGCACCACGAAAGCGAGCATCGACGATATCGCCAGCGGCAAATTCATTGGCACCACGACCGTAGGCCAGCGCGAAGGCTCGCTGGTCGCCGAGGAGGTCCACATCTTCCCCGAGAGCATGCGCGGCATCGGGGAAGGGCACTACGACTGGGATCTGAGGCCCGACAGCAAGATGACCAACGCGAACGTCGCCAACGTCGTCAAGATGGCGAACGACCGCGTCATGACCGTGCAATACAAGGGCGGCGAGAAGAAGATCCTGGTGACCCCGAAGACCGTGGTGGTGTCCGTCGCGCCCACCGAGCGCAGCCAGCTCAAGCCCGGCGCGCAGGCGTTCATCATCGCGCAGCGCCAGCCTGACGGCGCGCTCGCCGCGCTGCGCGTTTACGTGGGGCTGCACGGCCAGGTGCCGCCGATGTAGCATGTAAGCATCAATCCGGGGAGGTCCTCATGGCGATCAATTTCAGC
>Ga0137409_10004660_pt1 | contig 14383 bp, 11 predicted proteins | sample CZODoug1_16funga_FD_122059 | JGI IMG/M metagenome (GOLD analysis project Ga0137409, IMG submission 122059) | Vadose zone soil fungal communities from Angelo Coast Range Reserve, California, USA - CZODoug1_16fungal (Hybrid Assembly) | ecosystem: Environmental > Terrestrial > Soil > Vadose zone... | reverse complement strand
GGTGACGTCTATATCTTCGGGCGAGGCAGTGGCCAGGACTCCATTCAGGATACGGGCGACGCCTCCGGCGCCCCTGACGTCATTCGCCTGGGACCGGGTATCGTCGCGCGTGATATCTCGATCAGGCGGAGTGGCGATCATCTCGTCCTCGCTATCAGCGGGACCGCGGACCAGTTGACCGTCTACTACGCATTCGGGCAATTCAGTGCCGGCAATGAGATCGAGGCGATCGAGTTTGCTGACGGAACCGTCTGGGATCTCGCGCGCATCAAGGCCATGCTGGTCCAGGGTTCGGCGGGGCCTGACACCCTCATCGGGTACGATACCGCGGACACGATAAGTGGCCTCGCCGGCAACGATGTCATCTCCGGCCGCGGCGGCGGTGACGCACTGGACGGCGGGCCGGGAGCGGATCGGCTGGAAGGCGAGGCAGGAGATGACATCTTGCTCGGCGGCTCCGGTAACGATCAGCTCTATGGCGGCGACGGCAACGATACTCTCAGGGGCGAGGAAGGCGACGACTATCTGAACGGCGGTCCCGGCGCCGACCTTCTCGACGGGGGGCCGGGCAATGACTCGATGGAAGGCGGCCCCGCACCTGACATCTATGTTTTCGGCCGCGGAAGCGGCCGGGACACGATCCAGGACACGGAGGCGGCACCGGGAGCGATCGATGCGATTCAGGTCGCCTCGGATCTCGCGCCAGGCGACATTTCGGCCAGGCGCGACGGCGATCATCTGGTTCTCACGATCAATGGCAGCATCGATCAGCTCACAGTCTTGTACTGGTTCTGGCAGGATCGGCCCGACAACCAGGTCGAGGAGATCCGCTTCGCCGATGGGACGGTCTGGGATGTGGCCACGATCAAGCAGAAGGTGGTGACGGGGACCGTAGGGGCCGACGCACTGATCGGATATCCGACCCCCGATATCCTCGATGGTCTCGCCGGGAACGACACCATCTTCGGCCGTGCCGGCGATGACACCCTGCGGGGAGGCGATGGCGCGGATCGGCTCTATGGCGAGGCGGGCAACGATACCTTGCTGGGTGGTGCGGGAGACGACTATCTCAGCGGCGGCGCCGACGCGGACATTCTGGACGGCGGGGCCGGCAATGACTCGCTGGACGGAGGCCCGAGCGCCGACGCATATCTCTTTGGGAGAGGGAGTGGCCAGGACACCATCCAGGATGTCGAGACGACGGCGGGAGTGATCGACACCATTCAGATGGCTGCGGGAATCCAGCCGCGCGACGTCTTCCTCGCTCGCAATGGCGATCATCTGGTCCTCACCATCAACGGCACCGCCGATCAGCTCACGGTGTACTACTGGTTCTGGCAGGATCGTCCGGACAATCAGGTCGAGCAGGTCCGCTTCGACGATGGCACCACGTGGGATGTCGCTGCGATCAAGCTGAAGGTGCTGACGGGAACGGCGGGACCCGACACGCTCGCCGGCTATGCCACGGCCGACGCGCTGAGTGGGCTCGCCGGCAATGACGTGCTCTTCGGGCGAGCCGGGGACGACATGCTGGATGGTGGGCCGGGCACCGACACCATGTACGGCGAAGCTGGCAACGATACGTATATCGTGGACAATCCCGCTGACGTAGTCGTCGAATCCGCCGGCAATGGGACCGAGACGGTACGAAGCTCGGTGACGTACGCGCTCCCCGCCAATGTCGAGAACCTCACGTTGGTCGGCAATGCCGCCATCAATGGGACCGGGAACGCGCTCGACAACGTCCTCGCGGGCAATGGCGCCGCCAATGTCCTGACAGGGGCGGCAGGCAACGACACCTATGTGTTCGATCCCGCCTGGGGGCAGGATGTCGTCTCGGAGAATGACTCCACACCTGGCAACAGCGACGTGATGCTCTTGAGAGCCTCTGTCCACCCACTGGATCTCGTCCTGAGCCGGACGGCCAGCAGCCTGGCCATCGCTCTCCACGGGGCCACCGATACCGTCACCGTGCAGGCCTGGTACGACGGACAGGCCTACCAGGCAGAGGTCATTCAAACCGGAGACGGCAGCAAGCTGCTCAGCAACCAGGTTGACCTCTTGATTCAGGCCATGGCCAGTTACACCGCTCGTACTGGTCTCTCCTGGGATCAGGCCATCGACCAGCGACCGCAGGACGTCGAGACGGTGCTGGCCGGCTACTGGCAGCGCCCGTCCTAGGCGGCGGAGAAGGTGAGTGGGCAGGCGACAGTCGTCCCCACGGGCGAGGGTGCCTCCGTGGATCTGGACACCGGCCTTCTCTGTCTGGTGCTGGTTGCCCGCTATCTAGGTCTGCCCGCCGACGCCGATCAGCTGAGGCACCGTTTCGGCACGCCGGGCACGCCTTTCCGCGATACGGAAATCTTTCGCGGAGCCACATTCCTCGGCCTCAAGGTCGGGCGCCTTTCCAGCTCCCTGAAGAGGCTCGACGCGACTCCCATGCCCGCCATCGCGCTCCGGAAGGATGGCCACTACGTTGTGCTGGCGCGGGTGGGGGACGGGCAGGTCGTGCTCCAGGATCCGCGAGAGCCTGCACCGTCCGTTCTCCCGTGCGAGACCTTCGAGGAGGCGTGGTCGGGTGGCCTGATCCTCCTCGCCCGCCGCGCCCTCGATCCCTCCTCCGACCGGCGCTTCGGCTTCGCGTGGTTCATCCCTGCTCTCATCCGGTACCGGCGCTTCCTTGGCGAGGTTCTCGTTGCCTCCTTCTTCCTCCAGATCTTCGCGTTGCTGGCCCCGCTCTTCACCCAGGTGGTCATCGACAAGGTGCTCCTTCACAACGCCCTCACCACGCTGCACGTGCTGTCCGTGGGCATGCTGGCCCTGACCGTGTTTGAGGCCCTCCTGGGAGGGCTCCGGGCCTATGTCCTGTATCACACGTCGAGCCGCATCGATGTCGAGCTGGGGGCTCGGCTCTTCCGCCATCTCCTCGCCCTTCCGCTTGCCTATTTCGAAGCGCGTCGGGTAGGGGACACCGTGGCGCGGATTCGCGAGCTGGAAAACATCCGACAGTTTCTGACGAGCTCCACCGTCACCCTTGTCGTCGATGTTCTGTTCACGGGGATCTTCCTCGTCGTCATGTTTTTCTACAGTCCGTTCCTGACATGGATCGTCGTCGGCTTACTCCCCGGATACGTTGTTCTCTTCGCCGCGGCCACGCCGGTCTTTCGTGCGCGGCTCAACGAGCGGTTCAATCGAGGCGCCGAGAACTACGCTTTTTTGGTCGAAGCCGTGAGCGGCATCCAGACGGTCAAGGCTCTCTCCGTTGAGCCCCAGATGCAGCGCCGGTGGGAGGAGCAGCTCGCCGCCTACGTGCGGGCGAGCCTGAGCGCCGTCAATCTTGGCAATGTGGCGGGGCAACTGGGGTCGTTTCTCAACAAAGTCTCCCTGATCGCCATTCTTTGGGCCGGGGCCTATCTCGTGATGCGCGGCGAGCTGACCGTGGGCGAGCTCGTCGCGTTCAATATGCTGGCGGGGCGGGTGACCGGACCCGTGCTCCGGCTGGTCCAGCTGTGGCAGGAATTCCAGCAGGCCGGCGTTTCCGTTCACCGTCTCGCCGACGTGCTGAACGCTCCCGCCGAGCCGAACCATCGATCTCCCGCCACCGCCGGCTCGACCCTGGAAGGACACGTGGCATTCGAGAGCGTCACTTTCCGATATCGCCCGGACCGTCCGGAGGCGCTCCGCCGCATGTCATTCGTGGCCCGGCCCGGCTCTGTCATCGGTATCGTGGGGCGATCAGGCTCCGGCAAGAGCACCATCGCCAAGCTCATTCAGAGACTGTACGTGCCGGAGAGCGGCCGCGTCCTCATCGACAGCATGGACGTGGCCCAGATCGATCCCACCTGGCTCCGTCGCCAGGTGGGGGTCGTGCTCCAGGAGAATTTTCTCTTCAATCGCTCCGTACGGGACAATATCGCCCTGGCCGATCCGGGCCAGCCCCTGGACGCAGTCGCTCGCGCTGCTCGGCTCGCGGGAGCTCACGAGTTCATCGCGGCGCTTCCCGAAGGCTACGACACCGTGGTCGGCGAGCACGGCTGCTCGCTGTCGGGCGGCCAGCGGCAGCGGATTGCCATCGCGCGGGCGCTCATCGTCGATCCACGCATTCTGATCTTCGATGAGGCCACGAGCGCGCTCGACTACGAATCGGAGCGCATCGTTCAGCAGAACCTGAGCGAGATGTGTGCGGGGCGCACCGTCTTCCTGATCGCGCACCGCCTGAGCACGGTGCGGAGCGCACAGCGAATCGTGGTCGTCGACCAGGGCACCATCATCGAGGAGGGCAGTCACGACGAGCTGATCGCGCGGGGTGGATTCTACGCCCACCTCCACGGGCTCCAGGATGGACGCTCGGTTGCGTCACCCACGGGGTGAGGGACCGCCGCCTCGCGCCCCGCCGTCGAGAGGCCGAGTTTCTGCCCGCGGCCCTGGAGATCCAGCACTCCCCTCCGTCACCCATAGGCCAGGCCGTGATGTGGGTCATCGTTTTGTTGCTCATCGTGGCCATCGGCTGGTCGACCTTCGGCACGATCGATCTCGTGGCGGTGGCTCGAGGGAAGCTGATTCCGAGCGACCATTCCAAGATCATCCAGCCCCTCGACGCTGGGATCGTCCGGGGCATCCACGTCCGCGACGGGCAAGACGTCCGGCAAGGCCAAATCTTGATCGAGCTTGATCCCACGGTCAGCGGCGCCGAGCAGGAACGGGTGGCCAAGGAACACTCCGCCGCCCGCGTACGGGTGACGCGTTTGCGGGCGCTGCTGGCGGGAGGTCCCTTCGAGGCGCCATCGGATGCCGACCCGATCTGGGCGACGCTGCAGGGAGAGCTCTTGCGAGATCAGAGGCGAGAATTCGAAAGTCGGCTCGAGGCGGCTCAACGAGCCATCGAGCAGCGCGAGGCAGCCATGGCCGCGACACAGGCCGATGTGCAACGGCTTGAAACCACGGTCCCCATGCTGACGGAACGGGCGGAGGCTTTCAAGACGCTACTGGAAGGCGGCTTCGTCGCTCGGATGCAGTATCTCGAGATCGAGGAACAGCGAATCACCCGCGTCCAGTCGCTGGCCATGCAAAGAGAGCGGCTGGTTCAAGACCAGGCGGCCTTGGGGGAGGCCCACGAGCAAAAGGCCGCGCTCGAGGCCGAGCTCCGTCGCACCTATCTGACCGAGCTGGCCGAATGGGAAACTCGAGCTACCTCGTTGGCTCAGGAGCTCGTCAAAGCTTCCCAGCGATCGGCCATCCAGCGCCTCACCGCTCCCATCGATGGCGCGATCCAGCAAATGGCGGTGCATACCCTGGGCGGAGTCGTCACGCCCGCACAGCAGCTCATGGTAATCGTGCCCCACGATCATCCTCTCGAGGTGGAAGCGTGGATCGAGAACAAGGACGTCGGTTTCGTCAGCGCCGGCCAGTCGGTCGAGGTCAAGATCGACACCTTTCCCTTCACGACGTATGGAACGGTCTCGGGAAGGGTGCTCCTCATTTCTCGGGATGCGGTGCAGGTGGACAGGATCGGGCTCGTCTATGCCGTGCGGGCCAGTCTGGATCGGTCTGCCATCGTGGTGGATGGCCGGTCGACGCCCTTGCTGGCCGGAATGGCCGTGAGTCTCGAGATCAAGACCGGACAGCGTCGGCTGATCGAATTCTTTCTGAGTCCGCTCATTCGCCACGCCCGGGAGAGCCTCCGCGAGCGATAGCGCGGCGCGAAGAGCCGTGGAGCGGCAGCGCGATCAGCCGATGACCCGGATCGACGCCGTCTTGTGTACGGATTCGTACACGCTGAGCTGGCGCACCCAGGCCACGGCCTCTTCCAGATAGGACAGGGCGTCCTTCTGGGCCTCCCGGCGCAGGTCCTTGATCCAGTCGTTGGCGCGCTCGGTGGGACGGAAGGCCGACCAGGCCTCGCCGGGCTGCCAGCTCTTGGTCACCAGGCCGTCAGCCTGAAGGGCGTCCAGATCCGTGTAGAGGATCCGGGAGAAGGGGCCCTCGGCTTCCTTCGCGGCCGAGCCGTAGTTGTGGGGCTCGAACTCGTAGAAGTCGAGGCCTAGGTCTTTCTCGCGCTTGAGGCTGAAGAGAAACACGCTCTGCTGAAGCTGGATGGGGGAGATGCCGTCCTCGTCGGCGGCGGCGATGGCGAGGATCAGCCACTCGTCACGCGTCATCTGCGGTGGTCCGTCACCCCGGGGCACCTCCCGTGGAGCTTGTGGTCGATCGGGGCCCGAGACCCGGCGGCATCGCCGGCACGGGCGTTTCGCTCCGGGAAACCCTAGCACAACCGCCCTCCGGTGGGCCGCCCTGGTTGCGCCTGGATCGCGGGGCGTGGTAGGTTCGGCGCGGATTTGGCTCTCGATCACGCTCGAGCCGTAGGCCGCGGAGGATCCTCGATGAGCGAGCTGCAGCGCCGACGGGCAGAGCTGGCCCACCTGGCCGAAATCATCGAGAGGCTGGCCGGCGAGCTGGCCCTGGCCGAGGAGCCGGCCTGCTTCGAGGCCGCCCTGGAAGACGGCGCGGCGAAGGCCCCAGGGGAAGACCGATAGGATGAGTGAGCGCAGCCTCGTCACCATCGCCGCGGCCATCCGCACGCGGCGCATGTCGCCCGTGGAGGCGGTGGGCAGCTGCCTGGACCGCGTGCGGCGGCTCGACAAGCGGATGCGCGCCTTCATTCGCCTGGATGAGTCGGGCGCCCTCGGCGCGGCGAAAGCCCTCGAGGCCGATGCCGCGGCGGGTTGCTGGCGGGGGCCACTGCACGGCGTGCCGGTGGCCTTCAAGGACCTCTGCCATCTCCAAGGCCTGCCGACTTCCTGTGGGACGAAGACGGCGGAGTACTTCATCTCCGCGCAGGAGTGCACGGCGGCACGGCGCCTGCTCGATGCCGGGGCCATCAGCCTGGGCAAGCTCAACATGACCGAGTTGGCCATGGGCCCCTATGGCGACAACGCCCACCACGGCGACGTCGACAATCCCTGGCGGGCGGGGCATTGCGCCGGCGGGTCATCCAGCGGCTCGGGGGCGGGGGTGGCCGCGGGCTTCTTCCTGGGAGCGCTCGGCACGGATACGGGCGGGTCGATCCGGCTGCCCGCCGCCTGCTGCGGCATCGTCGGCCTCAAGCCCACCTATGGCCGGGTGAGCCGCGCCGGGGCCATGCCGCTCTCCTGGTCCATGGATCACATCGGACCCATGGCGTGGACGGTGCGGGATGTGGCCATCCTGCTCCAGGTGATCGCCGGGCGCGATCGCGCCGACGAGACGTCCAGCCGCCACGCCGTGCCGGATTACCTGGCGCGGCTCGAGGAGGGCGTGGCGGGGCTGCGCGTGGGCATTCCCGAGAATTATTTCTTTCAGGGGGTGGAAGCGGAGATCGTCGCGGGCGTGCGCCAGACGGGGCGGCTGCTCGAAGAGCTGGGGGCGCATGTCAGCGAGATCAAGCTGCCCGATCCCCAGCCGATCCTGGACATCGCCATGCTGATCACGCGCTCGGAGGCCTCCACGTTGCACGCGCGCATCGTCCGCGAGCGGCCGCACGAGCTGCAGCCCATGGTGCGGGCCCGCCTCGAGGTGGGCTTCGGCATCTCGGCCTATGACTATCTGCAGGCTCTTCGCCTGCGCGCGCGCCTCACGCGCAGCTTCATCCGGGACATCTTCGGCGAGGTCGACCTGCTGCTGACTCCGACGATCCCCGAGCCTGCCCCGACGCGCGAGCCGCTCAAGGCCCTGACGGCCGACGAGTTCAATGTCCGCGCCGGCGCCTTCTCGCGTCTGACGCGGCCCTTCAATGCCTACGGGCTGCCCGCCCTGTCCGTGCCGTGTGGGCAGTCCAAGCTGGGGCTGCCCCTGGCCTTCCAGCTCGTGGGCCGGCCCTTCGACGAGGCCCTGCTCCTCCGTGTGGGCCATGCCTACCAGGAGGCCGCCTCCTGGCATCACCAGCGCCCCGCCCTCGGGTGAGGGTTACTCCGTCGTCGACAGGGTTAGCCAGGGAGGAGGGGCCCCCCAATTCCTCGAGCGAATGACGGGCGGCGCCGCCGAACCCCTGCGCGCCACCGCCGCCTGGGCGGCCACGTTCGCCGTATCGGCGGCGTCCTTCGTGTTCCTCGAGCAGCCGGTCCTCCGGTGGAAGACTCGCTTCAAAGTGGTGTAATCCCGGCCCTTGACGCAAGTGGCGGTCGATCCACCTGTAGCCCGTCTTGCGGGAGGCGATGGTGAGGTAGGCGACAGCGACCATGGCGAAGAGCTGGCCCGGCCCGCGACCGTGGTTGGTCCCGTGCTACTCCGTCGTCGACCAGAAGGTGGCAGGGAGGCGAGAGGCTCGTGCTCGCGTAGCTATAGTTAGTAGTTATCGCTAAAGGATATAGTGGAGGCGATAGACGCCCAGGATGGCATCGGGCTCGGCACCGTGGCTGGCTAGCGTCTTGGCGTCGAGCACCTCGCGGCAGGCCCGCTCGACGATGTCGGTGTCGATGCCCTCCACCAGCACCACCCAGCGCGCCAGCTCGTCGGGCTTGTCGCGGATGTTCTTCTCCTCGGTCTTCACCGTGGTCGTCTCCACGTCGGCCTCGAAGAGAGTGGCGCCCGAGATGCCCGGTTGCTCCAGGAGCTTGGGGAAGGCTTGCTCCGACAGCCAGCGGCGCAGCGCCTGCTCCTGTCCAGGCCGCGGGCCGAGCCGCAGGGTGGCCAGGACGCCGCCGATGCCGCGCCCCACCGAGGCGACCGTGCGGCACGCCGTGCGGTTGGAGTTGCGGAAGATGGCCAGCGACTTTCGCGTCCACGGCGTCGGGTTGTTGAGCCGCTCGACATAGGCGGGGCTGGCCAGGGTGCCGAGGCTTTCCGTCTCGTACATCATGAAGTACTTGGGCGCGCCCTTGACGGCGACGTAGCGACGGCCGCGGAGAAAGCCGGGGACACCCACGCGCTCCGGCATGTGCTCGCGCGTGTGCCAGTCGTTGAAATCGGCTTCACCGGCAGGCTCGACGTCGGCCCAGAAGGCAAGGATGGCGGATCCCAGGAAGGTCATGGCGCCGACCCTAGCCGCTGACCGTGGGCCCGTCAAGAGGGACCGGGCCCACGGCGCCGATTGAGATAAACTACAGGCCATGCCGACGCCGGCGCGCCGGACCTGGACCGCCATCGTTCGCCTCCTCGAGCGCGACGAGCGCGTGTTCGCCGCGCTCCTGGCCGTGGTCATGGTCGGCGGCCTCTCCACCCTGGGCCTGGCCCTCCGGCCGCGGTTCCGCATCGACCTCCCCTCCCTGGTCTTCTGGTTCGCCGCCTACAAGGTCGGCATCCTCGCCCTCGTCAGCGTCAACCCCAGCCCGCGCAAGACGAGCGTCGTGTTCAGCGGGGCCCTCGCCGTCGACCTGCTCCTGATCTTCGCCCTCCTCTACCTCACGGGCGGCTACGACAGCCTCTTCTACCTCCTCTTCTTTCCGCTGATCGCCGTCAACGCGTACTACTTCGGCCCCTGGATCGGTCTCGGGGGCGCGGTGGTCGCCGGGCTCCTCTACGCTGCGGCGGCGGTGCTGACGCCGCCGTGGGTGGGCTGGAACGCCGTGCTCATCCTGATCGGGCTGGTCGGCCTGCCCGCGCTGGCCGTGGGCATGGTCGCCAATCGCGAGCGGCGTGCCCGCGTCGAGGTCGAGAGGCTCAATGCGGAGCTGACGGGCACGCTCACGCGCCTGCAGGCCGCGCAGGACGAGCTGGTGGTGGCCGAGCGGATGGCCACGGTGGGGCGCCTCTCGCTCAAGGTCGCCCACGAGGTGCGCAACCCCATCGCGGCCATCGGGCTGAACGCCGAGCTGGTGGGCGACCTCGTCAAGGAGCGGGAAGGGGAGGACATGGAGGAGGCGACCAGCCTCGTCTCCGCCATTCGCGAGCAGGTCAGCGCTCTCGACGCGCTGACCGAGGAGTACCTGGCCTTCGCGCGCTTCCCCCGGCCACAGTACGAGGAGGATTCGATCAACGAGATGGTGACCGCGCTCGTGGAGTTCGTGCGGCCGCTCGCCACCCGCCAGGGCGTGGCCGTCGACACCACCACCGATCAGGCCTTGCCGCCCATGGCCATCGACCGCACGCTCCTGCGGCAGGCCATCCTGAACCTCGTCAAGAACGGGCTGGAGGCGCTCGGGGGCAAGGGACGGCTCACCGTGAGCACGCGCCGGGTGGACGACCACGCCGAGATCGCCATCATCGACACCGGCCCCGGCATCAAGCCCGAGGTGGCCAAGCGTCTCTTCGAGCAGTTCTTCACCACCAAGCCGCAGGGCACGGGACTCGGGCTCTATATCTCGCGGCAGATCATCGAAGAGCACGGCGGCACCCTCCGGTGGGAGAGCGCGCCGGGGCAGGGCACCGCCTTCACCGCCTCGCTGCCGATCAAGAGGGCCGAAGATGTCTGATCAAGCGATGCTGCTCGTGGCCGACGACGATCCCGCGGTGCGCCAGAGTCTCGAGCGCACGCTGACCCGCGAGGGCTATGGCGTGGTGCTGGCGCCCGATGGCCAGGCCGCCCTCGATCGGTTGCGCCAGGGCGGCATCGACCTGCTCCTCTCGGATCTGAAGATGCCGGGCCTCACGGGCCTGGAGCTTCTGAAGCAGGCGCGCGAGGCCGCCCCCGACGTGGATGTCATCCTCCTCACGGCCTTCGGCACCGTGGAGGAGGCCGTGCGCGCCATGAAGGACGGCGCCATCGACTTCCTGACCAAGCCCCTCCAGCGCGCCCAGCTCGTGCGCGTGATCCGCCAGGCCCTCGAGCGGCGCTCGCTCATCCAGCAGAATCGCGCCCTCCAGGAGCGCCTCGACGACCTGCTCCGCGAGGGCAATGCCATCGGAGTCAGCCACGCCTTCAAGCAGATGATGACCCTCGTCGGGCAGGTGGCCGACAGCTCGGCCAGCGTGCTCATCCAGGGCGAGAGCGGCACCGGCAAGGAGCTGGCCGCCCGCGCCATCCACGACCGCTCGCCGCGGCGGCAAGGGCCCTTCATCGCCGTCAACTGCGCCGCCTTGCCCGAGACCCTGCTCGAGTCCGAGCTCTTCGGCTACGAGAAGGGCGCCTTCACGGGCGCGGCGAGCCGCAAGGAGGGGCGCTTCGAGCTGGCCGACGGCGGGACGCTCTTCCTCGACGAGGTCGCCGATCTCTCGCCCGTCACCCAGCCGAAGATCCTCCGCGTGCTGCAGGAGGGCGAGTTCGAGCGCGTGGGCGGCACGCGCACGCTGCGCGTGGACGTGCGCATCGTGACCGCCACCAACCAGGACCTGACGCACCTCGTGCGGGACAAGCGCTTCCGCGAGGATCTCTTCTACCGGCTCAACGTCATCACCATCACCACGCCGCCCCTGCGGGACCGGCGCGAGGACATCCCGGTGCTCGCCCAGCACTTCCTGCGCCTCTACGCGGCCAAGAACAACCGCAAGCTCGACGGCGTCTCCGACGGCGCCATGAGCTGCCTCGAGGCCTATGCGTGGCCCGGCAACGTCCGCGAGCTCGAGAACGTGATCGAGCGCGCGGTGGTGCTGGCCCGCGGCACGGCCATCGAGGTGGAGAACCTGCCCGCCAATGTCACGGAGCGGTCGGTCATGTTCAAGCGCGACGAGCTCGAGAGCGGGTCCGGCGTCGCCGGGGACACGCCGGGCGGCGTCTTCACCATCCGCGTGGGGACGCCGCTGGCGGAAGTGGAGCAGCGGCTCCTCGAGGAGACGCTGCGCATGAACAAGGGCAACCGGAGCCTGACCGCCAAGCAGCTCGGCATCGATCCGAAGACGGTCTTCCGCAAGCTCAAGCAGGCCGAGGCGGAGGACAGCGCCGCCGAGGCCGACAAGCTCTCCCCCCCCTGACCCGTGGCCTACGAGCAGATCCGCTACGAAGCGGCCGATGGCATCGCCACGGTCACTCTCTCGCGGCCCGAGAAGCTCAATGCCGTCACCGGCGTGATGATCGGCGAGCTCGTCGCGGCCTTCGATGCCGCGGATGCCGACGATGCGGTGCGCGCGGTCATCGTCACGGGGGCGGGACGCGCGTTCTGCGCGGGCGCCGATCTGTCCGGGGGCGCGCAGACCTTCGACGGGGCGGCCCGCGGCCACGCCACGCCCGATGACGAGCACCGCGACGGCGGCGGGCTCGTCACGTTGCGGCTCTTCGACATGAAGAAGCCCGTCATCGCCGCCATCAATGGCCCCGCGGTCGGTTTCGGGGCGACCGTGACCCTGGCCATGGACATCCGGATCGCCTCCTCGGCCGCGCGCATGGGCTTCGTCTTCGCTCGGCGCGGCGTCGTGCCCGAGGCCTGCAGCACCTGGTTCCTGCCGCGGCTCGTGGGCATCCAGCAGGCGGCGGAGTGGGTGTATACCGGGCGCGTCTTCGACGCCGAGGAAGCGTACCGGGGCGGGCTCGTGAGCCGCGTGGTGCCGCCCGAGGCGCTGATGCCGACGGCGCGGGCGCTCGCCCGCGAGATCGCCGACCACACCTCGGCCATCTCGGTGGCCCTGTGCAGGCAAATGATGTGGAAGCTCCTGGGCGCCGACCATCCCATGGAAGCGCACCGGCTCGACTCGCGCGGCATGGACTGGACGGGCCGCTCGGCGGACGCGCGCGAAGGCATCAGCGCGTTTCTCGAGAAGCGCCCCCCGCGCTTCCCGCTCAGGCCCAGCCAGGACATGCCGCCCTTCTATCCGTGGTGGACCGAGCGCTCCTTTAAGTGAGGGGCGCGGGCCGCCCCTTTCTGCGGAGCCGGGTCGGGCTGCTCTCCGTCCTGCTCCTCTGCAATACCTTCGGGCTGGGCGGCTTCAACCCGCTGCTGCCCGAGATCGGCCGGGCGCAGGGGATGGCCAACTGGCAAATCGGTGTCCTCGCCAGCGCCTTCGGCTTCGCCCGCATGGCCGCGGCCATGCCGACGGGCGCCTTCGTGGCGCGACGGCTCGGCACGGCCCTCGTGGCCGCGCCCCTCGTGCTCATCTCGGGGCTGCTCCTCCTCGTGAGCGGCGGCCCCTTCTGGGTCCTCGTCGCGGGACGCCTGCTCCTCGGCGTGGCGCACACCCTGGCCATGGTGGGCGGGCTCACGGCCATCCTCGTCGAGGAGCGAGGACGCAACGCGTCCGTGCGCCTCAACATATTCGAGTTCGCGGGCATGCTCGGCATCCTGGGCGGCCTCGGCGCGGTGGCCCTGGTGCCCCCCGCATGGGGATGGAAGATCTCTCTCCTCATCGGCTCCTCGCCCGTCCTGATCCCGCTGCTGCTGACGCGGACCATGCGCCGGACCTTCCCGAGCGCGCCGATGTTCGAGCGCGGCCTCCCCCCGGCGGAGCGTGCGACGATCTTTCGTCAGCAGTCGGGGAGCAAGAGTGTGATCGCGCTCATGTTCGCGGTGGGCATCATCTTCGCGCTGGCCTGGGCGGGAGTGAGCCAGTTCGTGGTGCCCATCCGCGGCGCCCGGGACTTCGGCCTCTCGCGCACGGGGATCTCCTGGCTGCTCGCCGCCGCGCAGTCGCTCGATCTCCTCGTGCTGCTTCCCGTGGGGCGTCTCGCCGACCGTGTCGGCCGCGGCCTCGTGCTGGGCATGGTGGCCATGGTCCTCGGGCTCGGCGCCATCGGGGTGGGGCTGGGCTCCTTCGTGTGGTTCGCGTTCGGCTGCATCTGCCTCGGGCTGGCCCTGGCGGGCTGGATGCTGCCGCTCGGGGTGATCCGCGAGCACACGCCCATGGCGCGGCTCGCGTGGACCACCGGCCTCTATCGCGTCGGCGTGGACGGCGCGTCCTTCCTGGGGCCGTTCGTCTGCGGGCTTCTCGGGCCCTCGGGCGAGGCGGTCTTTCTCACTGCCATCGGCGTGACGGGCCTCGCCCTGGGCGCGCGGCTCCTGTGGCGACCGACCCGCTGAGGCCGGGGGTGCTATGCTATGCGGCGCCCGAATGGAGTATCGAGGCTGCTCCTCACCCTGCGGAATGACTCAACTGGCCGGAGCCCAGGTGACATGACGACGCGACGAGAGACGGACAGCATGGGGGCCATCGAGGTGCCCGCGGACCGCTACTGGGGCGCGCAGACCCAGCGCTCGCTCGAGCACTTCAAGATCGCCGGGGAGCGCTTCCCGCCCGAGATGATCCGGGCCTTCGGCCTGCTCAAGCGGGCCGCCGCCGAGGTGAATGCCGAGCTCGGCCTGCTGCCCAAGGACATCGCGCAGGCCATCGTGCGGGCCGCCGACGAGGTGATCGCGGGCAAGCTCGACGACCATTTTCCCCTGGTGGTGTGGCAGACGGGCAGTGGCACCCAGAGCAACATGAACGCCAACGAGGTCATCGGCAACCGCGCCATCGAGCTGCTGGGCGGCCAGCTGGCCTCGAAGAAGCCCGTGCACCCGAACGATCACGTCAACCGCTCGCAGTCCTCCAACGACACGTTCCCCAC
>Ga0137409_10004659_pt1 | contig 14383 bp, 4 predicted proteins | sample CZODoug1_16funga_FD_122059 | JGI IMG/M metagenome (GOLD analysis project Ga0137409, IMG submission 122059) | Vadose zone soil fungal communities from Angelo Coast Range Reserve, California, USA - CZODoug1_16fungal (Hybrid Assembly) | ecosystem: Environmental > Terrestrial > Soil > Vadose zone... | reverse complement strand
GGTCGACGCCGTGTGCGCGCGCGACCTCGATCGTGCGGTCGCGCGAGCCGTCGTCGATGACCAGCCACTCGACCCGGTCGAAGCCGTCGACCTCCCGCGGGAGATCGGCCAGCGTGCGCGGCAGGGTCGCCTCCTCGTCGAGGCAGGGGATCTGAATGATCAGCTTCAGCATTGCGCCAGAATGGGCGCGGATTATGCCGCCCCGCGCGCGCCGGTGGACATGGCCGCTCGCCGTCGCCGCGACCACGGCGGTCGCGCTCGGGCTGCGCCTGTGGGGAGTGCGGCACGGCCTGCCCTACGCGTACAACGTGGACGAGAACGCGCATTTCGTCCCGCGCGCGATCGGACTGTTCGGTCACGGCTGGAATCCGCACTACTTCGCAAACCCCCCGGCGCTGACGTATCTGCTGCACCTCGTCTTCGCGGTCTGGTTCGGCGGCGGCCAGGCCACCGGAAGTTCCGCTCACGGTCAACATGAGCGATGCGGAGAACGGCGCTCCCGAGGCGATACGGCCCCTCACCTCGACCGGGATCTGCTGCGTTCCGCTCACGTTCGCGAACAGAGCTCTGAGATCCGCTTTCTGGAAGCAGGCGGAAACGTCCAGCACGCCATTCCTGTTCGCATCCTGGACCAAGCCCAGCTTTCGAGGAACCGCATGGATTTCGGCCACGGCTCCGGTTCCCTCCGAGCGGAGGACGATGGAGAAGAGATCGATTTCCGAGACGGAGAATCCGGGCTCGGCGGGCTCGATCTGGACGCAGCTGGTGGGCTTTCCTGACTTGAGCTTGATGATCTTGTCAGCGCCCAACGTGAACGCCGACGCCTGGAGAACGGCCCGAATGTGCACCATCGTCGATTCGCTGTCCGCTAGAGCCGCCTGCGGGACGATGTCCGTGACCGTGAGCACCGCGCTATAGTCCCCCGCGTTCTTGTAGGTATGCGATGGCGTTGCTCCCAGACCGGAAGCTCCATCACCGAACCTCCACAGATAGAGCAGCGCGTCACCATCGGGGTCGGAGGACCCGGTGCCGTTCAGCTCCAGAGGAAGGTTGACGAAGGTCGAGTAGGGACCTCCCGCGCTCGCGACGGGTGCGTGGTTGCGGCTGCGGATGGCAATGCGCGTGGTGTCGGTCACGGTCAGCGCGTTGGAGGCCGTGAACGCGACCCGGTACGCCTGGTCCCGCACGTCCACCGGTTGCGGCACCCAGTGGAAATGCCCCAGGGCGTTGTTCGCCGTTGTCGTGAATTGCGCCGGATTGGTGGTGGGGATGTCCGAGAGATCGGCGGAAAGCGAAAGGATCGGCTCGCCGTCCGGATCCCCGGCGGATACCTCGAAATCGATGGGCGCGCCGTCCGTTCCGTCGATGTTCTGGGGAACCGTGACCTGTGGATCCCGGCTCACCGTGAACGTTGGAGGGTTCGCTGGAATGGACGGACCGGTGATTTCCTCGGTGAAGGAGATGATCGGCCCGCGGTCGGGATCCACGGCGCTGGCCGTGATCAGGAGAGACTGGCCCGCCGTGAGCGTGACGGAGCCGATCACGCTGATGATCGGACCCCGCTGGCTTCGATCCGGTGCGTAGTGGACGCGCGGCGGGTTCGCGATCCTTGCCGAGGATGCGGGTAGCACCGTGACGATGGTCTGTGCCGTGCCGACCTCGCCGTCGCCGTCGACTGCCGTGAACGTAACGGTGTACACACCGGTGTCCGGCGCGGCGGGGGTCCACGCGAGATCGCCTACGGCCTTCGTTCCTTGGGGCACGACTCGGATTCTCGTGACGGACCTGCCGGTATCCGGCGCCACCGCGATGAAGGCCACGGGGTAGGTACCGATGTCACCGGTCACCGGGTGCCAAACCAGGGTGCCTTGCGTGTGCGATCCATTGGTCGTGAAGGTCGCGTCGTTCTCGGCGGGAAGGGCGGAACGATCAGCCGTCAATGTGATGGGATCCCCGTCGGGATCGGAAGCCGTGACGGTCACCGACAGCTCGGCTTCTTCCTCCACCGTCGCGAACTCAGGCGACGTCACCACCGGCGAGGCGTTGGTCACGACGATGGAGAAGGACTTGTCGTCGCTCAGCGCGCCGTCGGTAACGCGGACCGTCGCTTGAAACAACCCGGCGTCGAAAAAACCAGGAGCAAGGTGGACATTCCCGGTTGTCATGCCCGTGTCGCTGATCGCGGTCGAGACGGTCATGAACGGAGGACCATCCACTTTCGTGAATACCAGCGGGTCGGTGTTGGCATCGGTCGTGGTGAGGGTCTGATCTTGCGTCTCGCCCTCCCGCACCGTCATGTCGGCCGGCTGTGCGAGCACGTGGGCGACATTGCTGGCGTTTGTGACGAACGCAAGGCCGGCTACATTCGGCCCGAGATTCCCGCGGAGGGAATATGCGCCCGGGTCCACCGTGTAGAAGCTTCCGGTGACGGCATCGGTCGTAAACAGCACGTCCGTGCTCGAGAACGCCGGATCGCTCAGGTTCTGATTCGCGGGCAGATTGCTCAAGGTCGTAACCGATGGCGAGCCGAAGATATCGTCGAGCTGCGAGACGGTGGGCGGGTCATTGGGATCGAAACCGAAGAGGCGTCCATCCGGCGCTTCCACGACGTAGTCCAGATCCGCCAACGGGAGCGCCGGCGAGGTTCGCAGGACCTGACCGGTGATATCGATCTCGGCGATGCGTCTTTGAGCGAACGTGCCCGTCGGCGCGAACGTCACGAGCAATCGATGCTGTGCGTCCTGATATTCCACTCCTTGCGCGAACTGCTCGCCGATCGGAAGCCCCGTGATCGCGTGCTCACTCACGAGACCTGGCTGCAAGTCGAACTCGAGCAGGGTGGATGGGCCGCCGGCATCGCTCTGGACCGCTACGAAGTGCCCTGTGGGCGTATGGAACGCGAAGCCCCCGATGTGGGCGTTCGAGCTGAGACGGAAAATCCTACGGGCATCAATGAACCCGTTGGACGGGTCAATTCTGAAAACGACCGCGGAGTCGCTTGCGACTTGAGTAATGCCGAAGAGCTCTCCGGGAGCGAGATCATGATTCAGGACGTAGGTCGTAAACGACTTCCGGTCGTTCAGAGATCCGTCACTCGCCTCCACCGTCGCGACGTGCGTCCCGGCATCCATGAACCATGGCGCGATGTGGACGTTCGCATGGACAGCGTTGAGCGTTGTCAGGTTCATGAACGTTGGGCCGGAAACCAGGGCAAACGTGAGCGGCGTCTCGTCTGGATCCGTCGCGGAGATGGATTGGTCCGCAACCTCACCCTCGTTCATCGTGAGGTCGATCGGCTGCACCAGATTCGGGGGCCGGTTGCCGGTTCGAGCAGTCACCGTGATCTGGAAGCCCTGAGTCCTGGAGGCGTTCGAGGGATCCACCGCGCTGACCCCCGCCGAGAACGTTCCTGTCGTTCCGAGGGGCGGGAACAAGTGAATGAATCCGGACGTCGCATTCGTGTTCAAGACGCTCATGAAGGCGGGACCTGAAAATTTCTCGAATGTCAGCGAATCCCCGTCCGGGTCACTCCCCTTGATGACCTGATCGGCGGTCACACCTTCCTCGGTGGTCATGTTGGAAACCGTGTCCAGCACCGGCGGGCGGTTCACGTTGTTCACGGTGATCGTGAACGACCTGTCCGAACTCGTACTGGCGTCGCTCGCGCGTACCGTCGCTCCATAGACTCCGGCATCCGCAAATCCTGGGGCGATATGCACGATTCCGCTACCGATTCCCGTTCCCGAGGTCGTTGTCGCCACTGTCATGAACGCCGGACCCGCGACCTTGGAGAAGGTCAGAGGGTCGCCGTCTGGGTCCGATGCGGTGAGCGTCTGATCCGCCGTCGCGCCTTCGTTCGCCGTCATGTCCGAGGGCTGGGCCAGCACGGGCACCTGGTTCGCGCCGGTATTGACAACGATCGAGAGTGTCCGGGTGCTGAGGAGGCTCCCATCGGTTGCGGACACGGACGCCCCGTACGAGCCAGCATCGCCAAGCCCTGGGGCAAGGTGGATGTTCCCCGTCGTGGGGGTGATCGTGCTCACGGCCATGAAACCCGGCCCGACATTCTTGAAGAAGGCAAGCGGATCCGCATCCGCATCGGATCCGGTGATGAGCTGATCGGCCGTCGCTCCCTCCGTCACGGTCATGTCGTTCACGGGAGAAAGCACCGGAGCGCGGTTGATATTCGGCACAACGGCGCTGAATGATTTGCTGTCATTCGCCGTGCCATCGCTGGCGATGACGGTCACGGAGTAGCTGCCCGAATCGATGAATCCCGGAGCGAGTTGGATATTCCCTGTGGCCGTTCCGGTCCCGGGAGTGGTGGTGGTGACGGTAGCGAACGAGGGTCCGCTTTCTTTCGAGAAGGAGAGTGCGTCGCCGTCCGCGTCGGTCGCGGTAAGGGTCTGATTCCCGGTCGATCCCTCGTTCACGGTCATGTTACTCGGCTGCGTGAGCACGGGCGGCGTGTTCCCCGTGTCCGGAAGGGCCACGGCCCAGTCGAACCAATCGCCCGGAATTCCGGTCACTGTGCCGCAAGGATCTGCCGGATCTCCGAGGACGTAGGTGTTCGGGAAGACGTATCCGTCGCAGCTCGTATCGAATGCGGTTCCGAAGCCGAAGGGATTGATGTTCGAGGCGCCGACCTGGACGGCGATGGAGGCGTTGCCCGTCGCGGGCGTCACCGAAATCGTGCCCAGGGTCGACAATCCTGCTGGGGTCACAGATGCCGCCGGGAGAGCCTTGTTGATCTCGACTTCGGTGTCGCTCTGAATCTGGGGGCTCGTGTCCGTGTAGGCCGCGTCCGCGGGAGTGAACGTGCCCCAGGTGACCGTGCCACCCACCGCCTTCAATGCCAGCGTGTAGCTGAACATGTCCAACGGTTGAGCCGTGGTCAAGCCGCCGCAGCCAGAATTGAGACTATGCGAGTTGCAGGTCTGGAGCGTGCCGTTCCTGTCGTGATTCGTATCCAGAGTGATCGTCAGGACCGTCGTTCCGGTCGGGCGTAACCGCGTGTTGTCCGCCGGATTGTCGGTGCTGATCCGCATGTACTGGGCGAACGTGGAGGCTGGTGAGAGGGAGAGAACGGCTACCGCGATCGCGAGGGCACGGAGGGACTTCATTGAAGCCTCCACTCGGATGCTACAGGGGGCGAATAAACCCTATGTTCGGAGAGCGTTAGGTGGGGAGAAGGCGGGAGTATATCAGCATAGAGGCCTTATTTCAATGGATATAGCCGCGAATCGAGAGCTAGTTCAAGGACAGGGACGCGCCCGATTCCTCCGCCAGCCCGTACTGCAGCGCGCGTTCGAACGAAAACCCGCGCCCTTCGATGAACGCCCGCGTTGCCACCTGTTTACCGAGGCCTTGCCGGGCCTCGCGCAACCGCGAATCCAGGCGCTGCCGGTCCGCGGGCATGAGCGGGGACCCGAGCATCTCGCGCAGCGCCAACGCCGCGCCCGCCAGGCGCAACGCCCGATCGTACTGACGTTGCCCGACCGCCAGGCCCGCCAGACTCTCCAGCGACTCGGCGACCCCTTCCCGATCCCCGAGGTCCTTCAGGATCCGCAGACCCTCGACCAGGAGATTGCGGGCCTCCGCAAAAGCCCCCGAGCGTTCCGCCGCGACCCCGAGCTCGCGAAGAGAGAACGTCATTCCCCACTGATCGCCCAGCTCCTTCTGGATCGCAAGCGCCTGCTCATGACAGGATCGCGCGGTCGCCCATTCCTCGCGCGCCAGGGCGACGCTCCCGAGACCGTTCAGCCCCGAGGCTTCCCAGGCGCGATTCCCCAGGGCGCGATGCATCGCGAGCGCTTCCTCATAGAGATTCTGAGCCAGGCGATAGTTCCGCTGCGATTGTGCGACGACGCCCAGATTGTGGAGCGAGGAAGATGCCCCCCGCTCGTCGCCCAGCTTCCTCGAGATCGCCAGGCTCTCCTCGTAGAAGGAGCTCGCCTTCGACAGATTCCCGTGCTGATTGGCGATGTTGCCGAGCTCGTGCAGCATCGACGCGGCGCTCCGCTCCTCCCCTTGGGCGCGGGCCATCTCCAGGCCCTGATGGAGCAGAGACTCGGCTTCGTCGTACGCACCCTGCCCGCGCGCGAGAACGGCCGCGCCGTGCAATACCTTGAGGCGGGCGGCTCCCGGAGGCGATTCGCCCTCGAGGACCTCGCCGAGTTTCGTTCGGCCTTCGGCCCACATGCCCCGAACCCACCAGAAACGCCAGAGCGAGCCGCAGTATCTCGAAGCGATGGCGTGCTCCCGCTCTCCGATCGCGGCCATGATCGCCACGCGAATGTTCTCATGGTCGGAATCGAGCCGATGGAACCACCGTGCCTGATCCGGCCCCTGAAGCTCTGCCTCCGATTGCTCGACCACGGACAAGAAGTACTCGGAATGCCGGCGCCTCAGGGCGGAATCCTCCTGCGCCGCCTTCATCCGCTCCCGCGCGTAATCGCGCAGTGTTTCCAGAAGGCGATACCGTCCGGTCCCTCGCGAGTCCTCTTCGGCCACGAGCAGCGATTTCTCGAAGAGCTTCGTCGTGAGGTCCAGCACCTCGGAGCGATCCACGCCATCGCCGGAACAGACGATCTCGGCGGCCTCGAGCCCGAAGCTCCCGGCGAAGATCCCCAATCGCCGGAACAGCCCTCTCTCAGGATCGGAGAGGAGGTCGTGGCTCCAATCGATGGCCGCTCGAAGCGTCTGCTGTCTCTCGATGACGCCGCGGCTGCTCTTCGTGAGAAGGCGGAAGCGATCTTCGAGGCGCGTGAGGATCTCCTGGGGCGGAAGGGCCCCGACCCGTGCCGCGGCCAGCTCGATGGCCAGGGGAATTCCATCGAGCCCGCGGCAGATCTGAGCGACCGCCGGCCCATTGTTCTCTCCCAGCGAGAACAGGGAATGGACGGCCTCCGCGCGAGCCACGAACAGCTGGACGGACTCGAACTCTCGAAGACGCTGCCAGGATGCGGCGCCCAGGTCGGACGCGCCCGGGACCTTGAGCGATGGGATGCTCCAGACGACCTCCCCCGGCACGTGCAATGCCTCCCGGCTCGTGGTGAGGACATGAAGACCGGGACAGGTATAGAGAAGATCCGCGACGAGCCTCGCGGACGCGCCGACCAAGTGCTCGCAGTTGTCGAGCACGAGGAGTAGCGACTTTCCGACGAGATGATCGGCCAGGGTTTCTTTCAGAGATTTCCCGGCCACCTCTTTCAGGGAGAGGGCGGACGCGACGGCCTGCGGCACGAGACTCGGATCGGAGAGCGGCGCCAGGTCCACGAACCAGACCCCGTCGGCGCATCCCTCGAGGAGATCCCGCGCGACCCGGAGCGCAAGACGCGTCTTCCCGCTCCCGCCGGTGCCGGTGAGCGTGAGGAGGCGGGTGGAGCCGAAGAGTCGCTTGATGTGGGCGATCTCCTCCTCGCGCCCGATGAAGCTCGTCAGCTCGGGAGGCAGATTGTGAGAACGGCTCCTCGGTGTCGCGGGAAGGCGCAGGGTGAGGCTCGAGGCGCCTGCTTCGCCCTTACGAAGCGACCGGAGCCCTCGTGCGAGCTCACGACTGGAAGCGTAGCGGCTCGAGACCTCCTTCGCCAGGGCCCGCGAGAGGATCGGGTCGATTCCCGCGTCCAGGCCATCCCGCACGCGGCTCGGAGGAAGGGGATCGAGCGTCGTGATCGCGTGCATGACTTCGAAGTCTCTCGCGCCCGGAAACGGGCGCTTCCCGGTGGCGCATTCGTACAGGACCGCGCCCAGGGAGAAGAGGTCGGATCGGGCATCCAGCGGCTCGCCCCGCGTCTGCTCCGGCGACATGTAGTCCACGGTGCCTTTGACGACGCCCTCGCCGGTCATCGTGGAATCGGACGCCGCGTCTTTGGCCAGCACACGCTTCGCGAGGCCGAAGTCCAGGACCTTGGCCGAGCCTCGCGTCGTGATCATGATGTTGGCGGGCTTGATGTCGCGATGGAGGAGCCCGATCTCATGGGCGGCGCCGAGCGCGTCCGCGATCTCGGCTCCGAGATCGAGAACCTGCTCCAGGGGCAGCGGCCCGTTCCGCAGAACGTCCCGAAGCGTCCTGCCGTCCACGTATTCCATGACGATGAAATCGAGATCCTCCGCCCGGTCGACGGAGTAGATCGTCACGACATGGGGGTGGCTCAGCGAGCAGGCCAGCCTCGCCTCGCGCAGGAGCTGCGTTCTCGTGACCGGATTGTCCGCGGCTGCGCGCGAGAGAACCTTGAGCGCCACCGGGCGCTCCAGCTCGAGGTCCGTGGCGTGATAGACCTCGCCGAATCCCCCCTGCCCGAGCTTCTGGATGATTCGATATCGAGCGAGGATCTTTCCGCTCAGGAGGGCGCTCGGGAGCATGATCTTCCCCGGGTTCCTGTGTGGCGAATGTCGGTTGGGTTGCGTCGATTATACCTCCATCGCGAGCGCCCCGCCCTTTCTAATCGACAGCGGCCCCCCGCGTCTGGTATAAACCTTTGCTCTTGCGTGACCTTCCCTTGTTCGGGCGATGAAGCGCCTGCCTCGTCGGGCGGCCAACCCCCTCCAGAAAACCGAAACTCGAATCGAGGAGAGACGATGTTGGAAATGAGAAGCAAAGGACGGACGGTGCTGGCGGTACTCCTGCTCGTGGTACTCCCGGCGTTCGCGGTGGTTGCTCCCGCGACCGCATTCGCCAAGGGCGAAAGCGCCCATCATGGAGGCGGCGAAGCCTCCCTGGCCCTGCCCGATCTTGGGTCGGTGACCTTCGTGGGCGGAATCAACGGCCACACGCTTCTCCTCTTCGGGCTCATCGTCTGCGCCTTGGGCATGGTGTTCGGGATCGCGGCCTACTCGAGAATTCGCGGGCTCCCGGTGCATCAGTCGATGGCGGAGATCTCGGACCTGATCTACGAGACCTGCAAGACCTACCTGATCCAGCAGGGAAAATTCCTGCTCCTCCTCTGGGTCTTCATCAGCTTGACCGTGATGATCTACTTCGGATGGCTGGCGGTGACCGGCGTCGACGCGGCCGGGCACATCACGCGCGGATTCCCGCCCTTCAAGGTGGCGGTGATCCTCTTCTTCAGTCTGGTCGGTATGGCCGGCAGCTACAGCGTCGCCTGGTTCGGCATCCGCATCAACACGCTCGCCAACTCGCGCACGGCGTTCGCGGCGCTGACCGGAAAGCCCTACGGCTGCTATGCCATTCCGCTGCGCGCGGGCATGAGCATCGGCATGGCGCTGATCTCGGTCGAGCTTCTGATCATGCTGATCATCCTCCTCTTCATTCCCGGGGACATGGCGGGGCCCTGTTTCATCGGCTTCGCGATCGGGGAGTCGCTAGGTGCTGCGGCGCTCCGAATCGCCGGCGGCATCTTCACCAAGATCGCCGACATCGGCTCGGACCTCATGAAGATCGTGTTCAAGATCAAGGAAGACGACGCCAGGAACCCCGGCGTGATCGCGGACTGCACCGGTGACAACGCGGGGGACTCGGTGGGCCCCTCGGCGGATGGATTCGAGACCTACGGCGTGACGGGGGTCGCGCTCATCTCCTTCATCCTGCTTGCCGTGCACAGCCCCGTGGTCCAGGTCCAGCTCCTGGTCTGGATCTTCGTGATGCGCGTTCTCATGATCGTGGCCAGCGGGCTCTCCTATCAGGTGAACGAGACCATCAGCAAGCGCCAGTACGAAAACGCGGCCACGATGGATTTCGAGCATCCGCTCACGCGCCTCGTGTGGCTGACCTCCTTCGTCTCGATCGCGCTCACCTACGCCGCCTCCTACGTTCTGATCCGCGGCCTGGGTGACGGGTCGCTCTGGTGGAAGCTCTCGACGGTGATCACGTGCGGCACGCTCGCGGGCGCCATCATCCCCGAGCTGGTGAAGATCTTCACGTCCATGCACTCGAAGCACGTCGCGGAAGTGGTGACCTCGTCGCGGGAAGGCGGAGCGTCGCTCAACATCCTCTCGGGACTCGTCGCGGGAAATTTCAGCGCCTACTGGCTGGGTCTCACGATCATGGTCCTCATGGGAATCGCTTACGGCGTGAGCACGCTGGGGGTCGGCGCCCTGATGATCGCACCGGCGGTGTTCGCGTTCGGACTCGTGGCGTTCGGATTCCTCGGCATGGGTCCGGTGACGATCGCCGTGGACTCCTACGGCCCCGTGACCGACAACGCGCAATCCATCTACGAGCTCTCGCTGGTCGAATCGACCCCGGGTGTCAAGGAGCAGATCAAGTCGCAGTTCGGCTTCACGCCTGACTTCGAGCGCGCGAAGCACAACCTCGAGGAGAACGACGGGGCGGGGAACACGTTCAAGGCGACCGCCAAGCCGGTGCTCATCGGTACCGCGGTCGTGGGCGCCACCACGATGATCTTCTCGATCATCGTAGCGCTGACGGAAGGGCTGAAGCCCGAGTACGTGACCAAGCTCTCGCTCCTCCACGCGCCCTTCCTGCTCGGCCTGATCGCCGGGGGCTCCATGATCTACTGGTTCACCGGCGCGTCCACGCAGGCCGTCACGGCGGGCGCCTACCGCGCCGTCGAGTTCATCAAGCGGAACATCCGGCTGGAGGGAACGACGAGGGCGTCGGTCTCCGACTCCAAGAAGGTCGTCGCGATCTGCACGCAGTACGCGCAGAAGGGAATGTTCAACATCTTCCTCGCGGTCTTCTTCGGGACGCTCGCGTTCGCGTTCGTGGAGCCCTTCTTCTTCATCGGCTACCTGATCTCGATCGCGCTCTTTGGTCTCTTCCAGGCCATCTTCATGGCGAACGCGGGCGGGGCGTGGGACAACGCCAAGAAGGTCGTCGAGGTGACGTTGAAAGAGAAGGGGACTCCTCTCCATGACGCGACGGTCGTGGGGGACACGGTGGGCGATCCCTTCAAGGACACGTCCTCGGTGGCCATGAACCCCGTCATCAAGTTCACGACGCTCTTCGGGCTCTTGGCGGTGGAGCTGGCGGTCTCGCTGGCGCGCCAGCAGGGCCCTGTGCTGACGAGCATCCTCGCCGCGCTGTTCTTCCTCGTCTCGATGGGATTCGTGTGGCGCTCGTTCTATGGCATGCGGATCACCGGGACGGCGTCGAAGGAGCGGGAAGCGACGAGCGAAGCCGCGCCGCAGCAGATGCGGGCTACGGGGACCGGGACGTCGAAGTAGTCAAAACAGCCCTATAGATTCGCAGATTTCGCAACGTGCGGGGTAGTGCCGCGAGGCGCTACCCCGCGTTGCTTTCCCTTGATCACCGCATGGCGGAAGCGTAGCGTCCCTGACGGCGGCCCACTGAGTACCCGCGCCAACCTGCCGGATGGAGGGCTCCGTATCGACTGATTTCTACTCCGCTGCACGCTTTCAATCCTTCGATCGCAAAACGCTTCTTCGACCAACCTCTCTTTGCGCGCGGGCCCATCCGCATGCCGGGACGAAGTCTGCCCGCATTCGCGGCCGGGTTCCCGGCGCTGGAGGTCCGACATGAACGTCACGGCGGAGCCTTGCCTTTATCGGAAAGCTTCAAGAGCTCGAATTTTTCAAGCGCTTGCCGTCCTGCTTTTCCTTGTCTTGTCGGTCGACCATCGACCCGCACACGCTCAATACATGTTCATGGACGTGAACGGCGACAGCCTTCCCGGCGACTTTTGGCAGTTCATCCAAAGCGACACCAGTGTCGTAGACGTTTACCTCGTGACCAATCAGGACCCATACGGTGGACCGCCTGCGTGTTCACCTGAGTCCCCCGGGCTCAATGCCTACACGGTGAACCTGTACTGCCCCCAGTCAGCAGCAACGTTCAGCGAGGTCGAGAACAAAGTCCCCGGAATGGTGGAGGCGTACCCAGCCGTCGCGACCTCGTACGGGCTTTCGGTCAGCTATTTCGGAACCGAGACGCTTCCTCCAGGCAAATACCATCTCTTCAGAGTGAAGGTCGTATCGGACGGAATCCAAGGTTGCCCGAACCTCGTGTTCCGGCCCTATTCATGCTTTTCGCCCCCCGGAACGATCACTTCGTTCGGGTCCGGGTGCTTGAGCTATCGGGGGGATGACGTGCTCCGTCTTAACGAGGATTGGTTCGCGACAGAGGAACTCGGAGGCTGCACGGATTTCCCCGGGCGAGCGCCAACGGTCACCTGTCCAGCGGAAGTCACCGTGCGTGAGATGGAGCCATTGACGTTTCCGGTCTCCGTATTCGACCCGGACTGCGAGATCTTCTCGTTCTACTGGAGAGGAGTGCCCGAAGGGGCCGTGTTCCCAGGTGTTGGTCCGATCGATGCGGGAGAGGCGAGAGGGACCTTCACGTGGACGCCGTCCCGGGGTCAGGCCGGAACGTACACCGTCATCTTTACCGCGAGCGATTACCCAACTTGTTTCAATCTTGGATGCAAGTACTCAGACACTGATACAACCCTGGTTCACGTCCTGCCCGTGAACCGGCAGCCGGTCGCCGAGGCGGGCGGGCCGTACACCGGCATCCAGGATGTTCCCGTCGCCTTCGACGGCAGCCAGTCCAGCGATCCCGACGGTGACGCGCTCCGATATCTCTGGGATCTTGGCGACGCGACGACAGCCACCGGTCCCTCGCCTTTTCATACCTACCGGCAAGGCGGGACCTTTGCGGTGACCCTGACCGTGACGGACATCGCGGATCTGTCCGCTCAGGACACGACCGCCGCCTCCATTGCGGGTGTCCTTCCGGCTCGGGTGTTCACGAAGGAAGCCCAGCCCACGAAGGTGACGAGCGGGAAGCGGTTCACGTGCTTCCGAATCGAGCCCATGACCCCGCCAGCGTTCCACCTGGAGGAGATCGTGCTCTCCTCGATCCGGCTGCATTACGAGAATCCAAACTGCGCGGGGATCGATGCTCCGGTGGATTCCAGGAAGTCCTTCCACGTCGCCGATACCGACGGGAACGGGCTGGCGGAGCTGGAGGCATGCTTCGGTCAGGAAAGCCTTGCCGCGCTTCTCCCGTGCCTCCCACCCGGAACGAGCACGATCCCGCTCGAGCTCCGGGCTTCGCTCTCTTCCGGTGGGTTGATTCGCGGGCAATTCACCCACACGTTCCGCGTCAAGACTGGATCACTCGACGCCAGCATCTCTCCGAATCCCCTGAGGCCGGCTTCGGCCCTGGAATTCACGACATCGACGCCGGGCTTCGTGAGGGCGTGGCTCTTCGACGTGCACGGACGAAGGGTGGCGACGCTGCTGGACCAGTCTTCATTCGAAGCGGGAGATCACCGCATCCAGCTAGCGGGTCTCGATCTGCTCGGAAAGTCTCTTCCGTCCGGTATCTACTTCGTGCGTCTGGTCACCGAGCACGACGGAGCCGAGGCTCGGACCGTCACGATCTTGAAGTAGGGTCCCGGCGCGCCGGACAGGCGGCATTGGTGAGACAAGAAACAAAAACCGGCCGGGGATTGCTCCCCGGCCGGGACACTTGCGCTCGGCCCGTGGCCTTAGGCCGTTTTTCTTGCTCTAGCTTACTTCGACGAAGACGGCGTGAGGTTGAAGTGGACGCCTCCAGCGACCCCGAGATACTGGGTCGAGCTGCCGCTCGTCAGGACGTCGTTGTAGTCCGCCTGAACGCCGAGGCCCCAGTTCGGACCCACCATGAAGTTGGACCCGATGCCGCCACGAAAACCGAACTTGTTCTCCGATGCGTCGAAGGAGGTGCCGGAATTCGTGATCGATGCCTTGATGTGGTACAGGCCTACCCCACCAACGAGATACGGCATCACCTTGCTGGCTTCCTTGTTCGACATCATGTACTTGCCATGCACGCCGTAGTGCGTGAACTTCGTGTTCGCGTCCGTTCCCGCACCAAACTGGGTTTCGAGTGCTAATTTGTTCGCGTCAGTGACGCCGTTCTTGATGTAGTTGCCGTCCACTCCGATGGCGAACTGCGGGCTCATCATGCGGGAAGCATCGACACCGATGAGAAGACCCGACTTGAAGTCGTCCTTGTAGTTCCCCATGGGGATTCCCACACCGCCACGCACATCCACCATCCAGCCGCCATTGGCGAACGTTGCCGCCGGGACGAGGAGTAGCATTACGGTAACGAGGAACAGGCTTTTCCAGGACCTCATGTCACCTCCACGTTTCGGGGTAGTACTTCGTAACACCTTGGACACCATTCAACTCCGCGAGGGCCATGGCCATTTGACCCTTCGCAGAGCAGGCCGCAGTGTACTTACGCAGGCCGGGGAGTTAAAGGGATATCTGGGCGGGCCGATAATGGTAGGATAGTGGAATCGTCTCAAGGCGTTACGGCATCACAACCTATTGGGGGCGAACGGATTCGACGGAGTGGTGAATTTAGGGACGCGCGCCGAGGTGCCCGTAGGCCTCGTAAAACCACGGGCAAAGATCAAAAGCCAATTCTGAATTGGCTCTGGCGGCT
>Ga0137409_10004658_pt1 | contig 14383 bp, 9 predicted proteins | sample CZODoug1_16funga_FD_122059 | JGI IMG/M metagenome (GOLD analysis project Ga0137409, IMG submission 122059) | Vadose zone soil fungal communities from Angelo Coast Range Reserve, California, USA - CZODoug1_16fungal (Hybrid Assembly) | ecosystem: Environmental > Terrestrial > Soil > Vadose zone... | reverse complement strand
CCAGAGTCTCTTCCCCGCGTGCAAGATGGGCGTTGGTCACGATGATTCCCGAGCCAGTCACGAAGAAGCCCGAGCCCGCTTTGTCCAGCCCTTTCAAGTAAACGACGGCAGGCTTGGCTTGGCGCACAAGTTCTTCGAGCGAAAGCTCGGGCTGAAGGCTGGCGCCGCCGTCGGACACTTTGGCCGCGACTTCGCCCGTGAAGGTTTCGGAAATCGGCTGCAAGTCCACGTGAAAATGATCGGACTTGAAGAGCCAGTATTCTCCGCGATTCCGCCCGTTGAGAGAAATCCAGTTCATGGGACCTTCGGTGAGCTTGACTTCCTTGCTGGCGTAACCGATGAGACTGATGCGCGCCACGACAGGATGCTCGAGGCGCGAACCCATGGATGTTCTTGTCTTGCGAAAATAGCCGCCGGGAAAATCTCTTTCGAACGGCGTGACGCCGGCCGCCACGCCATCGAGTTCCACCGTGGCGCCGGTCGGCGTGCTCGTAATTTGCAGCCTGTCGGCGAACGCGTACGATGGACAGCAAAGGAAAAGCAAGACCGCGCAAAAAGTGACTTGCGAACGGGAAGCCATTAGCAGACCTCGCCGGGACGATGAACCCGTCCATAACTTACCACACAGTGAACTAACTGTATGAAGAAAATTAATTTGTGAACTACGGCCCGGCGTCAGAGCTTCTTTTTGTAACCGTCGCAGGAGACCACGGGTAGGCGCGGATACTTGGGAAAGCGCGGATCGGTCTGAGAGAGATTGCAGAGAATGAAGGCAGAGCCGCGCGCCGATTCGATCTGGCGGGAATGAACACAATCCGCACACAGGCCGGCACTCAAGGAGCCGCGCGTTTGCTGTTGCCCATCAGGCATGTAAACAAGGATAGCGCAGTGTGTTTGTGTGGTGATTGCTAGAATGAATCGTTACTCGAACACGTCTTACAGGGACTAGCGGATGCGCATTGTCGCACGGATCGCACTGGTCGGTTTGGGATTGCTCGCTACAGGAAAGATTGTTCGCGGGCAAACGCCGGATGCGCCACCGGCCACTTCACAGAGCCAGCAAAAAGATCCAAAAGCGGAAGAAATGACCGCCGTCCCGAACCGGCCGACGTTCGCATCGACCGCCGAGATGGTACAGCTCGGGGTATTCGAAATCGAATATGGATTCGAGGCCGCCAAGGCACACCAGAACGTAAATGGTCTCTTGAAATGGGGAGCGGTCAAGAACCTCGAGTTGTGGTTTCTCAACAATCCCATCCAGAGGGATGCGGGCAGCGCCGGCCTGGGAGACTCCGGAGCCGGTTTCAAGTTCAAATTATTTCCGCAGCGCAAGGCTCGGCCGACATTGGCTGTTCTCTATGTGGCGACACTACCGACGGCCAGGCCCGAACTCGGCTACGGTGCGATGGCGCACCTGGTGCAAATTCTTGTAAGCAAAGATTTTGGCAAGCATCACTTTGACGTCAACGAAGGCGTGCAATTTGTGGGCAGACCCCAGCTCGGCGGATTTGATCGTCGATACTTCACCGCGCTCTCCTATTCCCATCCCTTGAGCGGCAAATGGGGGTACACCGGAGAGATTGCAGGATTCAGCCGCCAGAACGCTACGACACCAGCCACGATGACACTGCTAAACGCCGCGACCTATAGCCTGTCGCCCCGTTTGGTTCTCGACGCCGGAGCGTACATCGCCGTATATGGACAATTGCCACGGTTTACGGCTTTTGCCGGCCTCACCTATTCCATCGCAAATCTATACCACTTGCGTTCGCGACACCCATCTTCGAAGAACTAGCCTTCAACGACCTGCTGTTCAGGGCGAGAAGCATCACTCTGTATGCCAGCTAATTCGAGCGCGGAGGACTGGCGGGCGCCGCGGGTGCGGGTGGCACTGGCGAGTCTGTGGCAACTTGCGGAACCGGTTTGGCAAATCGAGAGTCATCGATGGGAGGGTCGATCTCAATTTTTTCCGCGGTGAGGGTCTGCTTGATTTCCGTGCCCGGGCTGCCCTGGTCGATCCGGAATGCGTATTTCAGGCCCTGGACCTCGCGGAAATCCGAAGAGAAAGACTCCCAGGGAAATTCCTGGTCTTCCGTCTTTCGCGTTCCCTCCCACTTCAAAAGCAAAAAAGTCGTGGCATCAATAAAGTAAAATCGTACGTCTCCGTTCTTGTTCGCGACTTTCAGGCGGTAGACGGGCTTGTCGTCCAGTTTTTCTTTGCCGGCCAGCTCGATCTGGTTGCCTTTGGCCTTGTAGTCCACCAGCGGACCGTCAAAGTCGGATTCATCGGAAATGTTCTTGAGGTCCTCGGGAGACAGCGGCTGAGCCTCTTTGTTTTCCGCGAAAGGATTAATCATCCAGCCGGACGACTTGCCGTCATAAACTCGAACAATTTTTTGCCCTTCGATGGAGATCTCGATGTGCATCCTCAGGGGACGCTTGAGTTCCACTACAAACGTGCCTTCCGCGCCGTGCCCAAAAGAGACGCGGCCGCTGATCCGTTCGGATCGTACGGCTTTGATCTTTTCGATTCCGCCGCGAGCGTCGAGCGCTTTCTTGACGATTTCGTCGGCGGTCTGAGCACCTGCTATCAGCGGCAAGAACAAAAGCAAAATGATGGAAAATGATCTGCTCTTCATTGGTGGCTCGCCGGCGGCTTGTCAAAGACCGGGAGAAGGCGCCAGTTTCATCCTAAGAGTAGAAGCGTTTAGCGTCAAATCCGTTGCCAGGCGTCCCGCCGCGTCGCTAGGCTAATTGTAAACTTTGCGAAACAATTTTTTCTTACACTCCGATGCATGTAAATTAGGGCGGCACCAAAAGGATGGCAGACAGTACCAACACCAGAGATCGAGGAAGCAGGCATATGAATTCGCGAGCCATAACCGGTGGTTTTCTTGTGATGTGCTTTGGTTTCTGTGGGAGCGTGCGATGCCAGCAAGAGCCTGCCGGCGAGGGTCGCCCCATCACGCCAGCTGGCTCGCTGGTGATGGACGCTGCGACGCATTTGCCGGCTGTCGGGGCCATGCCTATGGCCATGCTTCGCAGTCCCGATTCTCTCGGGCACGGCGGCAAGGGCCGTTATCTGCTTGTAGTCAACAGCGGCTTTGGTGTCCAATTCAGCGAGGAGACGAATCGAGCCCAGCAATCGATTGCCGTGATCGACCTGAACGCCACGCCTGATCCCCTGGTGATCCAAAATATTTATTTCCCCACGCCGCAAAGTGCGAATGTTGGCGTCGCCTTCTCGCCAGCCGCTGGCGCAGATGGAAATTTTGAAATGTACGTTTCCGGCGGATTCGAAAACAAAGTGTGGATTTTCCGGTTTAATCCGAAAGCAGCGGCGCCGGTGCAGCCGGAATCGGGCGGCCCGGATACGAAAGTACAAGCATCCTCATTCGAAATCAGCAAACCAGGTGAAGTCTCGCGCTCGGACTACAACAAAGGAAAGGCGGCGCTCTATCCGACGGGCCTTGCGTTAACACCGGATGGCAACACGCTGGTGACAGCCAACAACCTGGGGGACAACGTGACGATTGTGCGCCGTCTCCACGATACCCGCCGGATGGAAAGAGTGGATTTGCACCATCCCGGAAAGTCGAGCGAAAACATTTATCCGTACGGTGTGGTGGTGCTGGGAAACGGTAAGGACGCGCGGGCCTACGCATCGTGCTGGAATGATTCGTCAGTGGCGGTCATTCCGCTGAGCGGCAAGAGCGTTGTGCGGAAGTACATCTCCGTTGACCGCCACCCGACGGCTATGACGCCGAATGCCGCCGGCACACGGCTCTTTATTGTGAATTCCAACGCGGACAGCGTCTCGGTAATTGACACAACCACGGATCAAGAGATCGAGCGCATTGACGTTCGCCTCGCTGAAGATGCCTTACCCGGCGCAAGTCCGGAGTCGCTGGCCCTCAGTGAAGACGAAAGAACTCTGTATGTTGCGAACGCTCATAGCAACGCCATCGCGATCGTCGCGCTTTCCGAAAAAGCGCGCGGCGCAAAGCCGGCGGAGAAAATCTCCGAATCCGCAAAGTCGAAAATCCTGGGCTTTATTCCGACAGGTCAATATCCGTCCGCGGTCGCCGTTGCTGACGGCAAACTCTTCGTCGGAAACGGCAAAGGAACGGGATTCGAACCCTCTTCGATGCGCGTGAACAATAGCGGCCGCACTCCGAATCCGCCCAACGCCGCGTTTCCTCCGAACAAAGAGAAAAATCGCCAGGGCGGCCAATACAGCGGTTCGATTGTTTCGGGAAATATCAGCGCAGTTCCGTTGCCGGACGGCCCGGCGCTGGCGCGCTACACGCAGCAAACCATGCAGAATGACGGCCTGATGGATTTTGCTCCGCCCAGGCTTTTTGCCGGGAAGAGCCCCATCAAGCACGTCATCTACATTATCAAGGAAAATCGCACTTATGATCAGGTCTTTGGCGACTTAAAAACATCGGGCGACGGACATGCCGCCGATGGCGAGCCCGCCTTCGCCATTTTCGGCAGTGGCGTTGTGGCGCAGCGACCCGACGGCACGCGGCAATCCGTGACGCCCAACCACCGTGCGCTCGCGCAGCGCTTTGGTTTGTTTGACCGCTTCTTCGTCAATTCCGAAGCCAGCCCCGACGGACACAACTGGGCCACTGCCGCGTTCTCCACCGACTATGTCGACAAAGGATTCCGCTGGCAATATTCCGACCGTGGCCGCACCTACGACTGGGAAGGTTACAACCGTCTGCCGGATTACGAGCCACCCGGCGATTTGCAAGTCGGCAAATTCAAGGGCGACGTGCTGGCTGCCTTGACGGACCTGCTCGAAACGCATCTTCCCTACCGCCAGGGTTTCACCGACCTCGGCGAACCGAAGACCCTCTATCTTTGGGACGCCGCCGCACGCGCCGGTTTGACCTACCGCAATTACGGCGAATTCGTAACCGTGATTTCCGCGAAAGACGTGGAAGCTGCCGGGCAAAAACGCAAGAAGAGCTATCCCGATACTTCAAACGCGGTGCGCGCGATAGCCAACAAAGAATCGCTGCAGAAGCATCACAGCTTGAGCTTCCGCAGCTTTGATGTGACCGCGCCCGACAGCATCACTGTCGATTGCTACAAAGCCGCTCTCGATCCGTCAGCTTCTTCCGACCCGGCCGTGACTCAGGACAATGCCAATTCCAGTTGCCGCGGCAATTCGCGATTTGGCGAATGGTTCGCCGAGTTTCGCGGCTTCGTCAAGGACCGCGAAGCTGGCCGCGCTGACTCCATGCCCGCGCTTACCGTCATGCGGTTTCCCAACGACCATACCACTGGAATGAAAAACGGATTCCCGACGCCGCAATTCATGGTTGCGGACAACGATTACGCCGTGGGGCGCCTCGTCGAAGCAGTCTCCTCGAGCGCCTATTGGAAAGATACTGCGATCTTCATCGTTGAAGATGACGCCCAGGCCGGGCCGGACCACGTCGATTCGCACCGCTCTGTGGGCCTGGCGATTAGCGCTTACAATCGCCCGGGAGCGCTCATCCACAAATTTCACAACACCGTCAGCATGATTCGCACCATCGAGTTGCTACTGGGAATCGCTCCCATGAACCAACTCGATGCCTCGGCGATTCCGATGGATATTTTCCAGGAGACCCCGGATTTGACGCCCTACAAAGTGGTCCTGCCGGCCATTGCTGCGGACAATCTGATAACGCAGAAGTCAAAAAACAAGGCGGCAGCCGAATGGATGAAAAAATCGAACCGGCAAAACTTTGCCCACGCGGACATGGCCGACCCGAATGTTCTAAACGCCGTGATCTGGTTCGCGTGCACCGGTAACGGTTCAAACATTCCACAAGCGGCGCAGCTTCCCGCGTATCAAGCGATGCGGCTCGGAATCGCCAAGCCGGATAACGACGAAACTCGCGGCTCTAAAAAAGACGACGATGATTGAAACCAGAGTCGCAATTTAGAAACTCATCTCCGAGAATCATCGGAAAAGCAGCGAAGAGAATTCTGTCAAGTTGCGGCGCCAGACCATCCAGGTATGCGCGCCGGGCGTCTCAATGTCCACGTGCTTGATATTCTTGGACGCCAGCCAGCCGTGGAATCTTCGATTGATATCGATCAAACGGTCGTCCGTGCCGCACGCAATCCAGAGCAAATGCAATTGCTCCGTGGTTTTCGAATCCGCCGAGGGAAATTCCCTGTCAAAATCCTCGGTGATCCCTCCGGAGCTGAAAGCCCCAATCCAGCCAAACTTGTCCAGTGTATTCAGGCCGGTCAGCAAAGATTCAGAGCCGCCCATGGAGAGGCCCGCGATGGCTCGGGAGTTGCGGTCCTTAGTCACCAGATAAGCGGCTTCAACGCGCGGGATCACTTCCGCGAGCAGTGCCTCGCTGAATTTATTGAAGTTTCGCTCCGTGATCGCGCGATCGCGCCACACCCCGGAGTTGGGAAGCAGGACCTCCGGCGCGCCGTAGCCTAACGGCATGACCACGATCATATGCCTCGCTTTGCCTTGCGCGATCAGGTTGTCCAGGACTACGTTGGCGCGGCCAACCGCTGTCCACGCACTCGCGTCATCGCTGAAGCCGTGCAAAAGGTAGAGAACGGGATAGGTTTGCTTGCCGCGCGGGTCGTACCCGGGCGGCGTGTAAACGTAAAAGTCGCGATCGTCGCCCACCACTCCCGACTTGTAGAAATGATGATGAATCTCGCCATGGGGCACCGCGCCGACTTCCCAGGAAAGGGACGACGGCCCAGGCACATGAACCTCGCTCGCTCGATAAAGGAAGTTGGGCTTTACGGTGTAATTCGAAGGATCGAGCAGACCCACGCCATCGGCGATGAACGAGTATCCGTAATAATCAGGAGCGAGCGGCTCGGTGGTCACGCTCCAGACCCCCTGATCGTCCTTCTGCGTCGCCAGCGGCTTGGCTGTGCCTTCAATCGAAACCGCCACCTCTTTGATGTTGGGACCGCGAAGCCGGAACGTCACGCGATGATCGGAATGTACCTCGGGCGAAATCAGCGGCGGCGCTGGTGTCTGCGCCGGAGCCGTAGCGGCCATGAAGGCCCCGAGCTGAATCGCTACGACCAACATGCCAAGCACAAAGAATATTCGTTTCATGATTCCCCCACGCCCCCAAATTCCGGCGCCCTCAATGGAAACCTCAATTTCCAAGCGTCCGTGCCGAGGGATGATACAACAGGCCGTAGGAGATGTGAGGGGACGATCTTCCGGTAATTATTCCATTGCAGGACATCGTCGGCACCGATGCCAAATACCAATATCGCTTGACCCAAATCGTCCTCGCCTATACGATTTCCTCACCGAAATAGGTCCCTCCTCGCGGTGCCGAGGGGAAGCCGCCCTTTGGGGGTTACGGATGGCTCGGTTCTTCCTGCAGCCAGGCAGTGGACGAGATGCGGCCCTGACATTGTTTTTTTCGGCTCGCCTCGTCCTCTGTTTGTTGCCATTAACAAACCGAGAAATCCGCAACCTCTGATACGTCAATGGTTTCCCGTGGATTCCCAATGATTGTTACAGGATATTCACATTCGATTGACGCAGTTGTAAGACGGGGCCCTTACCTTTTGGCGCGGGGTGGTACGCATTCTTTTCGGTACCAGGTCGAATTTTGCTCCAAAGAGAGAGGAAATGAAAAAACTAGCAGCGCTCACACTATCGTTGTTCCTCGTTTCCGGAACTGCATTTGCCGATACACCAAAGGACGCCGATGCCCAACCTGCCAAGGCTCAGCCGGCCAGGCCCAAAGCGGCCAAGAAGGCTGAAAAGTCCGAGGCGGCCATCTCGGCGCAGCTCGAAGAGCTTCGCCAGACTCTGCAGTCTCAGCAGGAGCAGCTCCAGTTGCTGAAGGAAGAGCTCGCCAAGCGCGACCGCCAGATTGACGAAGCGCGCGAAGCAGCGGCCGCAGCCAACTCTCGTGCGGCCGAAGCGAGTAGCAAAGCCACCGAGGCCGTGAACACCACCGCCGAAGTGAAGTCCACTGCGGTTTCCCTCAACTCCACGGTCAGTGCCTTGAAGGCCAGCAACGAAGTTCTCAAGACCACCGTGGCCACGGAGCAAGCCGACGCCAAGAAGGCCGAGGAGACCGGCCCCGCAACGATCAAGTACAAGGGCATCAACATCACCCCGATCGGGTTCATCGCGGCAGAGACGGTTTTCCGCCAGCGCGCCACCAGCGGGGACATTCCCACTCCAATGAACGCCATCCCGTACCCCGGAAACGCGCTAAGTAAAGTTACCGAAGCCAATTTCTCGGGTCGTCAATCCCGAATCGGCTTGCTCGGCGAGACGAAGGTCGGAAGCGCCAAAGTAAGCGCCTACTACGAGGCGGACTTCTTCGGCGCTGGCACGACCTCCAACAACCGGCAGACCAATAGCTACGTGCTCCGCCAGCGCCAATTGTGGGGACAGGCCACACTTGATAACGGCTGGCAGTTTACCGGCGGGCAAATGTGGACGCTGGCTACGGAGACCCGCAAGGGCATCCAAAATCGCCTGGAAGTTCTGCCGATGACCATCGACGTCAACTACACGGTGGGCTTCACTTACGCGCGAGGGTACGGCTTCCGTGTTGTCAAGGATTTCGGTGGCAAGTTCGCGGTCGGCGTTTCCGTGGAAGGCCCGCAGTCGACGTTCGGTGGTCGTGGGTTCTCCACTGTCACGTCGGCGACCGGCGCTACGACGCAGAACTTCTTTATTAACGCCCCAGGCGCGGGCGGAGGCTTGTACAACGCGTTCGACGCTACTGGCTACACGGTTAACAAAGCTCCGGATTTTGTCTTCAAGGCAGCGGCGGATCCCGGGTACGGGCATTATGAGTTGTTCGGAATCCTGAGCACTTTCCGCAACCGGATCTATCCTTGCGCAGTCGTCACCCCGCCCGCCAGCGCAACGGTAATCATCACTGGCCCCGCACTGGCGGGCAATTCTGGTACTTGCACGAATACGGCCCCCTCCGCTATCGGAGCCTTCAATGATACGCGTACAGGAGGTGGCGTAGGAGCCGTAGCTCGCGTACCTTTGTTTGCCAAGAAGGTGGATTTTGGCCTGAAAGGCCTGGCGGGCGATGGCGTGGGCCGTTATGGTGCGGCCCAGCTTGGCGATTTGACCTTCCGTCCGGACGGCACGCAGGCGTTGCTTCGTACCGCTCACGGGCTCGCCACCATCGAATTCCATCCCAACCCCAAGTTGGATATCTACCTGAACTACGGCGGGGAATACGCCTGGCGCGCTGCTTACGCTGGCTACATGACCGACAACATTACGACCAGCCAATCCTATTCAACTACAACCTGCGTCATCGGTACTCCGGGCTGCCCGGCGAGCGGCTTTATAACAACGGCGACGACCATCACCACGCACACCACTGCCAACAACAAAACCGGAGGCTATGGCTCGCCGTTTGCCAGTAACACTACTTGCTCGGCGGAGGCCCCGCCTTCCGGTTCATCAGCGCCTGGCTCTGGTGCTTGCGCAGGAGACATTCGCTTCATCCAGGAAGGCACCCTGGGCTTCTGGCATAAGATGTACCAGGGCCCCAAGGGTGGAATTCGTTGGGGCCTCCAATACTCCTACATCACGAAGAGCGGCTGGTCCGGGGCAGGGAGCATCCAGCCAAAGGCCGTCGACAACATGGTCTTTACCTCTTTCCGCTATTACCTGCCGTAGTTCAGGCCAGGCAATCGCGCTCCGCCCCTCCCTTGGGTCGGAAAAAGGGCAGCTCCTCACCGGGCTGCCCTTTTTATCTCCCGATCTTCACCGGGGCTCTAAATCCTTCATCGCAAAAACCTTAACACGCCCTCCCGGTCCCTCGCTTCTCCCGATTCAACCAACAATCAAGCCGTTGTAACAATACCGTAACAATTAAAAGTCATACTTTCCTCCCCCGGGAAAAAGACCAATGTTTTCAAACGGAGATAAAGCATGAAGCGATTTGCAGGTTTGCTCGTGGTAGTTCTCGCCGCTGCTGGCGTTCTGTGGGCGGATAGCGCGCTCTCCATCAACGGTGCGGGCGCAACATTTCCGTATCCCATGTATTCCAAGTGGTTTGACGAGTATCACAAGAAAAACGCCAACCTTCAGATCAATTATCAATCCATCGGCTCTGGCGGGGGCATCAAACAGGTCACCGAAGGCACCGTGGATTTCGGCGCTACCGACGGTCCCATGAACGACGAACAGCTCAAGGCCTACCAGGACAAGCACGGCTCCGGAATTCTTCATTTTCCCACCGTGTTGGGCGCGGTTGTTCCCACCTACAACATTCCCGGAGTCACCGCGGAGTTGAACTTCACTCCCGATGCTCTTGCGGGAATTTTCCTCGGCAAAATCACCAAGTGGAATGATCCGGCCATTGCCGACGCCAATAAAGGTGTCAAGCTTCCCGCAGACGACATCGTCGTCGTACATCGCGCGGAGGGCAGCGGAACGACTTACTGCTGGACCGACTATCTCTCTAAAGTCAGCGACGAATGGAAGACTAAGGTTGGCAAAGGCGGTTCCGTCAACTGGCCCGTGGGCCTTGGCGGCAAAGGCAATGAAGGCGTCACCGGCACGATCAAGAACACTCCAGACTCTATCGGCTATGTGGAACTTATTTATGCCGAGTCCAATAAAATACCTTACGGCAATGTGAAGAATGCTTCGGGCGTGTTCGTTAAAGCCTCGCTTGCAGCCGTCAGTGCCGCCGCTGCCGGCGCAGCCAAGGAAATGCCGGATGACTTCCGCGTTTCCATCACCAACGCGCCTGGTAAGACTGCTTATCCAATCTCCACTTTCACTTGGCTGTTGATTCCAGAAAAGTTCTCCGATGCGGCCAAGCGTGACGCTATAAAGGGCTTCGTGAAGTGGATGCTGGCGGACGGGCAGAACTACGCGGAGGCGTTGTCATACGCGAAACTGCCCAAGGAAGTCGTAGCCAAGGAAACCAAGGCCATCGACAAGATCCAATAACTAGAGCTGAATGAGTGGCAACGACCACCACTACTGTTCCGAGCGCGGGCCCTGTTGCGGGCTCGCGTTCGTTTCTTTCCCGTCTCCGCCAGGGCGATGAAATCGCCCATATAATCACCTTCTTGTTTGCTGTTTCCGTCGTTCTCGTCACCCTCCTCCTCGTTTTCGATTTGTGGCAAGGCTCCGCTCTTCCCCGCCACAAGTTTGGCTTCAATTTTTTCCGCACCTCCGTCTGGGATCCCATCTTCGACCATTTCGGCGCGTTGCCCTTCATCTACGGCACGCTCGTCACCGCCGCCGTCTCACTAGTCATCGCCGTCCCACTAGGCATCGGCGCGGCCATCTTTCTCGCCGAACTCGCTCCCGCAAGAGTTTCCGACACGCTCGAATTTTTCATTGATCTTCTCGCCGCCGTTCCCAGCGTCATCTATGGCCTCCTCGGCGTCTTCATCGTCGTTCCCTTGATGCGCCAATACATTCAGCCGGCTCTCAAGCACTCGCTCGGCTTCCTTCCGCTGTTTCAAGGCCCGGCCTATGGAGTCGGATTTCTGACCGCCGGCATCGTCCTCGCCATTATGGTCATCCCCTACATTATTTCTGTCTCGCGTGAAGTGCTCCTCTCCGTTCCCCGCGATCAGCGCGAAGCGGCTCTCTCTCTTGGCGCCACGCGCTGGGAGTCCACCTGGAAGGTGGTCGTCCCCTTTGCCCGAGGCGGCATCCTGGGCTCGATATTCCTTGCCTTGGCGCGCGCTCTCGGTGAAACCATGGCCGTCACCATGGTGATCGGCAATACTCCTGCGATCAGCGCTTCTCTATTTTCCTCCGGGTATTCGATTGCCGCCGTTATCGCCAACGAGCTCACCGAAGCTACCAGCAATCTGCATTATCAATCCCTCATTGAGCTGGGACTCGTGCTCTTTCTTCTGACCTTCGTTCTCAACGGGCTCGCTCGCCTGCTGATTGTGGCTACTTCCCAGCGGGGCGCTGGAATGGGGAACGCATGAACGCACGGCTGCGCTGGCGCAAGTTTGTGAGCGGTTTCATGCTGGCCATGACCGGCGTGTGCGCCTTGGTTTCCGTTTCTGTGCTCTTCTTGATCCTCGGCTACCTTGTCTTTCATGGCGGAACATCGATCAGTTGGAACTTCTTTACCAAGTTGCCGGCGCCTGTCGGCGAAACTGGCGGCGGCATGGCCAACGCCATCGTTGGCAGCGGGAAGCTGCTTCTGATCGCTACGCTCATCGGCGTCCCCATCGGTTTCTTCGGCGCCATCTATCTTGCCGAATTCAGCGGCAGCACCACCGCCTTCATAGTTCGCTATGCCGCCGACCTGCTCAACGGTGTGCCGTCCATCGTCATCGGCATTTTTGCTTACAGCCTGGTCGTCTTGCCCTTCAAGCAATTCTCCACGCTGTCCGGTGGGTTCGCTCTAGGCCTGATGATGATTCCCATCACCCTCCGTAGCACCGAGGAATTTCTGCGCGCCGTACCGAACGCCTTGCGCGAAGCCGCCATGGCCCTCGGTGCCAGCAAGTCGAAAACCATCGCCACCGTCATCGTCCCCGCCGCCTATCGTGGAATTCTCACCGCCATTCTGCTGGCCTTCGCCCGCGTCGCTGGTGAAACCGCCCCGCTCCTCTTCACCGCCTTCGGCAATCGCTTTTGGAGCCAAGGCTGGACTCAGCCCACCGCCGCCCTTCCCGAGATGATTTACAGGTATGCTATCTCTCCGTATGATGATTGGCATCGCCAGGCTTGGGCCGCGGGGCTTGTCTTGCTTGGTTTGATTCTTGTCATCAACATCGTTGCCCGGGCGATCCTTTCCCGGGGTATTGCGGTTCCAAGGACTTAACCCATGCACGCTTCTGTGAGGCCGGCAGTGTCCGTAAACATTCCACCCATCGCGACCAGCGCAACGGCGAAGGAAACGTCTGCGGCCCTCGCCATGCGCATGAGCATTTCCAAGGTCAATTTCTATTACGGTGTCAAGCAAGTCCTCTTCGACATCGGCATGGGCATCGCCACCAATAAGGTTACCTCGCTCATCGGCCCCTCTGGCTGTGGCAAGTCCACTCTGCTTCGCACCCTCAACCGTATGCACGAGACCGTGCGCGGCGCGCGCCTCGAGGGCGAAATTCTTCTCGACGGCCAGGACATCCTCCGGCAGGACGTCACCGCCCATCGCCGCCGCGTTGGCATGGTCTTTCAGCGTCCCAACCCTTTCCCCAAGTCCATTTTTGACAACGTTGCTTATGGCTTGAGGATCAACGGCTCGAAGCTCCCCATCTCCGAAGCCGTCGAAAAAAGCCTGCGTCACGCCGCCCTTTGGGACGAAGTAAAAGACCATCTCCACAAGTCCGCGTACGAACTTTCCGGCGGCCAGCAGCAGCGCCTCTGCATTGCGCGTGCCCTGGCCGTCGAGCCTGAAGTGCTTCTTCTCGATGAACCTTGCTCGGCGCTCGATCCCATCAGCACCGCGAAGATCGAAGAGCTGCTCGTGCAATTGACGGATCTCTGCACCATCGTCATCGTCACTCACAATATGCAGCAGGCCGCGCGCGTTAGCGACTTCACTGCGTTCCTGCTCATCGGCCAACTGATCGAGTTCAGCCCCACGCCGCAGCTCTTTACCACGCCCGGTGATCCGCGCACGGAGGCTTACATCACCGGCCGCTTCGGCTAAGGCATTGTTTTGGAAGCTTTGCTTTTAATTGTCATTCCGAGCGAAGCGAGGAATCTGTTTTTCGGGTCTGAGAAGTCACGGGAAGGCTTTTCATGGAACGCCACTTCGAAAAAGATTTGAACGAGTTGAAAGAGCGCCTGCTCTGGATGGGCAGCCTCGCCGAACGCGCCGTGCACCAGTCCGTTCACGCCGTTTTGGACACCGATGAGCAGCTCGCCAAGCGCGTTCTCGACGAAGAAGACGCCATCAACGAGCTCCAGATGGAAATCGACGATCGTGTCGTTCAGCTTCTCGCGCTGCACCAGCTCATGGCCACCGATCTCCGCTTCGTCCTGGCCGTTTCCCGCATCAACAACGATCTCGAGCGCATCGGCGATCAGGCTGTCAACATCGCCCAGGGCGCGCTCCGCGTCCTCCGGCATCCGCGCGTCAAGCCTTACGTCGATCTTCCGCGCATGAGCGAGCTCACCGAGGAAATGGTTCGCAACGCCCTCAACGCCGTCGTCCGCCGCGACGTCGAGCTCGCGCAAAGCGTCCTCGCCACCGACGATCAGGTGGACCACTACCGCGACCAGATTTTCCGTGAATTGCTTACCTACATGATGGGCGATTCCAGCGTCGTCTTTCCCGCTTTCGAACTGATCCTCGTCGCCAAAAACCTCGAGCGCATCGGCGACCACGCCACCAACATCGCCGAAGACGTCATCTACCTCGTCCAGGGCCAGGACATCCGCCACAAC